>Ga0209719_1004762_pt1 | contig 10759 bp, 9 predicted proteins | sample AD_JPNAS2_MetaG_FD_184421 | JGI IMG/M metagenome (GOLD analysis project Ga0209719, IMG submission 184421) | Active sludge microbial communities of municipal wastewater-treating anaerobic digesters from Japan - AD_JPNAS2_MetaG (SPAdes) (version 2) | ecosystem: Engineered > Bioreactor > Anaerobic >...
CCACCGACGGCGACCACGGTCCCCATGGTATCGAAGAAATCCGTAAGCAGAAAGGTGAAAATGACGGCCAGCATGCCCGGCGTGAAGATCAGGGAAAACCAGCGGGGGTCGAAAGCCGCGCCGATCGTGGCGAACTGGGCGGCCCCGGGCAGGGAGATAATGCTCTCCGGCAACCGGGCGATCCCGGCAAGGACCGCGACCGCGGTAGTGGCCAGAATGCCGATCAGGAGCGAGCCCCTTATTCTCCTCGCCATGAGGAAGGCCGTGAGGAGCAGGCCCGCGGCGGATACGAGCACAGGAACGGTGATCCCTCCGAAAGCGACAAGCGTCGCCGGGTTTGCGACCACCATTCCCGATGATTTCAGGCCGATGAAGGCGATAAACAGTCCTATCCCCACGCCGATCGCCCTTTTCAGATTGAGCGGAATGGCGTTCATAACCCATTCCCGGACATTTGTCAGGACGAGGACCAGGATGATCGCCCCCTCCACGCACACGATCCCCATCGCGGCCTGCCAGGGAAGCTGCATCCCGAGGACGACCCCGAATGCGAGAAAGGCATTCAGGCCCATTCCCGGCGCAAGCGCAAAGGGGTAATTGGTGGCAAGCCCCATCAGCAGGGTGGCGGCCCCGGCGGCCAGGCAGGTGGCGATCGTAACTGCGTCCCTCGGAATCCCCGCTTCGCTGAGAATGAGAGGGTTCACGCAGATGATGTAGGCCATCGTCATGAAGGTGACCGCTCCGGCGATGACTTCCGTGCCTGCGGTGGTCCCCGCGTCCCGGAAACGAAAGAAGCGGTTGAGCATTACTTCCTCTCCTTCACCTGATTTCCAACGCAAAGATCCAAAGGCGCAGAGGAACATACCTTCCTGCCACCTTGAATCCTGGTGCGAAAAAATTTATGCCAAAGATATAAAATGACAGTTTCTGTTTTTTCGTGTACAAAATCACCTTCAAAATACTTTTGAGCCTGTATGGAAATATATATCTACATCGGGATAGTCTCTCTCCTCGCCGGCTTTATCCAGGGGCTTACCGGATTCGGGTCAGTCCTCCTGTCGCTTCCGCTCATGGCCCTTTTCCTGGACATGAAAACCGCCGTGCCGCTGGTGGCCCTTTACGCCACGGTCCTCAGCCTCATCCTGCTGGTGCAGCTCAGGGAGCACTGGAGATGGGCGGACATTTACCCTCTCTTTCTGGGCAGCATCCCCGGCATCCCGCTCGGCGTGGTGTTCCTCAAGCAGATGGATCCGTTCTGGGTCAAGCTGATCATCGGCGCAGTGCTTATTCTCTATTCCCTTTATGGGCTGCTGTGGAAGCCCGCCGTCCTGGAAATGAAAAAAAGATGGATATACGTGTTCGGGTTCGCATCGGGCTTCCTCGGCGGGGCAATAGCCGCCGCCGGCCCTCCCGTAATCGTTTACACGTCCCTCCAGCCATGGAGCAAGGACCGGATCAAGGTCACCCTGCAGGGGTTCTTCACGGCGTCGGGAATTGTTGTCGTATTTTTTCAGGCCCTCGGAGGTCTGGTCACCGGAACGGTCCTGGTATATTTTCTGGCCGCCGTCCCCCTGCTCGTCGTCGGGACCTGGGCCGGCTCTCTCTTATACGGAAGGGTTCGGGAAGAGGCCTACCGGAAAATCCTTTTCGTCTTTCTCGCGATTCTCGGGGTGATGATGCTCAGAAACTGATAGGTGGGTTATGGGCAAATAAAATTCCCGAAGAACATTATTCCTTTCCGTTTCCATTACCCATTACCCAGAACCCAATCCTGTCAGAATGGATTACGATCCCAGAAATATCGCCAGCATCAGAAGTATTCCAAAAACGGTGTCGAACTGCGCCGTCAGGGCGTCCGCCCCGTCCGGCACTCTGGCCTTGAATGACTTGAGCAGACTTACCGCCTTGGGCAGGGAAATGAAGATCAGCAGGCCCCACGGGCTCATCATTCCCGTTGCGATCATGACGAGTACATAGGCATACGCCAGCACGATCAATCCCGCAAACAGGATAAAACTCTTTTCGGTCCCGAGCATGATGCTGACCGTCTTCACGTTATGGCGGGAATCGTAGGCGATATCCCGCATATTGTTCGCGAACAGGACAAGGGCCACCAGGACCCCGAAGGGCACGGATATGTAGAAGGCCTTCATGGAGATGGCATTGTGCTGTACGGCGTAAGCCCCCTCGATCATCAGGGGACCCCACATGAGAAACACGGCCAGCTCGCCCAGGGCCCTGTATTTGAATTTCACCGGACCCGCCGTATAGAAGACGGTCGTCAGCAGCCCGATTATTCCGATCCACAGCACGTGCGGGGAACGCAGCGCCGCCGCCGCAAAGCCGATGGCCGCCGCGGCAATGAGGAGAATGACCGCCTCCGCAAGGGTTTCCCGGGGCGTAAGCATCCCCGAGAGAATCGGCTGGGGGCGATATTTTGCCGTGGGCGAATCCTGCTGGTCTACTCCGTAACGGGTATCAAAGTAATCGTTCAGCAGGTTCGCGGAGGCATGGAAAAAAACGATCCCCAGGGCAACCATGGCAAACCAGAACCAGGACACCGGTCCCTCCGCGGCGGCCAGCAAAGTTCCGACGGAAACCGAAATCAGGGACATCGTGAACGACCACGGACGGGCGGCGATGAAATATTTTTTCAATTTTTCTGTCATGTCGATCTCTTTATTCATCAATTCCGGCATGTAAAATCCGCTCGGGCAATTTACTTAGGATGGCCGCCGAGGTCAAGTTTTTTAAGGATTCAGCTAAAACCCTAAACGGAATCATCCCCTTTCCCCTTCTAATTCAGGTCCCGCCGAATGGAGCCTGCAATGAAGCAAACTTACAATTATTCTGTTCACTTCTGATGCCGAGTTCCTGCACGACTCTTTGTAGCGTAAACGGTCAAAGGCAGTGATCTCTGATAGTATAACTTAAGGGTAAGGAAATAGAAATGTATTGGGAAGTCCTGGATATTATTGAGGTGAGAAGCTTTTTCATCCTGTTCATCGGGGCGGCTTACCTGTTGGTCTGGATTCAGGTCATTCTCTTCCACTGGCGGGGCGCATTCCGGAGCAAAGTAATGTGGGGGCCGGTGATATTCACCCCCGTTCTTGCCGCCATCGGTATCTTATATGCCTTTTTCCAGGGCGGCTTCATGGACCTGCTGCTCGTGGCAATTTTCGGGCTCGGCGCCCTGGAGGGGCTTGCCGGAACCTACTACCATTTCCGAGGCGTCAGAAGCTATATCGGCGGGTGGACGCTGCGTAATTTCATGGTCGGCCCGCCTGTAATACTCGCCTTGATTTACATGGTCCTCTCCCTTGCAGTCCTTTTAGTCTATTTTCTCGGCCCCGCCGGAGGAGGGTGATATGCCGCTTACCCGCGAAGATCTCCAGGGATACATGGAAAACTGGGACGCCCCGACGCGCCGCATAATCGAAGAGCGGATGGAGGCAGGATTCACCCGCGAGCGTCTCGAGCTGTTTACCCCCGATGAGGCGGCTCTCCTGAAATCCGTTCTCGACCGCCTCATTCCCCAGGACGAGGGCGAGCGCGTCGACCTCGTAGGATTCCTGGACTGGGCGGTCGGGAAACCCTTGGGGAGGGGCGACCGGCGGGAGGGTATGCCGCCCGAAGAGGACCTATTCCGGAAAGGTCTCTCCGGTATCGAAGGCTCCGCGCAGGCCGCATTCGGCAAACGATTCGCGGAACTCGGCGGCGACGAACAGGACCGCCTGCTCACGGCGGTGCAGGAGGGATCGGCGCCGGGGCCGGTCTGGGATGAAATCCCCTCCTCCTGCTTCTTCTCCGTTCTCCTGACTAAAGCGCTGACGGGCTACTGCGCCCACCCCCTCGTATGGCTCCGCATGGGGTTCCCGGGCCCCAGCTATCCGGAAGGATATGTATGGATTACGGGGATGGAAATCCAACAGCGCCGGAGACGGTTCCCGGGGTGGAAAACCTTTTAAAGACGTAAAGCGTGAAGCGTAAGGGGTCAGGGGTCAGGAGTTGCAAAAAATCCACGTTATGTTTCAACAAATAGGCGCGCGGCGGACAACACCTCACGCCTTACGCTTTACTCTTTACGGCTTTCTTGAGGGGAAACAATGAAACCCATGCGGGAACAGATGAAGCGGTATTCGGGACCGGTGGACGCCTGCATCATAGGTTCGGGCGCAGGGGGCGCGGTCCTCGCAAAGTATCTTGCCGAGGGCGGAATCTCCGTTGTCATTCTCGAGGCGGGATCCTGGCTGGACACGCAGGAGGATTTCGTCAATGACGAGCTCACGATGCTCGACGGAAGGCTCGATTGGGACGATCTGCGGATCACCGCGGGAGAAACGCCGATATCCATGGGCCGGAACAACACCGGGCGCTGCGTTGGCGGCAGCACTGTTCATTACACCGCCGTGACGCTGAGGCTGCACCGGGAGGACTTTCAGCTCAGGACCACAGAAGGGCTGGCGGACGACTGGCCCATACGCTACGAAGACCTCGCGCCCTATTACGCGAAAGTGGAAAATTACCTCGCCGTTTCCGGACCCCGCCATTTCCCCTGGCCTCCCTTCCACGGCCCCTATCCTCACCCGGAAATTCCATGGAGCGCCCGGGATTATCTGATCGGCGACGGCATGCTCAAGCTCCGTCTCACGCCGGCCAAGGCCCCGCATGCAATAATCAACGGGTACCACAAAGGACGTTCGCCCTGCATGCTGTACGGATTCTGCGTAAACGGGTGCAAGTCCGACGCCAAGTCCAGTACGCTCGTCACCTACATCCCGGACGCGGTCAAGGCCGGAGCCGAAATCCGCGAAGGGTGCCTCGCCGTGAGGATAAATTTGGGTGACCGGAAGCGCGTGAGATCGATCACCTACCTCCAGGAAGGGAAAGAGGCGGAGCAGGAGGCCTCCGTGGTCATTCTCTCGTGCTACGCCGTCGAGAGCCCGCGCCTGCTCCTGAATTCCGCCGGCGGAGCTTTTCCGAACGGGCTGGCGAACTCGAGCGGCATGGTAGGCAGGAATTTCATGGTCCACCTGGGCGACAATGTCGCGGGCCGTTTCGAAGAACCGATCGACAACTGGGTCACACCGCCGGCGGGAATAATGAACCAGGATCATTACAAGACGGACCGCCGGAGGGGCTTCGTCCGCGGTTATTCGCTTGAGGCGTACCACATGTTCCCCATTGAGTTCTATACGGGGCTTGCCGAGACGAACCCGGGACTCTGGGGCGAGCGCCTCCAGAGAATCATCGGACTTTACGATAAATACACCGTTCTCGGGACCGTGGGAGAGGTTCTGCCGAGCAAAGGCAATTTTGTCGGACTCGCCGATGAGAAGGATAATAACGGCGTCCGGGTAGCGAAGATTACATACTCGCATGATGACAACAGTAAAAAAATGTCCGACTATTCGATGCAGCTCTGCGAGGATATTCTGAGGGAAGCGGGGGCGAAGGACCTTTTCCGGATGCCCGGAACGATCCACGTTCTCGGCACCTGCAGGATGGGAGACAACCCGCGGACATCCGTCGTGGACCGCTGGTGCCGCTGCCACGACGTCCCCAACCTCTATATCTGCGACGGAAGCGTATTCGTCACGGGCGGGGCGGTTAACCCGAGCCTGACCATCCAGGCGCTCGCGACCCGGACGGCGGAATTTATCGTGCGGACGCGCGGCCGGGGGTAGGAAGAATCCGAGTTTAACACCTTGGGCCCTTGAATCAGGCCGTGGAATCCTGGAACCTTGAATACCCGAACCCTGAAAAAGGCCGTAATAACCTGTCCCGGGCGGATCACGCATGAGGCTCTGTGTTTTCTGAAAGAAAAATTCGAGCTGGCGGAAGCTTGCGATCTTCCGGAAGAAGAGCTTGCGTCAGCCGTCCATGACGCCGCCCTGCTCGTAATGGGAGGAGACGAAAAGATCACGCAAAAGGTGCATAGGGCCAATCCCGGCCTGCGCAAAATATTTCTGGGCGTGGATCCCGTTTTTGCCTTCGACCCGGAAGTTATGGAACACGACCGCAGCCGCAATCTCCTCTTCCTGGCCGAAGGAGGCATCGCCGCAGTCGCCTCCACCACGGTCGAAGAGATGACCGACCCCGTGCTGCTGAAATCGAGACTGGCGAAATCTTTTCTTCCGATCCCGGAAAGCAACCTGGCGGAGGGCCTCAGATACCAGCGCGTATCCGTCATCGGGGCAGGCCGCATCGGTAAAAGCGTCATGGAGAAGCTGGCGGGCAGGTGCGGCGAAATCGCCTATTACGACCCGAAGGGCAGGTCCGGGGGGAATGAGCCCCCGGGCCTCCGCGCGGTGAAAGAACTGGCCCCGTGCTTCGAGCGCGATATCGTCACGGTGCATCTCGCGCTCGTCCCCGGGCAGACGGAGAACATGATCGGCTATGCCGAGCTTTCCCGGCTCCGCCCCAACGGTCTCCTAATCAACAACGCCCGCTCCCAGTTGATCGAACCGGCGGGCCTGCTCCGTTTTCTCCGTGAGCGCACCGATGCGCTCTACGTCTGCGACGTCTTCTATGTCGAAGGCGGTGAACTGCGGGACACGATCGAGTCGGGCGCCGGGCTTTTCAGGGATATTTTTTCCCGCCCCAATTTCCTCTACACGCGCCACCTCGCCGCCATGCGCCCTGAAACGTATGAGGAATACGGCCGTAATATGATCCGGATTATAAAAGAAAAAATTTTGCAGTGAGGCGTAAGGAAATTTTCAGTTTCAGTTCTCAAGGGACTGTTTGGGCAACAGGCCCTTGAGAACTGAAACCTGAAACCCGGCAAAAATATGCCCAGAGATATCCCCTTAACCAACGGCAGGTTATACGTTAATTTCGACGCCGGATACGCGATGCGCGACATCTACTACCCGTGCTGCGCCACCGAGAACCATTCCGAGGGGCATCCGTTCCGTTTCGGAATCTGGGCGGACGGGAGCTTTTCCTGGATGGGACCGGAGTGGGACCCGCGTCCGGACTACCGCTGGGAAAGCATGGTCAGCCATGTCATCGCAGAAAACCCGGCTCTGGGCATCAGACTTCACGCCGCTGACGCGATCGATTTCACCGAGGACCTGTTCATTAAGAAGCTGGACATAATCAATTTATCCGACCGGGGAAAGGAGGTCCGGGTCTTCTTTCACCAGGACTTCCATATAAATGAAACGACCGGGTCGGACACGGCATATTACGATCCGGACGAAAAAGCCGTCATCCATTACAAGCAGGACCGCTATTTTCTTATCTGCGGATCCGGGAACGGAATTCCCGGGTTCTTCCAGTTAACGACCGGCATAAAGGAGTTCAGAAACCTTGAGGGCACCTGGAAGGACGCCGAGGACGGCGCCCTTGCGGGAAACACCATCGCCCAGGGATCGGTCGATTCGGTGGTATCATTCCGGGTGGAAATACCGCCGGGAGAGAAAGGAACCGTCTTTTTCTGGATTGCCGCCGGCGTCGATTATGAATCGGCAAGCAGGCTCGGCCGGCTGATTATTGAGAAGGGTCCTGAATTCTTCATCGACAGGACCGACCGGTACTGGCGGGCCTGGGTGAACAAGGAGCACCGGCCCCTGGATCGTCTCCCGCCCCGGCTCGCCAATCTCTTCAAGAGGAGCCTCCTGATAATCCGGACCAATGTGGATAACGACGGCGCAATCCTGGCGGCGATGGATTTCGACCTGCTGAGCTTCGGGAGGGATACGTACGGTTACATGTGGCCGAGGGATGCCGCATACACCAGCTACGCGCTGGATAAGGCCGGTTTTGCGTTTATTTCAAGGAGATTTTTTCAGTTCTGCAGGCAGATCATGCTGAGGGGAAAGGAGCGGGGGGGATACTTTCTGCCCAAGTACATGTCCGACGGCTCGATCGGAAGCTCATGGCATCCGTGGCTCGAAAGAGGCGAAAGGCGCCTCCCCATCCAGGAAGACAGCACCGGCCTCGTCCTCTGGGCCCTGTGGAAACACTACGAGTATTTCCGCGACGTCGAGTTTGCATCCGACATGTACGAAAGCGTCGTGACCCGGTGCGCCGATTTCATGGTCTCATACATTGATCCCGTGCTCGGCCTTCCCAGGCCTTCATATGACCTGTGGGAGGAAAGGTGGGGGATTTTCACCTTCACCTGCTCTGCGGTGTACGCCGGGCTGATGGCGGCCGCGAATTTCGCGCTCCTGTTCGAAGAGAATGAAAGGGCCGAAAGGTACGGAAACACAGCCTTCGATATAAGGTCCGCCGTAGAGAAGCACCTGTTTCACAGAGGGGAAAACAGGTTTCTGAAGGGTATCTATCCCATGGCCGACGGTGAATATGCGCCGGATATGGCCGTGGATGCAAGCTCGTACGCGCCGTTCTATCTCGGCCTTTATCCCGCCGGAGACGAAAAAGTCAGAGGAACGATGGAGGCGATACGCAGGAGATTGTGCGTCGAAGGGCGAAACCGCGTCGCCCGCTACGAGGGGGACGAGTATTACCGGGACCGCGGCAGCACGAAGGAATTCCCGGGAAATCCCTGGAACATCTGCACGCTCTGGGTTGCACAGTGGCTCATCGCCGCCGCTTCGACGGTAAAGGACCTGGAGGAACCCCTGCGCATCCTGGTGGATGTCACGGAAGGCGCGCTCCTGTCGGGGGTGCTTGGAGAACAGACCGATCCCTTTACCGGCAAGCCGGTTTCGGCCGCCCCGCTGACGTGGAGTCATGCGACCCTGGTCGCCGCCGTCCTCGAATACCTGGAAAAACTGGAAGAACTTGAATCGAGGCTTGTCCTGAGCTTGCCGAAGGGCCTGTCCTGAGCCAGCCGCAGGGCCCACCATGATAAATCGCCGCCTATTCTCGCAACTTCCAATCTTCGCTTGTTAAATTCCAAGCTCCAAATACCAAATCACAAACAATACTCAATATCGAAATCAGAAATTCGAAACTTCAGTGACAAGCCGCCTATCCTTGCAACCTCGCACCTTGCATCCTCTTTTTTAGGCTTAAGCGATAAACGTCATGGTTCGACGGGATCACCATGACATTTAACTGAGCCAGCTGAAGGATTATAAGCCTCCTGACTTCTCAACTTCTTTATCTCACCTTCTATCTTCCGGGCGGGAAATGGCCTTCCCCCGGAATTGTGGACAGTCCAAAAGCTGCTAAGAGAGCAACAGGAGGACTGTCATGGTTTCAAAGAGAAGGCGTTTTACCCGCGAATTTAAGATCGAGACGGTCGGTTTAGTGACCGGCAGCGATCAAACAGTAACGGAGGTGGCCCAGGATCTGGAGATCCACCCCAATACCCTTTACAGATGGATCCGGCAATATAGCCAGGACCCTCAGGAGGCCTTTCACGGCAAGGGCCGACAGACCTCCGGAGCCGAAGAACTCAATCGCCTCAGACGTGAAAACCAGCGTCTGAAGATGGAGCGCGATATCCTAAAAAAGCAATGGCCATCTTCTCCAAAGAACCCGAAGTAATATTTCGCTTCATGCATGAGCATAAGGCGCAATTTCCGATTTCGGTCATGTGCGAGGTGCTGTCGATCTCTCGCAGCAGTTACTACGCCTGGCAGAACAGGCCGGTATCCAGGCGCAAACAAGCGGATACTGAGTTGCTGAAAAAGATTCGTATCAATCGCGACAGCAAGCAGACCTACGGCAAACCCGGCGATCCGGGAGGGTCGAGACTGCCACTTCAACTCAAGTTCTGTTCAGGATACTTTTTTACCCTGAAACCCTCACAGGGTTACTTGCATTTTCCGATGGAGCCATTTTCTGCACAAGTTCGGCCATCCGTCCATATCGCCCTGCCCAGGTTTGCCCCGCCCAGGTTTGCCCCGCTCAGGTTTGCCCCGCGCAGGTTTGCCCAGCACAGGAATGCCTCGTACAGGTTTGCCCCACCCAGGTTTGCCGCGCTCAGGTTCGCCGCGAACAGGTTTGTCCCGGCCAGGTTTGCCCCGTCCAGGTTTGCCCCGTCCAGGTTTGCCTTGCGCACGTCTGCTCCGCTCATGTTTGCCCTGCTCAGGTTTGCCCCGCTCATGTCTGCCTCCATCAGAAATCGCCCGCTCAGGTCTGCCCCGCTCAAATCACATCTAGAGCACTTCCAGGTCTTCATCAGTTTCTCCAGATCAGCAGGGTTGAAGGCCTCCGCTCCTCCCGCCGATAGCGAGATCCAGATGACAAGCGCACAAATCCCGACCAGGAATCCGCCGAACGGCATTCCGCCCCGAGCCGCTTTCCCCTTCCTACTCCGTACCGCAAGCATGACTTTCTTCATCAGCACAACCTCCGCTTTTCACTTTTCTCTTTATCGATTCATCGCTTCCGACTCGAAAATCGTTGCCCGTATAACAGGGTTCTCGAGCCGCAGGGTCCTAACCTGCAGCATTTCCGAAAAAATGGGGCAGAGAAAAATCCGGCCGTTGCCAGCAAGGATCTCCCCCCGGGCTTGATCGAAAGGGCCGCCTACCCTGTGCCTGACCGGGCACCGTCAAATCACCCTGAACCCTCGCAGGGTTACTTGCATACTCCCGATGGAGCCTTCTGCACAAGTTCGGCCGTCTTTCCACGTCGCCCCGCCCAGGATTGCCCCTCCAACTCAGGATCGTGCCACCGAAAATATATGGTGATTCACGGTCATGTCAACTATTTTGTGGAAATTACCTTCAGGATAAAATCCTTAATACCCGAGGCGATTTTGCCCCATATGATTTGTTGCCGGAGCCGGTAGCCCGATTTAAGGATGGGGGAATTTTTTCTTGACAGACAA
>Ga0209719_1004766_pt1 | contig 10753 bp, 8 predicted proteins | sample AD_JPNAS2_MetaG_FD_184421 | JGI IMG/M metagenome (GOLD analysis project Ga0209719, IMG submission 184421) | Active sludge microbial communities of municipal wastewater-treating anaerobic digesters from Japan - AD_JPNAS2_MetaG (SPAdes) (version 2) | ecosystem: Engineered > Bioreactor > Anaerobic >...
ATATAATAGCTACTGCTTAGATATCAAATAATTATATCTGGCTCCATAGCCAAGTGGTAAGGCAAGGGTCTGCAACACCCTGATCGTTGGTTCAAATCCGACTGGAGCCTCCAAACTTATCTTTGATTAGTAAGTTAATAAAAATTCTCTTATTAAAGCGAAAAAGAAAATTATAAAATCAACTGCTTTAGATAAATTGGACTATCTAGAGCAGTTTTTTACGTATTTATCACATTACATGGTAGGGGAGTCGAACTATTTTAAGTTTACATACTTTAAAAAAGTACTCCTTGCCATATTAAGCGATTTAGCAGCTTCATTTGATGTAATTTCTCTATTTATATAAGCGTTTGCAACTTCAACAAAGTTATCTGGTAAGACATATCTAGGGCGTCCCATGTGGACGCCTCTTTCTTTTGCAAGGCGAATTCCTTCGGCTTGTCTTTGTTTTATATTTTCTCTTTCAGTTTCGGCAACGAAAGATAATATTTGCAAAACGATGTCACTAATGAATTTACCTATTAAATTTGTTGCATCATTTCTTGTATCTAAAAGTGGCATATCAATTACTAAAATATCTGCTTCAATTATTTTAGTCATATAATGCCACTCCTCAATTATCATATTATAATCTCTACCTAAACGATCAATTGATTTTATTATTAATAGATCGTTTTTCATTAAGATACTTCGTAGTTCTTGATATTTTTCACGATTAAAATCTTTACCACTTTGTTTATCAATAAATATTTCACTATCCGTTAAACCTAGTTTATACATTTCATCCATTTGTCTTTCAATATTTTGTGTAACAGTTGACACTCTAACATATCCATATTTCATAAAAACAACTCCTTTTAGAGTATTATACTCCTCATTTTTATGAAAAAGACAGTTGTAAGAATCAACTGTCAACCATAAAGCCACACCTTTATATCTGCTTATATTTTAACTTAAATTGTATAAAATTTCCACTATTTCAACGATTTAAAATTATTTTCAGACTTAATTTGAAAAATATATCTTATTTTTTAAATTTTATTGAAATCCATAAAGGTGTACCTTTAAGTCTTTAGGAAATTTGAAAAGGAGAAGAGGTTAATGAGTAAGGATTTGGAAGATTTATCAAAAGAACAATTGATCGATTATATTAATAGATTAAGAAAAGAACTAAATAATGAGAAATATGGTTTATATTTTGATAGAAAGGCTTTCCCTGAGGAATTAGTTGAAAAGTGCAAAAATGAAATTTCCATACTCGAATCAGTTAATGATTTTGACATTATAAATGGTATTAACGAAAATATTTTAATTGAAGGTGACAACTATCAAGTTTTATCTATTTTAAATTATTTCGGGACCGATAATTTAGTTGATATTATTTATATAGATCCGCCATACAATACTGGAATAAAAGACTTTATATATAATGACAAATTTATAGATGATGAAGATGGTTATCGACACACAAAGTGGTTAAATTTTATGGAGAAGCGTCTTAAACTTGCTAAAGAGATAATGAAAGAAGATGCTGTTTTGTTCATTAGTATTGATCACAACGAACATGCTCAATTAAAAATGCTTTGTAATTCAATTTTTGGTGAGCATAATTTTGTATCTGATATAGTATGGGTTTCAAATCCGAATGGGAGGGGTGATGATGAATATATAGGTCGCATTCACGAATATGTATTGGTATATAGAAAAAGTGATAAACTAGTTTTTAATACTGCACCTCAGAATTTACAGCAATTTAATAAAGAAGATGAAAAAGGAGTTTATGCTGAACAAATATTATATTCCAAGTTAACATACTCAAAAGGAATGGATTATGTTATTAAAGCGCCAGATGGAACTTCAATTTATGCTGGTAGAGACAAAATTGCTTGGGAATTAAGGCAAAAAGGAAGAAATACGAAAAAAGATTATACTTGGCGTTGGTCTGAAACAAAGTTTAAAGAAGAGTTGGAAAAAGGGGAGGCACTTATAAAAAAAGTAGGAAACGAATGGAAAGTTTATAGAAAAAGGAGACCTACAGATAAAGGCGCTCCGTATAAAGGATATTATGACGAAGAAGGAACAAGACATGGAACAAGTCAAATTAAAGAAATATTCAATTCACAACCTTTTGATCATCCGAAGCCTACTGGTTTAATAAAATATTTGCTTGGATTAAAGTTAGGAAATAATAATATTGTTGTAATGGATTTTTTTGCAGGATCTGGGACAACTGGTCAAGCTGTTTTAGAATTAAATGAATTAGATGGTGGAAATAGAAGATTCATTTTAGCCACCAATAATGAGAATAACATCATGACCGAAGTATGTTATCCGAGATTAAAAACGATCATAACTGGTGAGCGAGAAGATGGCACTAGATATAGTGAAGGACTAAAAGCAAATTTGAGATATTTTAAAACTGGTTTTATGAAATCGACATTATCTAGAGATCAAGATAAGTATAATTTGGTAGAAAGATGCGACGGTCTTTTAAATATAAAAGAAAATATTTTTGACAAAGCCGATTTTGGGACAAATTTTAACATATACTTTAATAAAGAAGAAAGTAAAGTGATGGGGATTTACAATAATTATTTTGAAACCGATAGTTTTGAAGATATGTTGGGGAAAATAAAAAAAATAAATATGAATAAAAACATAATTTATTATTTTTCTTTAGATAATAGTATAGATGAAGCTTTAGAGGAATTAGTTAAAAAAACAATTTATAATGTAGATGTAAAACCTATTCCTTCAAAAATTTATGAAATCTACAGTAAAATTTCTGAAGATTTGAAAAGAGAGTATTGATATGAGTAAACAATTAAAAGATTATCAAATCAGAGTTGTTGATGAACTATATGATTTTTTTAACTTTTTATTAAATAAAGATGGAAAAGAGATTGTTTTTAAGGCTCCGACAGGAAGTGGTAAAACTTTTATTATGACTAAGTTATTGGAAAAGATTAGTATTGAAAACAGTGAGATGGTTGCGTTTATTTGGGCTTCTATTGGGAAGGGTGATTTGCACAGACAATCTTATGAATCAGTTGTAAAAGAATTGGAAGGTTATCCTAATTGTCAATTGTTAAACGAAGCTTTTGTCAGTGCCAATTCTTATTTAAAAGATAAGCAGATTATTTTTGTAAATTGGGAAAAATTAGTACAGAAAAATAAGGGAACTGATACTTGGAAAAATTCATTAATGAAGGATCAGGAAGGAAGGAACTTTATTGATTTAATTGAAGAGACTAAAAAAAGAGGTATAAAAATATGTTTAATTGTTGATGAATCACATATTGGCCTTTCTAAAGATACAAGCATATCCATTTTTAGAGATGAAATAATTTCGCCTACAGTAACTATAAATATGTCAGCAACACCTAAAAGAAAACCAGATGTCGAAGTATCACTAGAAGAAGCAATCGATGAAGGAATGATTAAACAACAACTAATAATAAATAAAGACATATCACTAAATAGTCCTGATGGCAACGATGATCAAGATTCGATGAATCTAGTTCTCGAAAAAGCCGAAAAGCAAAGAAAGTTAATTATAGAAGAATATAAAAAATTAGAGCTAGATATTAATCCGTTGGTACTTGTTCAAGTTCCAAATACTGAAATTGGAGATGATGCTATTAGAGTAGTTAAAGAATACTTAGGAAAAGAAAATATAACCGAAGACAATGGTAAATTAGCTATTTGGCTAGATGGCTATAAATATTTTGATAGTGAGAAAATAAAAGACAATAATAATACAATTGACTATCTGATTTTTAAAACAGTAGTTGATACTGGTTGGGATTGCCCAAGGGCACATATGTTAGTTAAATTTAGAGATGTTCATTCAACTACTTCAAAAATACAAACAGTCGGCAGAATATTGAGAACACCAGAAGGGAAAAAATATGATAACGCAATTTTAGACAATGGTTACATATTTACAAATATGGAGTATATAGATCCTAGAAATGATGAATACTCACCCAATAGAACTAAGGATATTAGTGTGACAGTAAAATTAGGATGGGATAAAACTCTTCCTGAAGGATTTGATTCATTTTATAAGTCAAGAGTAAGTTCATATAACTCAGCTGATGCAAGAATCTATGAGATAATAGAAGATGTGTTTATCGAATATTTTGGAATAGAAAAAGATGAGATGTTTGTAGACGAAAAACTTAAAAACAAAGGTCTAATATTAGATGGTATAGATAAAAGTTTTATAATCCAGGAAACAGCAACTGAAATTTCGGAATGGCACACTGAATCTAGAATTGGCGGTGGAATTTTTTCTAGAGAGATAAAATCTTCCGAAATTGAAGTTAGAGGTAAATACGAAATAATTATAGCTGCTAATTTAAATGGTCTAGCAAAAGTTAGATCGATTAGTCCAATTAAACAAGGAGTTTTAAGAGTTGTTGATAAATATATCTCTGGTATTCCTAGAAACAAGTTAGTAGTATATTCACAGCTTCTTGTAGTTAAAAACGAAGATTTATTTACTCAAATTTTAGATAAGTCTACTCAAATATTTAAAGAAAAATATCCTGATGCAAACATGAATGGTGAATATAATGAATTCGAAATCAGCGATGTTAGCTATTATTCGAGTGAAACATATAAAGAAATTCAAAGTTACTTATCATTGTATTCTCAAATGTTTGTTTTAAAAGATGGGACAAGCGGTATAGAAGAAAGATTTTTATTGAAATTAGATACTCATTATAGAAAAAGAATAGAGTGGGTATGGCATAATGGTTCAGAACCAAATATAGAAAATTTTGGAATTATGATAAAGTCAGATTTACCTGCATTTAGACCAGATTTTATTATTAAATTTATCGATAGTAGAATAGGTATTTTCGATACAAAAGGTATTAATTATATGGTAGATGATACAACAGTTAAAGCGGAGGCATTACAAATATATGTAAAAGAAAAGGTAGAAAAAGGATTAAATATATTTGGAGGAATAATTGTTGAATATCAAAATGAATTTTATTTAAATAAGAATGAAAAATATATAGATTTTTCAGTTGACAAATCACAATGGGAGAAAATAAACCGTTATTTTTAAAAGAAAATATCGATTTAACTTTTATCGAAATGTTTCCGAAGTACTCTATTCTTCTCTTATAGTTATTTATTATTTATCATTTAAAAGATTTTAGAAATGATTTTATAAAATCAACAAAGATATTACAGAAATTTATAGGCCTTAGAAAAATTTCGTTGTAGAGGCTTTTTCATACAAAAATTATTAAATTCTTCAGGAAAATTGATAGTTTTCATTGTCATACTTTAAACGTTTATAGTTATTTAAAAATGTACTTAATATTTTATTAAAAGGCATTAAACATAATATTTAAAAACGTTTGTTTAAATACTTTTTGAAATGTGGTAAAATTAAAGTATGAATAATCTATGTTTAACTTTATAAAAAGAGGTGATGAGTTAATGAGATATACCGAAGAACAATTGAAAAGGTTTGCTGAACCGCTAAGCATTACGGAAGATGAACAGTGCCATAGAGCTATTAATATGATAAAAGAATCATTAGAAAAAATAGGTTATAAAAAAGAAGGTCAAACTCAAAAAATATATTCTGATTTACCATATTATAAAATTAATATGGTTTCAGAAAATCAATATGATTTAACTATATTTGTACAAGGTTCATACGCAAATAATACTAATGTCAAAGGAGATAGTGATATTGATATCGCTGTTGTAAGAGAGAATGTATTCAGAGGAGAATATAGAACTGGTATTAGCAGTAAAAATTATGGTTTTCAACCTGCAAAACACGATGCTTTAGAATTTAAAAAAATAATCTTTAAAGCATTATATGATAAGTTTGGTAATGATACTGTAATGAAAAACAAATCAATTTTGATAAAGGGAAATTATTCGAGAAAACAAGCTGATGTTGTCCCTTCGCTGAGGTATAGAAACTACAAACAAGATTATTATAATGATAAAAATAATTTTAAGCCTGGAGTTTTAATCACAACAGATGATGGACAAGAGATAATTAATTATCCCGAAATTCACCTTGAAAATGGTAGAGAAAAAAATATTAATACAAATTATTATTTCAAAAAAATAGTAAGAATTATGAAGGAACTTAAATATTTAATGGAAGAAGAAGGATATAATAGTGCTTCAAAAATTAGTTCATTTTTGATTGAAAGTTTATTGTGGAATGTTCCTGACGATTTGTTTTTAATCGAAGGAGATTATTCTAAAAAATTTATTGAAATAGTTAACTATTTGTTGGATAACAAAGAAAATATTATTCAATTTAAAGAAGTTAATGGAGTAAAATTGTTGATTGAAGATGACGAAGAAAGATTAGGAATATCAAAGAACTTTTTGACTGATCTATTGGAGTTTTGCATTTATGAAGAATAATATAAATTCTTTAATAAGAGTGACATCGGCTCTAGTTCTAATAACATATGCGATACTAATTTGTATTAAACAACCAGGTAGCTTTTATGACTTTATTAAATTAATTCCTACGTCTCTAGGATTTTCTCCTATTTATGGTTTCGTCTATATTAAGTGGGGGTGGAGAATCAACTATTTTATTAAAATGCCAAGACTGAAAAAAGAATATGAAGGTGTACTAAATTTTGATTATAATGGTAAAAAAGGTCAAAAAGAAATAACAATTATAATAAAACAAACATTACTGGACACAAACGTGACTATAAAAACTGATGAAATGGTTAGTCATAGTATTACTAGCGAGATTTTAGAAGAAAATGGAGAACATTATCTATACTATACATATAGAACAAACCCCTCAAGCACATTCATCAAAAAGAATCCTTCGCAAATAGGAACGTGTAGGCTTCTAATAAATAATTCAGATGAGTTAAGCGGAAGCTATTGGACAAACAGAAAAACCATAGGTGATTTAGAGTTTAAAAATAAAAAAAACGATAAATCTAATAATAGTGATTAAAAATCCCTCATTCTAAAATTTATTAAATTATGCTATAATTAAAATGAAGCAGGAGTGGCTCAATATGTAAAGCAGTCACGACACCTATGCTCATAATATGAGGGAGTGGTGTGCTTCACTTTTATTACCTCTAAATGCAAAGGGTTGCAAAGGAGGCGACAAATAATGAACAAAACAATTAAAAAGTTTGATTACTCAAAAGTAGAATCAAGAGAAGACTATGAATATTGGGGTATGCATCCTAAAAATGGTAGACTTCATATCGACACAAAACGATACAAAAAGATTTGTGAAGCAGAAGGCATGACAGATTTTATGCCAGAAGGGTTGTTTCAAAATAGAAACACCCATTATTTTATTCCAGCAAAGAAATCTAGATACGATTACAAGTTCAATCTTTTTAGAGATTTAATTTTGGATTTAAAGCACGACTGGTATCATGAATACAAAGATGTTTTTAATGCAATTAGAACGCCTAAAGAAACATATCAAGATGCAAGATTGGGAATGATTGCGTATACTTCAAGTGCTGATGATTTAGATGAAATTGAAGTTGAAGCAACGGTGATTGCATGGAAAAGACAACAAAAGTATAATGAGATTATAAATTCATTATATTTTCAGTTTATCCAAAAAGTAGCTTCCGAAATAACAAGATATATGTTGATAGTTTGTAATGAACTAGGATACAAGAGTAACGATTTTAGCATCGATAGTTTCTTTAAATTTTCTGATGGCTTAATTAAAGATAGTAGTGAACCTAAAATCAACCGATTTAGGAAATATAACACCTTTAATATGTTGAATAAAATTAATAATTTTTTAAAACATAATTCTGTTAGAGCTTATGAATCTCTGAAGAGATCATATCCAAATAGTGTTATACAAAAAGACTCGATGGGAAACAAGTATGAAAATGGTATGTATGCTGGAAATTGGATTAAAATAAAACCCAATTATATTGATAATCTGTTTGACAAATTAATAATATTTTTTGAAGATTATTGTCGAATTATACTTAAAGAAAATATAGAGGAGTCAGATTGGAATTATGACGATTATTTTAAAGAAGCTTTCAAATTATTTAAGTATCCTCAAGTATATTTTGGATTTTAAAACCCATTATAAAAAATAAAAAAAATTTAGTTTTATTTCCCTCAAAAATGCCTAAAAAGTACTCCATTTTTCCTTTGATGACCAAATGTTAGTAGTTTCGCACAGTTAGGACATTAAACGGTGGTCCCTTAAATGCAAAAGATGGCTCCAAATAAATCTTACTTTAGTAATGGCTTTATTAAGCCAAAAGTAAAATTACAAAATTAAACTACTTTAGATAAAATTAAATATCTAGAGCAGTTTTTTTATGTATTTATAACATTACGCGGTAGGGAGTCGAACTCTTAATTCAAAGTTTTTAAAGATATAATCATTTATTTATGATAAAATAAATGATAGAGGGCCAAAGAGGAGGTAACTATGAATTCGTTGAAATCATTATCAGAATTATTTGATAAAAAAATATTTAGGATACCTGATTATCAAAGGGGATATGCTTGGGGGTACAGACAATTAGAAGATTTTTGGGAAGATATTGAAAACCTTACTCCAGCTAGAAACCATTATATTGGTATGCTTTCGCTTAAAGAAGTAAAAGAAGAAATTTATAGTAAATGGGAAGATGCTCAGTGGATAATAAGAGAAAAAAGATACAGAGCTTATCATGTTGTTGACGGGCAACAAAGACTTACAACATTTGTTATATTCTTAAATTGTTTACTGAAATTTGCCGAATCCAAAGGAATTAATTATTTAACTGGGGATTCTTTAGAGCAAATTAAAAGTAGATATATTGTCGAAACTAAACTTTCTGAAGAAATTTTAAAAGCCTATAAGTTTGGTTATGAGACTGATAATCCGAGTTTTAGTTACTTGCGTTATCACATCTTAGGCGAAAGTGCTCCAAGCGAGATGCAAGAAACATTTTATACATTAAACTTAGAATATGCAAAAAATTATTTTGAAAAGCAAATAGAAGAGTTTTTAATAAAAAATGGAAAAGAAGATTTTGAAACACTCTATAATAAATTGGTTAATAATTTACAATTTAACATTCATGATATTGCTGACGATTTTGATGTTTTCATTGCTTTTGAAACAATGAATAATAGAGGCAAGAAATTATCAAATCTTGAAATATTAAAAAACAGATTAATTTATTTGAGTACGATTTATGATGATTCTGTTTTAGATAAGTATTCCAAAAACCAATTGAGAAAAAACATTAATGATGCGTGGAAAGAAGTTTATTATCAATTAGGTAGAAATAAAGAATTTCCATTAAATGACGATGTCTATCTAAAAAATCACTGGACACTATTCTTTAAATATTCAAGAAATAAAGGAGATGACTATATTAAATTTTTACTTGGTCAACATTTCACTCCTAAAGCTGTTTTTGGATTAAAAAGAGAAGTGGTATTAGATGAAGATATTGAAGATGATTATGATGATGAAGAAATTAGAGAAAAAAAGGTTGTTGAAGTATATGAGGGAAAACTACAACCTATGGATATTAAAAAGTATATTGAAAGTTTAAAATCAATTTCCAAATATTGGTATTATTCATACAATCCAGATGAATCTGGAAGTATGATGACTGAAGAAGAAAAAAAGTGGGTTAATAAATTAAATAGAGTAGGTATTAATTATTTTAGAACTATGGTTGTTGCGTCATTTGCTAACTCTAAAATTAATTCTAATGATAGAGTTAGACTTTTTAAAACAATAGAAAAAACGATATTCCTTTTCTTTAGAATGGGTCAATATCGTAGCAACTGGAGAAGTTCGGAAACATATAATAGAGCAAGAGAATTATTAAATGGTGAAGTTAATATTGAAGATTTAATATCTGAATTACAAGAAAACTATGCTCCAATATATAAGTTCAGGTTTTATTTAAAAAACGATGAAGATATAAAAAAATTGATTGCATTGATTGAAGATACAAACGCCCAAATTAATAATGGTCAATACTGACTCTAATAAATCTTACTTTACTAATGACTTTATTAAGCCAACAAAGCGATTATAAACCTTAGAAACGAGAATTTTCTAAGGCTTTTTTCATGCAAAAGTATAAATCTTAATACGAGTACGGACCGAATGACTTTTGAAATCATGGTAGGAGCACGAACAATTTTATTTAAAATAGTTATATTTTTTAAAGTATTAAAGTAAAAACAAAAAAAATATTAGTAATATAAAGTGAAAGGATAAAATATACTAACAATTTAGTATATAAAATTAGCTATGACCAAATTATTACAATATGAACAACAATTTAAAAAAGTTATTGATATTATAGAATCTCGGAAAGCACGTGCCTATCGTAAAGTAAATGAAGAATTAATACTTATGTATCGTGATATTGGAAAATATATCAGCATTCAATCTTATAATTCTGAGTATGGCGATTCATTTGTTTTAAAATTAGTTGATTTCTTTAAAGAAAAATATCCAAATTTAAAAGGATTTACCAGACGTGGCCTTTATAGAATGAAACAATTTTATGAACTTTACAAAGGTAATAAAAAAGTGTCAACACTGTTGACACAATTGAGCTGGTCAAATCACTTAAAGATAATGTCGCTTGTAAAACAATGGATGAGAGGATATTTTATATGGATTTAAGCATTAAAGAAAACTACAGTTTTAGAGAATTATCAAGACAAATTGATAGTGGATATTATGAAAGATACATGTTATCTAATAAGC
>Ga0209719_1004779_pt1 | contig 10730 bp, 12 predicted proteins | sample AD_JPNAS2_MetaG_FD_184421 | JGI IMG/M metagenome (GOLD analysis project Ga0209719, IMG submission 184421) | Active sludge microbial communities of municipal wastewater-treating anaerobic digesters from Japan - AD_JPNAS2_MetaG (SPAdes) (version 2) | ecosystem: Engineered > Bioreactor > Anaerobic...
TTTGTCGAAGTACGGGTTTTTTATTATTTTTGCTACGCCTGTGAAGTTTCATTATTTATGTTTTTTGGTTTTATGCAAAAATAAGAAATTAACAGGCATTTTTATTTAAAAGTTTCGGATACTTGTGGTATATTAATTATATTTTCCTTATCTTAATAGTATAATACAATAAAAAATTTAAAATTATGAATAATTTTTTAAAAAAGTCAAGATTAACAGCTAATTTTAACGGTCTTGAATATAGGTTCAGCCAAAATGATAACCTCGGTTATTCTGTTTATGCAACGAATAGTGCTAGTAAAGAATTTTGGATATTTGATATAAAACTTATGCCAGACGGTAAAGACGAAACCATACTTCCATATTTTAAGATTACTTCACCAAAATCTAATATTTCGCAAATCATTCTTGATTCTATGCCTAAAATATCAGAGTATCTAAAAAATATAAATTTTGACAACTAACTTATATTAAAATTTTACACAATGCTAAATTGACATGATTTGTTGGTAACACTAAATTAAAAATAACTGAGTTAAAAAGTCTATTTCCTTAATCTGATGTATTATGCTATAATAGTAATTTCTAATAATTAGTTTGTCAGAATCATTAAGTAAATTATTAAATCTAAACAGTTTGAACAAATTTAGTATGTGTTTTAGTTTGTTTCTTTAAATGGTAAATGTTCAATATATGCTACACCATTTTGATTTTCAATTATTTTTAAAGCTCCTGAATTAGAAAAGGTGTGCATAAATGCATGATGTGTAGTTAATATTAAATCTTGTAATTTATCGTCTGATTCTAATTCTACAATTTTTAATCCCATTTCTTTGCAAGTTGCAAGGGATATATGTCGTGCATGAGTTTTTGAATTATCGTGGCTTGAAAAGTGGTCGATTACTTTTTGTGTCTTATCTTTTTCATTTTCAAACATATTACCGTTAAGCCAATCTTCTACAAGTTGAACAGACATATCTATTGCGTGCTGGCAAGAACTTAAAAATGTTGGGTGATACTTTGAAATAATAAATTGCCACAAAGCTGCATTTTTAGGGTTACTTATTATCTCCTTTCTTGCTCTATCAAATTCTGCGATAACTGCCTGACATGGAATGTTTCCCATTTGAGGGTCAATAGGTCCTAAACTTGAATGTTTTCCTAACACAATTTCTTTACATGAAAAAGCAATCATTGTTCCTGCCGACATTGAAAGTTGAGGCACAATTGCACGAATATCCTTGCCAAACATAGATTTTAAATATGTAACAAGTGCTTCTGCTGCAACAAGACTACCGCCAGGCGTATGTAAAATTATGTCTAATCCTTTTTTTCTGTCCATTTTATGAATGTTTAACATAAAGCCAGAAATATCCTTGTCGTTAACAATAACATCTGGGGAATTTGGTCTTTGAAGCCATCCTGAATAATATGCAATTACATTTCGTTTTGTGTATTGAAAAATCTCTTTTAAATACTTTCTCCTTACAACATCAAGAGCTTGATTGCCTTGCATGTTGACCTTTGCAACTTCTTCTAATACTTCTTTCCAATTGGGCATATTAGTAATTTACAGAATGAGTGTTTGGTGTTAATATTGGTGTAGGATGATCTTCATAAAGATTAAATTCTTTAATATTGTCACCTTCTTTATTCCATTCATGCTTAATGTTGTTTACATTAATACCAAGAATTGAGAAGATTTCTGAATATTCTTTTTCAAAGTCTTTTTCCACAGTTGTTTTTACCTTTTTTTCTTTAGGCATAATTTTAAATTTTAATTTCTTTACAAAAATAATAATTTTTTAAATTCAAAACCAATTATTAAACATAACATTTATTCCACAAGCCAAATACACAAAATTCCCATATACAAAACCAAAATTATTCAAATATTTTTTAATTTATTATTGCAACAATGACAAAACTTAGTTTATACTTCGTTCTTTTTCAACACTTTTCCACCTCATTCCTGTCGCAAATATTTACTAAATTTGCGACAAAACTAAAACAAATCTCTAAAGCTACTATGCTTGCGGTGCAACAGCCAAACCACTATCATTCCAAATACAAAAGTAGAAGCACTAGTTTCAATCATATGGCTAAGTCTTACGCTAGCAACTGGCATTAATGGATTTGGCAAAATATGTCCTAAATGTGGAATTGCAAAAAGAAGTCCTACCAATAGAGCTGTTGCCCATGGCTTGACATTGGAACCTATAATTATTGGTATTACTATTATTGCAAACAGCATACCTCTAAATAATTGCAGTAAAATTAAACCAGGATTTTCACTCATCTGTGCAAATGTATGTGTGAAAAATGATTGAATTTCGCCGGGACTACCATAAAATGCTCTAAGTTCTGGATTTTGCCATGCTATGTAATACCCTGCTAACCAATATATTACCAAATAAACAATAGCAATAACACCAAGTTTCAAAATCAATTGCTTAATTGGCATAAACTCAAACTTAACTGTGGCAACATCATTTTTCTTCCATCTTTTACATATTAGAACAGCAAGAGGAATATAAACAAACGGTACTGACAAACCCATAATAAACAAACGGGGAAGCAAATCTGACGATACTGTTAAATCTTTAAGAAAATACCAAGTTTCTATTAGAGTAAGAAATGTAAACGAGCCATAATAAGCCAAAGCTAAAAACAATGCCAAACGCCATCCTCTCCACCGCGAAGTAAGTATTAATGCAAGAATTAAAAATGTATTGATTATTGCCAACACAAAAGCACCAACTTCCTGACTAAGCAAACCTGGTTCTGATGAAAGACCTTGCATCGAATCTCCCATAACCATTGAACCCAAAATCCAAATAGGAAAATAAAGGAACATCAATAAAATTATTCTAAAAAACCAAATAAAAGTTTTCTTTAAATTCATGCTTTTTACATTAAGTTTTTAATCACACAAATATACTATTTTTTGAGACGCAAAACTAAAAAATTAAGGTTTTTCAGCATTTATTTTGCTTAGTTTTTCTTTTGCAATTCTTTTTCTATAAGAGCTTTTATTTCAAGAAGTTGATTTAAAGCTTTATCATATTCAGAGTCATTTTTGTCAAGTACTAGCATAGCATAATTAAAATACTTTTCTGCCATTTCTGGCTGGTGATTTTGCAAATATGCCAGACTTAGTGCACTAAGCAAGTAAATAATATCATAGCCAATGTCTGAATATTTTGCCATTACTAAAGCATCATTTGCAAGTGTTAATGAATCTTCATATTGTTTAGCCACAGCAAAATCAGTCGCTTGTGCAAGAAATGCTGCAACTGCTATAGAGAAAAAATCTCCAGATTCCTCAACTATGTCTTTTCTATAATCTTCGTAAGTCATATTTTATTTATTTTAGTTCATATTTTTCTTTTAAGTCTCTTGATTACTTTGCGTTACACTATGGTTTTATATTCTGTTGCAGTTGTTCGGAAATTCCGACCAACTGAATATTTAATTGCTAATCTTCGTTTGATACAGTAATATCATATTAATTTTTTTAATTCATCTATATCAGGCAATAAACCTTTAAACTTTTCGGGGATTTCTCTACTTGTTTTTAGTTTCGCAACCCCCATTGCTTTGTTATAATCTCTAAATGCAAATTCGACAACTTTATCATCTTTCTCTTTACAAAGGATTATACCAATTGATGGATTTTCGTGGTCTTTTCTAACATATTCATCTAATGCCGAAAGGTACAAATTCATTTTTCCAGCATATTCTGCTTTAAATTTTCCACGTTTGAGCTCAAATGCAACTAAAGATTGTAATGTCCTATGAAAAAAAAGCAAATCAATAAAAAACTCTTCTTCTCCGACCTTTATTCTATATTGATTTCCAATATATGAGAAGTCAGTACCTAATGACATTATAAATTTTTTAAGATTACGTATAATTTCATTTTCTAAAACTCTCTCATCGTCATCTTCGTCAAGATTGATAAAATCAAGCAAATATTCACTTTTGAAAGCATCAGTTGCATGTTTATGTAATTTTTCAGGTAAAGTTCTTTCAAAATTATTAATGATTTTTCCTTTCAACTGATACAAACAACTATTTATATGATGTTCCAATATTGTTACGCTCCATTGATTCTCAACAATTTTTTGAAAATAAAAAATGCGTTCTTCAATGTCTTTACATTTATTAATCAACGTAATATGATGAGTAAACCCTATTTTTAAAAATATATTTTCAACAAATTCTTCAACTTGTAGCACTTTGCTTTCCAAAGTAGTTTGTGCCGTTATCAACGGCATTAATACATTGCTTTCGATTTGTGCCGTTGACGACGGCACAAATGCTGATTCTTTTTTATCAGAAGACAATAGGAAATTAAACAACACTTCATATTCTTCGTAAAATTGTTTCATTTTCTGAAGGTTACGATACGAAAAACCACGTAAACCTGGTAATTCTTTTTGTAAATCTTCTGAAATATTATTAACAATACCCGAACCCCAGTTTGAGTTTTTAATTTTTTCAGACAATTTGTAACCAGTATAGTAATAAAGCAAAAGCAATTCTCTGTTAGCTAAAGATGCTGCTTTATACCTACTTTTAAGTATATTATTTTTAATTTCAGAAATAAATTCCTTATATTCTTGTTGTTGCATAAACTAAAAAAACTTAATACCATTTTCCACCCCCAAATATACAAAATTCTTTAACATAAAACTTTTTACCGGCTAAAATATTAGTTTTATAGTATCCATATTGAGAAAAAATGTATTTTTGCAGCGTTTTTAATATTATTTTATGAAATTTATTAAATCTCTTGTCTTAATTATTATACTTACAACTGCAAGTGCAATAATTTTTTCTTGTAATTTTAGTAAAAACAACAAGCCTGACAAAAACGACAAACCTGCTAAAAGCATTGACACTTTAGATATTGATACATTATCCGATAAAATTGATTATCCTAAGGATACAAGCTTAGACCAAATAGCAGCATTATTGGCTGGCGACAATGCCAATGCTTTTAAAAATATTTTCACAGATAAAATGACTTTCTGGAATAATTATAAAGCTTCCATTGACACTCCTTGGCAAAAAATTACTGAGACAAGACTTTCGAAAATGGACAAGTGGACAAAAGATGAAATTTGCACAAAAATAAACGACACCGCACTAGTATTCTATCCATTTTCTGGACCTGATTTCCTAAATGCTTTTCATTTATTCCCAAATGCAAATGACTATATTTTGGTTGCTAAAGAAAAATTAGGCAATATCCCTGATTTGTACTCTATGACCGAAGAAGACCTTGACTCATATTTGAATGCTGTAAATTTCGGGTTAAGAGATATTTACCAACGTAGTTATTTCATTACTTTGAACATGGATCAAGACTTGCGTAAACATAAAGCTGATGGCGTTTTACCCCTACTTTATGTATTTTTAAACCGCACTGGACACGAAATTTATGAATTTGGTTACTATAAACTAAACAATGATGCAAAAAGTTTTACAAAAATTGAAAAACCAAGCAATTCTCTGAAAACAGCAGAATGCATTTGGTTTAAAATCAGAAAAAAAGGTGATGACAAACTAAAAAATTTACTTTATTTTTATGCTGATATTTCCGATGAAGGTTTTGAAAACAATCCTGCATTTTTGCAGTATTTACAAAATTTAAGAACTTGTAATACATTTCTAAAATCTGCTGCATATTTAAACCACTATGGAAACTTTTCGAACATAAGAAATATAATATTAAATTCCGCATCTGTTTTGGAAGACGATACTGGTGTTCCTTTTAGATATTTTAATAATGATGAGTGGACGCATTACCTTTATGGAGTTTACGATAAACCAATTCCAGATTTTTCTTCAACATATTTATTCCAAGAAGACCTCGTAAAAGCTTATAATACTTCTGATGTTAAAACTCTTGATTTTTCGTTGGGCTATCACTGGCGTGATGGAAATCAAAACTGGATGCTGTTTGTAAAAAATATTGATAGCACTGAAATAGAAACGAATATTCTGGCTGGGGAATAATGTTTAATAAAAAATACGATTGAATTTTTGTACAAAAAACCCACATTTTTAGCACCAATATGCTTTCTCAAACATTACCTTTAAATGCAAAATCTGATATTGTTAATTTTTCTTTTTGCTCTATCAAGTCCTTAAATAAAAACGAATAATAAAGAGGAATATTTAAAAGTCCTTCGTTGTATTCTAATTCTTTTAGAGAAAAACGAATGCTTAGTTCGGGATTATATTTTTCACGAAATACTCTCAAACTTTGTGCTTTTACTTGTTCCCCTGACTTTACTTCAATTGGATAAATTACCTTTTTTTCTGAAATAATAAAATCAAGCTCACTTCTTCCTTTAGGCTGATTTGGAGTGTTAGCATTGCTTGTCCAGTAATATGCCTCATCAAAACCAAGAGAACGCAATTGTTGTAGAACAAAGTTTTCGGCGAAAGCACCGCCAAAATTTGACCAAATATTATCATCTCCAACAACAACAGAGCTTGGCAAATTTGCTAACTGTCGCAACACACCGACATCAAGAGCATAAATTTTAAAATCTGAGTTATTTGCATAAAAAGACAAAGGCAATTTATCACCATGAGCAGTAAGATTTATTTTATAAATTAATCCTGCATCAATCAACCAATCAAGTGCAAAAGCATAATCTCGTCCGCGAGCCGATGGTTCAACAGTTTTATAAAAAAACTTATGATTTTCTTTAGCAAATTGCTGTGGCAGGCTTTGCCATAAATTTCCTATTTTTCTTGATTCCGCATTACTTGTATGCTTGCTAAAATCATCTTTATAGTCGGCAAGTATGTTTTTTAAAATTATTTCTACAGTATCAAGATTTTTGTTTTCAATCCATTCTGATACTACAGCAGGCATTCCTCCTATTGCTAAATATTGCTGAAAAACATCTTTAAATCCGCTTGCTATTAGTGGTTTTCTTAATAATTTGATAGCAGCATGAGCTTCTTCTGTTTGATTTTGCATATTGTTTGCCCAACAAAATTCTTCAAAATCCATTGGATACAAACGTAATCTATCAACTTTTCCAACAGGAAATGATGTTCCACTATGCAAAGCAATGCCAAGTAAACTTCCTGTAGCTACGACATAATATTCAGGAGCATCTTCTGCAAAATATTTTAAAGAAGTCAATGCACGAGGCACTTCCTGAATTTCATCGAAAATTATCAATGTGTCATCTTGATTTATAATAGTGTTAAATTTCAAAGCTAAATAGCTAATAATCCTTTGAGGTTGAATATTGCCTTCAAACAAATTAATTAACTCTAAATCTGCCTTTTCAAAATTAACATGAACTACTTTTTCAAAGTATTGTTCACCAAAAAGTTTTTTTAGAAGATAAGTTTTACCAACTTGTCGAGCCCCTTCTAATAGTAATGGCAAACGTCTTTTACTATTTTTCCACTCAACTAATTGTTCTAATAATTTTCGTTTCATAAATATAAATTCTATTTCGTTTACAAAGATATGAAAAAAAACACATTATTAGTACTAAAAATGTGTAAAATTTCACATTTTTAGCACCAATGTTTTATGATTTGGATTATTTGAAAAATTTAAACAACGCTATTTGCCTACTACTCAACAAATTACACTCTGCTTTGTCAAAACTTTTAATTTTTGAAAGTTTTGATAAAGTGGTTAATTGCAAAAAAATAATTTCTTTGAAATGTATGTCTTATATTTTAGCATTTATATGTGTTTACTTTGTAAAAGTTTGTTTGTCTGTAAATTATTCCTGAATGAATTTATTAAAGTTGAACAAAATATTTTTTTATTCATTTTTTTCAACAATCAAATCATAAATTAATTCTGTTAAAGTTTCTATGTCACTTTCAACAGTCCCCTTCATATATCTTTCGTAAACGCTATTATTATCTGGTGGATTGAGATTTAAAGTCAAACCTTTTTCTAATGCCAATAACCTTAGAAACTCTCTTTGTACTCTCCCATTTCCTTCTCTAAATGGATGCAAATAGTTAACATTGTCTAAAATTTCTGCTAACTTCTCAGCCAAATGTCTTTTATTGTCTTGAGGAATTTTTTTAAAATCAACTATTAACTGTTCAATATGCATAAAAGCATTATTAAAATATGTAGTCGGGAAAAACTGTTTTCCTCCTTTACTTATTTCAACAGTTCGTTTTTTCCCCGCCCAAGCATATATGTCTTGAAATAAGTGTTTATGAATTTCAAAAAGGCTGTCAATCCCCTTGATTTTTATCGGATTTTCATAAAGCTCTTGAAGTCGTTTTGTTACAGCACCACTTTCAACAAAGAGCAATACCTCAGGATCTGTAACATCTTGTAAATTCCGCAAAACTCCTGTCGCAGGGTCTGTATAGGTATAGTCTGGGTCTATATATTTGTAAGAATTAGACATAGGCTTTTTGTTTTGCCAATTCAACAAATTCAACTAATGATATTTTTCCCATTACATAGTCTCTAATAATTTCAATTCCTTTTGGGCTTGGTTCAAAACCTTCAAACATATTACTTCCTAAAGCATTTGCAGTACTTTCAAGAGTTTTTAAGTCAGAGAATTGCACACCCATTATTGTTAGATTATTTCTGTCTATTTCAATTTTGTTGAACATATATTTAGTGTTTAAACTTCAATTACAAATTTATAAAATTCTTGAACAAAAAGCTAATAAAAACGATTATTTTAACCTAGTAACAGATTTTAATCAAAGTTAGATTTGAATTTGGTAAAAATTACTCCTGCAATAGCCAATCAACAATATTTATATGTTCAATTCCTTCAACTTCGGCAGTTATCAAGTCGGTAGAAATAATGTATTTTGGATAATTATCATCAATTGCTTTTAATGGACGTATTTCTCGCTCTGCTGTTTTTGGGTCGGACATTGACAATGTTACTTGATAATATTCGATTTTATTTTGTGAGTTTTTTACAATAAAGTCAACCTCGTAAGAGTCAATTTTACCAAGCCAAATCTGATAAGCTCGTCTGTTTAATTCTAAATACACAATATTTTCTAAAATATGACCAAGGTCTTGATATTGAAACTTACCTAATTTTAAATTTCTAAAGCCAATATCAACCAAATAATATTTTTCTTGTGTAGCAAGTTGCTGTTTTCCTTTTATATCAAAACGATTTACTTGATAAAATACATAAGAATTTACTAAATAATCGATATAAGTTTGCACAGTATTATGGTGAATATTTTGAAAATCTTGTTTCATCGCTCTTGATATACTGCTTGGAGATACAGTACTTCCAATTGCTCCCATTAGAAATTTTGAAAGATTGTCAAAACTTCTCATGTTTTGAATATTGTATCGTTGTTTAATATCTTTTTCTACAATTGTATTATAAACATCTTGAATATAACGATTTTGTAAGTCAGAACCTTTATCTCGCAATAAAACACCTTGTGGCAAAGAAGTTTCGTAAAGATAAGAGTTAAATAATTTGTATTTATCTTCTTCTGCATCTTCCTGACTTTCAAGAAATTCTGCAAAAGAAAATGGTAAAACATGAATAGTTATATAACGACCCGAAAGCAAAGTAGCAATTTCTCCCGACAAAAAATAAGCATTTGAACCTGTTACATATAAATCAATATTTGCTTCAACAAACAAAGCGTCAACAAGTCGTTCAAACTCAGATATTTGCTGAGGTTCATCAAGAAAAATATAATTCATATTGTGCTTGTCTGTTTTTGATAGAATTTCATTGTAAATTTCACGCCAAGTGTATTCTTCGGGGAAAATTGGCTTTTCAAAATTGTACTTATGAACTCTATTTTCAGGAATTCCAGAATCAATAATTTGCTGGGCAAAAATATTCAATAAAGTAGATTTTCCTGAACGTCTTAATCCAGTAACAATCTTGATAATATGTACATCTTTCAACTTTTCTAATTGTTGAATGTAGTTTTTTCGGTTAATCAGCTTATTCATATATTGCTGTTTTTCATTTAGTTACGCCTTACTTTATCAAAACTTTCAAAAATCAAAAGTTTTGACAAAGATACTCTTTTTTTGAAAAACTGCAATAGGTTTAATTAATCATAATTTCCTGTCCCGTTCAACAATAATATTTCATTTTTTACATTTAGAATAAGAAATTCTTCTAAAGCGGAAGCAAATATTTCCATTCCCATATCATCAAATTCAAGATCTAATCCGAAAACATATTCTAAGTTATATGCACGCCCATTTATGCCATTCATTGTAAAATTTGGATTATCTTTATCTTTCAATAAGTGTGCATAAAGTCTTCCTCCAATTGAAGAAGAAAATGATGCTTTGCCAATATACATTACTTTGCTAGCGCGGTCTTCTGGATCATATCCAAAGATAAAATAAACCCCTTTTTTGGGTGCATTTGGAAATACTAACTCAAGCCAAGGAACATTCAATTCTGTAAAATACTCATTGTCATTAATTCTGCTCAAATCAATTGTTGGCACTTGTTTTTCTGGAATAAAAAACTCATTAAATTTTGAAATGTTTTTATTCACAATTTCAATCATATTTTTATATTCTGCTATCATAATTTATAAAATTAACATTATTTATTTTAAATTATTACGTGTCAAGTTTCACAAGGTTGTTTATGATAACTTGTATTAATTAGTGGCAAAGATAAAACTTTATTTTTAAACTGCAAAGGATTTTCTTTAAATAATTTCGGATTAATTTTAAACCATTT
>Ga0209719_1004798_pt1 | contig 10701 bp, 8 predicted proteins | sample AD_JPNAS2_MetaG_FD_184421 | JGI IMG/M metagenome (GOLD analysis project Ga0209719, IMG submission 184421) | Active sludge microbial communities of municipal wastewater-treating anaerobic digesters from Japan - AD_JPNAS2_MetaG (SPAdes) (version 2) | ecosystem: Engineered > Bioreactor > Anaerobic >...
GTCTTTCCTTTTATATTAACACATCCGGGACTCACCTTCATTGCATTCGCCAGCGACTCTCGCATTTGGGCTGCAAACGGACCTATCTTGGGCTGCTCAGCTATGACCACCGTGTCCAGGCTGCACACTCGATACCCCGCCGCCCGAATCATGTCCACTGTATGCGAAAGCAGCGCGATACTTGAAGCCCCTGCATAAGCCGGATCAGTGTCAGGGTAGTGCTGACCGATATCGCCCAGCCCCGCCGCGCCAAGCAAGGCGTCGATCACTGCATGAGTCAGGACGTCTGCATCCGAATGACCCACCAGCCCAAGGCCTGCCGGAATCTCGACACCCCCCAGCACCAGCCTTCTGCCGGGGGCCAGCCGATGAAGATCGAACCCCTGGCCCAGCCGTATCGCCGGGGGCGCCGATGCGCCCGCCTCTCCCATCCCGCTCATCTCCATCTCACTTGCCTCCGATGCAAGCAGCACCTCGGCCACTGCCAAATCTATAGGGTTCGTTATCTTGATATTCCGCGGCGAGCCCGGCGCCACGGCCACAGGCAGGCCCAGTCGTTCTACGAGGGCACAGTCGTCGGTAGCCACGACACCGCCCGATGCCTCATGCGCCGCGCGCAACACCGAGAGCTTGAAGGCCTGAGGAGTCTGAATCATCCGAAGATGCGACCGATCCAACGTCTCCGCAACAATGTGCGTCGCTTCATCCATCTGAACGGGCATGACGGTCTTCACCGTGTCAGTGGGCGAAGTGGCGCAGGTCGCTGCGCCCCATTCCTCAGCAGCCTCCACCGCCGCCCACACTTCGCGAGCGGTGACAAGCGGGCGCGCCGCGTCGTGCACTAGTACGATGTCATACTCTCCCGACACAGCCCCGAGGGCACGCGCCACCGACGCCTGCCTGCTCGCGCCGCCCGCCACTACGGTGCACCCACGCTCAAAAAGCGAAGAGAGGGAGTATCGATGTACGATATCCCTCTCGAACTGCTTTTCGTCACCTGGCGGCACAGCCGCCACGAGCTCGCCCAGAGCCCCCGACGCGGCCAGCGCGGCTATGGAACGGACCACAATCGGCATGCCGCCGAGATGCAGATACTGCTTGGGCACTGCGGCCCCCATACGTGTTCCGGAGCCCGCAGCCGCCACGACGGCTGACGCGCACGGACGACGGGCAACCATGCACATACACCTCCCGTGCGGCCATGCGGCGCTGTCATACGGCGCGGTCGACAGCCTTGAGTTTGGCAAAGATCATCCTGCCGGCAGAGGTCTGGAGCACGCTGGTCACGAGCACTCCGATGGAATCGCCGATGTGGCGCCTTCCTCCGTCAACCACAACCATGGTGCCATCATCGAGATACGCTACGCCCTGCCCGGACTCCTTGCCGTCCTTCACCACATGGACGGTCATCTCCTCGCCCGGCAACACAACCGGCTTCAACGCGTTGGCCAGTTCATTGATGTTCAGCACCACCACACCGTGGAGCTCGGCCACTTTGTTCAGGTTGAAGTCGTTCGTCAGTATCGTCGCGTCCATCAGGCGGGCGAGTTTGATCAGTTTGGCGTCCACCTCTGCGTCGTCGACAGCCCTATCGATAATCTGTACGGAGAGGTTTCCGTCTTTCTGCATCCTGTTCAGGATGTCAAGGCCCCTTCTGCCCCTGTTCCGCTTAAGGACGTCGGAAGAGTCAGCTATGTGCTGAAGCTCCTCCAGGACAAAGCCCGGAACTACCAGTGTTCCCTCGACGAACCCGCTGTCGGCGATGTCGGCAATGCGGCCGTCAATGATGACGCTCGTATCAAGTATCTTCGGCTTGGCCTTGCCGGCATAGTTCCTCATACTGCGGTCGCGCGCGACGGCCGACCGTACCAGTTCGCCTCCGCGCGGAAGCGGCGCCAGTATGGACATGATCTCCTCACGTTTGTGCGAACCGATTACCATTCCGGCCAGGCCGAAAAAGACATTCAGAGCTATCCCAACGTAGCTGCCCAGGGATGGTATGAGAGCGATAGGAATGGCGAGTAAGTTAGCAATTATTAGGCCTACTATCATGCCGACAGCGCCGGCGATTATGCCGCTCGCCGAGATGTTCCGGACTCCCGAGTCCACATACTTGCTGAACCGCGAAGCCATCTGGTGCAGGATCGGCGTGATGGCAAACCCTATCAGCCCCCCGCCGGTCATTGCGCCCAACATGACCCTGAGCCCGGCGCCCTGGCTCTCCGGCGCCATCACAGCAGCTGGAAACGCCCGATGAACAAGAAAACCCATAGCGATCCCGGCCCCGACCATCAGTACTCGCATGGTCCCATGACGCACTGAGCGCTTCACCTCCCTCCAGCCGGCGACAATTGAGCCCGGCTGTTCCAGGTTAGTATCTCCAGTGGATGGTCAAGTATGAAAACGGGCGGCCCGCTTAGGCCGAATCTAGTATGGAGTCGATTGTTCGAGATATGTCTTCGATCGAGCGTTTCTCCACCATGGCCATTTCGCTTGTCAGTATCTGCTTGGCGTTCTCGAGCATGCGGCGTTCACCAGTGGAAAGTCCCTTTTCCCTATCCCTGATGCCCAGATTGCGCACTACCTCGGCCACAGAGAAGATGTCGCCCGTCTTCATCTTCTCCATGTTCGCCCGGTATCTGCGATTCCAGTTCTGGCTCATCGCGGTCTTCTCCCCGCTGAGCACTTCGTACACCCTGGGGATGTCGTCAGGCCCAATAACCGGCCTCAGGCCCACTTCCGAAGCGCTTGATCGGGGAACCATGACCTTCATGTCGCCGACCTGTAGACGCATAATGTAGTAGTTGTCCCGCAGCCCGAGGACTTCTCGCTCTTCGATGGCCTCAACCACCCCAGCTCCATGCATGGGGTAGACCACTCTGTCGCCCACGCTAAACATGGTCTACATCACTTCCTCCTCGAGCGCCTTTCATAATTGTACCATTGGCTGCCAGGCCAGTCAATTCGCGCGACCGACCCCGATCCGGAGCTGATCCGGAGCTGATTGACAACGCGGTGGACCAAACGTATAATCAAGTTGAACTTCAGCCCGGCCATATCACCTGCGTGTACCGGATTTGGAGGTGAGCGCTCTTGGCCGACCTCTCATGTGACGACTTCCAGGATTCTGTGTGTGAGTACCTGATCCGCCACCGAAGCGTTCTCGATGTGATGTCGAAATTCCAGGAAGCCAGCGCACGGGTGAACCGAGCGATGGCCAAAGCAGTCACGACCTGTGGGTGCCTGGAGATTCAGGCCCACCGGCAGAAGTTCCCTGAGGACGTGTCGCTTCAGGATCTCAGGCGTCTGGTCTGTTCACACCTCAGCGGCGAGCTCTGCCCGGAGTGCAGAGAGGCTCTCGAAACCGAATTAGGGCAGACGGTTTTCTATGTTGCGGCCCTGTGTGCAATAACAGGCCTGGACATGAGCGAAATCATGGCAAAGGAATACGACCGCCTGCGCATGTTGGGCTTGTTCAACCTCACCTAAGGAGCTCCGGTCGCCCAGCCCCGGCGCCGAGTGTTCTGATCACATCACAAGGTTGCGAACGACCTGGTCGCGTAGGCGAGCCAGCCCTTCGCGCACTGCCCTGGCTCGCACGTCCCCGATACCCTCTACCTCGTCGAGCTCCTCCACGGTTGCGCTGCGTATAGCCTTGAGCGACCCGAACGCATCCACGACATTCTCAATCACCGATATGGGCAAACGCGAGATCTTCGACAGAGCACGATAACCTCTGGGAGACATGGGCGATTCGAGTGAAGCCCCGGAGCTTTGAGTCAGGGCCCGGGATAGACTCGTTAGCTCCAGCACCTCGTCGAAGGGCCACTCGGCGACTCCCCGCATCAGCCGCTCCGCCTCGGCCTGTCCGCCGTCGGGTATGTAGTCCATGGCCACAAAAAGCACGTCCTCCCACATGCCTCCCATGACCTCGTCGGCCTGGATCTTCACCAGACGTCCCTCTGACCCCAGCTCAGCGATGTAGTCGGTGACCTCGTCCCATGCGCGCCTCATCAGTTCGTATCTTTGCAGAACCCGACATACGTCTACCAGCGTAGCCTCTTCGATGAACTCCAGCGCAGTGAGATTGGCAAGCGCCTTGACCAGGGCGTCGCGGTAGTTGGCCATGGTCTGCAATGCCTGGTTGGCCTTGGCCAGCACCACTCCGATATCGCGCAGAACGTATCTGGTATGCCCCCAGTACACGCTGATCACTGAGCGTCTCTGCGAGATCGCGATGACCAGCTGGCCCGTCATCTTGGCAACACGCTCCGCAGTGCTGTGGCGCAGGCCGGTCTCGCGCGACGGTATGTCAGGATCGGGTGCAAGAGTGACATTGGCGTGAAGAATTCTGTCGGCGCCGGACGATAGGATTATGGCCCCGTCCATCTTGGCAAGCTCGTAAAGAGCGGCCGCCGAAAACTCGGCGTCAAGCCTGAACCCGCCTTTCACGATCTCCATGACCTCGGGAGTGTCTCCCACGACTATGAGCCCGCCGGTGCGGGCACGCAAGATGTTCTCCAACCCATCGTAGAGCGGAGTGCCGGGCGCGACCATGCTGAAAACTTTGCGCAATTTCTCCGACATCAAGCCTTCACCCCCGCAAACACCGCGTCCAGGGCTTCTCGCACGCTCGCGGCCCCTATGATCTCAACACCCTGGGGTTTCCTGTTCATGTTCTTAAGATTGTGACGTGGGACCACGCATCTGCTGAATCCCAGGCGCTGGGCTTCCGCAACCCTGAGATCGGCATGGTTCACCGCCCTGAGCTCGCCGGCCAGCCCCACCTCGCCAAAGACCACCGTGCCGCCCGAGGTTGGCACGCCGCGGAAACTGGATACCACGGCCGCTGCTATCCCCAGATCTACGGCCGGTTCGTTCAGGGCGACTCCGCCTGCCACATTCACGTAGATGTCTTCCATTCCGATGGCAAAGCCTGCTCGCCTTTCAAGCACCGCGATGATTATGGCCGTTCTGTTGTAGTCGACGCCCGTAGTGGTCCTGCGGGGAGTGCCGGTGACCGACCGGGCCACCAAGGACTGGACTTCCACCAAGAGCGGCCGAGTCCCTTCCAGGCTGGCCACGACTACAGAGCCGGCCGCGCCTCCCGGCCGCTCCGACAAAAGCATCTCAGATGGGTTTTCTACCTGCTCAAGCCCGGCATCGGTCATGGCGAAAATCCCGACTTCGTTGGTCGAGCCGTACCTGTTCTTCACAGCCCGTATGATGCGATGGGCATGGACGCTCTCACCTTCGAAGTAGAGCACAGTGTCGACTATGTGCTCCAAGACCTTAGGGCCGGCAATCGCACCGGATTTGGTGACATGGCCCACAAGAAACACCGGCACTCCTCGTTCCTTGGCCGCGCGCATCAGCAGGGCCGTGCACTCCCGCACCTGGCCCACGCTGCCGGGCGACGATTCCAGGCCGGCGTAGTCCATTGTCTGGATCGAGTCGATCACCACTAGCGCCGGGCGGACCGCATGGATCTGCTCTACAATGGAGATGACGTCGGTTTCGCAGAGCACGAGGAGTCGCTCGCACTTGGCATCGAGTCGAGCTGCGCGCAAGCCGACTTGGCGCGCCGATTCCTCGCCTGTGACGTAGAGCACGGGCCCGGTCCGCCGGGCAACACTCGCCGATACCTGCAGCAGTATCGTGGACTTCCCGATGCCGGGGTCGCCCCCAATCAGCGCCACCGACCCGGCCACGATTCCGCCGCCCAGCACCCGGTCGAACTCGCCTATCCCGGTGATCAGGCGCTCCTCGTGCCCGGAGATCACCTCACCCACCGGGATCGGCGCCGATGCCAATGCCGGCCCCGCCGCCCCTGCCAGGCCGCGCCCGGAGGCGCCGCGCCGGCCCGCCACGCGCACAGGCGCCGCCTCCTGCCGGACCTCTTCTACAAACCGGTTCCAGCTGGCGCAGGCCGGGCACTTGCCCATCCATTTAGCGGATTCGTATCCGCATTCCTGGCAGACGAAAACGCCCCTCGGGCCCTTCATACGCCGCCCCCCAAAGCTCAGGCTCTTGCGCTCCTAACTGATAACCTTCGCTGCACCATCCTCCGAAACCTTCTGGTCCTGAACGCGAAAGACGAGTGTGCCCCCTTCCGCGTCTATTGTCACTTCCTGGCCGTCCCTGATCCGACCGGCGATTATCTCGTCCGACAGACGATCCTCCACCATTCGCTGGATCACCCGCCTGAGCGGCCGTGCTCCGTACTCGGGGCTGTAGCCTTCGTTCACAAGAGCGTCTTTGGCAGCGGGCGTGAACGCGAGGTGTATGCCCCTGGGATCCAGATGAGCGCGGACCTCGGCAAGCATGAGTTCGACTATCTGCTCAAGCTCCTCGCGCCCCAGTGCATGGAAGACGATTACTTCGTCCACGCGGTTCAGGAATTCGGGCCTGAAGGTCCTCTTCAGCTCAGACATGACCTTGTCGCGCATGCGCTCATACGAGTCACGCTCGTCGCGTTCAGTGCGGAACCCCAGAACCGTGTCTCGCTGAATCTGAGTTGCCCCTACGTTGGACGTCATTATCAGCACACTGTTCCTGAAATCCACAGTCCTGCCCTGGCCGTCGGTGAGACGCCCGTCCTCCAAGACCTGTAGGAGGATGTTGAACACTTCCGGGTGAGCCTTCTCCATCTCGTCAAAGAGAATCACCGAGTACGGGCGGCGGCGCACCTTCTCAGTGAGTTGCCCCGCCTCTTCATACCCCACGTATCCAGGAGGCGCTCCGACCAGTCGCGATACTGTGTGTCGTTCCATGTACTCCGACATGTCCAGGCGGATCATGGAGTCTTCATCGCCGAACAGCGCCTCGGCAAGCGCCCTGGCCAGTTCAGTCTTGCCTACGCCTGTGGGCCCTAGGAAGAGAAAGGAGCCCACGGGACGCCTCGGGTTCTTCAGGCCAGCGTGAGCCCGCCTTACGGCCTTGGCCACAGCCGTCACAGCTTCATGCTGCGAGATGACCCTTCGGTGCAGTACATCCTCCAGCTTGAGCAATCGATCCGCCTCGGTCTGCTCGATCCTGGTCACCGGCACCCCGGTCCATGCCGCCACTACCTGGGCGATTTCCTCCTCGGTAACTACGGCCCCATCGATATATCGTCGGCTCTGCCACTCCTTGCGCTGCTCCTCGATGCGGTCACGCGTTTTTTGCTCCTCATCGCGCAGCTGCGCGGCCTTCTCGAACTCCTCGTTCTGTATGGCCGCTTCCTTTTCGGCCCTGACCCGCTCCAGCTCTTCCTCGAGTCGTTTGATGTCGGGAGGCGCAACGTGAGTGGCAAGGCGTGCCTTGGAGCTGGCTTCATCCACCAGGTCGATGGCCTTGTCGGGCAGGAAGCGGTCGGTTATGAACCGGTCGGACAGAACCGCCGCCGCCCTCAGCGCGCCGTCGGCTATCTTCACCCTGTGATGGGCCTCGTACCTGTCGCGCAGCCCTTCGAGTATGGACACAGTCTCGTCGACTGACGGCTCCCCGACTTGGATTGTCTGGAACCGCCTCTCCAAAGCAGCGTCTTTTTCGATGTACTTTCTGTATTCATTGAGCGTGGTTGCCCCGACACACTGCAATTCGCCGCGGGCCAACGCAGGCTTCAAGATGTTGGCCGCGTCGATGGCGCCTTCAGCGGCGCCCGCTCCCACCACTGTGTGCAGTTCATCGATGAACAGGATCACATCGCCGGAGTTGATTATCTCGTCTATGACCTTCTTGAGCCTCTCCTCGAACTCGCCGCGGTACTTGGTGCCGGCAACTATCGATCCCATGTCCATGGTGAGCACGCGCTTCTCCTTGAGCAGCTCGGGCACATCGCCTTTGACGATTCGCTGCGCTAGGCCCTCAACGATGGCCGTCTTGCCCACGCCGGGGTCTCCTATGAGCACCGGGTTGTTCTTCGTGCGCCTCGACAGCACCTGGATGACTCGGTTCATCTCACGGTCTCGACCGATCACCGGATCCAGCTTGCCCTCGCGTGCCATGGCAGTCAGATCCCGCCCGAACTGCTCCAGAGTGGGCGTACCCTTCTTCCGCTGGGCGCGCCCCGCACCCTGCCCAGCAGTATCCTGGCGCTGAGGGCCGCCTGCGCCTCCCGTTCCGCCCAGCAGTTCGAGAACCTCCGCCCTTACGTGGTCAAGATCGGCGCCGAGATTCTCCAGCACCTGCGCGGCCACGCCTTCGCCCTCGCGAATCAGCCCAAGAAGCAGGTGCTCGGTGCCTACATAGCCGTGACCCATGGTGCGGGCTTCGTCGATGGCCAACTCCAGCACGCGCTTAGCCCTGGGGCTAAGGCCCACCGTATCCACACCGCCCGGGTCGCCGCGTCCGATTATGCTCTCTACTTCTGTCCTTACCGCATCGGGTTCTATTCCCAGATTCTGAAGAGCGCGCGCGGCCACGCCCTGGCCCTCACGGGCCAGACCCAGCAGGATATGCTCGGTGCCTACGAAGTTGTGGCCGAGCTTGCGTGCCTCCTCCTGCGACAGAATGAGGACGCGCTGCGCCCTTTCAGTGAATGAACCGAACATCCGTCATTCCTCCTTGCACGCGCCTGCGGCCGGATCTCGGCCGTCGGGGCACGCCGCCGCAGCAGCCGCCCCGAGTCGCTGCCTCATGAGCGTGGCCCGGTACACATCTCGCTCCCACGCATTGAGCTCTCTTCCGACGAACCTCTGGACATGCGCGGGCATTATGTCCACTGATAGTGCTGTTAGAAGCTCCGGGTGCAGGCCCGGGATCAGTCCCAGGTCCACCCCGAGTTTGACGTCGGACGTCAGCTTCAGTGCCTCTTCCGAGCTGATCATCCTGGCATTGGTCAGTATTCCGTAGGACCTGTAGACCCTGTCTTCAAGCTGGCTGCGGGCATCCGACATAATCGCGGTTCTGGCGTTGCGCTCGCTGTCGACAATCTGACGCGTGACCGCTTTGAGATGCGCTACGATCTCGCTCTCGGAGCGCCCCATGGTCACCTGGTTGCTCACCTGGAACAAGTTGCCCACTGCCTCAGTGCCTTCTCCATAGATTCCCCTGACGGCCAGCCCCACTTTGGATACCGACGCCAGCACCTGCCCGAGCATATTGACTGCCGCCAGAGCGGGCAGGTGAAGCATGGCCGATGACCGAAGGCCCGTCCCCACATTGGTTGGGCAGGCCGATAGATAGCCGAGATTCTCGTCAAACGCATAGTCCAGCGTCTCTTCCAACGCATCGTCAGTGGCGGATGCGAGCCTCAAGGCTTCGTCTACCTGGAAGCCTGGAAGAATCGCCTGTATCCTGATGTGGTCCTCTTCATTGACCATTATGCACACCGATCTGTCACGGTTAACCACCAGCGCTTTGCCGCTGGGCTCCTGAATGTGCTGGGGCGACGTAAGGTGCTCTTCAACCGCCAGTTGCCTATCGAGAGCGGGCATGCTCGCGAGGCCCAGCACCTCGGTGGGGCCTATCGACGGGGTAGCCTCCACCGCCTGACGCACACCGGCCAACACCGCCTGGAGCTGTTCCTCTCCGGCCCGGTGAGGGAAAGGCGCCCCACACAAGTTTCTGGCCAACCGCACGCGGCTGGATACTACGATATCCGATTCCGGGCCGCCCCCGGACATCCATAGAGCACAGAATCTCCCTGCCCCACGCCTGCCTGCCATCTCGGGCTACCTCCCTTCCCCTTCGTCTTCGTTGGCCTCGCTCTGTCCCGCGTTGCCCTGTTCCAAGCCGCCCTGCCCCGCCTCAGCTCGTTCCGCCTCTGCCCGCTCTGCCTCAGCCTGTCTGGCCTGCTCGGCAGCCTTCTCCAGATCGCGGATCCTGTCGCGCACCAGCGCCGCCTTTTCATATTCCTCCGCTTCAATCATGGTGCGCAGTTCGTCTCGAAGAGATTCAAGTTCTTTGCGAAAGCGTACGGCCTTTCCGGCGCGCACAGGCACCTTGCCCGTGTGCCTTGCGTGCCCGTGAATGCGAGCGATCAAGGGCCTGAGCATCGGCAGAAACTGCGAGTAACACTCGGAGCATCCCAGATAACCGGTGTTCATGAACTCGGGATATTCTAGGCCGCAGGTAGAGCACACATTGCGGGAGCCGCCCGGTATTCCCACAGGAACTCCTGCTGCCGCATCGCTCTGAAGCAGGCCTGCAAGCAAGTTGGAAAAGGCGAATTTGGGCCCTGCGAACACTTCCAGCTCACCGCGCTCCCTGGCGCATTGCTGGCATAGGTGGAGTTCGGTGCGGACATTGTTTATGACCTTGGTAACATGCACGTTTGCAGGCCTTTGATTGCACACCTGACACAGCATGGCAATGACTTCCCCCCAAAAACCTCACTCGGCGGTAGATTGCGTCAGCACAAACAGAAGAGTGGCCCTAAGGACCCGAGCGCGGATAATCTCCTCAAGCTCCGGCTGCCGGCCACCATGGCCCTCAAGCACCGTGGCTCGCACAAGAGCTGCATCCTGCGGGCTTAGCGCTCCCAGTTCACTCAGGCGGGCGATGAGGTCGTCTGCGGCCTTCCGATCGATGGCGTCGCCCACTACCTCTCGGACTATCTCGAGAGCGCCGCTTCCGGGGGCCGCCCCAAGCCTAAATATGCGTACATAGCCTCCCCCTCCTCGCCTCGACTCTACGACATACCCTCGTTCGATACTGAAGCGGGTGGCCAGAACGTAGCTGATCTGCGACGGGGCGCAACGGAACCGTTCCGCCAGA
>Ga0209719_1004801_pt1 | contig 10700 bp, 9 predicted proteins | sample AD_JPNAS2_MetaG_FD_184421 | JGI IMG/M metagenome (GOLD analysis project Ga0209719, IMG submission 184421) | Active sludge microbial communities of municipal wastewater-treating anaerobic digesters from Japan - AD_JPNAS2_MetaG (SPAdes) (version 2) | ecosystem: Engineered > Bioreactor > Anaerobic >...
CCGGACAGTAGATGCCGAAGCAGTTGGGCCCCACCACGCGAATGCCCCGTGCGGCGATATCCTGAATCCGCCGCTCCAGTTCTTTTCCCTCTTCGGTGCCCAGTTCGCTGAAGCCGGAGGAGAGAATTTCCGCGCCGGCCACGCCGATCTTCAGGCACGCTTCCAGGGATTCCGGAACATACCGCGCGTTCACCGCGACAACGGCAAAATCAACCGGGCCGGGAATATCCTCCACCCTTTGGTGAATTTCCAGCCCGTAAATCGTTCCTCCCTTCGGGTTGACGGGGTATATGGTCCCTTCGTATCCCATTGCCATGATGGCGCGAAGCATGCCGGTTCCGAAGCCGACGCCGTTTTCGTCCGCGGAGACGCCCAGAATGGCAATCGCCTTCGGATGAAAAATCCTTTCGTAGTCGGTCGGCGGGTAATGTGCTTTTCCGGTTTTTCCTGTTCTTCTGGTTTTGCTGGACATTCTGCCTCCATGCTTGCCGATTTTACCTTGTATGCTAAACAGCAACAGGGATCGTCACCTGCGCAGGTCCTTGAGCATCCGGATCAAAAGCAGTCTTTCCTCCAGGGTGTATCTGGAGAAAATTTCCCGGTTCAAATCTTCGGTATCATTGATAAATTTGTCACGGCACTCCAGCGCCTTATCCGTCAGCCGGATGTTCAAAACCCGCCGGTCGTCTTTCACGTTCTTGATGATCCAGCCGCTTTCCGCCATTCGGTCCAGAACGCCGGACAGCGTGGCGCTGTCCAGGGACAATCGCTTTCCCAGTTCACCGGCGGAAAGCCCTTCTTCCTCGTAAAGAGCGTGCAGGACGAGTCCCTGAATGGGTGTAAGGCCGTACAACTGCGTGCGGGACTTGAAAGTTCCGTACACTTTCTGATTGGCCTTGCTTAAGATAAACAGAATCACGTCCTGGTAACTGATCATCGGTGACACCCGGGTCATTATTTAGTGTGCAAGATAAATAAAGGGAGAGGTCAAGTCAAGAAAAATGTTGACCGGCGTTGACCGGTAAAAAGTTGATTGGCCGAAGAAATCCCCGTACTTCCCGCCCCCAGAGTTTTGGGCCTGTTGATTCCGGGGTGAAGGGAATTCATTTGCAGACGGATTTTTGGAGTGCTTCTCCCGTTGAATCGGAAAGGATGGGCTCCCATTCCGGGGAGGGATTTTCCCCGGAAAAGATCACTTTGCCGTTCGTGTCATAGGCGGTCAACGAAGCTTTTCGAATCCGTTTTTCCCGGCAGTCGATTTCGCACAAGAACATTTTTCTGGACAGCTGCTTGTATGCCGCCGCCGGCAATCCCTTTTGCTTCAGGGATTGAAGATATTTTTCCCTGCCTGCATCGGAAATGTTTTCTTTTCCCAGAACCTGGACGATGTGTTTTTCGTTCTTTTTGTCAATGTTGAGCTTTTTGTGATAGGAAAAAACAGTTCCGTCTTCATCCCGAAGGTATTCGATCCATTGCGCGGCCGCGGGCGCCGCCGGCAGAAACAGCACCAGAAGCGCCAGGAAGAAAGAGACGATCCTTGCGCATCCTCCTTCGCCTTTCGGGTTTCCGGCTTCCCGGATGAAACAGTTCTTGACTTTGATCGGCTTTGTGTTTTTCATAGCGTTTCCTGTATACGGAAAAGCACATCAGGAATCAACAGGAAATCTTGCATCGAATTTTCATGGCTCTTTCGCTCGGGTTTAGGCAAAGGGCTGTTCTTTAAAAAGATGGCCAACGCAAAAAGAGTCGGTTACGCTGAAACAAACGAATCCGGAGCAAGGAATGGTCAAATCGGGGCGTAAAGAAAGCGAAAACGAGGCTGCCGAATGTTCGGGAGGGCCTCGCAATGCCTGAAGCGAAAAAAACCGGCGGTTTCTACGGTTGGGTGATGATGCCGCTTCTGTGCCTCGTCTATTCGATCCCGATCGGCTTTGCGCTCTATGGGCCGCCCGTCATTTACCGGTTCATGCAGAAGGACCTGTCCTGGCAGCGCGGAGAGATCAACCTCGGCTATACGATTATCGGAATGATGCTTGGTCTGGGCGCGTTCATCATTCCGTGGCTGATGGACCGCTTCGGCCCCCGCAAAACGCTGGCCATCGGCGCGTCTCTGACGGCGGGATCGGTTCTGCTGATGGCGGCTGCGGGGCAATCCTATCCCGTTTACCTGGCGCTTTGCGTCTGCACCGGCCTGGGGATTTCCTTCGGGTCGGTCGTGCCCGTTCAGGCGCTGGTTCTGCTGTGGTTTAATGTTCACCGGGCGCTGGTCATGGGCCTGGTGCTGGGAGGCGGCGCGATCGGCGGGTTTATCTATCCCCAGATCATCAACGCCTCCATCGTGGCTTTCGGGGGAAACTGGAGGGCCGGCTGGTTCGTGATCGCGGCCGCCTGCTTTGCCGGCGCGGTTGTGGCCCTGATCGCCATTCGGAACAGGCCGGAGGACCTTGGACAGCATCCGGACGGACTGGCTCCATCGGCCGTAAGCAAAGCGCTGTCGGATGCCCGCAGCGGACGGATTCGAACCTACCGCTCGCCGGTGAACTGGCGTCTCAAAGACGCCCTGAAAACCAGAAGCATCTGGCTGGCCATCATCGGAATGTCGTTCATCTGGTTTTTGTGGCAGTCCGTGCTGACCCAGACTCCGGCCCATTTGAGCGACCGGGGCTTTTCCATTTCCGATCCGGTCTGGTTTCTCCGGCCGGCCTTTATTTACGGGCTCATTCTGGCCTGCAGCATCGTGGGCCGGCTGAGCGTCTCGTTTCTGGGCGAGCGCATGGAAAGCCGTCTGCTGATCGCCATTGCCGGTTTCAGCCTGATCGCCGGAGGCGTTCTTTTCTGGTTTGCCTCCCGCGACAATCTTTGGGCGGCTTACCTGTACCCGCTCCTGGTCGGCTTCGGTTTCGGCGCGTCGTATGTGTCCTATCCTCTTTTGATGGGAAACTATTTCGGAACGGAGTCATTTCAAAGGATCAGCGCGGTGGCCAACCCCATTACCTCCAGCTTTCCGTATTTCGGCGCGTTTATCGCCGGCTGGCTTTATGACGTGAACGGCGGCTATGGAGCGGCCTTGATCATCGCCTGCGGCATCGCGCTGACCGGCTCCGTCCTGATGCTGCTGTGCCGCCCGCCCGTCAAGGCCGGCTGAAGTTTTGCTGCGGGACCGAATCAGGAAAATGATGCGAAAATGCTTACAGGAGTTTTACAAACGAAAAGAGGCTGCAAATGGCTGGCATCTGCAACCCCTTGATTTTACTGGTGCGCCCAGCAAGATTCGAACTTGCGGCATCCAGATTCGTAGTCTGGCGCTCTATCCAGCTGAGCCATGGGCGCGTTGTTTTCGAAAGAACGAAGGAGGCCTATAGCACATTATCCGCCTGATGCAAAATGAAAATGTTTGATCAGAGCCGGACGGAAATCAGTCTTTGCTCTTCGATGTTTTTTTAATGTCTTCGATGACATCCTGCAGTCCTTCTTCCCTTTGGATAATATGGGTCGTATCGTCGGAGACGCCGGTCTGTCCGGCCTTTTCCTTGGCCCTGGCCATTTTCCTGACCCGGCTGACCTGCCAGGAATCGCCTGAAGTATCCACCAGCCAGTTGTTGAGATCAAACTGCAGGCTTCGGACATGGGGAAGGGCGGCAAGCTCGCGGGCGATGTTTTCGACTTCCTGCGCGGAGAAATCTCCGTTGGGCCGGACCAGATCTCCGCTCAGATAGACCGTGCTTCCCAGAAAGGAGTACTCTATTCGGGCCAGATCCGCATCGTGCCGCGTGATGACCATTCTCACGCTGCGGTTGACTTCATAACGGGATACCGGTTCATCCTGCTGCATATGCCACCTTGACCTGCAGATTCAATACCTCACAAGAGGAGCGGGTTGTCAAGAACGGAATGATCGCCGCAAAGGGGCCGAATGATTCGGATTTGATTTTGAAGGGACATTCGTGTACAAAAAATCATCTTGCCGGGAGATCTGAAACCGAGAATGGATAAAATCGTTAACGAACATGACCTGAACCAGTCCGTCGTCCAATACGCTTCGGATGATTTTGTCGCCCTGCGGGCGCGAAGCTCCGTGGCGGAAGCGCTTGAATGCATCCGTTCGTCGCGAACGCAGAGTGCGATTCTTTATTTCTATGTAGTAGATGACGAGGACCGGCTGGTCGGCGTCGTCCCGACCCGAAGGCTTCTGACGTCATCGCTTGCCGCTTCCGTGGAATCCATCATGACCGACAGCCTCGTGTCGATCCCGGACAACGCCAATTTGCTGGAAGCGCTGGAGTTTTTTATTCTATACAAATTTCTGGCCTTTCCCGTGGTGGATGCCGGCCGGAAAATTCTGGGGGTCATCGACGTCAATCTTTTCACGCAGGAAATGATCGATATGGAGGAGCGCGAACAGGTTCACAGCATTTTCGACACGCTGGGCGTCAGCGTCGCGGAAATGAAGGACCGGTCTCCATTCAGCGTTTTTCGAAGGCGCTTCCCCTGGCTTCTTGCGACGATCGCCAGCGGCACGGTCTGCGCGCTTCTGGTCGGATTTTTCGAAGCTACGCTGGCGCAAAGCCTGATCCTGGCCTTTTTCCTGACGCTGGTGCTGGGGCTGGGCGAAAGCGTTTCGATGCAGACGATGGCCATCACCGTTCATTTCATGCATCACCGCTCGGCGCAGTCCGGCTGGTATCTCGAGGTGCTGCACCGGGAAATCACCCGCACACTGCTTCTGGCCGTTGCCTGCGGCGCGATTGTGGGCCTGATCGCCTGGGTCTGGCGCGGCGAAGCGGCGGCGGCCCTGGTGATCGGCTCCGGCATTTTTCTCTCGCTTCTTCTGGCCGGCTTTATCGGCGTCAGCGTTCCGTCTTTGCTGCACCGGCTGAAGCTGGATTTGCGGGTGGCCTCCGGACCGCTCACGCTGGCGCTGGCCGATATCTGCACTGTTGTTACTTATTTTTCCCTGGCGACAAAGATTCTCGCGCCTTAATCGAAAATCTTCGAATAATCCGGTTTGCGATGCTCGTAGAAAGCGGCGAAGGCTTCCTTGGCCGCCGGCGCTTTAAGCATGGCGCTGAAATGCCGGTTTTCTTCGGCGATTTGTTGGGTCACCGCGTCGAGGTGCCGCGCTTTGAGAAGCTGCTTGGTGACGCGCAGGGAGGTGGGCGGCAGGGCGGCAAGCCTGGCGGCCTGAGCAGAGGCGTAAGGCATCAGCTCCGCTGCCGGCAGCACTTTGTTGACGAGCCCCATGTCGAAAGCCTGTTCGGCCGTAAAGGGTTCGCCGAAAAAGAGCAGCTCCGCGGCGCGCTGATAGCCGACAATCTGCGGCAGAATACGGCTGGAGGCAAATTCCGGGCACAGCCCCAGTTTGGCAAACGGCATGGAGAATTTGGCGCCCTGCGCGGCGTAAATCTGGTCGCAGTGCAGAAGCATCGTGACGCCGATGCCGATGGCCATTCCCGAAACCGCGGCGATCACCGGTTTGGCCGCGAGGCTCAAATTGCGGATGAACTGCGCCACGGGACGGTCCGCGACATCGCTCTTCGTATTCATGAAATCTTCCAGATCGTTGCCCGCGGAAAAAATTTCCGGTTTGCCGCAAAAGAGCAAAACGCGCACGGCCCGGTCGTCTTCGCCGGCCTGAATCGCGTCCGCCATCCGCTGGTACATGGCGGCTGTAATGGAGTTTTTCTTGTCCGGCCGGTTGAATTCGATGGTCAGGATTCCGTTTTGCTTTCTGGTTTCGATGTCCATTTGTTCTCCTTAAGGGTTTAAAAAATTATACCGCCGGGGATCCGTCGGCGGGGTTTCCCTCCAGCTTCTTCAGCCCCAGGTCGATGGCGCTGTGGCTGCCGAAAAGAATCAACTGATCTTCCGCCTCGAAAACAAAATCGCCGGGCGGATTCGTGATGGTCTGGTTTTTGCGGATGATGTTGATGATCATGGCGCCCGTTTCCGCCTTCAGGTTGACGTCGCGGATGCTTTTGCCGATCGTCGGGTTGCCGGGGGCGATGTAGCAGGTTTCAATGGTGCCCTGCGCCAGAATCTGGCCGATCTGGTCGAAGGCCTCCTGGGTATAGCGCACTTCGCGCAAAATGCCGTAGGATTTGTTCCGGATGATGTTGCCCTGCGCCAGCACGATGCTGTTGGGAATGTGAAACATCTTGAGGACGCGGCTGAAGATCTGAATGGAGGTCTCGAATTCCTCGGGGATGACATCGTCGGCGCCCAGGGCCAGCAGTTCCTCGATGTCGGCAAGGTATTTCGTCCGGACGATCACGTGCAGCTTCGGATTGAGGGCTTTGGCGTTGGACAGGCAGTTTTTCGTAAGAAAACGGTCGGAGATGGCGATGACCATGACGCGCGCCTTCTCCACGCCGGCGCGCCGCAGAATTTCCACGTTGGACGCGTCGCCCCAGAGCGCGTTTGTGTCCCCGCCGTTTTTCGCCTTTTTGATTTTCTGGAAATTCAGATCGATCATGGCGTAGCTGATGGCGGTATTTTTCAGCACCCTGGCCAGATTTCTGCCGTTGAGCCCCATCCCGCAGATAATCACGTGGTTGTAAAGGGAAATGCGCTGACCCTGAAGGGGGCCGGTGGAATCGGAATGCGAAGAGTTTTTGCGGTTGAGCAGCCCGTAGGCCAGCGAGGCCAAAAGGGGCGTGATGACAAAAGTCAGAACCGACGCGCCGATGAAGGTCTGATAAATGTCCCCGGCAATGATCTGGCTTCGGTAGCCCTGCGAGGCCAGAACAAAGGAAAATTCGCCGATCTGGGACAGCAGGACTCCGCAGAGTATCGCGCTTCGCAAAGGATACTTCATCAGGAAGACCAGGCTCGCAACCACGGCAAACTTGATGAGAATGATCCCCAGAGAGGCCAGCAGGATGGGTCCGGGATGGGCCTTGAGAAAATCAAGATTGAGAATCATGCCGAAGGATACGAAAAACACGGACAGGAAGACGTCGCGGAAGGGGCTGACATCGCTGATGATCTGGTGCGTGAAATCCGTGTCGGAAAGAGCCAGGCCGGCAAGGAACGCGCCGATGGCGAGCGACAGACCCAGCGATTCCGTGATCCAGGCGATCCCCATGGTGATGACCACGGACACGATGACCAGCACGTCGCGCATGTTCATGCTGACGAGGCGCTCCAGCGCAAACGGGATCACGTACCTGCCCGCGACCAGAATCACGACAATGATCAGGAGGGACTTGAAAAGCTTCCAGAGAATCAGAAGGGCGTCCGGACCGCTGCCGGCGGCCAGAAAGGGGATCATCAGCATCATCGGCACGACCATGATGTCCTGGAATAAAATGACGCCGACGGAGATTCGCCCCTGCGGCGACGATTCGTCGTCCCGATCCTTGAGGATTTTCAGAATCAGCGCCGAGGAGCTGTGGACCAGCAGAAAGCCGATCAGGACGGACTGGCTGACGCTGAGCTGCATGGCCAGTCCGGCGAGCAGTCCGACGACGAAGGTGCAGAAAAGCTGCAGACCGCCCGTGAGGAGAATCTCGGAGAGGTGCTTCAGAAAGCGGGACAGCCGGATCTCGACGGCGATGGTGAACATCAGAAATGCGACGCCGATGTCCGCCATCAGTGAAATGCCGGCGATGTCGTCGATCAGTTTCAGGCCGAAAGGCCCGATCAGAATGCCGGTGATGAGAAAGCCGATGATGGAAGGGATCTTGATTTTATTGAAGATATAGATGACCGGAATGGAGAAACCTAAAATGATGATCAATTGGTGAAAAAACTTCAGTCCGTCCACGGGCCTTTCCGATCGTTGAAGGGAATTTGCTTTGTTTTTTCGTTTATCACTGATTGGAAAAATTTTCCAAAAAAACATCGCCGGAGCGCTGATTTTGATTGACAAAACCCTTCCGGGGAATTATTATTCCGCAAAATTCGTTATTTAATGGTACGGATTATGACCGTTCAGCGAGCCATCATCATTAGCAGAATAATTATCCGCTTCCCCCGAGGAGGCCTGGCCGTGGAGTAGCTGAAATTTACGCTCAAGAAATTCAAATCCGCTGCCAGGGAAACCGGGCAGCGGATTTTTTTATGGGAAAGAGAGGAAACCATGACGCAAAACAGGATTTTGATTTACGATACGACGCTCCGCGACGGCACGCAGGGAGAGCAGGTCACCTTTTCCGCCGAAGAAAAGCTGCGGATTGCGCGCAGGCTGGATGACGTCCATTTTCACTACATTGAAGGCGGCTGGCCCGGCTCCAACCCCAAGGACATGCGCTTTTTTGAAATGGCCAAAACGGTGAAGTTTAAAAATGCCAGATTGACCGCGTTCAGCTCCACCCGAAAGCCGCGCATCCGGCCCGATGCCTGCCCCAATCTCAAGGCGCTGATTCGGGCCGAAACCCCGGCCGTGGCGATCTTCGGCAAGGCCTGGGATCTGCATGTTGCCGACATTCTGAAAGTGACCCCGGATGAAAATCTGTCCATGATCCGCGACTCCATCGCCTACATGAAGGCCAGGGGCAAAGAGGTGCTTTTCGACGCGGAGCATTTTTTTGACGGCTGCAAGAACAATCCCCGGTATGCCCTTCAGGTGGTCAGGACCGCGCTCGACGCGGGCGCGGACAGGATCATTTTCTGCGATACGAACGGCGGGGCCATGCCGCATGAGGTGAGCGCCGTTCTGGGAAAAGCATCCGCCGTTATTCCAATGGAGAAGGCCGGCATTCACGCCCACAATGACTGCGGCCTGGCCGTCGCCAATTCTCTTGCGGCGGTCCGGGAAGGCGTGAGAATCGTTCAGGGAACGGTCAACGGCTACGGCGAGCGGTGCGGAAACGCCGATCTGACCTCCGTGATCGCCAATCTGCAGCTCAAAATGAAAATGCGCTGCCTGCCGGTGGCCTCGATCCGGCAGCTCACGAACCTTTCCCTGTACGTCAGCGACGTGGCCAACATTCCGCCCCAGATGTCGAGGCCTTTTGTGGGGAAGAGCGCGTTTGCGCACAAGGGGGGCGTTCACGTCAGCGCCGTGACGAAAAATTCGGCGGCCTACGAACACATGCCGCCGGAGCTGGTCGGCAACAGCCGGCGCGTGCTGGTCTCCGACATGGCCGGCAAAAGCAATATCGCCTACAAGGCCAGGGCCCTGGGCATCGAGCTGGACGGGAAAAACGCGCTGGGCAAGGTGGTGCGCCAAGTCAAGCTGATGGAGGACAAGGGGTATCAGTTCGACGCGGCCGACGGGTCGCTGTCGATTCTGATGAAAAAAGCGATCGGCCAGTTTGTGGAGCCCTTCATGCTGGAGTGCTTCAGCGTGGTCACCTCCAGGACGCTGGACAACCCCTGTCTGTCGCAGGCCACGATCAAGATTTCCGTGGGCGGCGAGGAGGAGCTGACGGCCGCCGAAGGCAACGGTCCGGTGAACGCGCTCGACCATGCCCTGCGCAAGGCGCTGACCAAATTCTATCCGCAAATCAAGGAAATGCACCTGGTGGACTTCAAGGTGCGCACGCTGGAAGGCTCCGAAGGCACGGCCGCGGGCGTCCGCGTTTTGCTGGATTCGACGGACGGCTCCGAGCTCTGGAGCACGACGGGCGTTTCCGAAAACATCATCGAGGCGAGCTGGCAGGCGCTCATCGACAGCATCGAGTACAAGCTCAGCAAAGACCGGAAAAAGAGGTGACGACCGCTGATTTTTTGGCCGTTTGCAGCCATTGCTAAATCTTTCAATTGCTGATATGGAAGCCCAACGTAAAGCGAGGGCTCGAACGGTGTTGTCCATAAACAGCCAGAATCCCCAGATGCGCCTCATTCGAAAGGCGACGGATGTGTTGAGGGACGGCGGCATTATCATCTACCCGACGGATACAGTGTACGGCCTGGGCTGTGATTTATCGAACAAGCGAGGCATTGAGAAAATATACGAGATTAAAAGAAGAAACAAAAAACGCCCTTTAAGTTTTGTCTGTTCCGATCTGAAGCACATCAGTCAGTACGCGCTGGTCACGGATTATGCTTATAAAACCATGAAGCGGTTTTTGCCAGGACCCTACACGTTTATTCTGGAAGCATCCCGTCTGGTTCCGCGGATCATTTTGCCGAAAAGGCCGACGACGGGCATTCGCGTTCCGGACAACCAGATTTGTCTTGCTTTGATCCGGGAGCTCGGGCAGCCGATTATCAGCACCAGCGTTCAGACCCTGGACGGGGAAGACCTCGGCGATCCCGTGATCATCAACGAACACTTCGGGCGCGTGGTGGATCTGATTATTGACGGAGGGATCATCGTTCCCGAGCCGTCGAGCGTCGTCAGCCTGGTGGACGACCGGATTGAAGTTCTTCGAACTGGAAAAGGCGACGTGAGCGCCTTTATATAAAATACACGAAGCGGCGGGATGTCATGTCCGTCAGCCGCGCGGCCCGGGAAAGGCCGCCCAAAAGGATCCTTATGAAACATGTAATGCTCGTTAACGCCGTGCACAAGGAGCAAATGCGCATGGCCACGGTTGACGAAAAAGGCAAGCTGATTGATTTTAACATTCAAATGGCCGTTCGGGAACCGATCACCGGGAACATTTACAAAGGCAAGGTGCTGAAGGTCGAACGCGGCCTGCAGGCGGCTTTTGTGGATTACGGCGGCGTCAAGGACGGTTTTCTTCCCCTGCGCGACGTCAGCCACGAATACCTGACCGAACCGGAAAACGGTTCCTCCGGCGGCAGGGCCG
>Ga0209719_1004805_pt1 | contig 10690 bp, 9 predicted proteins | sample AD_JPNAS2_MetaG_FD_184421 | JGI IMG/M metagenome (GOLD analysis project Ga0209719, IMG submission 184421) | Active sludge microbial communities of municipal wastewater-treating anaerobic digesters from Japan - AD_JPNAS2_MetaG (SPAdes) (version 2) | ecosystem: Engineered > Bioreactor > Anaerobic >...
GACCCAGGTGCGCAAGCCGCCCGCGCCACTGAGCTTCGCCGGCCTGACCACTGGGTATGCCGGGTCCGCCAGTGAGCGGTCGGGTCCGGTCCTCGTGGCGTCCGGGGTGGAGGTGGCTGGGCGGTTGGCGGCGACGTCGCTGACCGTCGGCGCGGGGGAGCGGTGGCTCATCACGGGTGCCAACGGGTCGGGGAAGTCGACGTTGCTCGCCGTCTTGTCCGGCGCGCTCAGGGTGACCGGGGGGACCGTGCAGTCGCCCAGTGGGCTGCGGGTTGGCCTGCTTGGTCAGGAGGTGAGCCTGCCTGATCCGGCCCGCCGCGGGGAGGGCCGCTCGGCCGCCGTGGCGTATGCCGATCTCGTGGGTTGGGAGGTGGCCGAGCGTTTCCCGCTGACGTCGTGGGGACTGCTTCCGCCGTCGTCGGAGAACGGGTCTATCGCGGAACTCAGCGTGGGGCAGCGGCGTCGGCTGGCGCTGGCGGTGCTGCTCGCGGGTTCCCCGGACGTGTTGCTGCTCGACGAGCCGACGAACCATCTGTCGCTGCCGCTGGTCGACGCCATCGAGGGGGCGCTGCCTGATTATCCGGGGGCCGTCGTCCTGGCCAGCCATGATCGTTGGCTGCGCTCACGTTGGGCCGGACGGCGGCTCGAGTTGGGCTCGGCTTGACTCGCCCGCCCGAGATTCACAAGGCGGCAGCCACCCGGCTGACCTCGTCAAGCCAGTCCTGACGCGCCGCCTCGGTCGATCCGCCGAGAGGACTCGCCACGACCCGATGGACGGCCGCGCCCCCGAGGTAGGCGCCGACGCAGCGCCGCCAGATGTCGTCCAAGGGATCCCCGAACACCTCCTTCTCTCGCTCCGGTGGCGTGTCCCCGGTGTTGAGCACCAAGACAGAGCGCAGCCTCAGCAGCGAGGTCGGCAGCCCTTCGCGGGCATCTAGTCGATAGGCCACCCCGGGGACCAGCACTCGGTCGAGCCAGCCGGCCATGATCGCTGGCGGTTTCCCCCACCAGTTCGGGTGAGCGACAACGAGATAGTCGGCCTGGGCCAACGCCCGACGATGCGTTCTCACCACGGCATCGGCGCAGGCAGCAACGGCCGCCTCGACGTCCATCCCCACGGTCGAGGCTTCATCGAGCGGCGCCACCGGTTGGAATCCCTCGACGTACAGGTCGTGGATGGCGCACTCCACGCCGTTCCGCTCAAGTGCGTCGGCCGCCCGCGTGGCCATGGCGTGACAGAAGCTGCGTGGGTTGGGGCTGCCGATCACGACCAGGGCTGAAGGCACGCGTCCAGCGTCCCACTCCGCGCGGCCACCCCGGCGGATCTCCTCGCGTCAGCGGGTATGCCGTGTTGCCGGGTCAGGAGGTCGGTTGGGTTGGGGCCTGGCCGAGAACGGCCAGTCGCAGGGCACACGCTTGTCGGACGATGGCGGTGGTCGCGTCGGCGGCATCCTGGCGTAGCCGCCCGTCGGTCGCCGCCACCAGCATGTAGTTGAAGCTAGAGAACGCAGCGAGGAACCCGGCTACCCGGAGTTGCTGCCAGGTGACCATGTGCTCGACGCCGCCGCCCAGATCGATGCCAAACACGATTGACGGCGGGGTCCTGGCCCAGGCCAGCGTGGTGTCGGCGCCGATGACGATGAAGCCCATGACAAGGAAGATCCCGAAGACGGCCGACCCGAGGACGGCGGCGGTAACGAGTCGGGAGAGCACCGCAACCATCCGCAGGCTCGCCAGTTGGGTCGAGTCGAGGGGGCAGACCGCGGGAGTCGGGATCCCGGCTGCTCCATCGTGCAACGGCGTTCCTACCAAGGCTGCCGTGAGTTCTTCGGTCGTCTCGAACGCCGCGTGTGCGTCGAGATCGACCTGGCTTCGGCTGCCGCTGAAGCCGCCGCCGAGGGCGAGGAGGAAGACGACCAATGCGACGAAGGAGAAGGTGTCGAGGTTCGCGATGCCCAACCAGACGCCCGGGTTGAAGAAGAAGAAGAAGACGAAGCCCAACATGATCGGAATGACTGCGGTCAGGACGCCGCTCGCGCGCGAGAGTGCAGCGATGAGCTCACGGCCAAGGAGGCTGAGCAACGACACGAATCCGGTGACGACGAGCGCGAACACCGCGGCGAGCAACAGCAGCTGCGCGCCAAATACGGTGATGCCAAGCAGCAGTCGCACATCTCCGGCGCTGAGCGCCAAGTCCTCCACGTCCATGGCCGAATGCGACGTCGCAAGGACCATGGCTGTGGGCACCAGCACGAAAGCCAGGGCTTCGATTCGTCCAAATCGGGCGACCGCGGCGAACGGTCTGCGGCGGCGCACGAGGTTGGCGCCAACCCACGTGAAAACCAGCGTGATGGCGGACACTCCCGTCCCCAGTACGTAGGGAGTCTCGAGCAGGTCTGGCATCAGCCACAGCATCTCGATCAGGAAGATCCCGATGAGCGCGGGCGCTCCACGCACGCTGGCATGGGCGGCCAGGTGCGTGCCCCGGAGCATGGAAACGAGACCATGCCGCAGGAACCACCGCTCCGGTGTCGGCGGTGCAGGCCGGAGGAACTTCACGACGGCGAATCTTAGGGGGTGTTCCCGGATGATGCGGCCAGCTCGGCCCGGGCTCAGCAGGCTGCGACGCGGAAGTCTTGGCGAATCGTGGCCGTGCCCTCGATGGTGACTCGATGAGGTGTAGGCGCTCGCCGAGGCCGTCGCGATACCTGGCGTCGCAGGCGTGCAATAGTCCGGGTGATGTCGTATCCATAGACGACGTCCGTGGTCGCGGGATCGATCAGATCGAGGCCGTCGCCCCCCGCGACCCCCAGCACCCCGATGGCGCGGGACGGGTAGGCGGCCAGTTGCTCGCGGGTGATCTCGCGGAGCACGTGGAGTTGCCCGACGCCGCGGTGACCGATGCCTATCGCGTGGCAGTCCTGGACTCACTCGCGCGCCGTTAACTGGGGGTCGGGGCCTTCGCGCGTGAGACGCTCGGACGGTGGAGAGATCTGGCCCGTCGCTGCGTCGCATCTACGGTGTCAAGCGGTGGCTCTACCGCGGCGACCGCCCGAACCCGGTGGCCAGGATGCTCAACCGGTTTTGGTCGGCTCGTTTCGGCTCCGGCCGCCTTGCGCGCACCCGCGACGTCGAGTTGATCGTCACCGGCAGGTCGAGCGGCCGGTCCCTCGCCTTCCCGGTCGTCCTCGCCGACATCAACGACACCTGGTATGCCGTGTCAATGCTCGGCGCGAACGCCAACTGGGTCCGCAACGTGCGCGCGGCTGGTGGCTCGGCCACCATCCGGCACGGCCAGTCGTGGGACGTGCATCTCGCGGAAGTCCCTGTGCCGCAGCGGGCCCCGATCCTCAAGCGCTACCTCGCCGTGGCTCCGGGAGCCCGACCGCATGTCCCCGTCGACCGCTCGGAGCCCGTTGAGGCCTTCGTCCCCATCGCTGCGGACTTCCCCGTCTTCCGCGTCGAAGGCTTCGCCCCAGAGGCCCCGCGCACCTAGCTTCGCTGCCACCCCTGACCCGAATTCCCCACACACGCCGGCGAATTCGGGGCCCGAGGGCGGGTTGTGGCCCCATTTCCTCACAGTGGCGAGGGTTCCGCGGCATCCGGGGGTCCGAGGTGTAGGTTCCGGCGCTTCTTGTCCGCGCTCCGTGCCTCTGACCTGCGGCGGGACACGAAGCCGAGACAACGACCGTCTCACTATCTTGTCCGATTCTGCGCTGGGCACTCGAGACCAAGCCGACCGAGAGCAATTGGCCGTCATCTAGGCTTCAGCCGTGGACTTCACACCGGTGGGCTTGGAGAAGCTCCGCTCCGTTGAGACGCGAGAGAAGCTCATTGAGGCGATCTGGGACCTCCGAGACTCGGCCTACGACGAGCCAGAGACATGGACGGATCTGACCGCCGAAACCTTCTTCCAGGCGTTGGCCGAGGCGTTGGAGGAGGATCACTCTGAGGGAGGGCCGGTCGTGGCGAGCGACGTTCTGGCGCGCGCGATCAGCAAGGCCCGGTCTTAGCGGAGATCACATCGCGCGGCCTTTGAGGGTGAGGACGTCGGCGTGGTGGACGATGCGGTCGATCATGGCGGCGGCGACGATTTGGTCTCCGAAGGCGTCTCCCCAGCGGGCGAACGGCAGGTTGCTGGTCAGGATCAGCGATGCGTGTTCGTAGCGGGAGCTGCAGCCAGAACCGGTCTGTCCAACTCAGGACGTCGGCCACCTTTTGGCGGCGCAGCTGCTCGAAGGGCTTGACGTCGACGAGCGGACGTGACCGGGACCGACAAGCAGGTAGCCGGAAGATGCCGCCTGAGGCAGTCTCATCGTCGCGCCCGGAGATCCCGGACGGCTGGCTCAGAATCTTCGTCGTTCGCCCTGCTCAGCGGTCAACCAGATGACCGTCTCCCAGACGGGGAATGCGAGCCCGCGAGCCCGCGAGGCCGCTCGGATCAGACATGATGTAGCGCCCGGAGCGCTTCAAAGTCGTGCCTGCCCCATCGCCTGGGCTCTGTCCAACCGGCGCACCAACGCCCGCCCGTCAGGAATTCCCCACACACGCCGGCGAATTCGGGGCCAAGAGGCGGGTTGCGCCCCCACTTCCTCACAGTGGCGAGGGTTCCGCGGCATCCGGGGGTCCGAGGGTCACGAAACCAGCCCCACCCAGGCGGGAACATCCGCGGCATACCAAGAGTTGAGCCTAGTAAGCGCAACTTTGCCGAGCCTCGGGTTGACAACCCAGCCCCCCGCGGAGCAGATTCAGCGTCGAAGACTCAACCACCCGGCATACCCCCTTGGTATGCCGCCCAGCAACACAGGAGAAAACACTCATGGCACGTGCGGTCGGCATCGACCTCGGTACCACCAACTCGGCCGTCGCCGTTCTCGAGGGCGGCGAACCGACCATCATCGCCAACGCGGAAGGCGGCCGGACGACCCCCTCGGTCGTCGCCTTCAGCAAGAGCGGTGACGTTCTCGTCGGCGAGATCGCCAAGCGACAGGCCGTCACCAACGTCGACCGGACCATCCGGTCGGTCAAGCGGCACATGGGCACGGACTGGAAGTCCGATGACATCGACGGCAAGCAATACACGGCGCAGGAGATCAGTGCCCGCATCCTGCAGAAGCTCAAGCGCGACGCGGAGGCCTACCTCGGCGAAGCCGTGACCGACGCCGTCATCACCGTGCCCGCCTACTTCGACGACCACGAGCGCCAGGCCACCAAGGAGGCCGGCGAGATCGCGGGCCTCAACGTCCTGCGCATCATCAACGAGCCGACGGCCGCCGCGCTCGCCTACGGCCTGGACAAGGGCAAGGAGGACGAGCTCATCCTCGTCTTCGACCTCGGTGGTGGCACGTTCGACGTGTCCCTCCTCGAGGTGGGCAAGGACCCGGAGGACGGCTTCAGCACGATCCAGGTCAAGGCCACGAGCGGTGACAACCGACTCGGTGGCGACGACTGGGACGACCGCATCGTCACCCATCTGCTTTCGACCGTGAAGAACAGCACCGGCGTCGACCTGTCCAAGGACAAGATCGCCATGCAGCGGCTGCGTGACGCGGCCGAGCAGGCCAAGAAGGAGCTGTCCAGCTCCACTTCGGCGACGATCAACCTGCAGTACCTCTCGATGAGCGAGAACGGCCCGATCCACCTCGACGAGACGATCAGCCGCGCCCAGTTCGAGCAGCTCACCAAGGACCTGCTCGACCGCTGCAAGGCCCCGTTCGCCAAGGTGATCAAGGACGCCGGCATCAAGCTCGCCGACATCGACCACGTGGTCCTCGTCGGTGGCTCGACCCGCATGCCCGCCGTGACCGCGCTCGTCAAGGAGCTCACCGGCCGTGAGCCCAACAAGGGCGTCAACCCGGACGAGGTCGTCGCCATCGGCGCCAGCCTGCAGGCCGGTGTCCTCAAGGGTGAGCGCAAGGACGTCCTGCTCATCGACGTTACGCCGCTGTCCCTGGGCATCGAGACCGAGGGTGGCCGGTTCACCAAGCTCATCGAGCGCAACACGGCGATCCCGACCAAGCGGTCCGAGATCTTCACGACCGCGGCCGACAACCAGCCGTCGGTGCTCATCCAGGTCTTCCAGGGCGAGCGCGAGATCGCGCAGCACAACAAGCCCCTGGGCACCTTCGAGCTCACCGGCATCGCCCCGGCTCCCCGTGGGATCCCGAAGATCGAGGTCACCTTCGACATCGACGCCAACGGCATCGTGCACGTGTCCGCCAAGGACATGGGCACCGGCAAGGAGCAGTCGATGACGATCTCCGGCGGCAGCGCGCTGCCCAAGGAGGAGATCGAGCGGATGGTTCGCGAGGCCGAGCAGCACGCCGAGGAGGACCGCCAGCGCGTTGAGGAGATCGAGACCCGCAACCAGGCCGAGCAGGTCGTCTACTCCACCGAGAAGTTCCTCGCCGACAACGCCGACAAGATCCCGGCCGACGTCAAGGGTGAGGTCGAGACCGCGCTCGCCGACGTCAAGACGGTGATCGCCAAGGACTCGACCGCTTCGGTCGAGGACATCAAGGCGAAGGTCGCGACGCTCGACGAGGTGCGCTCCAAGATGGGGCAGGCCATGTATGCCGCGGCCGCGGCTTCCGGGGAGGGCGACGGTTCCGCCGACGCCGGCCCGCAGGACGCCGAGTCCGCCGCCGGTCCGCAGGACGACGTGGTTGACGCCGAGGTCGTCGAGGACGAGGACAAGAAGTGACCGACGGGCACGAGCACGACGCGGAGGGGCGGGGCCATCACGGCCCCGCCCATCCGGGCGACTCGGGCTCGGCCGAGCCGGGCGGCTTCGACGAGTTCGACCACCCGGACTTCGCCGACATCGCGGCGGCCGCGGCCGCCAGCCTGCGGGAGGAGCAGCCCGAGGGGACCGGCATACCTGTGGTCTCAGACGGGACCGCCGCCCAAGGTGACGGTGCCGAGCCGGCCCTCGCGCCGCTGACCGGCGACGCGGCCCTCGCGGCCGAGCGCTTGGAGGACCTGCGTCGGTTGCAGGCCGAGTACGTCAACTACAAGAAGCGCGTCGACCGGGACCGGTCCGTTGCTCGCGACCAGGGCATCAGCCATGTCCTCGAGTCGATGCTGCCGGTGCTCGACGAGATCCATCTCGCCCGCGAGCATGGCGATCTCGGCGAGGGTCCCGCGGCGACGATCGTCGACAAACTGGAGGCGGTGCTCGCCAAGCTGGGCATCGAGCGGTTCGGGGCGGCGGGGGACGAGTTCGACCCCAACCATCACGAGGCGCTCATGCGGATGGAGGCCGACCTGCCGGAGGGCGCCACGACCACCACGGTCGTCCAGGTGCTCCAACCCGGCTATCGAATGGGCGAACGGATCGTTCGCGCGGCCCGCGTTGCGGTCGCGGATCCCCAATAACACCAACCGTTTTCATTGAGAGGAGGGCGCGTCGAATTGGCTAGTCAGGATTGGTTGTCGAAGGACTTCTACGCAGTGCTCGGCGTGCCCAAGGAGGCCGACGAGGCCGCCATCAAGAAGGCCTACCGCAAGCTGGCCCGCAAGCTGCACCCCGACCAGAACGCCGGTGACCCCAAGGCGGAGGAGCGCTTCAAGGAGATCGGCGAGGCGTATGCCGTGCTGTCCGATCCCGAGGAGCGTCACCAGTACGACCAGTTGCGGGCGATGACCACCGGCGGTGCTCGATTCACGGCCGGGCCAGGTGGCGCCGGCGGTGGCTTTGAGGATGTCTTCTCCGGGATGTTCGGCAACGGCGGAAACATGCGGTTCAACACGGGTGGGCGGGGTGGTGCCGGTGGCGCCGGTCCGACGCCCGACCTACAGGACCTCCTCGGCGGCCTCTTCGGCGGGGCCGGACAGGGTGGCGCCGGCGGCTTCGGCGGTGACCCCTACGGGGGCTTCGGCGGTGACCCCTACGGCGGCTACGGCGCCCCTCGGGGTCCGCGACGGGGCGCCGACGTGTCGGCACGCACGACGCTCGACTTCCGTCAAGCCGTCCAGGGCGACACGGTGACGCTGGCAACGGGTGACGGTGATCGGCTCACCACACGGATCCCGGCCGGGGTCAAGGACGGTCAGAAGATCAGGCTGCGCGGCAAGGGTCAGCCGGGGGGACCCGGCGCTGAGCGGGGCGATCTCATCCTCACCGTCGCCGTCACCCCGCACCCGGTGTTCGGGCGCGACGGTGACAACCTCACGGTCGACCTGCCGGTGACCTTCGCCGAGGCGGCGCTCGGTGCCACCGTGTCGGTCCCGACCCTCAGCGGAACCGCGGTGCGGGTCAAGGTCGCGCCGGGCACGCCCAGTGGCCGGGTGCTGCGCATCAAGGGTCGTGGGGTCAAGCACGCCAAGGGTGACGGTGATCTGCTGGCCAAGGTCCAGGTGATCGTCCCGCAACGCCTCACCGACGAGGCCCGCGAGGCCCTCGAGCGGCTTCGCGACCAGGAGGAGGGCCTCGACCCCCGGGCCGAGCTCTTCGCCAAGGCCGCCCACTGAGGCCCGGAAGGTGACCCCCATGCTCGGTGACCAGCATGTTGAGTGACCAGCGCGCGGGAGGTCGGCGGGCGGCATACCAACCGTCCGACGACACTCCCGTGTTCGTCATCTCGGTCGCTGCGCAACTGGCCGGGATGCACTCGCAGACCCTGCGCCAGTACGACCGGCTCGGGCTCGTGACGCCGTCGCGGACGAGAGGTGGTGGGCGGCGTTACTCCACGCGCGACGTCGCCCTCCTGCGCGAGGTGCAGCGGCTCTCGCAGGAAGAGGGCATCAGCCTGGCCGGCATCCAGCGGATCCTGCGCCTCGAGCATGAGGTCGCGGCGCTGCGGGCGCGAGTAAGTGAGCTGACCGACGAACTCGGCGCGGCACGGCATACCGTCGGGCACCGGGTGTTCGCAGCGGGACCGGCGGGCGACATCGTCGCGATGCGTCCGGGTCAGCGACCGTCGCGCCCGGCGGGGCCGTCGCGGGCGCTCGTCGTTTGGCGTCCCCAGCGCGGCTGACCCGGACGGCCTGCAAAGGCGCCCGCGAATAGGTCTGAGTGCTCTGGTAATTCCCCGTGCCGCCTCCTACTCTGGCCCTGTGGCGGGCGGTGAATGGCGGGCGGTCCCGTGGCGAAAGAACGATTTCGTCGCCTGGGGCTCCGTCCTGGGTGGGGCGGTGACCTGGCTGGGGGTCGTGGCCAGCGCCGCCCTGAATTACCGTCGGGGTTCCGTCCCCCTGATCTGGTGGGTACTCTGCGTCATCGTCCTGGTGACCTTCTTGGCCCTCGGTGGCTCGACCCCCCGGACGTCGACCCGCGATCGGGTGCTCTTCGTGATCCTCACCGTGTCGGCGGTCGCCGCCTGCGGGGTGTGGGGTGCCGAGCTCATGTCGGGGGTCCTGCTCGTCCTGGTCGCCGGCGTGGCTGGTTGGGTCGTCCCGCCCAAGGTGTCGATCCCACTCATGCTGGCGATGACGGCGATCCTCGCCTACTTCATGTGGATTGCGGATTCCACGGTGGTGTGGGCGCTGCTCTACGGCAGCCTGCTGTTCTTCGCCTCGCTCATGGTCTCGGTCGTCGTCCGCGAGCAGGCCGCTCGGAGGATCGCCGCCACCGTCGCCGCGGAACTCGAAGTGGCCAACGCCCGCCTGCTCGGCGCCAACGATGCCTTGCGCGATGCCCACAGCAGGCTGGCCGAGGCGAGCAAGGCCGAGGAGCGCCTGCGCATCTCACGCGACCTGCACGACGGCATGGGCAACCAATTGACTGCGCTGTCACTGCAACTGGACCTGATCGGACGGCTCGTCGACGGCGCCGCGGTCACCCATGTCGACCAGGCCAAGGCCCTGACCACCGAGTTGATCCGTGACACCCGTGGGGTCGTCAGCCAGTTGCGCGACACGCGGGTGTCCCCCCGCGACAAGATCGCTCGCCTGGCCCGCTCGATGCCCCGACCCCAGACCTCGCTGGACCTGACCGAAGCCCTCGACGAGGCCCCCGAGCCCGTGGCCGAGACCGTCGTCCGACTGGTTCAAGAGGGGTTGACCAACGCCGCCAGACACGCGGGTGCCGAGCACGCGTGGGTTGTGGTGAGTCGCGCGCCCGACGGGCTGCGGCTGCAGGTCCGCGACGACGGCCGGGGCGCCCCCACCCTGGTCCCGGGGAACGGTTTGTCCGGGATGGCTGAGCGGGTCGCGCTGCTCGGCGGTGACCTGACCTGGTCGAGCCCGTCGAACGGCGGCTTCCTGGTGACGGCATCGATCCCGGTGACGCAGGCGTCCCCGGACGCTCCGACCGAGTCGACCGAGTCGACCGAGTCGGCCGAGTCGGCCAGCCGGGGCGGCGAAGCCACGCACGGCTCGGGGTCGGCGATGTCCGACAGCGTGGTCGGCTGAGTTCAGGCGGCGAGAGTCGGCGCTCCCTCGACGTGGCAGAGGGTATGCCGCCCGGCTTGCCCCAGCGGGGCGGCATACCCTCCGACCGTCACGTCAACTCGAGACTCGAGCGCCTCCGCAGGCTCGAATCCCCCCTGCGACGCAATACCTAGCCTGCTTCAATCTCCGCGCTGAAGTAAGTCCCCCGTTTCAGGGACATTCCCACGTGCTATGAGAATTGTCGCTAATGGCAGACTCGCAGTATGAGCGAGGGGCTGCGGCTCGGTGTCGTTGACGATCACCCGGCGATTCTGCGCGGAATCCTCACGATCCTTGTCGAGTTGTGCCCGGAGATCAC
>Ga0209719_1004813_pt1 | contig 10680 bp, 4 predicted proteins | sample AD_JPNAS2_MetaG_FD_184421 | JGI IMG/M metagenome (GOLD analysis project Ga0209719, IMG submission 184421) | Active sludge microbial communities of municipal wastewater-treating anaerobic digesters from Japan - AD_JPNAS2_MetaG (SPAdes) (version 2) | ecosystem: Engineered > Bioreactor > Anaerobic >...
TGCCGATGTCCCCGTTCAGGGTTGTCCAGAAGTGATTCTCGTCGCGGAAGGTGAAGGGGATGCTGAAGACCTTCATCTCGGGGATAAAGGCTTCGAGCGCTGCGGTGGAGACCTTGGTCATGGCCAACTCGCCTTTCTGCACCTGCTCTAGACAATCGGTCTCGCCGCCCAGCACGCCGCCGGAGTAGAGGTCGATGGTGGCCTTGCCGCCGGTCAACTCCTCCAGACGCTGCTTCATCAGGATCATGGCTTGGTGGACGGGATGCGCCTCGTCGAGTCCATGCGCGAGCTTGAGCACGATGGTGCGCCCTCCGGCTTTAGATCCAGCTTTAGGCCGGATTACGAACGCACCCAGAATACAGGCGATCAATACCCCAGTCATGATGCCAGCCAGAAAAATAGAAGCAGATTTGTTCATTACCGATCTCTTTCCCTTGCACAGGTTCAGGGCTGAAGCCCTATGACACTGAAAATAACAGTATGCAAAAAAAAGGGGTTTCACGTCGAGTCAAACTTGTCCTTGCGGCAAGGGCGGTTCAACGGTAAATTAGTCTCTTGCCGAATAAATGATTTTTGGAAAGACATCTTATGATCAAAAAGTTGTTTTCGGGTGACTCCCGCGAGGGAGCTTTTTTCCGACGGGTGGATTGGGCCGCCTTCTGGACCGCGACGCTGGTTTCGTTCCTGGTCTATTTCTTCACGTTGGGTCCGTCGGTGACCTTGGAGGACTCCGGCGAGCTGGCGGTGGCGGGCGACCACTTGGGTGTGCCGCATCCGCCCGGCTATCCGATCTGGACGATGTGCGCCTACGTGTTTGCGCGCCTCTTCAGTTGGGTGACCTATCAGGGCCAGCCCACGCCGGCGTGGAGCATTTCGCTGATGTCGGCGGTCTTCGCCGCGTTTGCGGCCGGCTTCACGGCGATGCTGATCACGCGCTCGGCCTCCGACATGCTGCGTGACGCGCATGATGAGGACGAGGATTTCGATCCGGCGCGAAGCAACATGCTGTGCTGGGTCGGCGGTGTGGGCGGCAGTCTGGTGTTCGCCTTCAGCCCGGTCATGTGGTCACAGGCCACGATCGTGGAGGTGTACACGCTGAACGCTTTTTTCCTGATGTGGATTTTCCTGCTGACCTACCGCTGGATGCGGCGCCCCTCCGATAAGATTCTGTGGCTGACCGCCTTTGTCTTTGGGCTCGGTCTCACCAATTATCAGGTGCTGCTGCTGGCGGCGCTGCCGCTGGTGGTCATGATCTTCCTGCGCGACATCGCTCTGTTCCGCGATTTCATCATGGTCGGTATACCGGTCCTGCTGAGCGCGCACGTCCTGCAGGTCGGCGCGATGATGCCTGCCCAGCCCGGTATGGCTGGCCCGGCCTATGCGAAGGTGGCGGCCAGTGCCGCGAGCACGGTGGCGGTGCCCTCGACGACGCTGCTTGTGGCTGGTGCGGTGTGTGTGTTCCTAGGGCTTGCGGTGGCGCTGATCCTGAAGAGCTGTGAGACCGGCGGCGTGGCAAAGCGGCACCTTGCATTCCTCAGCGGCGTGTCGTCGCAAGGCGGCGCGATCGGTGCGGGCATCACGGCCTTTGGCGCATTGCTGGTATTCTTCTCAATGGGGGCGGCAAAGACCGGTGTGGCGGCGGCGACTGACCTGCCGCTTTTCGCCTCCTCGGTTTACACCAGTGTGGCGGGGTTGATCGTATTGGTGATCGCGCTCTGCATCGGCGGCGCGTATGCCTATCGCGACAAGCTCAACGATAAGGCGGTGCTGGCCTGGCTGATCCCGGCGTGCGCGGTGTTGTTAATCCTCTTTTTCCGGCTCTCCGCCATCAAAGGCGCAGTGATCCCGCATGGGTATGTGGGACAACCGTTCGACTGGACGCTGCCGTCGGTGGCGTTGATGGGGGGCTTGGCGGTGCTCTTCCTGTTGGGTTCGACCGTACCGCGCGGCCTCTTTTACGCGATTCCCGTGGCAGCGGTGCAACTCTCCGTTTTCGTACTGTTGCGCAAGGGCGGCATGAACGGCCTGACGCATCCGACCTCCTGGTGGTTCTGGTGGGGCGTGCTCTGGAATTTCGTTATCATCGGGCTGGCGTGGCTGACGCTGCCGAACGGGCGCAGTGTGGCGCTGACCACGTTCTTTGCCGAGCTGGGCGTGTCGTTCTACATCTACATGCCGATTGTCTCGGACCTGCGCAATCCGCCGATGAACTGGGGCTATCCGCGTACATGGGAAGGGTTCAAGCACGCCATCACGCGCGGCCAGTATGAAAAGCTGGCGCCTTCCGACGTCTTTACCAAGAAGTTCCTTTTCCAACTCGGCACCTACTTCACCGACTTGCGCGTGCAGTTCACCTTGATCGCGGCCACGCTGGGCTTCCTCCCCTTCACGCTCTGGAGCTTTAAGGTCCGCGACCGGCGCGTCCGCGCGTTGTACGCGGCGAGTGCCCTTTATCTGTTGACCTGTGTGCTGGTGCTGCTCTCCGAGGTCATGGGCGGCGAGCCGATCCTGCGTCTCGACAAGCTCTTCATCGCAGGTATCCTGTTGTTGCTGTTGGTCGGAATGGTCACGATCATGTTCGGCCAGATCGAAGAGTTCGCACGCCGTACCTGGCAGACGCACAATCTTTCCGAGGGGCTGACAGCCGGTATCACGCTGGCAGGCGTGGCGGCAGTCGTCGCTCTTTTCGTGGCCAAGGGGCTCCTCAGCATGATGTCCGGGCCGGGCGCGGATCCGGGGTTTGGTGCCAAGATCGGTGCGTTGGCACTGTCGCTGGTTATCTTGGCGGCGATCGGAGCCGGCTGGTTCTTCTTCCGCAGGTGGGCAGAGAAAGAGATCGATTTTCGTTCGGACATGGATACGGTCACGCAGCAGTGGCTCATCTCCACGGCGGCCGGTTTCTTAGTCATGAGCGTGCTGCTCGTGGTGCTCGCCAACATCAAGGGCGACCTGCAGGACATGTTCATTCAGAAGGTCAAGTTCATCAGCTCGCACGCGCTCTTCGCGATCTGGATCGGTTACGGCCTCGTTTTCGGTCTGGCGATCGGCAACCGCCTGTTGAAGGCTCTGGTCAAGCGCGGCATACTGCCTGAGTCGATGCTGAAGCCGCTACGTATCGGCATGCTGTGTGCGGGGTTGCTGATCGCGACTATCCCGATCTACGAAAACTACAACAACGAGTACCTGGTCTTCTCAATGAGCGGCGCGGAGCAGAACGGCCACGATTTCGGCTGGCAGTTCGGCAACTACCAGTTGCGCGGCGCGGATGCGATTATGGAGGAATTGGATGCCGACGAAGAGCCGTTGCCCAACCCGCTCTTCCCGCCTGAGATGGAGCCCAACGCTATCTTTTTCGGCGGCACCGATCCCGGACGCTTCGTGCCCACCTACATGATCTACTCTGCGCAGGTGCGGCCCGATGTCTTTCTGATCACGCAGAACGCATTGGCTGATAACACCTACATGAACACCATGCGCGATCTGTACGGCAACCCCATCTGGATACCGACGCCGGACGACAGCGCGCGCGCCTTCCAGATTTATGTCGATGAGGTGCAGGCGGGCAAGCGTCCCAAGAATGCTGACCTGACGATTGAGAGCGGCCGCGTGCAGGTCAGCGGCGCGCTGGGCGTGATGGAGATCAACGGCATTCTGTGCGACATGATCTTCCAGAAGAACAAGGCGCGTCACGCTTTCTATATCGAAGAGAGCTATGTCATCAACTGGATGTTCCCGTATCTCACGCCGCACGGGCTGATCATGAAGATCAACGCCGAGAAGACGCCGATCGACCGCACGACCATGCAGGACGACATGATGTTCTGGGATTGGTATACGCGTCACCTGTTGCGCTCGCCAAAATTCCGGCGTGACCTGCCCGCTCAGAAATCGTTCTCCAAACTGCGCAGTGCGATCGCCGGCCTCTACGCAGCGCGCGGTATGCTGGGCGAGAGCGAGCGGGCCTTCCAAGAGGCGCGGACGCTTTATCCGGTCAGCCCGGAGGCGAATTTCCGTCTGGTCCAAGAGGTGCTGCTGCGTCAGGAGCGTCAGGAGCGCTACGCCGAATCGATCGATATTCTCGATGAGTACAATCGGCGCGATCCCAACAACGGACGCGGCTTCGACTTCGTGGCGTACATCCGCCGCGTGCGCGAGACCGAGGCCAAAGTGCGTGAACTGACCGCCAAAGCGCAAGCCGACAAAGCGCTCGCGCCGGATGACGCTTTTGAGTTGGCCATGGCCTACCGTGAGTTGGGACAGTATGAGCCGGCGGCCACCTACCTGAACCAACTGGCGGGCCTGCCCAATCTTCCGCTCGGACGGTTGTTCGAAATCGGTACGCTGCTGAGCAGCCTCAAGAAACATGAGGATGCGGCCAAGGTGATGGACAACGTGATGGCGCGCCTGCCGACCACCGCTCCGCCTGAGCAGCTTATGGAGATCGTACGGATATACGGCGAAGCCGGGCAGCCAGACAAGATGATCGTGCCGCTCTCGCGGTATCTGCTGCTCCGCCCGGATGACTGGAACGCATGGCTCGATATGGCGACGCTCTGCGCGATGCGCCAACAGCAACAGCAGATGCAGCACGCACTGCGCAAGGCGATTGAGTTGGGCAAGTCCCAAGCGTTGCAGCGGATCCAAGAGAACCCTGTATTGCGTCAGGTGGCAGAGCCGATCCTGCGTCAGATGATGCAGCAGGGGCCGGTTGCCCTGCCGGGCATGGGGCCGAGGAGATAGTGAGATGGCTCATGCCTTGTCACGCGTGTTAGGTTGGGCGGCGGTTGCCGCGATCATCATCGGAGCGCTGGTGTTGCGCGTGCCGCGCCTCGACCAGCGGCCGATGCACGGCGACGAGGCCAATCAGGCGGTACGGACCGGGCTGTTGCTGGATCAGGGCTATTACCACTACGATCCCGCCGACCATCACGGTCCGACGCTCTACTTCGCGGCTTGGCCGTTCTGCCGTGCTTCGGCAGACACTTTCGCTGGGACGACCGAGTGGAACTTCCGTCTGGTGCCGGTGACGTTCAGCCTGCTCACGCTGCTACTGATGCTGGGGCTGGGTTCATGCGCGAACGGGCACGGTCTGTTCGTCAACCGGGTTGGACTTTACAGCGCCGCGCTTCTTACCGTTGTGTCTCCGGCGATGGTCTACTACAACCGCTTTTTCATTCAGGAGTCGATGCTGCTCACCTTCCTGACCGGCATGCTGTTGTGTGCCGTGCGTTATGCTTCGGCACTCTCTGCCCCGAAACCCGAAACCCGAAACCAGAAACCCGAAACCAGAAACCCGAAACCAGAAACCAGAAACCAGAAACCCGAAACCCGAAACCCGAAACCCGAAACCCGAAACCAGAAACCCGAAACCCTAGTCTGGGCTGCGGCATTTGGCGCGTTTGCGGGCCTGGCGGCCGCGACCAAAGAGACGGTGGTGCTCTCATTCGCCGCAGCGGTAGTGGCGCTGGTCGCGGCCTGCGGTTTCGGTGGATTGTGGCGCGCGTGGCGTACGCGCGACGCGCTGGTGGCGGTCGGTGTGGCGGCGTTTGTGGCTGTGCTCTTGTATTCCTCGTTCTTCACCTATCCGCGCGGTGTCTACGACGCACTCTTTTCAACCTACCAGACCTACCACACGCGGGCTACTGCGGTGCCGGAACATCAGCATCCTTGGGACTTTTACCTGAAGATCATCTTTTGGTTCAAATACGGGCGTGGGCCTGTCTGGAGCGAGGCCGGCCTGTTGTTGCCGGCGGCGCTGGCGATCCTATTGTCCATCCTGCCGTTCCGACGGTACAGTGTGGCGAGTGAAGAGACCTGGACCCGCCAGCGCTGGGTGCGTTTTCTGGCGGTCTACACGCTGGTTCTGACGGCGCTCTACAGCGCGATCCCGTACAAGACGCCGTGGTGCGCGCTTTCGTTCCTGCACGGCTTTATCCTGCTCGCCGGGGTGGGCATCGGGGCGTGCTGGAAAGCCTGTTCGCGAACCGATGGCCAGCGTTCAGGGCCGGTTCTCGCGGTATTACGCCTGTGCGGGAAACTGGTCATTCTGTTCGGTGTCGCTGTGCTGGTGCGGTATCACGTGAGGCAGGTGCATCGCGCTTGCTTCAAAATGCCGGCCGATCCGCGCAATCCGTATGTCTATGCGCATACCGGTACCGACGCGATGAATCTGGTGGCCGAGATTGAATGCGCTGCGAAGCAGGCCGAGGGCACCGATACCCTGATCGCGTTGGCCGTGCCCACACCTGACACTTGGCCGCTGCCGTGGTATCTGCGCAAATACCGTAACGTGGGGTACTGGACTCGCGTGGAAGACATTCCGGCAGAACTGCGACCGACCGTGGTCGTCGCTGCCGCTGATCAAGGCGACGTGGCCGATGAACGCTTCGGCCGCGGCAAGCGTGCCTCTTTCTTCGGCATCCGTCCCGGCGTGCTGCTGAACTTGTTTGTGCCGGAAAAGTAAAATTCGGCTTCAGGTTTCTGGCCTCATGCTTGGTGGACACCGTGGACTTTGTATGACTCGCCAATCGATGACGAGGGGTGCTTGACAGGTGCGCCGGGAAGCGACACACTGTACGCATGAAACTATCACGTGCGCTGTATTTTGTGGGAGCGGTCGCTTTGTCCGCTCTGTTGTGCCGGGCGTCTGAACCCGTCACGTTGTTTGATTTCACCAAGCCCGGTCATGGCTGGAAGGGCAATTCCCGCACGCGTCCTGCGGAAGGCGAGGGCTTTTGCGTGGAACTGACGGGTGAGGAGGACCCATGGCTGGAGGGACCTGCGGTCACGGTGCCGGGGGCGGATGTTGCGCAACAGTTGGCGCTGGAACTGGATGCCGAGTGCGGGCAACCGGGCAACGTGGAGGTCTTTTTCGCTGTGGAGGGCAAGCCCTTCACCGCCGAAAACTCGGCGTGGTTGAGACGCAAGGGGTCGTCAGGCACGCCATACCGTGGCATGGTCCGTTTGCTCGGGCCGCGGATGCGTTTCCGGTGTGATCCGCCGGGTAGCGTGGGTCGCGTTTCGCTGCGTGCGTTGCGGGTGCGTCCATTGGTGCCGCTCGCGACGATCGCCCACGAAAAGCCGGTCCGGGTGGCCTTGCCGGCTTCTCCGCTGTGCGTCAGCGGAGGTGCTGTTGAGGTGGCGCATGATCCCGTCCGCTGGAATGCGTTTGTCTGTCGCGTCAAAGGGAGTGTCTTTGCCGAGTCCAATCCTGCCGAGACGCTGATGGTTATCACCGGCAAACAAATGGTGCCGGTCGATCTGGCGTCGGCGGATGTGACGCGCGAACAACACGCCGACGGGTTCACGGTCAAAGCGCGCGCGCGCGATGCTGGCGGCGCTGAATGGCGGTTGACACGCCGTTTCTCGCCGTGCCGCGACGGTGTCCGTATCGACGGTTCAATCACGGTGAACCAGTCGCGCGAGGTTGTGCATCTGCCTTGGGTCACGCTGTTTGCGGGATGCGGTAGTTTCGGTGAGCGCAAGGGACAGGCGCTGTTGCCGGGCGTGGAGTACCTCGAAAACGAGCCGTCCAGCAATGAAAAAGAGATCAAGGGCGCGGCGGCGAACCGGCGATTGGTCGAGCCGTATAAAGTGTGTTATCCGGTGATGGCGTTGACGGCAGACGGGAAATGGATATCCCTGTCGTGGCAGACCGGCGGGGTGGCGGCCAGTCCGCTCTTTGATTCGCCAGACCGCGTGTTCCATTCCGGCGGCCATGTCGTGGGCGTCTGGTCACCTGCCGCTGGCGAGGCACGATTCGAAAGTGAGTTTGCGGTACACGCCGGTGTGAAGTTGGAGGCGGGGCGGACTTATGAGTACTCGTTTATCGTGAGCGGTGGCGAGGGTGCGCCGGTGACCGAGGCGGTCGGGGCGTATGTCGCGCGTGGCTTGCCGCCGGTGCCGGTTTTCGATGGCGGATTCGATGCGGCGGTCCGGCTGCTTGCGGCCGGTTGGTTGGACTCTGCATCGCGTCACGGATTGGCTTGGCGGCATGCGGTTTGGGGCAAGAGTTTCCCGCCGGTATCGCATGCTGAAGATGTGCCTGCCTATCTGCTCTGGCTGGCAGCGCAGACGACGGACAGTGCGCTCAAAACGCGCTTGACCAATACGGTGCGCGAGGCGATCGCCGCGCTACCGCCCGGGCGTTATGGCATGGGCGGCATTTCGCACACCAAGAGGCCTGTCGGCGCTCTGCTCTACGGCAATCTTGAGGGCTTGGTTCGGCAGGCTGGCCCGCGTGCCGCGCAGATGGCGGCATCCATACCGGAAGGACGGAGGCGTTACGCGCCAGCGCCCGGCAAGCCGGATTTCGGCTCGACGCTGGGCAGCGACCATTGCAATGGCTTCACGGCGATGACGGCGGAAGAGATGTTGGAACAGGCCGCGCTGAGCGGTGACGAGGCGGCGATTGCGGCGGCGCTTGCCGTGTTGGACAAGATGACTGCGAATTATGCCGGTCAGGTGCCGCGCGGCGCGCAGCCGTGGGAGATGCCACTGCACACACCGGACATCGTTGCGGCGGGCAGGCTGGTTCGCACCTATGTGTTGGGTTATCTGCTCAGCGGCAAAGAGGCGTATCTGGAGCAGGCGCGCTATTGGGCATGGACCGGTGTCACCATGCTTTATCTGGCGCCACCGACCGAGGGGCCGGTCGGTCTGTACGCCACGATCGGCGTGATCGGTGCGACCCATTGGAGTGCGCCCAACTGGATCGGTCAGCCTGTTCAGTGGTGCGGCTTGGTCTACCGGTCGGCACTGGAAGATCTGGCGCGCGTGGACCGCGTGCAGCCCGAACTGTGGCGCACGTTGGCACGCGGCATGACGGTCGCGGGGCTTCAGATGTGTTTTCCGCTGGACGATGCGGAGCGTCGTTGCGGGTTGCTGCCGGATTATTTTCTGTTGCAAGCGCAGTGCCCCGACGGGCCAGCCATTAACCCCGGCACCCTCCAAACCCATCTGGGGGAGGCTTATGGGAAGGTTCCTTTCTATACTTTGAATCGCCTCGCTTCCGGGGCGCTTGTGCATGTGCCGGGCGAGGTGCGGCAGGTCGATGCGGATGACGGCACGACGGCATTGACGGTCACCGCTTGGCCCGAATCAGAATACCGCATCCTGATCACGCGCGTCGGTCAGCCGCCGCAACGTGTGTTGTGGAATGGCAACCCGATCGAGTTCCGCTACGTGAAGGAGGCGCGCGTCCTCTGGGTCACTGTCACCGGCAGCGGGCGTTTGCAGATGACGATGTAGTTCGCGATGTGACGCGATGTGGGCTTGCTAGGATGACATTCCTTCTGATATTGTCATTCTCGTTCTGGGAGTATAAGGAGAGTTCCAATCATGTCATGGTTTGAAAAGCCGGCCGAAGCTCCGGCCCGTGTTCCGACAGAGGCGATTTGGGCGGTGTGCCCGTCTTGTAAGGTATACGTCGCGCGAGAAGCGTGGGATGCGGCTGACAAGGTCTGCCCCCGCTGCAATTATCATGCGCGTTTGAGTTGCCGCGAACGAGTGGCGCTGTTGACTGACGCCGGCAGTTTCAAGGAGTTGAACGCCGATGTCAGTTTCAACGATCCGCTTTCCTTCGAGGACTCGAGCGGCGCGTATGCGGATAAGGCCAAGGCCACGGTCGCCAAAACGGGAGTGGGTGAGTCGATTCTGACCGGCACCGCCACCATCGAGCAGATCGCGGTGGTGTTGGGTGTGATGGACTTCAAGTTTCTGGGTGGCAGCCTCGGCAGTGGCACCGGCGAGCGTATTCGTCTGGCCGCCGAGAAGGCCATTGCGCTGAAACGTCCGCTGATCATCGCGTCGGCCTCGGGCGGCGCACGCATGCACGAGGGTATCGTCTCGTTGATGCAGATGGCCAAGACCTGTGCGGCGATCGCGCGCGTCAAAGAGGCCGGGCTGCCGTACATCTCGATCCTGACCGATCCGACGACAGGCGGTGTCTCAGCCAGCTATGCGATGGTGGGCGACCTCAACATTGCCGAGCCCAAGGCGCTGATCGGCTTTGCCGGACGGCGTGTCATCGAGCAGACCATCAAGCAGAAGCTGCCGGATGATTTCCAGACTGCCGAGTACACACTCGCGCATGGCTTCGTCGATCACATTGTGCCGCGCAAGGAGTTGAAAGCGTTCCTCGCGAAGGTTCTCCGTTACGCCGGGTATTGAGACGGCAATCCCGCGACCCTTGAGTGTCCAATCACGTTTTCAGGTGAGTGTTTATGGCTAAGAAAACTGAGAAGAAATTGACGGCATGGGATATTGTGCAGATCGCGCGCCATGCGGAACGCCCCAACATCACGGATTACATCCGTCTGATGTGCGATGATTTTGTGGAACTCCACGGCGATCGCCTGTTCGGCGATGACCGCGCCCTGATCGGCGGTTTCGCCACGATCGGCGGGCGTAAGGTAATGCTGATCGGTCACCGCAAAGGACGCGGTGTGGAGGAGAATATCGAGGCCAACTTCGGCATGGCGAGTCCTGAAGGCTATCGCAAAGCGATGCGGTTGATGCGCCTCGCCGAAAAGTACAGCCTGCCTGTGGTCAGCTTTGTCGATACGCCGGGTGCCTATCCGGGCAGCGAGGCCGAGGCCCGCGGCCAGGCCGAGGCGATCGCCCACAACCTAGAGTTTATGGCTACGCTCAAGACCCCGATCGTTGTGGTGGTCACGGGTG
>Ga0209719_1004830_pt1 | contig 10662 bp, 8 predicted proteins | sample AD_JPNAS2_MetaG_FD_184421 | JGI IMG/M metagenome (GOLD analysis project Ga0209719, IMG submission 184421) | Active sludge microbial communities of municipal wastewater-treating anaerobic digesters from Japan - AD_JPNAS2_MetaG (SPAdes) (version 2) | ecosystem: Engineered > Bioreactor > Anaerobic >...
AACCAAAGGAGTGCCATCGTGACCAACCCCATTGTGTAGGAGGGGGAATCAGGAAGGGGGAATGACGAATGGCTAGTACTCCAGGAACACGGGTGATCTTCTCACCCAAGGGCGGGACATCGAAGGAACTTGCCCGGCTGATCAAGGCAGCGAAGAAAGAGATCATTGTGGCCGTCTATGCCTTCTCCTCAAAATACCTTGGCCAGGCCTTGTCTGCGGCCCTGAAGCGCGGGGTCAGGATCCGGCTCATCCTGACGGTGACAACGCCCGGAAGTCTTACTCCATCGACGAGTGGCTTGCCGGCGAGGGGATCGCGGTTCGGTTCATCGAGATCAAACGCGGCTCCCTGCACCACAAGTTCATGCTCATCGACAGCAAGATCCTCATCACCGGCAGCTACAACTTTACGAACGAGTCGGAATTCCGAAACCACGAGGCCGCGATCTTCACGAACCACAAGGGGTTGATCCAATCTTTCGCCGCCACCCATTTTCACATCGATCATATCGGCGGGATCGCTGCACTGCTCGCGAAGTGCTCCCCGAAAACGACGGTTCTGTTTCATCCCCTGGTTAAGGCTTACCTGAAGGCAGGTCGCCCGCTTTCCCCCATGCGGAACTGGGTCACCGGTCTGCTACCGAGGCTGATTGCTCACGGTTTCTTCGGCGTCCAGAAATGGTCGGACCTGGCTTTCGACGGTCCGGCGGGTGTGCCCCTGCCTTTCTTCCGGGATTGCCTGCGGGTCTCCTATGCGGACCGGATCAGGTATCTCGATGGAAATCGCCTGCCCCGTTCCCGGATCGGCTTCGGCGGCTGGGAGGTGATCGCCGCGCCGGGTCATACGGAGGAGTCGGTGGTCTTCTACAACGAGGCCTCGGGGGAACTCCTCACCGGCGATCTGATCCTGGGTCGGAAGAGCGGGCGGGGTTACGTGAACCGGTTCTGCTGGGATGAGGGGCAGAGCCAGAGTGCCTTTGCCGCGTTGGCGGAGAATCTCCACGTCCGGATCATCTTTCCGGGCCATGGGCCGGTATTCTGGGCGCTGAAGATGCCTTCGGGAAGGTCGATGGCATCGGGGGCGACGAGGAGAATCGGCAGTGCCGCAGGATGAGGTGATGTCAGGGTGTGGGGGCGTGGAGCATGGGCGGTGGTAGGCGGAGTCGGTTGGATGTGCGTGATGCTCGGGAGGCGTTGCCGTCGCGTCGAAAAAAATCACAGACGGCTGTAAGGAGGTGCGAGGTGGAAGCCCTGCCAAAACTGGAACGGGTCCGGCACTTGACCATGACCCCCGGCATGAAGCTGGTCGTCATGTCCGACATGCACCGAGGGGACGGTTCCGGGGCCGATGATTTCGCCAAGAACTCCCTGATCTATCGTTGCGCCCTGGAGTATTATCTCGGAGAAGGTTTCGCCTACATCGAACTGGGCGATGCCGAGGAACTCTGGGAGAACGATAATTTCGACCAGACCTACATCACCCACACCCCGGTCTATGAACTCCTGGCCAAATTCCATGATCCTGCTCCGGCAAAGACCCGCTACCTGAAGGTGTGGGGGAATCATGATCTCTATTGGAAGGACCACGAAGCGGTCTATCGGACGCTCTTTCCCGGGATCGAGATTCACGAAGGGATTTTCCTGACGGCTCCTAAGGGTACGGGATGCGGTGCTATCCTTCTCATCCACGGTCACCAGGCAGATCCGAAATGCAGCGGCGAAGGCGCTGCCGTCAGCAAGTTCTTCGTTCATCACTTTTGGTCGGATCTTCAGCGGTGCGGCGCCAAGGACCCGACCCGGGCCGCCCTCAATCTCGGCCTGTGCAACGAGGTGGACAGGCAGCTCCACGAGTGGGCGAACCACAATGACCAAGGCATTGCCGCGATCATGGCCGGTCACACCCATCGGGCGGTATTCGAGAATCTGTCGCTGACGGAGCGCCGCTACCTGGAATCCAAGATCAAGCATCAGCTCGACGGAAGCTACTACAACACCGGTTCCTGCGTCCATCCGCTCAGCATTACGGGGATTGAGATCACCCATGAAGTCGGCCCACAGCTCCGGTTGGTGGAATGGGGGCAGGCAACAGAGGGGCATTCATTGACTATCCAGCGGGCAGACTGCTGCACATAGAAGCTCCTTCCTGTTTTGGCTCATTTGGGGCTATATCTCGCCTACCTGAGCCAAAGCACGAACCAATCGTGCTGAAGATACCAATGAGAAATGGAAATGGCAATATCCCGGCTCGGGGATACCGCACAGGTATTTCCATTTTACGTGTAATTGGCCTGAACCTAGGGACTGGATGAAGGTTAAAATTTAAAAGAATTACGCAGGTCATCCAAAAATTCCGATGCGGGTTCTACGCCGGTCACCAGGAGCCGATCCCGGGCCCGGGTACAGGCCACATAGAGAAGGTGGCGTTCCGTGCTGTAAACCTCTTCCAGGTCAGCGTCATCGGCCACCGCTTCAATTCGCTCCTGGAGAGGAATGACCTCGTCGTCGCAGGCCATCACTGCCACCGCCTTGAATTCCAGACCCTTTGCCCGATGCATGGTGCCGATCGAGACGCGGCCGTTGGTCGGTTCCACTTGCTCGTCCAGGACTGCAAAGGGGTAGCCTGCGTCCATGACTGCCCGGAAAGCGCGACCCATTTCTGCGGCAGAACGGACGAAGACTCCTATCTCATGAGGGATGATCCCCTCTTTTCCAAGGCCCCAAAGCCAGGCGCTCACCGACTTGATTTCCTCGTCCAAATTGGTCAGGATTCTGATAGCAGGGGCAGGCCCGTTGAATACGGATACCGTGCCTTCCCGCTTTTCCGTATTGCCGTCCACATCGGATATTTCCGGGCTCAGCAGGCGGTCGGCCTGCATGCGGATTTGATGGGAGGTCCGATAATTGATGTGCAGGGTTCGGGAGCGCCCCCGGATATCCACACCCACGGATTTCCATGAGAAGGGCTGTTGGAAAATCCGCTGGCCCAGATCGCCGGCGAAGAAAAGGCCGTTTGGCCTATCTCCGCCGAGCGCTGCCAAAAACCGCAACTGTGGGACGCTGACATCCTGTGCCTCGTCCACGACCGTGAAATCGAATGGTGGGTGTTTCCTGTCATCAATATCATTGGCCAACCGGGTGAACAGTCCCGCCCAGGTGATCAATCCCTGCTCCTGCAGGTGCCCCTGGACCCGTCCAAAAATGGACCAGAGCACGATGCGCTGTTGCTCCGGGAGGCGGGTCTTTCTTCCCAGTCGCCTGACGTTCCGGTATGCCTCCCAGGAATCCAGTTGCCAGGCGTCCACCACCTCTTCCCATTCCGTCATCAGAAAACGGGGGCTGAACTTTGTAGCTTTGTCCTGTCCGGATGCCTCTTCCAGCAATTTGCGGGTTGTCTCGCGGGAAGCCAGTTTTGCTCGGCCGAAGCGGGCCTCATAGAGCCGTTTGCCGATGTCGTTGATGGCGTGAACTTCCAGCCGCTCGCCCAGACTAGGCTCGCTGTGGATCAACCGCCGGACCTTGTCCTGAAGGGCATTGGACAGGGTGTCTGAAAAGGTGGTAAGGAGTACCCGCGCCTCAGGATAGGTCCGGGCCAGATAAACGGTCCGGTGCAGCGCCACGATTGTTTTCCCTGTCCCTGCTGACCCGGAAACCTTTGCAGGGCCGCTGTAATCCTTCTCCACCCATTGACGCTGCTCCGGATGGAGAAAGAGAATCCATTTATCCCACGGAAAACTCAGTGCGCGTTCCAATTCTTCGACATTGTGGATGACCCGGAACCGGCCCTGGGCAGCAGGGTGGTCGAAAGGCGATGGGGCTGTTTTGGGCTGTGCATCTGCCGGCGAAGGCTCTGTGCTAACATTATACTGTATGGTCGGCCTTAATGGTTCAACCATGATCGGTTTGCTGCCGGTCGCCAATTGCAGGAGTGCTTCGGCAGCCTCAGCCGGAAGATGATCCGCCAACGCCAAGAGACCGTCCTCATCGGCCCTTTGGACGTCTTTCAGCCATTCCGCCGGTACTCCATAACCAAGGAGGGCCTCGGCGGCCACATGGGCAAAGATCGGATTTTTCGGCTTCTTTGTCTCCTCAGCCTTCACATAAGCGGGTATGACAATCTCCTTGACCGTCTCCCTGATCTCCACCATCTGTGCCGCACCCGTTTGCGGGTGGGTTTCCAGTTTCCGCCGTTCCGCCCAGTGGTAGGCATTGTCATGGTGACCCACATAGCAGAGAAGCAAACTGTCGTCGGACCTGTGAACGATCAGCCGCAGATCGGCACCGACCCTCACCGACCAGAACCGCTTGTCTTTGGCCTTGTCCAGCTTATGGAACTGCATGCTGGGACTGGCCGGATTCAGTTGCAGATCGAAGGCGGTGGTCTTAACAAGTTTCTGCTCTTCTCCGGTGAGTTTGGCTAGGCTATCGGTGAAAGTGTCGGCTATGCGAAAAAACATTTCTTCATCAATTCCAGTCCCAAAGTAAAAAACCACAGCAGGTCTTTACAAAAGCATCATTATCCCCCAAACCAGTAAGATGATGCCTCGGGTTTGTCCCAATGGTTTTTTTCCTTCATGGCGTCTGCCACGCCTTGATAACCGGGGAACAGTGTTGCCACATCAATGCCCTCTTTGAATAGCAATCGAAGTAACTTAGGCGCCTCTCTGCACGGCAGCGTCATGCGAACCATTACATGTTTATTCCAGTTTAGTTTCTTCCAGCATTGGTCAACTATTTCATCTACTGTTTGTGTATTTAGCTTGCCTTTTCGTTGTTGGTCTTTCTGATCAAGCAGTTCCGTCGTGAAAACCCCACTCTGAGCATGGAGATTTGGATTTGAGGCACGGGGAGCAGTAATGGCGTACACGGCCATCTTCGCCTTGCCTGCTGGAAAGCCATCATGGATTACCCACTCCAGGTTCAGTGCCCAGATGCAAAGGACATCTTTACTTGATCTTTTTAGTGATTCCAAATGCCTTATCGCTGCGAAGTGGGTTGCAACCAATGGGTTTTCCGTCCAATCGAGAAGACGTGTACATACACCATAATGCTGAGCGAGGGCGAGCAGTGGAAGCAACGTGTCGCAGGGCCATTGTTCTTCGATTTCTTTATGAAGATAATTGAAGGCACTTGGCGTTCGCAAGAGTGTACCATCGGTCGGTATAGCTAAACCCTGTGCATCGACGGACCAAAAAAATTCCTGGAGCCTGTCAAATTCAGCACGTATTTGATCTTTGTTGTTTAGTTGAATGCCCTTCGGAACATGCGTAAAACCTAGTTTGGCTTCTGGACGCAATGCACTGGGAAGAAGTTTGTAGCGGTCGTCACGCAGGCCCCGGAAAACCCAAAACCGCCGTGTTCCATCCCATAAGGGGCTCTTGTTGCTGAGCATATCCAAGAGTTCTTCTGCAGAAAGACAATGTACGTGTTTGATGGCTGACATCTGGCTGATCCTTATTATACTGGCTTTTACGAGACGAAGGTCTATCTACTCATCATCTCCCTGTGGCCCCAATTGTATGTACTTGAGCTCATATTCATCAGGGTTGGATGCGACTTCACTAATGATGAATGTCCATTCGTATTGAGGATCTGTGTCGAAATCATCAAACCGATTTTTTAACTTTTTAGTTACAAGGATGGGAAGGCTTGCGGGCAGCCAGCGAAGGCTTGGCGTCACTGGCAAGTGATAGAAGGGGGGTCTGATATTGCCCGGAGTTTCAACTTCCATGAAAAGATTGAAAACAGTTTTGTCAAGAGATGAGCTGCCCGGAAATTGCCGTCCAAGATTGGCGTTGTGCTTATTCAGTTTGTTCTTCCCACAATCGAACTGCGATGTAGATTTGATGATTATGTAATAGTTGTTATCATCAGAAGAATTAGCGGTAATCTGGCCTCGGCATTGATATAATCCCATTCTCATCCTCCTTTTTTTATTAACATTAATGATCGCAAAGGAACCTCATACTCTAAACACCTTCATTACTTCATCCCCTAAATGATTAATGACCTTCACGGCAATGCGGCCGGAGCTGGGCTTGTCGAAGGGGCGGGAGGTGTCGCTGTTGAGGGTGGCCCAGGCCTCCTCGTTGATCTCGACCTTGAGAGTCGTCTTCAGTGACTTGTAGGGATCGTTGGCACCCAGGAAATAGGCGTGACGGACGAAGAAGCTCTCCTCGTTGTAGTCCGTGTCGATGAACCAGCAGGCGATGCCTTCGGCGCCGTCGCTCAGCACCTCGCCGGTGTTGGGGTGGAAGACGTCCACGCCGTTGACCTTGACCCGGATCTGACCGTTTTCGGCGTCGAGGATGTCGATGTCCGGCTCGCCGAAAATGACAAAGAGGTTCCCTTTGCCGGTGTTTTTCAGGTCGCCCGCCATGTGGAGGTCGGCATTCATCCGGGCCTTGAGGACGGGGATGCGGCCCAGCTTGTCGAACTCCGTGGAGCGGGCATCGTAGTTGAAAGCGCAGGCGATGAGAACATCGAAGTCGGCGTCGCCGGCTTCCCGGGCAGCAGCCACCAGATCGGGCCGGGAGACAGTGCCGAATTCCGGCCCGAGAAAAATAGCAGCCCGTTTTTCGATGCCAAATTCCCCCTCACCCTTGCCCTCTCCCGCCAGGGGAGAGGAATTTGAGGAGGCACCCTCGATATAGCGGCCTTCGGCGCAGATCAGTTTACCCGGCCAGGGACTAAGGGAGGTAAAAGAAATCTTGTCTTCCTTATGGGCCTGCTGGACCCCAGAGGTCTTGAGGTTTTCCAGGATCATCCGGGCGAAATCCATCACCTCGCCATATTCGCCCTTGGGGTCCTTGACGCCGTCGATCAATTCGTCATTCTCGTCCACCCCCAGGACGCGGTGGGGCGAGAGGCTCTCGACGGTGAAAGGCCCGGCCACGCGGACCGTCTTTTTATCCTCGTAGGGTTTGTCGTAGAGGTACTCGAACTCGGCCTTGGCGGCGATGGAGGCGTCGATCTCCTTCTGGCGGGCGATACGCTGCTTCCACCACTCGGCGTGAAGTTGTTTTGCTTCGCTGGGCCATGGATCGGCCGGCCGTTCCGGTAATGTCTTTATGGAGAAATTGCGCTTCAGATTGCGGTTGATTGCAAACAAGAGCTCTGCAATTCTTTTGGCATTGCTCTCGGCACCGCGGGCCTGCTCGGTCTTGAGGGCATAAAAAAGCTCCTGTGTCTTGGCATCCCATGGATATTCAGCCTCCCGGGGGATCTCCCATTCTTCCCACGCCCCTTTTTCTCCCTCTCCTCTCGCGGGAGAGGGCTGGGCTGAGGGGCCAGATCGTCCAAGGGCCTTGTTGAGCTTCGTACGCAGGGGTTCCAGATTCTCCTGGAACTTCTCCCAGATGACGTCGATCTCAGTGTTGTTGGCGATCGACTTCAGGGTGATATGGGGCACCCGCTCGTAGACAAAGCCCTGGCGGATGTCGCCACGGGTGGGCGCAGTGGATGGTTCGGATCGGGTGATTTCAGCCTCTTTGATCTGACCGTTGTGGCTGTCGGCGAGGAGGTAGAAGGGGTAGCGGGCGCCCATGATCCGGGCGCGGGCCAACGCGAGAGCCACGCGGGAGGTGTCGATGGTAATCCAGCGGCGACCCCACTGCTCGGCGACATAAGCAGTCGTGCCGGAGCCGCAGGTGGGATCGAGGACGAGGTCGCCGGGATCTGTGGACATGAGTATACAGCGCTGTATCACTTCTGGAAGTGTTTGAACAACATAAAGTTTGTCAGATGCAAAGCCAGAGACCCCGGTATCGAGCCACGTTGCATTAATTGGCTTGACTGAATAATCATCAAAATACCGTTTATAACTTAACGTTTTCCCACCACCCAGAAGGCGATCAACTCGTCTTAGGCGCTCCATTCCAACAGGATAATTAGCTTTCCAGTGTGTATTCTTCGGAGGTGTGTAAGTTTTCCCATTCAGTTGGATAGGCGTCTCTTCTTCGGACCCGCCTTGCCCTGTTACGTTATCGTAACGCCATATTCGCATACCTGCGGGAATGGCTGCTTTCCCTTCCTGCTGTTCCACAGACATAGATGAAGACATTAGTGAGTCATCTTCTATCATTCTATAATTCTGATCTTCAATGTGGCTCTTCGGCGCATAAAGGCTTCTAACCTTTGCTGCCTCAAAATCTTTTGAATACCACAGCAGATTATCTCCTATGCGACTGAGTCCTTTCGTTGCAAACCCTCCAGTAGTTCTGTACAGGACACATGAAATAAAATTCCCTTCCCCAAACACCTCATCCATGACCGCCCTTACCCGGTGCACATTCTCATCGCCAATCTGGACAAAGATCGACCCGCTTTCCGTGAGCAGATCCCTTGCCACGGTCAGGCGGTCGCGGAGGTAGGTCAGGTAGGAATGGATTCCATCCCGCCAGGTATCGCGGAAGGCTTTGACCTGCTCGGGCTCGCGGGTGATGTGGTCCACGTTGCCGTCCTTCACGTCCCGGCTGGTCGTGGACCATTGGAAGTTGGAATTGAACTTGATGCCGTAGGGAGGGTCGAAATAGATGCACTGAACCTTGCCCCGCAGCCCCTCCCGCTCGGCGAGGGAGGCCATGACCTGGAGGCTGTCGCCCAGGATCATGCGGTTCGTCCAATTGGCGTCGTGCTGGTAGAATTCGGTCTTGGCGGCTTCCGTGGAGATGCCGTTGAAGTCGGCGAAGAGGTCGGGCTGGGTGCCGGGCTTTTCCGCCTTGGCCTTCTCCGATTGCCGCAGCAGGTCGTCGATCAGGACCTTGGGCTTGATCTTCTCCTGGATATAGAGGGGCGGGGCATGGACGATCAGGTCCGACCAGTCGCGCTCGTCCTTGCCGTGCCAGACGAGCTGTGGATCGAGGTCGCGGTTGCGGTCGGCCTTTTCCTTCTCCAGGCCGGAAACGCCGCGATCGTAGGCCACGCGGAGAGGCTGTTCCTCCTCTTTTCGCAGGACCGACTGGTATTCGGCAGTGGGGATGTGTTTGCGCCGCGCCTCATTGTGGGTGAGGGTCTCGACGGTCTTCCTGTTGTCTTTGTTGGCCATGATGTCATCCTTGCCCAGTCAAAGCGGCATTGGGGGAGTGGTTCTCGGGCCATGCCGGCCGAGGGATCAATGCTGGCAAACCTGGAGCGTGAGGCGCTCCGCCGAACTGCACACCTTCAGGAGGCTCAGGAAATTCTTCAGGGTCGGGTTCCCTTTCGGGCCGAGCATGCGGCGCAAACTCTTCTCGTTGATCTGCAATTCCCGGGCAATATCGGCGATCGATCCGGTGGCGTTCAGATAGTCGCGCAGCAGCGCCTTTCCCGTTTCGATGTCGTCCATCAGGAAGGCGTTGGTCGCCTCCACGATCAGATCGCCTCTGAAATCCGGGTCCGACTTCACCCGGGCCATGACCGTTTCCCTGAAATCTCTCGTCAGCGGCATTGCTCGTCTCCCCTTATAGTTGTTTCTTTCTTGTCCGATAATCGATCCAGTGCGCCTTGGCCGTTTCGATGTCCCGGGATTGGCGCTTCTTGGCGCCGCCTCCGACCAGGATGATCAGCTCCTCGCCATCCATGCCGAAATAGACGCGGTAGCCGGGGCCGTAATCGATCTTTCTTTCGTAAACGCCGCCCCCAACACTTTCTATGTTCGACCGGTTTCCCATGCCCATGCGGATCAGGGCCGTCGTCACCTTGGCGGCCGCGCGGCCGTCGAGCCCATCGAACCAGGCGCGGAACGGGCTCGTGCCTTTCATGGTCAGATACTCGAGAATCTTCATGCGGCCCTCGATGATCGGTTAGATGGTAACATGAGTGTTACCAAAAGTAAAGGCAAATCCTCGCAGCATGGTTTTCACGGTTAGCGGCAAAGGGTGTTGTCGATCATCTTGTTGAACTCGCCTGTGACCCTGGCCTCGAAATCGGCCTCGATCCGGTAGACCTCCGTGAACTCGGCAAAGGCCCAACGTCCGTACTGCTTGAGGTTGTTCACCCCCGGCACCCAGTAGTTGTCCATAGTGAGCTTCTTTTCCTTGGCGTCTTCCCGCCGGTAGCCCTTGATCTCGACGACCAGGCGGAGGGGATCGGCTTCCCCATGCCCATCGTCCACAAGAAGGATGAAATCCGGGATGTAGCGCCGCATCTCCGAGCCATAGCGGTAGGGCACTTCCAACCCGAGGTTGTGGTTCTTTACATAAGCCCGGACCCGGGGGTGGGCTTCGGCCACCCGGCACAATTCGGCTTCCCAGTCGCTGTCGAGGATCACCCAGTTGATATGGCAGCGCCCGGAGTCCGTTTCCCAGCGGTCCGTCTTGGAGGTGGTGAAGTTTACATGAGCCGTGGAGCCGGTGGGGTTGTAGGGGTCGAGCATCGCCTTGATAGGGTTTTCGCCGGCGAGGGCACTGGTGATGCCGTTGGTTATGCGCGAACAGGCCATGTCGGCCAGCTCCTGGTACAACAACTGGGCCGGATAGGTGCCGCCCTTGCACTGCAAATAGCGGTCGAGCCACTCCTTGGTGATCCGCTTGAGTTGCCCGAAGAGGTGCAGCTTGGGATCGTCGCCGGGATCGCGCCAGTGGGCCATGAGGAGCCGTTTGGTGAGATGGAACAGGAGGGTAGATTGCCGGAGATCGCCGGTATGGACCAGATTCAGGTCCACGCCTTTGCCGATGATGCCCTGGTTTT
>Ga0209719_1004831_pt1 | contig 10659 bp, 11 predicted proteins | sample AD_JPNAS2_MetaG_FD_184421 | JGI IMG/M metagenome (GOLD analysis project Ga0209719, IMG submission 184421) | Active sludge microbial communities of municipal wastewater-treating anaerobic digesters from Japan - AD_JPNAS2_MetaG (SPAdes) (version 2) | ecosystem: Engineered > Bioreactor > Anaerobic...
ACCGGAATCTGGATGCGGGCGTTTTTGGTCCTGATTTCGATATACGTGTTTTGCTTGTTGCCAGACAACACAGATTCTGCTGGCGTAATTTCAACAAACGATCCTTGTTCACCCGGCTTCGTTTCAGATTGCTTTTTCCATCGGTACAGGGTATTCGGATGCAGGTCATTCTTTTTGCAGTATTCAGTACAGGAAATGTCGCTTTGTAGGTATCCTTGTACTAGCTCTTCTTTCTGTTTTTGGGTAAATCGCTTCATGCTTTGCTCCTGTTCATATTTTCTGGAGCAAAGAGTACTATGCTTTTACGCGCCGCAGTAGGTGCGGTTTAATTGACGGTTACTCTTCAAGAGAGGTACGCATGGTTTCCATGGCTTGTCCCAGGGTTCCTATTTCATCCCTTCTCCTGAGGCTGCGGGTAACCTGATCGGTCATGATGCTTTCACGGCGAAAATCCCCTTTCGACATTGCAGTCATTGCCTGTGAAACATGTTTAACCGGATCAGCAATGGTTCGTGCGAAGAGGTAACTAACCAGAAGAGCAATAATGATCCCGACCAGAAGGGCAACAAGCATGGTCGTTAAAATTTCAAATTCTATAGTAACCCCTCAACCGGACAACACCGAAGAAAACGCATTACCCAACGCCAACTCCACCGCCTGCAAATCACCCTCCGTCCGATGATTCGCATAGTGCTCCGTCATGGCCGCCGTCATGTGCCCCAGCGCAAGCTGCGCTTTTCTCTGGTCAACCCGATCCGCTACAACCTTCGCATAATAATGACGCCAGGAATGAAAGACGATGTTCCGTTCCTTCCGTAAGGACTCACTAATCCCGATACGCGCCAACGCCTTCTTGAAACCCTCATTGATGACATTGATGACCACCGGACGATCCGGCATATTGCCGTAGAATACAAACCGCTCCGGATCCCAACCGAACGGATTATCACGGGCCAGGCGGAGGAGGGCAGAGCGGACAAACGGAATGAGCGGGACTTCCCGGACAAATCCATTTTTCGGACTCTTCAACCCGTCATAACTGCTCCAGGAATGACGAACCATCAACCGGTTCTCGGTAATATCACAGACCCGTAACGCAAGAATTTCGCCAGCACGAAGCCCTGCCGTCATGGCGACCAGCGACGCAACCCGGGCCCGCTCATCATCCCATTCCACCGTAAACAATTTCTTTGCCTCCGGCTCAGACAAAATACCCCGAGACCGGGCATCATTCTGGTACCGTGTCAAACCGGCAGACGGATCCGCCGTAAGCTTGCCATTGGCGACCGCCCACTTGAACGCAGTTTTCCCGGTTCGAATAATATGATTCAGCGTAGCCGTCGAAAACTCCCTACCGGCCAGATATCGTTCAAAATCCTTCAGGTCATTTGTCGTCAGATCCTGGAGTACCTTGTCCGGCCCGAAAAACTCATCCCAGTACTTCACCCGTAATCGGGTAAAGTGACAATGCTTTTTACTGATACGCTGCTTGTGGATCAACTTGTCCTGAATATACGGACTCTTATCGTACGTCCAGAATTGATCCAGAAAGGCAATTAACGGCGTCCTGACGCCCGAAACCGCCCTTGGGGGACTCTCCGACCGTTTATCAAGCGAAACGCCATATCGGGCCAATTCTGCTACAATCCGGGAAATATCAGACTCGAGTAATGTGCCCTTGCGAAGAGAATCCAGGAATGCCTTGATCACCGAATCCGACTCAACCGACCGGGACTTGCCCCCGGAAACCGGTATCCCCGAATTCAGCCAATCACAGGCAACCCTGAAAGCTTCATCATAGTTTTGTCTGAAAGTGGAATGAGGTGAACCACGCTTTCCAGTTAACTCATTGGAGAACTGAACGTAGTAGATACCACGCTTTGACCGGTACAAATAAAACGGGCGCATAACAACCTCCCTTTTGCAAAGGTCAAGGATCTTGCCTTAACTTTTGCCTTAAGTGATGCTATTAGACGCCCATCATTGAGGGGTAGCCTTATAATTCGTTACCTTGTAAGTACTTAGCAAAAACCACTTAAAACACCCCAAAAATGGGGGTTTTAAGCGTAAACCCTTACATAGTAAGGGTTTACGGATGCGCCTGGAGGGAGTCGAACCCCCGACCTACGGATTCGAAGTCCGTTGCTCTATCCAGCTGAGCTACAGGCGCAATTGCCAGTTGAAAGAAAGGCAGAGTCAAAACTAATCAAATACCCTTTGAGTGTCAAGGGAGCAGTATGGCACACAATATAGTCAAAAAGGTGATATAAATTATATATAACTTAACAAAGTGACGATTAATCCCGGCTTAGTCATTAGTACCCTTGACCTGCAGGCCGGGGACGCGTAGAATTCATTTGGAGTATTTAGATTTTTTTCCTTACAGGATGTACCATGCTTAATGATAGCTTTACGAAAATATTGAAAAATTCAACGCTTGGATGCACCTATAATCGCATCATCATGGATGATAACGGTAAGCCGATTGACTATATTTTTCTTGAATCAAATCCCGCTTTTGACCAAATGCTCGGAAAGGAACCGGGTTCTGTACAGGGGAAAAAGGTGTCTGAAGTTTCCCCGGAGGTGCTTTCCGATTCATTTGACTGGGTGTCTTTCTTCGGAGTAGCCGCACTCACGGGTCAAAATGTTGAATCCGAAGCGTATTCGGATGCACTCGGCCGGTGGTTTCATCTTTCGGTGTCTTCCCCGGAGCAGGGGTGTTTCATTGTGGTTTCCTTTGATATTACCAAAGCCAAGACAACCGAACAGGAGCTGGAAAAAAGCCGGGAAGAGAGCCGTCAATACATTGAGAACGCACCGGACGGCATTTTTGTTGCCGATTCCCGGCAAAAATACGTGGATGTCAACACTGCTGCGTGCCGCATGCTGGGGTATACAGCCGAAGAGCTTACTTCCATGTATATTACCGATCTGATTCCCCCGGAAGACGATCCGGGACACAAGAAAACGTATAAGGAAATCCTCCAAAAGGGCAAAGCCAGCAGAACTACCCGATTACGAAAAAAGGATGGAACCATTATTACTGCGTCTCTGGAAGTGGTTCGCCTCCCGGATAGCAAGGTGTTGGCTTTCAGCAAGGATATAACCGAACAACAGCGGCTCGAATCCGAAAAAAACAAGTTTTTTACGGCGTTTAAAAGCACCGCTCAACCGATACTCATCACGGATCCCGACGGAACAATCAATGCAGTAAACGACGCATTTATCGCGATGTACGGCTATGACCGGGATGAACTGATCGGGAAGAATCCGCGCATGCTTAATCCGGGTCGGGATGTGTACGAAAATCTTGGTGTGTTTCCCTTTGAATACGCCGCAAAGTTCCGGGATCTCTGGGTCGCTGTTCAAAATCCCGCGGTCGGTACCTGGAAGGGCGAGCTGATAAACCGCAAGAAAAACGGTTCGCTAGTCTGGATCGATATGGTGGTAAATGCGGTATATGATAACGACGGCTATCTGAAAAACATTATTGGCTGTCCGGTAGATACGACCAGTACCCACGAAAAAGCACACAAGGATCGTGTGCAGATGTATCAAACCATTGCCGACATGGCGGAGATGCGGGACGATGATACCGGCAATCACATGAAGCGTGTCGGCCTTTTCGCCAAGATAATGGCGAAGAAACTGGGCTTCCCTCAAAAATACTGTGAGGATATTGAGGTTTTTGCGCCGCTTCATGATCTGGGAAAGGTCGGTATCCTCGATTCAATTCTTCGGGCCCCCCGAAAATTGAGTCATGATGAATTCAATGTAATCAAGACGCATACCATACTCGGGCATAATATTGTGAAAGGAAAGCCCGAATTTGAAATGGCCGCGGCCATTACCCTGTGTCATCATGAAAAATTTGACGGTACGGGATACCCCAACGGTCTTGGCGGCAAACACATACCGCGCTCGGCGCAGATTACCGCAGTATGCGATGTATACGACGCATTACGCAGCAAACGTCCGTATAAAGATCCCTGGTCACACGAGAAAACCGTTACGGAGATCTTGAATGGCTCCGGAACACATTTTGATCCAGATGTTGTTCAGGGCTTCGCCGCGGTACAGGAACGGTTCAATTCAGTCTATCAGGAACTCATGGATGTTCATTGATACTGTTCTAAACTTCTCACCGGATCGCAAAGAAACGTAACAGTCAGTTCGGGCAATCCTTCCGGTGGTGTATTCTGATACCATTCAAGGGACGGCCGTGTGTGGTCGGGAAGCCAGCCCCCTGAATCAAAAAATGATAATCGCAAGGATTCCCAAAATGGTCCGATGGCCTCGCAGGGACCGGTAAACGTGGTGACGGCATAGAGGCCGCCGGGGAGTGTGTTTCCCGGAATTCCGGGTATACTGTACGTCGTTTCCGGTACGAGGACTGCCGGGGCGGCAAGCGGTGGTGTATCCTGCGAGAACACCGTCAAAAACGATCCGGTCGTCGGCTTTTCTGAAAGTTCCTGAATTGCCTTTCCGAACGATTCCCACAGTGCGGGAAGCTGCCAGAAGTCTGGAGTGCCCGGTATCGTCAGTAGTTCCTGCGGTGGAAGTTCCAGTACCCGGGTGGAATCGGTTGGGGCTGAGCCCATAACCGCGGAGAGATGCCAGCGGGGCATGACGCCCGGCCGCCAGTGAAGCCCGTTCGGCGCGGGTAATTCTCCCCGCCACCAGGGTAGCGATGAAACCCGTGACGGCGCGAGACCGAAAGCACGCCTGAACGCCCGGCAAAAGGATTCGGCGGACTCGTAGCCCGCATCGAGCGCGGTTTTGAGAACCGGCTCGCCCTCTTGTAACCGGTACGCCGCCCGTTCGAGGCGCAGACGGCGCACACAGGAGGCGAAGGGCTCTCCGGTAAGGGAGCGGAACGCGCGTTCAAAATGCCACCGGGAACTTGCGGCATCTCCGGCGAATTGTTCCGACAGTACCGCCTCGTCGAGCGAACCGGTCATTTTTTCAAGGGTACGGTGCACCCGGCGTTCCCAGTCTTCGCGCGTTTCCTTTCTCATTGAATGTCAGTACTCCTTTGCATAGATGACACAGGGCATTCCGTCCTCTGCCGTCTGTTCTCCGATTTTCTTGAAACCGCATTTTTGTTCGTAAAACTTGTGGTTGGACTTTGCAAATATCGGTGTATCCAGTTTCCACGATAATCCCGTAAAGGTCGGTTCCACGTATCCGAACAATGCCCGGCCTATTCCCTGCCGCTGCCGGTCCGGGTCGGTAAACATGCAGCCCAGATAATGATTCCCGTCCTTGCCGGGAAACACGATGATGACTCCGGCAATCGAACCGTCCACGACTGCCTTGAAGGAGCGGGCTGCACGGTTGAATCCGTTTTTCCGCAGGAACTCGCCCGTGTCATAGCCGGGAGGTCCCCCCGTTTCCTGGTTGAGGTGACGCCTTGAGTCATCGTCAAAGGCCCGTTTCATGACGGCGGTCGCTTCCGCGATATCCTGCCGTTCCAGTGGCCGGATGTCGGCCTGCAATGCGAGGTTTGTATTGTTCATGAGTATACCATACGCGGTATTCTGTTATGAAGCCTGACCTATTTTGCGGTTTTTTCGGGTTTATCATGCTATACATGAAGCAAGAAGTACCGGGAAAAGGAAGCCTCATGATTAACGCGGTTATATTTGACATGGACGGGGTGCTGATAGACAGCGAGCCCTTGCATTACCGGACAGATCTGGTTTTGCTCGAAAAATTTGGCGTTCAGGTTAAACGTGACTATCTGGAGCGGTTTGTCGGAATGACCAATCCGGAAATGTGGAAAACAATCATCGCAGAACAGGGCCTTGTACGGGATATTGGTGACATTCTGGAAGAACAACTTACGTTGAAACTGACACTCCTTGCTGAAGGGGAATGGACGGCGAGTTCCGGAGCCCCCGAACTGATAGAAAGACTTGCCGTGAAAGGTATTCCAGTCGCTGTCGCTTCATCATCATCGCTTCCTTTTATCACGGGTGTACTGCGCAAGACCGGACTCGACCGCTTCATTCACCGGTATGTTTCCGCTGAATCAGTTGCGCGGGGAAAACCCGCGCCCGACGTATTCCTTGAAGCCGCCCGGATGCTAGATGTTGCGCCTGAACAATGTGCGGTTGTCGAGGACTCGCGAAACGGGGTGCTCGCCGCGCGCGCCGCCGGAATGGCGGTAATCGGCTATCAGAATCCTTCATCGGGGAATCAGGATTTATCTCCTGCGGATGCTGTTGTCTTTGATCACCGCGGTACACTGCGGGAGCTTGAGAGACTCGGGGGAGGGTTCCAATGACAGACGCAACAGACGGTATAAGCCTCAGCCCTGTTCCCTGAAATACTGCACCGAGAACGGCGGCAGGGTGATACCGCCGGAAAAATGGATAGCGTCACCGGTAAAGACGTTGGTGAATTGTCCGTGGAGACCTTCGAATTTTCCGTACCCGGCATGGACGACCGGGATCGGTTCGACACTCTCCGTGAGATTGACCGCCACAACGATCCGTTCGCGGTTCATCTGACCGGGTTCGGCATGAACCCGCTCAAAGAGATACTGTCCGTTCCGCACACAGAGTTCCCGGAAGCTGCCGCCGGAAAGCGCGCAGGAGTCTTTCCTGATACGCGATAGGCGGGCGATGAAGTCCGAAAGATCCGTCCACTGCGAATTCGTCGGGCAGGGCCGGAGATAGTTGTCTCCTTGTTCCTTGACGCCTGCGATTCCCCATTCGCTGCCGTAGTAGATGCAGGGAAAGCCGGGAAGGGCGAATAGAAGACCGTACACGATGGGTACATGCTCCGGAGTTTTCAGCTGCGATGCGATGCGGGTTACATCATGGTTGTCGCAAAAGGTCATCATGCGGCCAGGTTGGTACAGGTCCTGCTGTTGATTCAGCGTCCATGAGGGTTCGAACATGTTGCGGTCATTGCATCCCGAGTAGAGCGCCTTGTAGAGCTCGTAGTTTGTACAGGCATGGAGCAGGGTATCGCTGACCAGGGGATAGTCCTTGCCGTAAATGGTTTCACCCACGAGGGCAAGGCCCTTCTGTCCGTGGGAGTCGGGAAGATTATTGCATCGGGCGCGGAGTTCGGAAAGAAAGTCGCGGTCCAGGCAGTAGGCAACATCGAGTCGGAGACCGTCGATATGAAACAGGTCTACCCATTTTTCCACGGCGCCGAACAGGTGGTCCCGGACATCAGGGTTTTTCAGATCAAGTTTGACAAGGTCATAGTGCCCTTCCCAGCCTTCATAGTGAAATCCGTCGGAGAAGGGTGAGTCCCGGCTCCAGTCAATATGAAACCAGTCGGCATACGCCGAGTTCCGGCGGTGTTGCAGTACGTCGCGGAACGCCCAGAATCCCCGACCAACATGATTGAACACCGCGTCCAGAACAACCCGTAAACCCGCGTCATGCAGGGAAGCGCAGACGGCTGCGAAATCTTCATTGGTGCCGAGCCGGCTGTCGATCGTGTAATAGTCGCGAGTATCGTACCCGTGACGGTCAGACTGGAACAGTGGCGTGAAATACACCGTGTCGGCGCCGGTACGCGCGATATGGGGAATCCATTCGGCTATTTTTGCGAGCCGGTTCACGTCCGGGGCCGCCGCACCGTTCCAGGTCGAGAAATCGAACCGGTTTTCATCCGGGGCGCCGCAAAAGCGAAGGGTATAGAGCTGATAGAACTGCGATGTGTACATCCACATGATAAAACTCCGTCTTATGAAAATATGCCGTGCATGAATTGCCGGGCCAGTGCTTCGGCGTCGTAGCGGGACGTGGCGCCAAGCGAAATATATGAGAATATCAAACCGGGAAAACTCGCGGCAAGAAGGGGTTCCTTCCCGGCGAGATTCCCGTGCGCGCGGGCAATGTCGGTAAAAAGGGAGAGTAACAGGTCGAATTGAAAATCCCGATACTCACGCGCGAGAACGCTCGCCGGAGAGCCGTCCGGGGCGAACAGAAGGGACGAGAGAAGCCGGAAAAAAGTCGGTTGGGCCTGAGCAAAATCGCTGTAAACCACGATGATGCCGGCAAGCACCGGGAGTACATCATGGTGATAGTCTTCTGGCCGGGGCCGATACACCGCAGCCGCAGTGAGCGAGTGGCGAAGGGGCGCGAACTTTTCCTGCCAGAGCGCTTTGTAGAGCCCTTCCTTGCTGGAAAAATGGTAGTAGAGTGTCGGCTTGGTAATGTCCGCTGCCGCGCAAATTTCCGCAATACCGACTCCGTCGTATCCCCGTGTGGAAAAAAGGGTCAACGCACAGTCCAGAATACGATTTTTGCTTGATTCGTCATTCATGATCTTGTTATATACCGAACGGTAGGTATAAGTCAAGAAAAAAAGCAGGGAAATTGATTGAATCCGGGACTATACTGATTACAACTATTGTCCAGGAGGCACTGTATGGATAAAGCAGATGTGCTGATCAAGGGAGTTCCCACGTCGCTCATGACCATGTTCCGGGGGTTTTGCTCGATCGAAGGGAAAAACGAAAGCGAGGGCATGATCGATGTCATGATAGACTACATCGAAAAGAACACCGGCGGGGACAAGGCAAACCTGAAAAAGGTCATAGAAGAATACCGAAAGTCGATAAAGAGGTAGTGATCGGAAGACGCGCCCGGGATCAACCGTATCGTGGTGTATCACCGGGTACGCGCTCCTCCGTAGCAGCCGGTTACCGGATTGTGTTCGATTCCCATTCTTCCAGCAATGATTGTATCCATTCATTGCGATCCAGCGTTGCCGGTTCATGACGATTGAGGGAATGCGAACCACCGTACCAGTGGACGGTTTGCTCTGACCGTTTCGCAGCGTCTATGAGCTCGAGAGCGTCTTTTTCATCGACATACTGATCCCGCCGGGCATATTGAAAGAGGATCGGAATATCAAGCGCTCCGATCAGGGACACGGGATCATAGGGAGCGAGTGATCTTTGATACTGATCCATCTCTTCTTTACCCCGAATCGGTTGTATTATCCGGTTCCATACCCAGAAACGTGAAACCGGCGCCATGACGACCATTGCTCCAATCCGTGTATCTGCTGCAGCAGTCAGAATACCGAACATTGCTCCATAATCATGACCGATGAACAGTACCCGTTGATTCGTGCTGCCGTGTCGGGACAAAAGCAGATCCAGTGCTGCCCGGTATTCGGCAACCTGTTGTATCGTCAGTTGCACGTCTTCCTCCGTTCCTGTTGGAGCGGTCATCCAGGGAAAAGTTCCCGAAGGAATGACGCACATGTGTCCCTGTTCTGCGTATCGGACTGCTTCCGGAAAAAACTCCCGCTCGCTGCTGTCAATGTTCTGTGTACCTCCCAGCCAGTGCCCAAAGAGTATCCGCGTTCTGTCGGGTATTTCGGGTTGTACGCTCTCAAATAAATATCCTTTTGAGAGGACATTCGGGGTGAGCATTACCGTGTATTCAAACACGTGTACGTCTTTGCCTCCGGTAATTTTCAATACGGCCGGATCAATTTCAGTCACGGTAAACTTGCCGTTACGGATTCCGGTTCGTGGAAACATTTTTTTACCGATTTCTGTGGAATAATCCGACGGGTTTGAACACGCGGTGAAAAGGGTACTACCCACGAGGATACAGAACATGCATACAATGCGAACCATGATATACCTCCAATACGGTTGCTTTCGTATTAGAGGGTGGATGACTCCCGTTTGTGACACCGGGCATGGATTTTCTCCCAATATTCCAGGGGAGGAAACGGTTCACCCCGTTCCTGCAAGGTTCGTGCTTTTTCCGTTATGGTTTGTAGGGAAAGCATTTCGGAGCGGAATGTTCCCGCGGAAAGGTATCCTTCAAGGCCGCATCGACAGGGAGAGCCCTTGCGAAATATGCCGCATTCATTGGTCAGAAATCCCGCAAGCCGTTTTCTTGCTCGTTGCGCTGCCTGCCGAACGGTGTTTTCCCGCATGCCGAGAATTCGGGCAATTTCAGGGTAGGACAGTTCAATAATGAAACGGAATACAAATATGATCCTGGACCGGAAACCGAGAGTGCGAATAACACCGGTAACACAATTGTTGCATTTCTCGGTCATCCAGACAGACAATTGAGTTTCATCATCAGGAGATCCGGAAAAACGGGGCTGATTTTTTGTACAATGATACATATCAAGGAGACTCTTATAGGAACGGGTTTTCTCCCGTCTGGCGATGCGCAGGGCTTCCCGGTACGCGATCGAATAGAGCCAGGTTCCCGGATCGGATTCCAGCCGGAATGTATGTACTTTTCTGATGACAATTTCCCAGATGATTTGGCTGGCATCAAGGGCTATTTCACGGTTTTTCAGTACCTTGCAACATACCATGAATACTAGTTTCCCGTATTTTTTTACCAATACAGAGACATCTGGGATGGGGCCGGTATTCGTTGAAGGCCGGAAGTTCATGATTGACTCAGTATAGAACCAGATTTTTCCCGTCGTCAAGGAAGTCTCTGCACGGTATTGCGGGGTATGTACCCGGAAGCAATGAACAGCATGTTTTTTCGTACCAACACTATTGGCAGCAGTAAAAAAAACCCGTTGACCTTGAGTCAACGGGTTCTGAAAGGGTGGGTGACGGGTCTCGAACCCGCGACAACCAGATCCACAATCTGGTGCTCTACCACTGAACTACACCCACCATGGATAACGAGA
>Ga0209719_1004833_pt1 | contig 10654 bp, 8 predicted proteins | sample AD_JPNAS2_MetaG_FD_184421 | JGI IMG/M metagenome (GOLD analysis project Ga0209719, IMG submission 184421) | Active sludge microbial communities of municipal wastewater-treating anaerobic digesters from Japan - AD_JPNAS2_MetaG (SPAdes) (version 2) | ecosystem: Engineered > Bioreactor > Anaerobic >...
GCAGTACGGCTTCGCGGCGCACAAGGGGTATGGCGTGAACGCGCACATGGCGGCGCTGTTCAAGTACGGTCCGTGCGCGGAGCACCGCCACACGTTCAGACCGGTTCAGGACGCAGACCAGAAACTGCCGGGGTTTGAATACTGAACGGGCCGCGTTTACGCACTGTCGGCGGTCCGAGACGTCCCGCCGTACTTTACCTGCGGAGTTAGAAAACTGGAGCTGGCGCCGGCTTCGGGGCGACACGGCAAAGTACGGTCGGCGATTCAGACGCGGTCGGACACCACGGTTTTTTGTGGATTTACCGGACGGGCGGCGGGGTCGGTGTGTTCACTCACGGGATAACCCCAAAAGGAGCAGTTGAACGGGTAGAATTCCAGCAAAGCCCCGTAAACATTGGGTTTTGCGGTGCGTCCGACGCTCTTTTTGAACTCTTCGTCCCAGCCCTTCGTCGCGGGTCGAATGTCGCGGGTCGCGGGTCGACGTTCCCGATCCCGATAGCGATACCGATAGCGATCCCGATCCCGACCCCGATTTGGATGAAACCCTGAAACCTGAAACCAAGGAGAGTTGAAGGTTCAACTGCTCTTTTTAGGATAAATTGCCAGGATTACAGGATTAACATGATTTTTTTAATCCTGAAAATCCTGTCATCCTGTCATAAAAATGTATCCCAGAGTTTTCTCGCGGCTCCGGCGCGCGGCGGGCTTGCCTATAACTTACACCCAAAGTTATCTTCATTTGCATTCCCGTGCGAAGCGCGGGCGGCGGGCTAACCTGTAACCTGACTTGCCTATAAATTGACAGGATTACAGGATTAACCCTAAAAGGAGCAGCATGGACCGGCGGCGGTTTGCGGGGAAACCGCCCCGCCAACGGGCGGCACCGCTTTCCGGTCCGTCCGCGCCAGCATCGCGGGGCTGACGTATTGAGATGCGGGCGAAGCCCGCAACCTCAAAGGCGGTGAGGTTGTGAGGCTGTGAGGCTGTGAGGCTGTGAGACTGTGAGGCGGTGAGACTGTGAGGCGGTGAGACTGTGAGGCTGTGAGGCTGTGAGGCTGTGAGACTGTGAGGCTGTGGTGAAACAGTCGATCCCGATAGCGATCCCGACCCCGATAGCGATCCCGACCCCGATAGCGATCCCGATACCGATAGCGATCCCGACCCCGATGAAACCTTGAAACCCTGAAACCTTGAAACCCAGAAACCCAGAAACCCTGAAACCCAGAAACCCTGAAACCCAGAAACCCAGAAACCTTGAAACCCTGAAACCCAGAAACCCAGAAACCCTGAAACCCTGAAACCCTGAAGCCAAAGAGAGTTGAAGGTTCAACTGCTCTTTTGAGGTTCAACGCGCAACGTTCAGGGAGAGGCTGGGTAAGGACCGGGAACGCGGCCGATGAAGTAGGGCGGGACGTTCTCGGGCCGCCCCTTCCCGGGGCCAGACGTCCGGCTTTTGCTCGGCGGTCCGGGACGTCCCGCCGTACATGGCCTTGTGATACTTTGATGCCTACGGTTGCATTGCGGGCGGGATGTGGCATACTGTTGTCGGATTATGTGAGACCGGGAGTTGACGTCACCGAAGGGATATGAGGGGAAGGGATGGCGATGAAGAGGATCCGGAGATTCGCGGTTCATCTGGTGCTGGTCACGCTACTGGTGCCGCAGTTGTTTGTGCTGATTTATTTTTTTCCGAATTTTTTCCGGAGGTTCCATGCGCTGGGACTGGCGAAAGCGGTGTTTGTGCATGCGCTCACGGTCTCGTGGGTTTCGGCACCGCTTGTGGCCTTGCTGGTGTGGGCTTACGGTCGTCTCATTCGGCGCGAGACCCGATGGCACTTGGTGTTGGGGTTCTGCGTGATGGCCGGTTACTTTTGGTTGGCGGCGTGGAATCTGCTGATCTATCCGACGTACGATTACGTTCGGGCGGGCCTGCCGATTCTGCTGTTCGGTCTGGGGATGGCTGGGGTGGCTTGGGCGCGCGGCCTGTACCTGCGGGACTTGCCCGTGTCAAAGGGAGGGGAGGCGGCACCCGGTCCGGATACGGAAAACGGCCCTTTCGGGGCGGATGTTTGATCCGAAAATGAAGACCCGGCGTTTACAAGACCGCAACCCTTACGCTATACTCAACCGCTTTATGAGGGTTCACATTCTTCCATCACTGCTGGCGGCGGATTACGGGTGTTTAGCGGATGAGATCCGCCGCGTTGCCGACTCGGGTGCGGATGCGCTGCACTTGGATATCATGGACGCGCATTTTGTCCCCAATCTCAGTTTCGGTCCGGACATGGCGGCGCTCGCGCGGCGGGTCGTGCCCGGACTTTACCGCAATGTGCATCTGATGATGACGCGGCCCGATCTCTATGCGGAGCGCTTCATCGACGCCGGGGCGCAGACCCTCCAGTTTCATGTCGAGGCGGACTGCGATGTGTGGGCCGCTCTCCGGGTCATCCGCGCGCGCGACGTGCGCTCCGGGCTGGTGCTGCGGCCGCAGACTCCGGCGTCAGCGGTTTTCCCGTATCTGAAGCTGTGCGACGAGGTGTTGTTCATGACGGTGAATCCCGGTTATGGCGGCCAGGCGTTCATGAGCGAGGTGTTGCCGAAAATCCGCGAGTTGCGCTGTCGTGCGGATGCCTGCGGCCTGGGTGCGCTGGACATCATGGTGGATGGCGGCATCAACCTTGAGACCGCCGCCCTTTGCGCGGCGCACGGGGCCAACCAGTTTGTGGCCGGCAGCTTCCTTTTCAAACAGAGCGACATGGGTGCGGTGATCGCGCAGATGCGCGAGATCTGCATGAGAGAATATGGCACAAAGACTCGATAACATACGCAACTTCTGTATCATCGCCCATATCGACCACGGTAAAACGACGTTGTCGGACCGCGTCTTGGAACTCACCGAAGCCATCGATCTGCGCAATCTGCGTGAGCAGACGCTGGACGCGATGGATCTCGAACGCGAACGCGGCATCACCATCAAGTCGCACCCCGTCTCGATGGCCTATACCGCCAAGGATGGCAAGACCTATCTGCTCAATCTGATCGATACGCCGGGGCATGTGGACTTCAACTATGAGGTGTCGCGCAGCATGGGCGCGTGCGAAGGCGCGGTGCTGGTGGTCGATGCCGCGCAGGGGGTCGAGGCGCAGACGGTCGCGAATGCCTATCTTGCGATCGACAATGAGCTGGAGATCGTGCCGGTGCTCAACAAGGTCGATCTGCCCGGCGCGAACATCGAGGATGTTTCGCACCAGATCGAGGATGTGCTGGGGATTCCGATGGATCGGCCGCTCCTGATCAGTGCCAAGACCGGAGAGGGCGTGCCCGATGTGCTGGAGGCGATTGTCGCCCGCATCCCGCCGCCGGAAACGGCGGGCGTCAACGCGCCGCTGCGGGCGTTGGTGTTTGACTCCGTCTTCGATGAGTTCCGCGGCGTGATCACCTACGTGCGTGTGGTGGACGGTCGCATCAAGGTCGGCGACTCGGTTCGTTTCATCGGCAGCGGCCAGACCACGCAGCTCCGCGAAGTGGGCATCTTCAGCCCGGATCAAAAGCCGGTCGACGTGCTTGAGGCGGGGCAGGTGGGGTACTTGGTCGGCGCGATTAAAGACCCGGCTGACATCAAGATCGGCGACACGGTGACCGGAACCAAGGACGGGGCAACCGAGCCGTTGCCCGGTTTCAAAGAGGTGCGCCCGATGGTGTTCAGCGGCGTCTATCCGGTCAGCACCGACGAGTTCGAGAAAGTGCGTTCCGGACTGGAGAAGCTGCACCTGAATGACTCCGCCTTCACGTTCCATGCCGAGAGTTCGGTTGCGCTGGGTTTCGGTTTCCGTTGCGGGTTTCTGGGACTGCTGCACATGGAGGTGGTTCAGGAGCGGTTGCGCCGCGAGTTCGATCTGGACATCATCAATACGCATCCGTCGGTCGTGTACCGCGTGCAGCTTAAAGACGGCGAGACGCTGGAGCTGGATAATCCTGTGCAGTTGCCGGACGTGACGCGCATCGAGCAGATCGAGGAGCCGATGATCAAAGCCACGATCATCTGCCCGAGCGAGTGCATCGGCGACATCATGCGCATCGCGCTGGAGCGGCGCGGTGAGGTCAAGAGTACCGAGAGCCTCGATGCGCGGCGCGTGATTCTGACCTTCATCCTGCCGCTGAACGAAATCTTGATTGATTTTCACGACATGCTCAAGAGCGTGAGCCGCGGGTATGCCTCGATGGATTACGAGCCGTACGGCTATCAGGCGAGCGACATCGTCAAGATGGACATCCTGCTCAACGGCGAGTTGGTGGACGCCTTTTCAATCTTGGTGCACCGCGACAAGGCGGTCGCGCGCGGCCGGCAGATGTGCAAGGCGCTTTCCGAATCCATCCCGCCGCACATGTTCAAGATTCCGGTGCAGGCCGCGATCGGGCGCACGATCATTGCCCGCGAGGATATCCGCGCGTTCCGCAAGGATGTCTTGGCCAAGCTATACGGCGGCGACGTGACGCGCAAGCAGAAGGTGTTGAAGAAACAGAAGGCCGGTAAGGCGCGTATGAAAGAGTTCGGGCAGGTCAATGTGCCGCAGTCCGCCTTTATCTCCGTGCTTAAGGGGTCATCAAAGGACGATTGATCGTAAAGGCGGCGGAAGAGGGGAGTCCAAGCGTGAATTATTTTGAGAAGCGGAAGATCAGAAAGCAGCTCAAGACCGTGCTGCATCACGCGCGCACGTTGCGGTGCAGTCGTGAGGACATCATGCGTGCCGACGATCTGGCGTCGCTGAATGAGCATATCGCTCAGGCGCAGGAGGCGTACGCCGCGCGAGCAGGCGAGGCGATGAAGACTACGGGCAATGCGCTTGAAACGTGCGTCACGCGCCTCAACCCGCCCAGGCCGCTGTCAGGCTGGCGCGAAAATTTCGACGTGTTGGTGGTGGCGATTTCGGTGGCGATGGCCTTCCGCGCCTATTTCTATCAGCCCTTCAAAATCCCTACGGGCTCGATGCAGCCGACGCTGTACGGCATTCATTCGGAATCGCAGCCGCCCTCGGCTGCCACGCTTCTGGATCGGCAGCCGCTCAAGTTCGTGAAGTGGCTTGTGACCGGAGAATCGTTCAAGACGGTTCGCGCCAAGGCCTCCGGAACGGTGCATTTCTCCTCTAGCGACAGCAGCAAGAAACCCGGGTACATGCCGGTCATCGTGGCCGGGATCCCCCATTATGTGCCGAACGATGCGGTGGAGGTGGATGCCTACCGCCGTCCGATCCGGCTCAAGGGCGGGGTTGCCAACGGGGCCAGCGTCCGTGCGGGTGAGGTTCTGTGGTCCGGCGTGGTCGTGTCCGGCGACTTTGTTTTTGTCAACCGGTGGAAGTGGAATATCGCGCACCCGCAGCGTGGCGAGGTGATGGTGTTTTCCACGATCGGCATCACTGCCCTGCCGCAGGGGACCCATTACATCAAGCGGATGACCGGATTGCCCAATGAGACGCTTCAGATCAAGGCGCCCAATCTGCTGGTCAACGGCAAGGCGGTGACCGAACCGCTGCGCATCGGTCAGATCGCCCGGCAGGAGAAGGTGTGGCCGAACAGTCCGGCCTATGCGGGGTTCAATCCCAGCGGACAGCCCCAGATGGTCCTCCGCGGCAGATCGCTGGCTACGGAGCAGGATCAGGTGACACTGGGTCCGGATCAGTATTACGCCATGGGGGATAATTCGTTCAACAGTTTCGACAGCCGGTATTGGGGGCCTGTGCCTGAGCGCAATCTTCTCGGACCCGCGACCGTGGTGTACTGGCCGTTCACCTCGCCGCGTTTCGGCTGGATCCGCTGAAGCGTTGCGGAGTCTGTGCAAAGAGGTTACACTGGATCCATCTTTTGGCGAATGCTACACAGGGGTGAACCCGTGAAAGGAGCGCGATGAGTGCGAATCAAATGACGCGACACCAGATGGGGCTTTCCCGCAGAGCGTTTGTAACCGTGGCCGCCGGGGCTGCGGCCAGCCTGACCGCGGCGCAGCAGGGGGGTGCCGCCGCAGCGGCGATCACCCTCCCGCCGCTGCCGTTCCCTTCGGACGCTCTGGCACCGGTGGTTTCGGCCCAAACGCTTTCGTTTCACCACGGCAAGCATCATCAGGGGTACGTGAACACCCTGAACAAACTGCTGCCGGGTTCCAAATTCGCCGGGCTGACGCTGGAGGCCATCGTGCGTCAATCGGCTGGTTTGGCGGAGCACGCCGCAGTGTTCAACAACGCGGCCCAGATCTGGAACCATACGTTCTACTGGAAGTCGCTCAAGCCGGTTGCGGTGGCACAGACGGTGCCCGCTCCTCTGGCGGCTGCGGTCACCCGCTGCTTTGGTTCGCTCGATGCCTGCAAACAGGCGATGTCGGATGCGGCCCTGAAGCAGTTCGGCAGCGGGTGGGCCTGGCTGGTGGCGGAACGGGGGGCATTGAAGGTGGTTAAGACGCCGAACGCGGAGACCCCGCTGACGCAGGTCGGCGTGACGCCGCTGCTGACGATCGATGTTTGGGAGCACGCCTATTATCTCGATTGGCAGAATCGCCGGGCGGATTACGTCAAGGCTGTGCTCGATCAGGCGTTGAACTGGCCGTTCGCCGCGGAGCGTTTCGCGGCCGCGACCGCATGAGGGTTGCCGCGCGCGTGGTGAGAGCAAGTCGGTAAGGGCCGGAGATGAGTGAGTTGCCCCGCAGAGTCTGGCTGGAGATCAGCCTCGAAACGCTGACGCGTAATTACCGGAACATCGCGGCGGCGGTCGCGCCTGCCGGGGTGTTGACGGTACTCAAGGCCAACGCCTATGGCCTTGGGGTAGTCCCGATCGCCGAGGCGCTCTGCCGCGCCGGTGCGGCGGGGTTCGGCGTGGCCGAACCCCACGAGGCGCTGCAACTGCTTTCGTTGGGCAAACCGGTTCAAATTCTGAGCAGCGTGCTGCCCGAAGAGATCGAACCCATGGTAGAGGCCGGGGTCACACTGCCGGTCACGGATCTCGAAACCGCGCGGCGGATCAGCGCCGCTGCTGCGGCGTGCGGCCGGACCGCCACGGTGCACATCAAGCTCGACACCGGTATGGGGAGGCTGGGGGTTCTGGCGCACGAGGCTCCGGACGTCATCCGTGCTGTTCATGCGCTGCCCGGGTTGGCGTGCGAGGGGATCTTTTCGCACTTTCCCTTCGCGTACGAAACCGGATCGGAACTGACCAACCGGCAGATGGATCGTTTTATCGAAATCATCGAGGAACTCGCGCGGGAAGGGATCACCTTTGACCAGCGTCATATCGCCAACAGCGATGCGATCAACAACTTCCCGCGCGCCTGCCGCGCGCCGTTTAATGTCGTGCGCACCGGCATCAACCTGCATGGATCGTTCGACACCGTCGGACGGCGTGCCCTGCATCTCGCGCCCGTGCTGACGCTGAAAACGCGGCTCACCGCGATCCGGACGCTGCCCGCCGGTACGGGTATCGGGTACGGCCACACCTTCCGCCTGCACCGTTCAACCCGTGTGGGCACGGTCTCCGCAGGTTATGCGGACGGCATGCCGCTGGCCCTGTCCAACCGCGGGTACCTGCTGATCCGCGGGACGCCCTGTCCGATTCTGGGAAGGCTCTCCATGGACTACACCACCGTCTCACTGGAAAGTGTCCCCGACGCCAGGATTGGCGATGAGGTGGTCTGTCTGGGCGGCGAAGGCATGCATGCCCTGACGGTCGAGGATTGGGCCACGCTCAAAAACACGCACCCGTACGAGATCATCTGTTCCTTCGGCAACCGCGTCGAACGGCGTTACGTTTGAGTCCCGCGCACGTCATGCCGACGTTCGAGGGCGCAGGCAAAGACGCCGTCTGTGGCGTGGCGGGTCGGGATGCGTTCCTCCACGCCGATGCAGGCGATTTCCGGATGGCGTTTCCGCAGGACCGTGATTTGACGGCGGTTCTCCTCCGGCTCCAAGCTGCATGTTGAATAGACGAGCCTGCCTCCGGGCGCGAGTAGCGTCAGGGCGTTTTCCAGCATGACCGCCTGTGTGGCGGCCAGACTTTTCATGCGCGGGGTGGTCCAGCGCCAGCGGGCGTCAGGTCGGCGGCGCAGCACACCGGTGTTCGAGCAGGGCACGTCGAGCAGGATGCGGTCGAACAAGCCGAACTCCGACAGGGCGGAGGACGGGTTTTGCGTCAGGTCGCCTGAGCACACCGTGACCCATTCCTGACGGGTGCGGGCCAAATTTTCGCGAACCAGCCGGAGCCGGTCCTCATGCAGATCGAGCGCCACGAGCCGGTGCCTGGGGTCCGGGCCGGGCACGCCCATGCGCCAGGCGATCTGCACGGTCTTGCCTCCGGGAGCCGCGCAGGCGTCCAGCACGCTGAGACCCGGACGGACAGCCAGCAGATCGACGCTGACCGCTGTGGCCGGATCCTGCACAATGAACGCGCCCTCTTCAAATCCCGGCATCTCTGTGACACGCGCGCCGCGCGGCATGGGCACGAACGGTTCGTCCGCGCCGGGGGGATAGGCGAGAAAGGTTTCGGCAGGGGTGTTGTTCCATTCGCAGAGCGCGAGCGTCTCTTCCGCGCCGAACCGTTCGCGCCAGCGGGTGATCAGGGCATCGGGATGGGAGGTGCGGATGCCGACCGACTCTTTGGCCAACCGGGCCAACAAGGTTTCGCGCTGGCGCAACAGGTTGCGGAGCACCGCATTGACAAGGCCTGCGGTTTGCTTTGAAGCGAGTTTTGCGGCCTCCACCGTTTCGTTGACCGCCGCGTATTCGGCGACATCGGGCATGAAGAGGATTTGGCACGCGCCCGCCAACAGGGCTGCTCCGGTTTCGCCTTGGGGCAGGCGCCGCATGAGTTGCTGGAGTACCCACTCCAGTGTGCGGCGGCGTCGGACTGTGGTGTAAACGAGGTCGGTGATGAAAGCGCGGTCGGGTCCGTCTGGAAGGAGTCGATCAGGAAAGTCGTGCGTGGCAAGCCAACGGGTAAGGATGAAGATCGCTTCGCGCCTGGAGTTCATGCGGTGTGTTTTTCTGTGGGATCGGTTATGGTCATCTTCCGGCACGTTGCTCCGGGTAAGATGAAGAACTAACCTTATATCCGCCCAAGCGGTTTGTCGATCTGAAAACGTTATGGTCAAGTCTCAACGTCATTCCTGCCGCTGATTCGAACCCTTACGGATGACGATAGCGTTTCACCAGATCAGCATGGCGCAGAACCGGCATGAACACGCCGCCGACGACGCTGCGGGCAATGAAATGTCGGTAAAGGGCTGAATCCGTGAGATACCAGTCGCCGAACGCGATACGGTCGGGCGTCTCGTTCAGGAACCGGTGCAGGCCTTCGCACATAAACTCGAGGTCTTCGCGGCGCCCCGTGAGCGTGCCCGACCAGACAATCCAATCCGCCTTCGTGTACGTCTTGCGGCAGTCGAGCGGCACGCCATAGGGAAGCGCGACGGCACGGTAGGCCGCGAGTTCCGCTGCGGCGACTTCCGCCGGAAAGAGATTGAATCCGAGCACGCTGTCCCACACGAGGTTATATTTCTGGCTCCAGGTTCCGGGACGGTCGAAGGCGATGCGTGAGCCTCCAGCCGCTCCGCCTTTCGCTGCGGCGCGCCACTGCGGCACCATGCCTTCGGCGAGAGAACGGAAGCGGTGCGCCGCGTCCGTCTCGCCACGCATCTCTGCCATGCGCGCATATGCCGCGAGCGCGACGATGGACTTCATAGAGAGGTTCGCGTTGTGCGCGAGATGCCCCGCGAAATCGTCTGTGCAAAGCTGATTGCCGGGATCGAAGCCGAAGGCGGCAAGATAGTCTGCCCACTTCGTGACCTCGTCCCACCAGCGTCCCGCGAAACCGGCGTTGCCCTCAGCCGTTGCCACGGCTCCGAGCAGAATCAGCATATTGCCGCACTCCTCGACCGGCATGCGGTAGGTGTCGTCCGTGCCGCCGCCGACGGACTGCCCCTTCTTCATGCCGTAGTATTGACCTTCAGCGACCGGGAACAGTCCAAGATCGTGCGGGGCATAGGCGTATGGCCAGTTCGTCGACGCCGCATAGATGCATGTCGGCGCGAGCGAGGCTTTCGCGAGCGTCAAACTCGACATCAGAAGATGTGGAAACTGCGGATAGAAGACATCCGTCGTCCCGATCATGCCGCCGGAAGCATTCTCGGCGGAAAGGAAGAACGGCTCCTTGTCGGGGCCCGCGACGAATTTGCACGCGGCGAAACTTTGGCGCCACGCGAGTTCGGCGATGTCCGCGTACTTCGCGCCGCCGACCGCTTCCATGTCCGCGCGGAACCGCACGTCGAAGGCGCGGCACTTCGCCTCTAGCGCGGACGCGTCACGCACAGCCTCGCCGAGCATTGCGTCAAAGGTCTTCCCGACGCGCCGCCACCAGTCGACGAGTTCCTGCCCGAAGAACCGGACGCTCTTCACGTTGTCGTAAGCCAGCAGGTAGCGCGTCGTATCACCGTCGGCGATCGGCCCCACGAGGCAGGCGCGTCCCCAGTTCGCGCGCTGACGGTCGCCGCGGATCGAGAATGGCGTCCCGTCGGCACGGCCGACGGCAACGACCGTCGCCCCGGCGACCCCATTCGTTGTCCATGTCATTGGCGCACGGTCGTCGTTCGTCGCGAAGGCGCCGGTAATCGACGTCCTGA
>Ga0209719_1004843_pt1 | contig 10637 bp, 9 predicted proteins | sample AD_JPNAS2_MetaG_FD_184421 | JGI IMG/M metagenome (GOLD analysis project Ga0209719, IMG submission 184421) | Active sludge microbial communities of municipal wastewater-treating anaerobic digesters from Japan - AD_JPNAS2_MetaG (SPAdes) (version 2) | ecosystem: Engineered > Bioreactor > Anaerobic >...
CATCCTCGTCGTATTTGTGGTTGCGACAGGGACGTTCATCCTCATGCATGCGATCCCCGGGGGCCCATTCAAGAAGGAGAAGGCCCTGCCTCCGGCTGTTCAGCGCAACATCGAGGAGAGGTACAAGCTCAACGACCCCCTGTGGAAACAGTACACAGACTACCTGAGGAATCTGGTTCGCGGAGACCTTGGGCCGTCGTTCAAGTATCTTGGCCGGTCCGTAAACGACATTATTCGCGACGGATTCCCAGTTAGCGCTACCTTAGGTGCATGGGCCATACTGTTCGCGCTTGTGATCGGAGTGCCGGCAGGTATCATCTCCGCGCTCAACCAGAACAAATGGCAGGATAACGTGGTTATGGCGATCGCCATAATCGGCGTGTCGGTACCGAACTTTGTGATAGCGACTCTGCTCATGTACGTATTTGGGGTCAAGCTCAGATGGCTTCCAGTGGCCATGTGGGGAACGCCCAAACACGTGATTCTGCCCATGATCGCTCTCGCCGGTTTTCCGGCAGCCTTCTTTGCAAGGCTCATGAGGTCAAGTACGCTAGATGTCCTGTCGCAGGATTACATCCGAACGGCACGGGCCAAAGGGCTATCGTGGTACGCTGTCGTAGTGAAGCATGTAGTGAAGAATGCGATACTGCCAGTCGTCACGTATCTGGGGCCGCTCATTGCAGGGATTCTCACAGGAAGCTTCGTGGTGGAGAACATCTTCGCGATTCCAGGGCTTGGACGGTACTATGTTACAAGCATCTACAACCGCGACTATACCACAATCATGGGTGTGACGATATTCTACAGCGTCTTCCTTGTGCTACTCAATTTCCTGGTGGACATCACTTACGGATGGATCGACCCCAGGATCAAACTAGTTAAGGCAAAGGAGTGATGAGCTGTGGAATACACCGCTGACATGTTCAAGCCAGTGGACAAAGACATCGAGAGCGCTGAAGCCATTGTCCGCCCATCGGTCACTTACTGGCAGGACGCGTGGCGCCGCCTTAAGCAGAACCGGCTGGCAATGGTCGGCCTCTGGGTGATCGTAGCCATCACCCTGATTGCCACAATCGGCCCCATGTTGTCGCCATACTCCTACGCAGATCAGAGCCTGTTCGACCAGAACATGTACGTCAGCAAAGAACACTGGCTGGGCACTGACGACCTCGGGCGCGACCTTCTCACCAGGATAATGTACGGCGCCCGAATCTCGCTTACGGTTGGTTTCGTGGCGAGTTTCATTAACCTCACAGTCGGAGTCGTGTACGGCGGCATTTCGGGCTACTACGGCGGCCGGGTCGACAACATAATGATGCGCATAGTTGAGGTTCTAAGCGGAATTCCTCTATTGCTTTATGTCATACTTCTGATGGTGGTCCTGAAGCCGGGCCTGCAAAACATCCTCATTGCGCTCGGCCTTGTATACTGGCTTGGAATGGCCAGAATCGTGAGAGGCCAAATACTGAGCCTCAAGGAGCAGGACTACGTGCTGGCCGCGCGCACGATCGGCGCCGACAACTCGCGAATCATATACAAGCATTTGATTCCGAACGCCATGGGGCCGATCATCGTCACGGCGACGCTCAACATTCCGCAGGCCATATTCACTGAGGCTTTCCTCAGTTTCATCGGTCTGGGAGTGAACGCGCCCATGGCTAGCTGGGGAGTGTTGGCAAATGACGCGCTGCCGTCTTTCCGAACTTACCCGTGGCAGCTGTTCTTCCCGGCTATCGCCATTAGCGTAACAATGCTGGCGTTCAACTTCCTCGGCGATGGGCTGCGGGACGCGCTCGACCCCAAGCAGCGAAAGTGAGCCGTTGACATAGAGTAAGGGGGAATAGACGTTGGAAAGGCTCCTTGAAGTCACCAACCTTCATACATCGTTCTTCACCTATTCGGGCGAGGTCAAGGCCGTCCGCGGCGTGGGGTTTCATGTTGACGAGGGCGAGGCCATCGCCATCGTGGGCGAGTCAGGCTGCGGCAAGAGCGTTACGGCGACATCGATCATGCGGCTAATCCCTCCGCCGGGCAGAATCACCGATGGGACCATCATGTTCAACGGGCGAGACCTCATGGGTCTGACTGAGCGGCAGATGCAAGATGTCAGGGGCAACGAAATCGGGATGATATTCCAAGATCCCATGACATCCCTCAACCCGGTGCTTGCAATCAGGACGCAGATCGTCGAGACGCTGAGATTGCATCAGCGAATCAGCGGCGAGGCTGCCGCGAAGCGGGCGATTGAGCTGATGCACCTAGTGGGCATTCCGTCGCCCGAAAGGCGCCTTGGATCGTATCCGCACGAGTTCAGCGGCGGGATGCGTCAGAGGGTCATGATCGCAATGGCTCTAGCATGCAACCCCAAACTCCTGATCGCGGACGAGCCCACGACGGCCCTTGACGTAACGATCCAGGCGCAGATCATCAGCCTCATGAAGGATCTCAAGAAGAAGCTTGGGATGTCCATCATCTTGATCACGCATGATCTGGGCGTCGTCGCTGGGCTGGCTCAGCGAGTAGTAGTGATGTATGCCGGCAAGATTATCGAGCAGGGCACGGTGGGCGAGATATACTACCACGCACAGCACCCGTATACGTGGGGTCTGCTTAAGTCGGTTCCCAGGCTGGACGCCGAGCAGAAGAAGAAGCTCGTGCCGATTCTGGGGCAACCGCCTGATCTGATCAGCCCGCCACAGGGTTGCCCGTTCGCGCCCAGGTGCGACTATGCCATGTCCATATGCAAGCAGGTTCCACCTGAGTACACCCAGATGTCAGACCACCATACGGTGGCATGCTGGCTGCAACACCCGATGGCGCCCGAGAACCTGAGGGTCGAGAGAGGAGGGGTAGCGTGATGGCGCCTCTAGTCGAAGTGAGAAATCTGAAGAAGTACTTTGCTATTGACGGAGGATTCTTCGGCCGCACACACGCTCTTCTCAAGGCCGTCGACGATATCAGCTTCTCTATCAACCGAGGCGAGACGCTGGGTCTTGTGGGCGAGTCAGGCTGCGGCAAGACTACTGCCGGAAGGACCATTTGCCGTCTGTACGAGCCCACCGCCGGGACCGTTACATTCGACGGCGTGCCGGTATATTCTCTCTCGCCTTCCGAGATGCTTCCCTTGAGGCGGAGAATACAGATGATCTTCCAGGACCCATATGCATCCTTGAACCCGCGCATGACCGTGGGCGACATTATCGGTGAGCCCATTGATATCCATGGCCTTGCGCAAAGCAAACAGGAGCGACTTGAGATAGTGCACGAACTGCTGCACACGGTGGGCTTGAGCCCCGAGCATGCGACCAGGTTCCCGCACGAATTCAGCGGCGGGCAGCGGCAGAGGATCGGTGTCGCGAGGGCGCTGGCAGTGGAGCCGGAGTTCATCATATGCGATGAGCCCATTTCCGCTTTGGACGTTTCCATCCAGGCCCAGGTCATCAACATGCTCGAGGAGCTGCAGGACAAGCGCAAGCTTACGTACCTCTTCATAGCCCACGACTTGGCTATGGTCAAGCATACTAGTCACCGAATTGCAGTAATGTACCTGGGCAAGATCGTGGAGTTGGCAGAGAGCGCAGAGCTCTACAAGAACCCGCAGCATCCGTATACCAAGGCGCTTCTGTCGGCTATCCCGATTCCCGATCCTGATGTCGAAGCTGAGCGGCAGCGGATCATCTTGGAGGGCGATGTCCCAAGCCCCATCGATCCGCCGCCGGGCTGCCGGTTCCGGACGAGATGCAAGATAGCCAAGAAGATCTGCAGCGAGCAGGACCCCGAGCTCGTCGATATTGGCGGGCACTATGTCGCGTGCCATCTGGTGAAGTAGGCAGTTGGCGAAGTGCGTCGCTGGCCAGCTAGCTGGGCACGCCGCTTTGACTGCGCTAGCCCGGCGGAGAGCGTGTAACGACCTGGCGCTCCGTCGGGCTTGCATGTGTGAAGATTGCCTGTGCGCTGATATGCAACATGTTGCCCTACAGCGGGAAGAATCTAGGTAGTCTATGTTCGGTTCAGGAGAGATGATCATTGGATAAGCGAGCCCGCCTTGCCGCTCTAGCATTGACTGTACTGCTTACCGCGGGGACCGTTTGCATGACGCTGGGCGTCAGTCCGGCGGCAGGCGCCACTATGCCCCCGCCTCCCACGATCGCCGCCAAGAGCGCCAAGCTAGTAGATGCTTCTACCGGCCAGATTCTGTATGCGGCCAATTCTGAAGAACGCATGGCGCCGGCGTCTATCACCAAAATCATGACAATGCTGCTTGTCATGGAGCAGGTCCGCGCTGGAAGAATATCCCTTGACGATGTGGTCACGGTGAGCACCGAGGCATCGCTAATGGGAGGCTCACAGGTCTACCTCAAGGAACGAGAGCGGGTGCCGGTGCACGACCTGATGGCCGCTACTGCCATAAGGTCTGCCAACGATGCCAGTTTCGCGCTGGCCGAATACGTGGGCGGGACAGCCGACGACTTTGTGCGGATGATGAACGAGCGCGCCCGGGAACTCGGGATGGAAAACACCCACTTCACTAACCCTGAGGGCCTGGACGACCCGGATCACTACACTACGGCGGCCGACATTGCAGTCATGTCGCGGGAACTGGTTGCCTACCCCGAGGTGCTGGAGTGGACTAGCACCTGGATAGGCAAGATGCGAGACGGCACGTATGATCTGTTCAATACGAACCGGCTCATCAAGGAGTATGAGGGCGCGGACGGCCTGAAAACCGGCCACACCGACAAAGCCGGATACTGCCTGTCAGGTACCGCAGAGCGCGGCGGTGTGCGCCTAATCGCGGTGGTCATGGGCACTACGGGCGAAAAAGAACGTGTGGCAGAAACTGGCAAGCTGCTGGACTACGGGTTTCGCAACTTCGAGCGAGCCACGCTTGCCGAGACGGGCGCGAAAGTGGGGACGCTGCGAGTACAGACTGCCGCACGCCCTGACGTGGCCGTAGTGGCCGCAGGAGACGTCACTGCGCTGATTCCAAGAGGGACCGCTGCCGAAGTGAGCGTAGAGTTCGAGCCCGTCGAGGAGGAAATCACGGCCCCGATAAAGAAAGGACAGACGCTTGGACGCGCTGTGGTACGCACTGCCGCCGGCGACGAACTGCGCTCAGTGAGAGCGGTAGCCGAGTCAGACGTGGCGCGGGCCAACGTACTGGTGCGAGCCTGGCGGTCCATAGTGGGGTTCTTTGCACGATTGCTCAGGCGAAAGTAGCAGCGCAGCGCAGCGCAGGATCGTAGCGGACCAGTGGGGCCGACGCGTTTCGGCGAATAGGAGTGGCGGCGCGGCGGCACATCGGGCGGCGAGGATGAGGGCGAGGACGAAAGCATTGCATGCAGGCGCACATACGCAGGGGCACGGGCAGGAGCAGGCGCCGCGGGCCATGCGGATCAAGGCATGGGCTAAGGTTAACCTGGCGCTCAACATCGTTGGCAGAAGGCCGGACGGATACCACGACCTCGAGACCGTCATGCACAGGATCGATTTTGCCGACGATGTCGAGGTCGTCATGGGCAGCGATTTGGCCGGCGCCGGCAGACGCCCCGTCAGCCGCGTCTGTAGGCCGGTGATCACAGTGACGGTCACAGGCGACGCTGACCTGGATGTCTCCGGTGTGCCGTGTGGTCGTGGCAACGTTGCATTCCGAGCGGCTCAGGCCTTTCTGGAGTCCCTGGGGCGTTACGAGTCTGTGAGCATCAGCATACGAAAGCGCATTCCGGTGGGCGCAGGGCTCGGAGGCGGAAGCGCAGATGCAGCGGCGGTGCTCGTGGCCATGAATCAGCTGTGGGGAAGGCCATATGGCCGGGAAAAGCTGATGGCCATCGGCGCATCGATAGGTGCGGATGTTCCGTTCTGCCTGATGAACCACGATCTCGCGGGAGATGATGCCGACCGTTCCGCACCGGTGCATGCCGCGTTCGCGCAGGGCATCGGCGACCGGCTCACGCCGCTGCCAGGCCTGCGGGGGGTTGGGTTACTGCTCGTTACTCCCGGCTTCGCCGTGTCCACGTCGGACGCGTACGCGATGTGGGATGCCCGGTTTGCGAAGGGCGTCGGGCATGAAGGCCGTGATGCGCAGGAGCCCGATGCGGTTCGCCCGCCGGCGCGATCCACTGCTCGGAGGTTGGCTGAGGTGCTCTCTCTGGCCCGATCTCGTGCTGAATGCGCTGATGCTAGTAGCGATTTGCAGCGCGTTTGCTCGCTCATGAGCAACGACTTCGAGCCGCTGATCGACGAGCGATATGGACAGATCGTGCAGATGAAACGGCTGATGATACAGGTGGGCGCCATCGGCTCACTGATGAGCGGCAGTGGCCCTACGGTGTTCGGGATGTATGGCTCGCCTGGCCAGGCCGGGGCGGCGGCCGGTGTACTTGGATCTCTTGCCGCTAATTGCGGGTTTGACATGGGGCGCCACGGTTCTGCTGTAGTTGTCGCCTGCATCGGCGACTCCGGATCCTGATAGGCTGGAGTGACCGAATAGTATGACTACAGGACCGAAGCAACCCAGTCCCTATTGTGGGGAGATGAGATTGACGATGGCAATGCGAGCGGATGCAGTCATCATGGCGGGGGCCGATAACAAAGGACGTCTTGCCGAGGTGTCACAGGCCGAGTACGAGGCGCTGATTCTCATCAACGGCAAGACCATGTTGGAATGGGTACTTGAGGGCGTGTTTCAGGCAGAGCGCGTGGATCGGATTGTGATAGTCGGTCCTTGCGACGCCCTGCGCGACATCATTCAGGGCCTCCCGGATGCCCAGCGCAACAGAGTCGTCCTGGTTGAGCAGCGTGGAAGCATGATCGACAATCTCATGGCTGGAATCGAAGAGGTTCCCAACTCCAAGAAGGCGCTGGCGCTGTCTTCCGACATACCTTTCATCACAGGCGAGGCGCTTGATGGGTTCATTCGGCTATGCGAGGAAATGCCGGCGCAAGTGCACTACGCGCTTGTCCCAAAATCAGTGAATGAAGCCCGGTTTCCCGGAGTGCAGCGGACATACATAAACATGGCAGACGCGGTTGTAACCGGGGGGAACGCCTTTATGGTTGAGCCAGAAGTCGTCAGGCGCAACCACGATGTAATCAGGCAGGCTCTGGGCATGAGGAAGAAGCCCCTTGCTCTCCTGTCGATGTTGGGCTTGCCGTTCATAATCAAGTACCTGATCGGGCGCCTTGCCATAGCGGATGTAGAGCGGAAGGCCAAAACATGGCTAGACATCGTGGGCAGGGGCGTAATCGTTCCCTATGCCGAGATCGGAGTAGACGTCGACAAGCCCAGCGACTATGAACTGGCCTGCCGCGCTCTGCCGGGAGCCGCTGAGAGCTAAGGTAGAGGCCTAAGGCTAAGGGCCAAAGGCCAAATCTACAGGCTGAAGCCCAATAGTGTGGAGGGATATACATGAAGACCGTCGTTTGCACAGAGGCCGCTCCCGCGGCCGTCGGACCTTACTCTCAGGGCATTCGAGTGGGCAATCTGCTATTCGTGTCGGGGCAACTGCCTCTGGACCCTGCTACCGGAGCATTTGTCGAGGGCGGAATCGAGGAGCAGACAGCACGGTGCCTAGAGAATGTCAAAGCAGTCCTGACGCAGGCGGGAGCCGGCATGGATTCGGTAGTGAAGACCACTGTGTTCCTAGCAAACATGGATGACTTTGCCGCGATGAACCAGGTATACGCCTCGTACTTCAAGGCCGATCCGCCTGCGCGTTCAGCCTTCCAGGCGGCGAGGCTTCCGAAGAACGGTCGGGTTGAAATCGAGGCTATCGCGTGGGTCGGGTAGGTACGGGTAGGTATCGGCCAGAGACGGCGATAGTCGCGCGCGGCAGACACATGAGACACATACGCGGCCAGCGAAAGCACAAGGCCAGTAAAGAGCATTAGGACAGCAAAAGCACTAGGCCAGTAAATGAAATGGCAGGGCTGCAGCCCTGCCGAACATTTTATGCTTCCAGTCATGCTTCCAGTTGGCATATGGCTGGGGCGGGAGGATTCGAACCTCCGAATGCAGGATCCAAAGTCCCGTGCCTTACCGCTTGGCTACGCCCCACCGCAGCGCCGCGCTTGCGGCGCGTTACAATTCTAGCATAACACCGGGCACGGCGCAATTCCTGACTCGTTCGATCGTTCGAACCCCGCTGACGCTACGATATGGCATCCCAGCTTTCTTCCAGTAGGTCTTGGCCGAGGATTCCACGCCGAGTCCCCGTTTGCCCCGGGCCGTTCTCGTTGGGCGCTAAAGCCGCCGCACGCAGGGGGATGATGCCAAACCTGCATCTAGCATGGACTCCACGCGCCTGCCGGAAAACCCTCAGGTTAACCACGGCCGCGCGAAGCGGGAGGGTGTTCTAGGGATCATAGAGCCCTCATGGCGGCCTTCGGCGGGCCGCTGCCCAAGGACCATATTCTGCCGGTGCCTCTAGCTGCATGTTCTCCAGGCGCCAACTGCCTGGAAAAGGAAGTGCCACAGCCGGCTGCATTTGGCGAAGCGTGTGCGTGTGAAACCGTAGGGTTTTACGGCAGGCTCCGCAGAAAACCTGCCGTAAAACCCTACGGTCGGCAATTGCCACATAGCCGGATCCCCCGCATTCAGGCGTGTGGCCTCGCCAGGCCCTGGGCGACTAGGTTGATCAGTCGCCTCTTACACTGTGCTTCCCGGCCAATTGGGCCCGGGGATGTTGCCTCCCAGGTTATTGGCCTGCTGACCTGCTGGCTGATTCAGGGGTTGGTTCAGTGATTGATTCAAGGGCGTGCTTGCGCCTGCTCCCAGGTTGGATTGCAGCGGGTTGAACTGCGCAGTCCCGCCCGTTGCGGTCGCCCAGGGACCAACTGCTTCTGAGAAGCCATGCTTCACTCCGGCCGCGGTTGTGGCCGCGAGTGACGCCTGTGCTGCCTCTATCATTCTGCGGACCATGCCGCCGCCCACCGATCCGCAATCGCGAGAGGTCATGTCGCCCCAGTATCCGCCCTGGATGTTATGGGTGGGGACGTTGAGTTCGCTTGCGACCTCCCACTTCATCTGCTCCAAAGCCTGCCGAGCCTGCGGCACCAATGTGCGTTTGCTTCTGCGACTCGCTGGCATGCCTTCACCTCCCTCGGGTTTCTGAGTACATTCTTTGCACAGGCCATCAGGCATATGTTAGTTAACGCGAGGCGACCAGAACGCTTCCTTCCACCTGCGTGAAAAGTTGACGAACCTGCATGCTTGGTATATGCTCAAAGTGCCTATGGCTTCATTAACCTAGTTCCATCTGGGTGGAGTGAACTTTATGATGTCTTTCGTTGGGCTTGTACTTGCGGCAGGGCTTGGCAAGCGAATGAAGTCATCCTTGCCCAAAGCGCTTCACCAAGTTGCCGGGCAGCCCATGATTGACCATGTAGTCGGTACGCTTATCGAGTCCGGCGCCTCGCGAGTGATCACTGTAGTTGGCCATGAAGGCCACATCCTCCAAGAGCACCTGGCAGGGCGATCTGAAATAGTATGGCAACACGAGCAATTGGGCACCGGCCACGCCACAGTACAGGCAGAGCCGGCGCTTGCTGGTTACATTGGGAATATTGTCGTCGTCCCCGGCGACATCCCGTTGCTGTCAGCATCTGCCGTTCAAAATCTTGTTGAGGAACATGAAGCTCACGGATACTCCGCCACGGTCCTCACTATGATTGTGGATGATCCCAGCGAGTACGGTAGGGTCATACGGGATCCGTCAGGACATGTGAGCTCCATAGTAGAGTACCGCGACGCGTCGGATGAGATTCGTGCTGTCCGCGAGGTCAACACCAGCGTTTACTGCTTCAGCTGCCATGATCTGTTCGACGCCCTTCCTTTGCTATCAAATCACAATCAGCAGGGTGAGTACTACCTTACCGATGTGATATCTGTGCTGATATCCAAAGGGCTTCCTGTCGGAGCTGTTACATTGGACGATGCGTCTGAAGGGATGGGCATAAACTCCCGGGCGGAGTTGGCCCGCGCCGAACAGGCCATGCGTGACCGAAAACGGCGGGAGCTCATGGAAGACGGTGTAACGCTGGTAGATCCGGCGAGCACGTTCGTCGACATGCAGGTCAAGATCGGGCAGGACACGGTGATCATGCCGTTCACTGTCATATCCGGCAATACTTCCATCGGCGAATCATGCAGTATCGGCCCATATGTGTGTATTCGCGACTCGAGCGTAGGCAATGGATGCAATATTGGCCCATTTGCCTTCATGCGCCCTGGCACTGTACTGGGCGACCGGGTCAAGGTGGGCGATTTCGTAGAGGTCAAAAACAGCCAGGTAGGGGAGGGCACCAAGATCCCGCACCTCAGCTACATCGGAGACGCGGTGCTCGGGGCGGGCATCAACATCGGCGCCGGCGCCATTACCTGCAACTACGATGGAGTGGCTAAGCATACGACTGTAATCGATGACGGCGCTTTTGTCGGAGCAAACTCTAACTTGGTTGCTCCTGTGCGGGTGGGGCAGAATGCTTACATTGCGACCGGTTCCACGGTGACGACCGATGTTCCGGCCGAGGCGCTTGCCATAGCCCGGGCGCGTCAGGAGAACAAGGACGGGTGGGTCGCGCGGCGAAAAGCGGCCCAGGCTGCCAGGGAGGAGAAGGAGTAATGCTTTCTTGCCACC
>Ga0209719_1004844_pt1 | contig 10636 bp, 8 predicted proteins | sample AD_JPNAS2_MetaG_FD_184421 | JGI IMG/M metagenome (GOLD analysis project Ga0209719, IMG submission 184421) | Active sludge microbial communities of municipal wastewater-treating anaerobic digesters from Japan - AD_JPNAS2_MetaG (SPAdes) (version 2) | ecosystem: Engineered > Bioreactor > Anaerobic >...
CGCGGCGATGCGCCTTGCTCGCATCGGGCAAAAAGGGGCGCCAGGCGGCGGTGTCGTTGTCCCGCCGGATATTGATGAGATCGCCGAAATAGTCCGTCAGGCGCTGGGCAAAATGGAGAAAAACCGTCCCGAACAGGGTATCGCTTTTCGCCAGATAATAGCGGAGGGCCGCCGCCCGGGGCGACTCCCGGTCGTTGAGTTGATAACGGCAGAAATGACGGATGAGATCGACGGCCAGTTCCGCCCCTTCCCCGGCGCTGAATGACACCTTCGGACGTGGACGGCGGTGGAGACGCTCCCACAGATACTTCGGCGATAGAGAATCAAGGCCGGGGAGGAAGAACTCGGCGGCAAACCCTAAATCCACAATCCGCCGGGGGCCGCATAACTGCTTCAAAGTCGGGAAGTTGTCCCGTTGGGGCAAAACGAGAACAAAAGGGGGATCACCCAGGAAGGTCTGGAGTTCTTTAAAGACCTCCGGGGCTTCCGGCGCCGCCGCCAGTTCCGGACGCGAAAGATTGGAGCGGCCCCGGTCCATGGCGGTAAAATGGGCGTAATTGATCAGGGACGAAAATTTCCGTTCCGGGCCGTCGGGGCGGAGGATCGCCGCCGCCACGGCGTAGGCCCGGTTTCCCCGCTCCTCCCTGGCGCCGGAGTGGGCAAAAAGAATGGCAATCTCTCGAATCTCTTCATGATACGGATTTAACATGGCCCGCAGCTAAATGATACCATACGCCTTTCCACCTCTTCCTGCTTTCAAATCCTTCCTGCTACAGTATCTTTACCTTTTCTTCTCATCTGAAAATGCATTCCTATGTGACTGACTCCCTTAACCAATTTATTTCCTCCCCTGCAAGAAAGGATCAAGGTGGGGATGAGTCTCGATGTTATGAACATTAAGCTTCGCTTTCATCCCCATTTGGGACGATGTTCCGTCATGTGCGTTTCCCTTCCGTTTGTCACCCGCGCTTGACCATCCGGCAAGGAAGGGCGGCGGCATCGCCGCAATGGATTTCCACGCCTCTCCTTCGCGCCGTTTTCCCGTCGCGATGGTCTCCCAACCATTCGCCCTTGATAGGAACGATCACCTTTTGCCGGCCCTTGTGCAGCACTTCAAACGGCACATCGCCGTAGGATTTCGCCTTGCGAAATTTTTCCGATATATTTTTCCAGCCACCGCTGCGCTGGGACTGGAAAACTCCTCATCTCGTGTGAATAATAAATGATCCTCTGTCGAACTCACTTCGCGGTCCGGCAACAGCTTTTCCAGTCCAGTTCGACAATTCAGCGGTTCTGAGCCTCTTTGGGTCGCCGTGTGCAAGAAAAATATTAATTGTCGTGCTTGGCATTCTCTACTCCTTACACATACTGTTCGGATGAACCGCAACTGCAAAGTATCGGATCCATCCTGTCCTCTTAATATAGAAACAAATCAGCGGCGCGTTTTCCGAGTTCGCTGGATCGGCTTATTGAAAGACTTATCAGGGCGACTCGGATAGGGGCCAAGGAAACGCTTGCCGTTGAAGTGGATCAGGTGCGAAGGCGCATCAGCCACCCATACCTCGGTTTCACATGCGATTTCTACCAGGTAGCGGCTCATGACCGCCCGGTTGGGAAAGGCGGTCACATAGACAAAACCAGCCTTTGATCCCGCGAACAGCCTGGCAAGTTCGGCATGTCGCTTGCCATCCACCGGCCCGTGACTGGTAACGGACTCCACCAGCAGCAGCCAGTTTTTCGCGGGATAGTGGAAAACGACATCGGGCATCTTACCGTGGGAGTCCACTTTGACGCCCAGCCCGGCCAAGAGTGCCGCGTCGAAGTATCCCAATTTTTCACCGGTGTCCCCGGCATAGACCAACACACTGCCCGGTGCAAAGCGCGGGGCGAAATCCTCGATGATTGCCCGGATCAGCTCGCTATGCTCACCCGGGCTCAGGGTAATTTGCTTACCCGGTGCAATCTCGACCGGGATTTGGTTCTGCTCGCGCTCCCTGGCGTAACGGGCAACCAGCGTTTCCCGCTGGGCCAGGGAGGTCGTTAGATTGGCATGCCACTTTGGCTTGCCAAAGGTGCGCAGCAGAGTCAGCGCCGCCGGTTCGATCTGATAAACGGCCTTGGGACTGTTCACCGGCCGGTCTGGCTTGTCTGGATTGTAGAGGGCAAACCCGGCATCCACAAACTGGTGCATGGTCTGCCTCCGCACCGTTTCTCGGGTGTTCGGCGCATATTTCTTTTCGTAGTTCTCCCTTGCCCAATCCATGCTGGGTGTGATGCCCATGAGAGGGTTTGCAGCCCGTGTCCAAGGCTTGCCGGGCGTCAAGTGCAGCAAGGCCAGCAGGCAAAGGGCTGACCGTTCGTTCTGATGGGCCCGGGGAAGGCCCAAGCTTATGAGGATTTGCAACGCCTCCTCGACGTGATCGTTTCTGTTGTTCGTCATGTGATCAGAGTTCCTATCTTGGCGTCAATCTGTTCCTGCGTGAGAGATCCTTGTCGCATGGCCCACATGCCGAGCCGGATCAGCGCTTCACGGCTCGGGTATTTCATCAGCTTGAGGTCGGTTGCATTGACCTGGGTGTGGCCGTTGAAGCTCCGAAAATGCTCGTCAACAGCCGTTGTGTTGAGATAAACGACAAGCCCTCGGGCCAGTGGCTCGGGCAGGCCGTGCCTGTCGTCATGAAAGACGTTCAGGTGATTCTCGAAGCCCAGCATTGTCGCATCACCGAAGATACGGGGGTCAACCATGCTCGCCACGACCCGACGCTTTTCTTCCTTAGCTGAGAATCGCCGCACCACGCAATAGAAACCAGTGGGATACAGCCATTTCTCGGTGTCGGCGTTGCGCGCGATGGAGTTCGGTTTCCTCATGCCCGCGATGGGCCATGTGGCGGATTGGCCGATGAAGTGACCCGGATAAAGCAGGGGAACCGTGCCCGGACCCGGCATTGCACGCAGGTGCTCCTTCACCCGAAAATCGACGACGGGCCCGGTCGAAACCTTGATGCCGAGATCGGCCAATGGGTGGCGGATTGACGGCGAGAGATCAATGACATTGTGAGCGGGCGAAATGGGCACATGGATGAACCGCTCCGGGTCATCAGGGGAGACGATCCGCTCGAAGAGATATTCGTGCCGGGAAAAACGGGCAAAGGTGTCATCGGTCGAAGCCGAAACCGTCACCGGCCCCTGCCGGCCGCCTCGCTCCAGCAGGATGATGATATTTTCCTGCAGGACGTCTTCATCCTTGAACGCTTGGCTTCGCGACTCAAACAGGTGCATCTGACAGATGGCGGCCCGGACAAAGATGAAGTCGCGGAACGGGCGATAGTATGGACCATTGCAGAAGCTCCGGGGAATGATCGCCACAAGCTGACCACCCGGCGCCGTCTGTGCGAGTGCCAAGGCTACAAAGGCCGAGTATAGATTCACCGTCTCGATGCCGACACGGCGCAACGCCAGTCGGTGCGCCGAAAAGCTGTTTAGCTTCTTGTAGGGCGGATTGAGAATTGCGTGCGTATATGATGGAAACGAATGAGAAAACAGGTCTCCCGTCAAAGAACCCACGCTTGCGTGGATGAAATCGTCGCCGAGGATCTGTACCCTGAGGTTGTCAAGGGATGCATACTGAAGGAAGGTGTGGCAAAGGTTTGGATGCAGCGTCGAATCGATTTCGAAGGCAACCAGATCTACGGCGTCAAAGTGCAGTTCGCCGGATATCCACCGCTCCAGAAACGCGGCGGACAGAGACCCTATGCCCGCACCGGCGTCCAGCAGCCGGCAGTGGCCGCCCTGGTCGGAAAAGAGCGAGGCCATAAAAACGGCGATGCTTTGCGATGTCAGGAACTGGCCAAGCCGTGATTTCTTCTTGGCCTCAATGCTCCTGGAAACCTGCCGCCGATTTTCCTCAATAGCCGATAGCAACGATTGGTCTCCTATGTGGTCCTGACGCTCCTCAAAACCGACAGGCAAGGGAGCGCGGAGGAATCGCCGGTCCGCGTTGCGGCCGTTGTCAGAGCATTTTTTACATCCATACAGCATGGGGACAGGAAATGCTCGGCATTAGGCTCATCGGCAAAGCGGGCAAGCCGGCCGGAAGAATCTACTATATGCATACTCTATCGACCTCTTGTTTGCATTCAGTCGGAAAAAATATTCCCGGAGTAATACGACTTAAGTTCTTGTTATCGTTATGCTATTCACGACAGTTGCCGCGATTTTGCCAAAATGCGTAACGGCGTCGGCGACTCCGAATCGAGGAGAAGCTTGACGGTGTCACGGAGGTTGGCAAGGCCGTCCCGGAAGGCCGTGTTTTCCTCTTCCGTCCAGGCGCTCCGGTCCAGTTGGCCCAATTTATTTTCCATATCGGCAATCAAGGCTACATATTGACCGGGGGTTTCCCCTTTCCGGTCCCCGGCCACGATGTTCAGCCAGCCCTGATCGCCGGGCCGGAAAAGAACGGGCTGGAGGATGCCGTGTTTCTTGATGGAGGCGGCCAATTCCTCCAGGGCTTCGGAATCGAAGTATTTACGTGGTTGATTGGGGTCTTTGCGGAAGTCGATGACGTATATGTTATAGAGTTTGCCTTTTTCATATTGCGGAACGGCCATGTCCTCTTTTCCTCATGATGCACCCGGTTTGATGAAACGCTTACAAGCTATGATAAGAAAATCCCTTTAATTGGCAAGCAATATTTGACCGCAAGGCTTTTCCCTCTCTAACAGAACACAATCCGACCGACGCCGGCAAGGACCCGGCTATTGATTCCATCAGGCCGGACCGCCGATGCGTCCTTTGTCGCAACGGCAGGAGGAGGGGGGGGATCAGAAGGGCAGGATGCTTCTCATCAGAAGCCTTCACTTCAGGATCTTAACCTTGGTCTGACTGGGAGCTGCCTGGGAACCCATGGGGGCGTTGGGCGGGGAACCGTTGTGGGCGGTCGTATCGTTCATGCGGACGGCCGGCGGCCCCTGAATATAAACGGAGGTACTGCCCGAGGTGTACTTCACCTTGCCCTTGATCTTGTTGGAAACGAGGCCGCCGGCGCTGCCCGCCTCATCCCCCGAACTCGTCGGATAAACCGTCTTTTGATTGAATGCCTTCATCCCGTTGATCAGTACCTTTGAAGAGCAGGTAGAAGACTGGGCGGTGGGACAGTTGGCAATGTTCGGGTATGGAACGGGAACCGGACCGGCCGGCGTCGGCGTCTTGCACGTGTCGGGAAAGGCCTGACACATCCCTTTTTCTAAAGTGGCAGCAAACATTTCTCACCCCAGATGAATCTTTTCTCCATCCATTTTCAGACGTTTCTCCACACGGATGGTGGCATTTTTCGCCGTGAGAGATAAAATGCCTTCTACGACGGTGCGTAAGCGGCCCATCCGCCGCTCTTCAAAATCCCGCACCCGGCGGTAGGACCTCTCCAGTTCCTCCACGAGGCGCTCACAGAGAGTCTCCACGGCTTTGGCAACGGTCCGGATCTTTGTAAAACGGATCTCCAGAAATTCACCCCGGAGCATACAGGCATCAATATAGGCCTGGCCGGTGCGGGCCGCCAGGGAAACGCTCGGCGCTGCCACGGATATTTCCTTCCCGGCACGGATTTTCAAGACCTCAGGTCCCAGGACCATGGATGCCCCGGGGGTGGAGAGGCAAGCATCAGCTTCCGGGCGGGTTCTACTCAACACCGACAGGATGAAAACCGGGCCGGCAGATGCGGATGCCGTCAACACAACATCCCCTGCCTCCGGTTCAAGGAGACAGCCGGCGGCCCGGCAGGCCCTGGTAAGGACGTGCTCACGAAGGACGATATAGTCTTCTCCGCTCCGCATTTTGACCTCCGCCGGATGCAGGGACATCTCTCCTTGGGACAGTGACGCGGCTAGGGCCTTCATGGGTTGCTCCTTTCCTTGATAAGTTGTTTAATTTTCGTTGAAAAAAGCCTGTATGACGCAATATCCTTTTGCAAATAGTCATTTTCTTAGCTCATCACATTCTGCACTTACAAAACATCCGCCCTGCCTATCTCAGGGGCGGCGAAGGCTGCCATTTTTCGGCCATCAACAGCTCCTTGTCAGGCTGCCGGATGAGGGAAAGGTCAACACCCTCCCAGCGGGCTTCGGATCGCGCCGCCCCATCAAGGCTCGCCTGTTCCAGCAAGGCCGCGGTAAAATCCGCTCCCCCCAGGTCGGCATAGGATAAATCGGCATGGGATAGACGGGCAGCGCGGAAGATCGCCTTCCGGCACACCGCCCGGGTCAGCCGGGCGCCCGTCAGTACGGCGGAAGAAAAATTCGCCCCGTCAAGGCGGCTGTCGGTAAAATCGGCATCCATAAGCCCGGAGCCGGCGAAGGCAGTGTCGATGGCCACGGCCCCTTCAAAGCGGGCCGCCCAGGCGTCGATTCCCGACAGATCGGCGCCGGAAAGGTCTGCTCCTTCGAATCCCGTCTGGGTAAGGATAAGCCCGGCCAGATCGGCGCCTCTGAGATCAGCGCCTTCAAAAGATGCCATGACGAGAATGCAGCCCGCAAGAGACAAGCTCTTTAGATCCGTATTGTTGAAAGATGTCTTCGAACAGTCGGTATGGCAGAAAACGGCCCCGGCAAGTTTTGCACCCTCTAAATCCGCCAGGGAAAGGTTGGCGTCGGAGAGATCGGCGCAGGTCAAATCAGCAGCCGTCAGGGAAGCCATCCGGAAAGACGACCCCACCAGGGATGCGCCGGCCAGATTGACATCGTTACTCTCCGCGTAATCCAGGAGGGCGCCCTTGAGGTTCGCCTTTCTCAAATCGGCCCTTTCCAGAAGCGCCCCGGTCATATTGCTCCCGGAAAGATCGAGGGCGGCCAGATCTGCGCCGGCCAGGTTTGCCCCCGAGAGATTGACTCCAGCGAGGTACGCCCCGGAGAATTTACAGGCCGTGAATGACGCACCCGCAAGGTCGGCCCCGGCAAGCTTGCATCCCGCCAAAGAAATCCTTTCGCAAACCCGTCCGGAAAGGGAGATGCCGGTAAGATCCAAACCGGAAAGATCGATCCCCGTCAGGATCCTGTTTTCGGCGATATAGAGGATCAACTCGTCTTTCGTGAGCCTGGTCATTTCTGATCATCCTCCCCGGCCAAGAGAGTCCGTTTGATGTTTGCCCCCTCCAGGCGCGCCCCGCCTAACTTGGACTTGAAGAAGTCCGCTGCAAAAAGATTGGCCTGCCTCAGGTCGACCCCGGTCAGGCCAGCCTTGCGGAGGGAACCTTCCATCAGATTGATTCCTCCCATTTTCGCCCCAGAGAGGTCCGACTTGGTAAAATCGGCCTCCCGGGCCCGGGCTGCCGACAGGTTGGCCTGCTCCATGAGGCAGCGCGTAAGGGTGGCCCCGGTGAGATCGGCGGCGGAAAAATCGGCGGCGGAAAAATCGGCGTCTTCGAAATAGGCATTGGCCAGCATCGCTCCGGAGAGACGGGCGTTGCGGAATATCGTCTTTCCCTCCCCCTTGGCGGCGGTCAGCGTCGCCCCTTGCAGGTTGGCCCCTGAGGCATCGGCATCGGAAAACCAGACCGCGCTGAGATCCGCCCCGTCGAATACAGCCTTGACCAGGTTGGCTTCACTGAGATCGACGGCAGTGAAGACGGCATGGGAAAAGTCGGCGCCGCTGAGATCGGCGCCGATGAAGAGGGCCCCGGCGGCCTGGACCTTCTTTCCCCTTGCCTGGGAAAGAATGGCGCCCGACAGATCGCTGCCGGAGAGGTCGGCCCCGCTAAGATCGGCGCCCGAGAAGTCGGCGCCGTGCAGATCCATCCCGGAGAGGTCGGCCCCCCGGAGATCGGCGGCAGCAAATTTGGTCCGGGCGGCGTTGGCGCCCTTCATGACCACGCCGGACAGGTTGGCGCGGGAAAGGGTAGCTCCGGACAGAAGGGCCCCCGTCAAGACAACCCCGGCGAGATCCTGCCCGGCGAGGTTGGCGCCCTCTAACTTCGCGCCTGTCAGATCGGCGCCGGACAGGAACAGCGATCCTAAATCGAGCCCCGACAAATCCAGCCCCGACAGGTCGCGATTCTCCATCAGGCGTCTTTTGATCTCCTCGATCCTCTTTTCCGCCGTCGCTGTATGCATTTCGTCTTGCGACTCGCCTGCCGCCGCCTCCGGAGGCGTTCTCCGCGGCGCGGGCGCCTGATCCCCCTGGGCGGCCTGAGCGGCAAGGGCCGACATCTCGTCCTCCATGGCCTGCCGTCGCCCTTCCATTTCCTTCAGGGCGGCGATCAGCCCCCCGTTATTCCCCGGCATGGCCGTCAGCCCCGCTATCAGTTCCGCCACGGCAGCCTTGGGCGGTGGCTCGGGCAGCGGCGGCGCGGCATCGGGATCCATGCCCATGGACCGCAGAAATTCCTCGAGTCGATCCTTTCCCCGCTTTGCCGCATTTTCATAAAAAGAGGTGATTTCTTCCGCCGTTGCCTCTGCCGGCGGAGCGTCCACGAACAGGGAGGATTTAGCCATGTCGGGAGAAGGCTCCGGCAGGGGGGGCGGGTTGTCGGGATCGATGCCGATGGATTGCAGCCATTCCCGCAAACGCTCATTTTGCCTGGCCACCAGCTCTTCATAATAGGAAACGATTTCTTCCTCTGTCGCCCCTGGGGGGGGCATCCTTTCCTGATTCGGCAATCCTCCCAGCTCCGGCGCCATCTCCCGGGAGGGGGGGTACGGAGGAGCCATCGCTTTCCAGGCGAATACCGCCGGTGCGGCCGCGATTGCCGCCGCCGCGGCCGCAACCGTCGCCGCCGTCCCTGGCGCGACAGGGTCTTCCCCCGGCGTCGTTGTCCTTGGCGCTGGCGCCTCCTGCCGCAAAGACGCTGACGGTTCCGCCTCTGTCTGACCCTGCCGCAGTCGCCATTCATGTCCAGCCGCATCGCCGGGAGCGGCGGCAATGGGTTCCCTCACGGCCATGATTTCTTCCACATCGCTGCCTTCGTCATCTCCGGTTTCCCAGGTCCCGTGCCAGATGAGGACCCCCAGATCAACGGCAGGAAAGAGCCAGACCGTATCCAGCCCCGTTTTGGCCTCCAGCCAACGGCGATCGCCTGTGCCTTTCCGCGTCGCGAAGAGGCGCACCCGCAACCCGGGGAGAGATCCTTGGCGCCGCGGCTCCTTTTCCGTCAGATGCAGGGTGTAAAATGTTTCGTCGCCCCGAAAGAAACCATCCTGCCGTTGATCTTTGGGGGCCACATTGAAATAGGAGAAATCGAAATCCGCCGGGAAGCCGGGCCAGGCCTGCTGATGCCAAGCGTCATCGAAGGTGCCCAGGTTGCGCAGGCGGTCCGGCCACGACGGCCCCAGGGGACCGAAGCCGGCCGGCGCGGGCCGATCCCCGGGATGAGCGACGGGATGACGGGGATCTTCCAGATTCGGCAAGGGGTAAACGGTGGCGCCGTCTTTAAGCTTTTGCGCCCCGATCCCCCGGCCGACGGGATTGGGACCGTAGTGGGGACCGCCAAATGATCTCTCCCACGCAAGGGGCATGGATGTAAAAGGGATGGGAGCTGAATGGCGGGAACTTGCACCGTCTATCCAGAAACGGTCGCCGATGACCACCAGTTTCTTCTCGATTTCTCCCACACTAAACGCCGCCGTCGTCGCCTCCATCGGCGTTCCATCGTGGGAAAAGCATCGCCCGGAAACAAGGACTTCGCCCTGGGGCTTGGGCATGCCCAGATCTATGACCTCGCCACGGCTGAGACTGTCCGCCGCCCTGGACCAAAGCTCGTCTTCCGGCAGGAGGATTTCCGGGGATGTCAGCGGGAAGCCCAACAGGGCCGTCGCCGACAGGAAATAGCGGCCGCCGTATCCGAAGATTTTTGTCATAATGGAAAGGGGGGCGTCCTTAAGGATCTTCATGCTTGCGATCTCCGGTCTCGCCAATCTACGCTTTGACCTTCAAGACATTGGCAATGCTTGCGCTCTTGCCCTTGTAGGCCAGGTCCGTCTTCGTAACGGTCAAATCATTGATTTTCACTTCATAGGGTGAAGATATGGTGATTCCGGCCATTTCTACCTCAACCTTGCTTTTGTCCACCTCAATGGTCAAACCATGGCTTGCCGTCACTTCGACCAGCCCGGCCGCGGACATCGTCATCTTTGTATCGCCCGTCTGGAAGGTAATTCTTCCCGATGGCTGCCGGAGGGTGATATTTCCGGTGGAATCTATCACAATCGTACCGGTGGCGTTTCCTTCCGTGGTAACATGGGATAGGGTGATGGGGCCGGCCTCGGATTTGATTAGGATATTGCCCAATGTAGTGCCTATCTTCACCCCGTCAGTAGTGCTGTCGATATTAACGCCCTGTCTGTTAGACTTGATGTTTATCTTGCCGGCGTTCATCTCCACGGTGCTTGATAAGATTGACACTTCCTCCCCGGCGGCCAGCGTCAATTTATTCTCGGCCCAGGTCTGGCTGTTTCTTCCGGCGACGATATCGATCTGGCCCGTGGCGCTGATCAAGGCGATGTCCGGGTTGTCCACGGTCCAGGGAGCCTTCATGTACGTTATGGCGCCCTTGTCGTCGGCATATATCCCGTAGCCGATATTGGGCGCCGCAAAATTATGCGCTTTGACGCGGGCTTTCACCGACTTCTCAATCAGCCAATACGCCACGAGA
>Ga0209719_1004849_pt1 | contig 10630 bp, 8 predicted proteins | sample AD_JPNAS2_MetaG_FD_184421 | JGI IMG/M metagenome (GOLD analysis project Ga0209719, IMG submission 184421) | Active sludge microbial communities of municipal wastewater-treating anaerobic digesters from Japan - AD_JPNAS2_MetaG (SPAdes) (version 2) | ecosystem: Engineered > Bioreactor > Anaerobic >...
GATGCGTTTACCAGTTCGAGACGCGCATCCGCCTCCTGAAAAGTCACCTGCCAGTTACCCAATGTCAAACTGACCAATGCCGCCGCAAGAGCTCCCATGCAAACCTCCTCGCTATCGTCTTCGTGTTAAAGTGATCGTAGTCCCGGCAGTATAACGAAAAGGATGCGGCACTGGCAATGGGTGAATCGGCGCATCGGGCGCGCCCGCCTGAAACTGCGAAAGTTGAGGCGTGGGGTGTTTTTGAGGTAATGCTGGGTGACCGTGGGTGGTGCTGGGTGTCCTCCCCCAGCCACACCCGACATCACCCAGCCATCACGGCTTCTGCGCTTCCGGTGTGGCGGCCGTGTCCTCGCGTGCTTTTTTAGCCTTCAGCTTTTCCAGCAGCTCACGAAGTTCCGCCTCCGTATCGTCGTCATCTGAATCTTCCGCCGCCTTTTCCGCGTCCCGCTCCGCGCGCTTCAGCGCATTCTTCGCATTTTTCTTTGCACGATCCCACAACTGCTCCTCGCGCTTTCTCTTTGCTTCTCCCAAAGCCTTAAGCGCTTCGTACTCTTCATCCTCGGCTTTCCATTGCCGCCTCTCGCGTTCCAGCAAAGTTTTCTTGGAAGGCGGGTCAGCGATGCCACTCTTAGACCATCCTCCGTCATCCCAAGGTCTGGCGTCGTGTAACACCGCCTTGCGCCGACGCGCCTCCGCTTCAAGCTCTTCTTTCGTATCCAAGACATAAGGCGTTATAAAAACAATCAGCTCTGATCGGGTTTCAGCGTAAGTCGTGCTGGAAAAAAGATACTTCCCGATGAACGGTATATCTTTCAAGAGTGGGATGCCCGATTCTGCAGATGTCATCTCGCTTTGAACCAGACCGCCCAAAACCACTGTCTGCATGTTCTCCACCGCTATGTCTGCCTGAACCTTACGCGTGTTGATGGTGGGATACTCTTCATTGCCGACTTTCTGGGAGGTGCCAATCGTCTCAAAAGTCTCGTCTATCGAGAGAATCACCGCACCGTTGGGATTAATCCGCGGCGTGATCTTGACTGTAAGACCGATATCACGCTGTTCGTAGTCGGGAACTTCCGTGCCATACTGGGTGCTGCCAGAGTAGCGCACACCTTTGTAGAGATAGCGCATAGAGGTCGCCTCCAAAGTCGCCTCCTTGTTATCGACCGTCATCAGAACAGGCGACGAAAGCACCTTGGCGTGCGAATCGGTCTTTGCTGCCTTTATCATGGCACTGATATTCAGCCTTTCAGACTTGAGAAAATAGTTCACTCCAGGTGAAATCATAGAGGCCGCAGCCTCAAGCGGACTGTTGGTAGAACTAATCAAAGAACCGAGGGAAGTGCCACCACCACCGCCGCCAAACAGGTCTGCAGTATAGGACGCAGGAAGCATTATTGTCCGCATAATCGGATCACCAAATTCATCTTTTTGGCCTGTGTTCACTTCAATCTCCATAGGCCCCCGATCCTTCCCCATTATTTCATAATTATCTTTCTGCTTGCCCAAAATCCAGTCCACTCCAGTCTGCAGCGAATCGTCCAAGCCTATCTGTATCACCACGGTCTCGATCAGCACCTGCGAGAGTTGGATGTCCATGCCCTTGATCACCTCTTTGATGGCCACGAGATCATTGGGGCTACCCATCATAACGATGGCGTTAGTACGCTTGTCGGCCAAAATTTTGATATTGTCCTTGCTGAGTTGGCCGAGCTTGGCGGCACCCGACTCTCCCGCGCCGGAGGTGGTAGATGGCGAACGGCGGGTCCGGGCGGCGGCGGCCTCAGCGAGCGTCGTGCTGCGCGCTGGCGCGTCGCTCTTAGCAGCGGCGGCCGGTGCAGCGTCGTCCTTTTTAGATGAGGCGTTGCCGATCAGGTCGTTCAACATGGACGAGACCTCTTCGGCATCAGCATACTCCAGCCGCATCACTTCCACCTTCACATCCGGCGCGGTTTCGACATCCAGCACATTGATGATGCGCTCGAAGAAGTTCATGTTCTCTTTGCGGGTGATGATGATGAGCTGATTGGAACGTTCATCCGAGATGATCTGTACCTTGCCGCGAATCATGCCCCGGTCGGCATCGCTCACCAAGGTCTCGAGAATCTCGTTGGGCGAGGAAGCCGTCTGCTGTTGTTGTTGCGCGGCTGCGGTCAGGCGCGAGAGACCGGGCGGCAGCGGCCGACCGGTCAGCGGCGAGGTCGCCCCTGCGGTTCTGGTAAATCCGGGCGCTCCGGAGGTACTGGCCTTGATCTCTTCCTTAGCCTGACTCTGCTTCTGCGATTCTGCGACAATCTCTTCAAGGCGCTTCTTGATCTCGTCAGCCTTGGCAAAACGGATCACGCGCACATGGACCTCTTCGGTCGCCACCAGCGGCTGGTCAATGAACTTGATGATCTCCAGCATGCGGTTGACATTCTCCTGCGTGTCGGTGACCAGCAGGCTGTTGGTACGCTCAAACGTCTGGATCAGCCCGTCGGGCCGTTTGAAGCCTTCGATCGCCTTCTGCGCCTCGCTGACCGCGATGGCCTTGAGTTGGATCATCTGGCTGACCACCTGGCTCTTTTCTGGATATCCGCCGTCCGGCACATCCATCTGGATGCGGATGCCATCGGTGCGCACGGTTTTGAGCGGCAAGACCTTCAGAAACTTCTCGCCGAACGGCTCGATCACAATCCCGTTCATGCTGAGCACGGATTCGATCGCATCCAGATACTCCTCGCGGGTCAGCGGCACCCCCTCCTGGCTCTCGAGCGTGATCTCGTTTTTGAGTAGCGGCTGTACACCCGGCGATGTCAGCAGGGTCTTGCCGGTCACCAGCGCGTAGTCCATCAGCACGATCTCTATCGGGTTCTTCTTGTATTTCAGCCCCGGCATGGTGCTCTTGTTTTTCAACATACTTTTGTCCAGCGTGGGCTCAAGCGGCTCCGACGACGACGCGGTTGCAGCTGCGGTCGCAGCGGGCGGCGTAGCGGCGGCGCCCGGTGTCGTCGGCCGACGCACGGCGGTCAACGGGCGGCGCGTCACGGGCGTCGCACGGTTTTGCGCCGGGGCCAGAACGGCAGGCGGCGCTTGATCTTGCGCCAGAGCAACACCCAGGACGAGCACGCTGACCGCGCCCAGATTCATCAAATGATTGCAAATGTTGTTCATACGTGTTTCCTCACAAAACGTGGTGTCTGCTTACGGCACATTCCCTTCGGGCTCGTCAGGCACTGGCCCGGCGGCCGGTGCGGCCGCCGGAGTGTTCGTCGTGTTCGCGGTCTCAGGCAGCGGCGCAGGCTCAGGAGGCTCGGGCACCGCCTCGGGGGCTGCCTGCGGCTGTGCCTCAGACGGCGCTTGGACTGGCGTGTCGGCGTCGCCCTCTGACGACGGCGCGTCCGCGTCCACCGCCGTAGCCGGAGCGGCTTGCTTTCCGGCGGGCGGACGGGCATCGTCACCCCGCATGTAAGCGCAGTACAGGGTGAAGGTCCCTTTCAGGTATCCCGGTCGGTTGGCCGGGCGGATAAAGAGCTGCCGCACATCCAGCATGGCGCCTTCTTTGTGCAAATCATAGAGGAATTTGACCAGCGCCTCAAGCGTGCCCTCCCAATCCTTGCATTCGATCGGCAGTTCGTAGACATCGCCGACCTCAATTTCTTTGTTGGCCTGACGCCGCGCGATCATGAGTCCATTGCGCGACGCCGCCGCATCCATGACATTCAGCCAGTAGGTGTCGACGTCCTGCTCATACGGGAACACCGGCATCAGGTCGCGCATCTGCGCGTAGCGGGCACTCCACTCGTCGCGGGCCGCAATCAATGCGCGCTCCTCCTGCACTTTTTTCTGTGCAGACCGGTAGATACGTTCTGCCGCCTTCCAGTTCGTCATCTGCTTTTTGTAGCTCAGGGCTGCGGCCGCATACAGCAGCACCACCACGGCGATCAGCAACATGTTCTTCTCACGGGAGGTCACCGTACTCATTTCTCCGGTCTCCCCTTAAATGTCGCGTCCACATCAAACTTATGCTTGCCCCTGCTGATCGAAGGGCCGACCAACCCGACCGATTCGAACAGCGGGTCCTCGGTCACCGCATTCTTGAAATCGTAAACCACCGTCGGCTGATCGGCCTCGCCCGAGACTTTCACCCCTTCGTCGCGCCGGTACGTGAACCCAATCAGCGTGATTCCTTGCGGCAAGACCGAGGAGATCAGGCGCAGCATCTCCAGCGACGAGCGGGAACGGTCGGTGTAAGACTCGATCAGGTTGACGCGCTCGCGTGTGTCGGAGACCTGCTTGTAAGCCTTGGCGTGCGCGCGCGAGTGCTTGCGGACCTGCGCGGTGAGTTGCTTGTAGACCGCCGGCCCGGTGAAGAGCGAGCCCATCAACCCCGCCCAGACCACCAGCGCGATCCCTACGCCGGTCATGACCTGCTTGCGGACACGCAATGCCTTGGTCTGATCGCGCCACACTTGCGGCGTGAGGTCCAGCGCAGCACCCTCGCCGGCACGCAGCGCCACACCCTCGACCCCGCCGTCCGGCGTCGGCGGCACGACGTGCCGGACTTCGGCACCGGTCAAGTCGCGCAGCTTTTCGACGAGTTCCTGATCCGGCACTTGCTGCGCGATCACCAACACCTCGGCCACCGCGCCGCTGCCGGCCTCCATTTCGGCATTCAACAGGGAGAGGGTCATCTCCCGGACCACATCTTCGGCGGACACAGCTCCGCCCAGACCGCGCGCCAAAACAGGCACACCATGATCCAGCACCACCAGATCCCACGAACCGTCCGGATCCATCAACACCACACGCCGGCCGGTGCGCATCAGTTGGCAGGGACCACTCAGCGATCTCAGCCAGCCCAGCATGGCGACGTCAGTGCGGACCGCCTGCAAGCGCGCTTCGTCCAGCGCCGCGCCCAATTCTTCGAAAACCGCAGCCGGCAGGGCAGCGGCAAAAACCCAGAGGTGAGACTCGGTCTCGCTCAACACCTCGCAGCCGACCGACAGCTCCTCGCCGGGGAAAGGGGAGAGCTTGTCCATCTGCAACGCCACGGCGTCCGCCACGTCGTCGCGAACTTCCAGCGGCATCTTGAATACGCGCACCAACACCTGAGAAAGCGGCAGCGCCAGCACGATATCACGCGCTCCCAACGCCGAACGGGCCGCCACCAGCGCCCGAGTCATCGGCTTATCACTCTCGACTACAGTCTCATCCGCAACCGCAGGGGGGGCGGCCGCATCGATCTCGTCTTCGTCGACCGTCACTTCGGCATCGGGCGTCTCAAGCGGCCAAACGCCCCCACCGGTGCGCGTCCAGCCGTCACGTCCGCGCGGAGCGAACTTCACGCCCCTCAGCACGCCGCCTTCCGCCAACAACGCTATCAAATCGCTCTTCGTCATATCAACATGCGGGCAGAGCCCGCAATCCAAGTTAATTAGTTACGGATCTTCACGCCAGCGCAGATAACGCACCCGGTCGTTCTCAACAATCGCCACCGCCTTGATCTGGTGCGAGATGCCTCCCGCCTCACCCGTCACCGCGATTTCAAAATACTTCTGAGGCGCATAAGCCAAAAAAGGCTCTGCCTCGGTCGGGACACCGCCGGGGATGCGCGTGTTCAGATCGTTCCAGTCTTTAAACAGCAGGCTTTCTGCCGACGCATCTCCTGATGTGACCCGGTTGGCGCCGGTCCTCCGCTCCTCTATGATCGCGTTCGCCAACAAACTGTCGCCATCAATGCCCGGCACTGTCAACAACACCTCCAGTTCAGCGGAATTGACATTGATCTTAACAGTTTCCCCATAGATGTCAAAAAAAGCCTTAAGCCCGGGCTGAATGCGGACCTGCGCCTTCTTATTCCTCTCCTCGGGGTTCAGGATGCCACCGTTGAAAATGGCGGGACGCTCACGGATACCCCTGACCATTTCCAATTCGGCGACCGAGGAGATCGGCCCGTTCCGCGCCTTGTACGGCTTGTCGAGATCGCTATAATACTCGTCTTCCGCACCGCTCCGTCCGGTGATCGTGCTGTCAGTGTCCAGCCAGTCATACCAACTGTCGACCACCTCCTCCTGATACTCCATCGGCAACCCGATAACATTCAGGATGTTCTCCCAGATCCGGTCGGCGATATCCCCTTTGGCCAGCAGATTGATTGGCCATTTATTGGCGTCAGCCGAGGTGATCTCAACCGTCACCGCGCCGTTTTCGGGTTTGTCCGGCTCAATGGCGTATGCGTTCACCTTGGCGGAGCCGTGCTGCAGGTCAAGCTTGGCCTGCAGCCACTTGTCGTCTTCATCCCCGCCTGCGGTCGCCGCCGTGGTGGTCGTCGTGGGCGATTTGGAGGCGGGCGTCGCATTCTTATAGGTCAACAGCAGCATCTCGGCGATTGAAATGCCCGACTGCGTCAAATAGTCCACCTGACGCCGCTGCCGGACATAGACATTGATCTTGCCCTCCAGCATGGCGTCCAGCGCGAACGACATGACCAGCAACGCCAGCAACGCGATCGTCCAGAGCGCGATGATCAGCGCCGAGCCGCTTTTGCGGCGTCCGCCGAAAGTTGAACGTTGAGTGTTTTTTAACGCAGAGACGCAGAGACGCAGAGATTTTCGTCGAGCATCGCTATCGGTATCGCTATCGAAATCGGCGCCCCGCCCGTGTTTCGTGTACGTATACGCGAAGCGCTCCGCTGTGAACGTGTACGGCATCTGGGCTCGCGGAGCGCCGGGAGGGGCAAGCGTCTGCTTGCCTGTGGACGAGCAGACGCTCGTCCCTCCCCGCCTGCGGTCAAAAACAAAAAAGGGGGAATCTGCGCAAATCGGCGGATAAACCCGAAACCCGAAACCCGAAACCGTCATGGCACCCCTCCCCCCACCGGCGGGCGTCCGCCCGGCGCAATCGGTTGCCGCTGCGGCATGCCGCCCGCGCCCGGCCTTCCACCGCGCACATCCGACTGCGGAGTCCCACCGGAGCCCGCTCCAGGCTGGGTGCGCAGCGAACGCGCGGGGGTCTTCTCGTCCCGTCTTCCTCCGCTCCGAACGGGATTCTGCGAGACATCCCAGACCGGCAGTTCGATGTCGCGCGTCACCGCCACCGGATCGTCGCGCTCTTTTATCGGTCGCAGATAGAGTGTGACTGACACCTTGTAAGGCAGGGCATTGGAGGAAGTCCACTCGTCCTCCCACTCGATCTCCTTGGCATTCGCCTCCGGCGGCTTCTTCAGTACTTTGCAATCCATCCCCATCACGCGCGGCGACACCAAGAAGGCCTTGACGTCCTCTTCCACATCAAAGTCATCCGGCTGAAAATCGCTGGACCACGCCTTCGCCATCAACCCGCCGCCGCCCTCGCGTCCCTCGTCCTCGACATACAGCATCACGCGGTGCGGCATGTCGGCGATTTCGGCCTTGCCGTCAATCGCCTTCAATCCGCCCACAAAAGCGCGCCCCTCTTTCATCCATGAAATTGAATCGCGCGCCTCCGGCCCTTCCCCGCCATCGGAAAACTGAAAACCGCGCTCATCGTCCTTCTGCACGCTCTGCGAAAAATAGGCGGAGCGCAACCCGGACACAACCTGATTCATCACATAATCGGCCTGCGACATGGCGTCCGACATCTCCATGCCCGCGTTCCAGCTCTGCACCACAGCGTCGAAACAAAAGAACGAGAGGATCATCATGATCGCGAGGATCATGATCGCCATGACCAGTTCAAGCAGGGTGAAACCCGAACGGGTGTCCCGTGCCTTCCCCTGAACTTGAGCGTTGAGCGTTGAGCGTTGAAAGTTGAAAGTTTTCCCCTCGTTCATAGCTTGCGAGTTGAAAGTCGAACGTTGCAAGTTGCGCGTTCTATTTCCCTTTGCGGATCAGCCGCACCAGTTCCTCGTAGTACCCCGCCTTGCCGCTACCCCACGAAATGCGCGTGCGCAGCACGTAGAGGCCGTCGTCTTTTTCATTGGTCTCCAGCTCCTTCTCCTCGACCATCCGTTCGAAAGTGAAATCTCTGAAGGTCTCACGCACCTCCCGCGACACATCCATCTCTAATTCGTCGATCATCTCTTCCGCGCCGACCGGATCGATGTTCAACCGCTCGTCCTCTTCAGGATCGGTGATCTCGTCATTCGGCGGGATCGGGTAGCACCGTTCGCCCAGACTGAAGACAAATTGCGCGTCCTGATACTCTTTCGAGAGCACCATCATCTGGGCACAATTGCTCAGCCCGACCATCAGGCTGAACAGCCCGCCGGCCAGAATCATGGTCGCCAGCAAAATCTCAATCAGCGTAAACCCGTCGCGCCGCATTACCGCTCATCCTCATCGACCACCCTCGGCATCCCGAAGCGATCGACCTTCACCGTGATCCTATCCACGGCATCTTCATCGCCAGCCGTCACTTGGACGACAAACGGCAGACACCTCCCGTTGGCTTCGAACGGGATCCGCGCTGTTCTGGATCGCTCCCTACCCGAGTCTGTCCAAGCGGACTCGTCCGAGTCATCCGACTCCTCATCCTCCATCGTCTCAATTTGCAACTCGGCCTCTTCCGACTCCAGCGCCTGCTCGTCGAGCGCTACCACGAACCTGATCTGCTCGTAACGCTTCGAAGCGTTGAGATCGGCCATGACATAGCCGCTCTCCCCGCCCTCACCTGCGTCAGTCGCCCCGTCCAGTTCTTGGCGCTCGACCGACGACTGCCACGCCTCGGACTGCGCATCCTCACCTCCCGTAGCGGCCCCCGCTCCTCCGGAAGCGCCGCCACGACGCTCAACGCGCAATTCTCCACTCGACGTGATCACCAGATCCATCGGCGTCTGGTAGAGCACTGCCATGGTGCGCGCATAGCGCGTCATCTGCATCACCCCGCGCGACGCGGTCTTGATCCGCGCGATGTCTGAACCGGTTCCGAACGACGGCAGGATCACCAGCGCCATCACGCCGATGATCACCATGACCACCAGTAACTCCACCAGCGTGAAGCCGCCCGGGCGCCTAGTTCGTGAGATCATCCTCGGTGCCGATCTCGCCGTCCGGCCCAGCCGAGACGACCTTGAACTTTTTGCCGGTCTTGGTGTACTGGAACGGAGTGCCCCACGAATCTGCGAGCGCACCCTCTTTCAGCAGTCCCGGCGCATCATCGGTCCCGACGGTCAACTCCTCCAGCGAATCCGGCAATTTGCCGTTGTGGCGCATCGCAAAGATCTGCACCGCCTGCTCGATCGCCGCGATGCTCGTGCGCGTCGCCTGACGCCGCGCCTCCTCGTCATGGCCGATCACATTCGGGATGACCACTGCGGCCAGAATGCCGAGAATGCAGACCACCAGCAGCAGTTCCACCAGCGTGAAGCCGCTTCTGCGGTTCCGCCTGCGTTTTTCGTCTCTATCTTTCTTCATTTTGCTTTCTCCTTACTGAGGCTCTCGCAAAAACCTGCTCACAGGTGTGGCACGGGCATCTTGCCCGTGTCCCATGGGCGGGGGCGCCCATGCCACGAGGGGTGTGGCACGGGCATCTTGCCCGTGTTCATGGGCGGGACGCCCATGCTACGAGGTTTTTTTAAAGTGCCTCCTTTTGTTTGTTCTGTCGAACATGCCTGACGTATCAATCCATGCCGCTCAGCCCGCCGGACTGAGCGACGAGGTGACCTTAAAGACCGCCATCAGGATACTGACCGCCACGAAACCGACCACACCGCCGATCAACACGATCAGGATCGGTTCCAGTGCGTTGGTGAAAATCTTGATGTTGCGGTCCATCTCATTCTCGTACCGCCGCCCGATATGCCCCAACGACGAGGGCATGTCGCCCGACTGCTCGCCGACGGCCAGCATGTCGGTCATCATCTTGGGAAACACATTGCTGGTAGCCAGCGGCCCGGAAATCGTGGTGCCGTCCGTCACGCGCTGACGTGCAGTGCGCAGGGCGCTGGCAATCAATGCGTTACCGCAAGTCTCCTCGGCGATCCGCAACGCCTGCAAGACATTCACGCCGTTGGCGAGCAGGGTTTTCATGGTATAGGCCAAACTCGAATACGCACCGCAGGCCACGATGCCCTTGATCAACGGCGCTTTCAGCTTGAGGCCGTCCCACCAAAGGCGGCCGGTATCGGTCTTCAGATAACGCCGGAACATCACCACCCCTATGCCGATCGCCACCGCCAGAAAAACACCGTACTTGACGACGAAATCGCTCGTGCCCACCAGAATGCGCGTCGGCAACGGCAGGGTGGTGCCCATGCCCTCGAAAATCTTGGCGAACTGCGGGATCACCTTGACCATCGCGAAAATCACCGTAACCACCCCGAAGATCAACACCACGATCGGGTAGGTCATCGCCGAAGTGATCTTGGAACGCATGCTCTCATTGCGCTCGTAGTGCTCCACCAGACGGCGCAGCACCTCGATCATCGCGCCCGACGCCTCGCCGGCCCGGATCATGTTGCCGTAAAGCGGCGGGAAGGTGTCGGGGTGCGCCGTCACAGCGTCCGAAAGTTGCTCACCGCGAATGATGCGGTCACGCAGGTCGCCGGCGATCTGGCTCTGCGCCGAATCCTCTTCACCCTGATTGGCAAGACAGTTCAGCGCCGCGCCCAGCGTCATGCCGGCCTCCAGCAGGTCGCTCAGCTCCGACGTGAAGAGCAGCACTTCGGTGG
>Ga0209719_1004857_pt1 | contig 10621 bp, 9 predicted proteins | sample AD_JPNAS2_MetaG_FD_184421 | JGI IMG/M metagenome (GOLD analysis project Ga0209719, IMG submission 184421) | Active sludge microbial communities of municipal wastewater-treating anaerobic digesters from Japan - AD_JPNAS2_MetaG (SPAdes) (version 2) | ecosystem: Engineered > Bioreactor > Anaerobic >...
TCAGATCGCCGGTCTTACAACCTTTCTAGGTAAAAATTATGATAACTTGACAACCGTGGATGTAATCTGCCACGGCGTCTTATCCTCCGATGTCGCGGCATATCACATCAAGGCCTTGGAACAGGAATTCGGCGCCAATGCTACAGCAGTGAAATTTCGTAACAAACAACATGGATGGAAAAAATCATTAGCGTTCACCGTCGATTTTGAAAACGGGGAAAGGTATTGCCGGGGCGGTAAAGAAGACCGGTTCTTTAACATGTTTCTTAGTAATTATGATCTAAGGGAATGCTGCTATGCCTGCCCTTTTACAAGAACAACAAGGCCCGGTGATATAACGCTCGGCGATTTCTGGGGACTTGAAAAGACCAAACCGCATCTGTTTGATGACAAGGGCTACAGTTTTGTCCTGTTAAACCGGGCCAAAGGTAAAAAATTGTTTTCAAAGATTACAGATAAAATTTTTTATGAAATAACAGCCATTGAACAATGTAATCAGCCGAATCTTCAGAGTCCAACAGAACCGGATATATGGCGAAATTCATTTTTAAAAAGCATAAAGAAGCGGGGATTTGAACAGACTATTGAATATTTTTACAAGCCGCGGCCGCTCTGGAAAAAAGGTATTAGATATTTTCAGCGCCGCCTGAAAAAGGTTTTTTAAATATGTTTATCCTGCCGTCACTTTATAAAAGCGATATACCATATGCCAAACTGGCATTAGCAGATTGGTATTTTATCTTTGTGTTTTATCTAATGCCGACAACCTTCATTGGATTTTTACCTAGTCAGCTCTTATACATTCCTGGATTGATGGATCACCGGCTGTTAACGTTTATGTTAGCATTACCCCTTCCATTTATTGGGCCGCGAATAGATAGCAGTGATTTCTGGAATATACCGGGTATTAAATTGCTGTGCCTTGTCGCATTATCAGTTGTTCTTCGTGCAATATGGACGTATGTGAATAATGTTCCAGTCTTTGAAATATTTGCTGTACTTCGTTGGAACCTTATATGGCCGATATATAGTATATGTCTTTTGCATTATGCGAGTCGTTTGCCTATAGAAAGATTATACGCGATACTGAGAATATTTTTAATTCTTTTTTCCGTTCACGTTATTCTTGCGTCAATTTCTTTGCTTACAAATATTGATTTTTTCTTAAACAAAGTATCTGATCAAAAAGCTTATGAATATATAGAAAGAGGCCTTCCGGTTGATAATCTAAAAGCTTTCCCCATGCATATATTTGCAGGCACAGCTTTTCTATTTATACTTTTTATTCGCTATCACAAAAAATGGTCACACGCTTTATATTCCATAGCGGCTATTACTTTACCGCTTCTTTTCACGCGGCGCATGTACTCGATCATAATATTTATTCAGACGGCAAGCATTTACTCACTGTCTGTTTTGGCAGGTTCAAGGAAAGTTTTGTTCCGTATTCCCATAATTATTCTCGGAGTATTTCTGATTGTTTACGCCGCAGAACCCACAAGAGTTAATATATGGTTTGAAAAAATGATGCCTGTTATAGAAGAAGGAATTGAACCTGAAAATGTTGCAACTTATTTATTCCGCGAGAATCTATTGGAAGATTCAATAGTCTCGATATCGAATAACGAAAAATCATTATTTGGCGTGGGGTATCAACGTGAATACAATCAACTGAGGGGGGCATTATATTCTTACGCTTTGGGCGAAGATGCGCCCATAGCTTCAGTTATTTTTTGCGAAGGTTGGGGCGGCTTGTTTTTGCGTATATTTCCTTATTTGTTTTTAATGTGGTGTAATATTAGACGTTTTATAACGGTAGAAGAAAAAGATTTAAGATTGTATGCGGCGATGGTTATAGGTGTTCTGATATCGCAAATACCGGCGTATCTGCAGACGGCGGCAATTACACATTTTGAATATTTTTACGTGCCTTTCGCTATTGTGGAATTGATTATTTTAAAGATAAACAATTTATACTATCCACAAAAATAAAATCTTTATGAATATTTTATATTTGATAGCGACACCTAATATTTTCGGTGGTACCCCCAAAAAGCTTTTGGATATGGTGAAACATTCTCATAACCAATGCGTTGTATATTTTTGGGCGGATGCCTACAAAGACAAGCAGGAGCTTTTCAGACGTGCAGGTGCTACAACATACACTGGCGCTTACGGGCGCAATATATTTAAACACATCAGTTTAATAGCAAAAATTATTGACAAACATTCAATAACTATAGTTCAAACTCAATTTTCTTTTGGTGAGGTTCTTGGATTTTTTACCAAAGTGATTAGACCGCAAATAAAGTTGCTGATCACTTTTGAGGGACCATTTAGTCCGCCTTTCTTAAAACGATTAATTTTGAAGACTTTGTATAAGCGTGTTGATACATTTATTTACATTTCAGAATATGTACGTCAAGAAAAGCTCAAAGCATTTCCTGCCTTAAAAAACAGAACGGGTAGGATAATTTACAATGGTACAAGCCCGCTTATATGTACTAGTCATTTAACCAAGTTTTCCGAGTGTTATAAAATTGTCGCAGTATCTTTTTTAATAGGCTTGAAAAATATAGATACCCTTATTCGCGCAATAAGCATCATCGTCCATAATATGAATCAACAAAATGTCGAGTTATTTATATTGGGCGACGGCCCAGAGTATAAAAATCTTAGCAATTTAATCAAAGCACTAAAGCTTGAAAAACATGTCATGCTGATGGGGAATAGAAATGATGTGGGCGATTTTTTGCAGCAATGCAACCTTTTTACGCACCCCAGTGTTGCTGAAGGTTTCGGTTTAGTCGTTTCTGAGGCAATGCTTGCAGGCTTGCCTATTATAGCTGCCAAGGCCGGCGCGTTACCGGAATTGATTATAGATGGTGAATCGGGACTGTTGGTTGACCCCTTAGATGCTCAAGCATGGGCAGAAGCTATAATAAAATTGATGAATGATGCCACGTTCGCCAAACAACTTGGAGATAATGGGAAATTTAGAGCTAAAAATATGTTTTCCGTGGAAAAGTTTGTGGCAAATTATGAAAAATTTTACAAAGAAATCATTAATGGAAAATAATATTGTAATGGTATATTTTGCAGTGCGACTGTAACAGCAAGCTTAATTATCTTGATTATGATCGTCGAAACACACTTACAAAATACACAACCGATTACACAGGCTACAACCTCATGGCCAGGGCAGTTTTTTATCAAGAATTTATTTGCCGAATTTAATAGGTCAAACATCCGCTACGCAGTTATGCGGAATTATCAAAACCTACCCGGCAGCACGGATGGAAGCGATCTGGATATTATTGTACACCCTGTAAATAAAAATATTGCAAAAAAAATTATTTTTGACGTTATAAATAGATCAAATGGGGTGCCCATCGGTCATGTGAATATGCCCGGATTTTTAAAAATATTTGTACTGGGGTTTTTAAAAGAGGAAGAAAAAGAAATATTATGGTGGGGGATTCGGTTGGACATTTCATTTGGTCTAATTTTTAAAGGAGCTACAAACTTAATGGAATGGAGAGAAGACCAAATTATCTCCCATAACGAGGTTCGCGTTCTTAGCGATTCATTGGCGAATGTTTTAGGCGTGCTTAAGGAGGTGCTTAATAACAATCAATTGCCGAAACGATACCTTGATTCCGCACGCAATGCTGTTGCTGTCGAATGGGCCAACATATCTTTGGCGTTGGCACCAATGGGAAGCAAGGCCTTACATCTATTAAGGATGTTGCTTACAGAGAAGCCTGAAACTGGTGCAATTTATGATCGTTGTTCTGCAATTCGCAAAGCCTTACGACGCTATGCCTTTAGACAGGCACCCTCGCAGTATCTAAAACGTCGCGCTTTTTTTGAATGGTCTAAGGTGCGTCGCTATATCAGCCCCCCCGGTCTGATGATCGCCATTCTCGGTGTGGACGGTTCTGGTAAATCTACAATAATAGAAGCCATCCGACCTGTTTTAGAAGAAGCAACCCATAATGCCCTTTTTATCAAACATTTACGTCCCATGTTGCTCCCCCCTTTAGCAAGATTAAAAGGGGAAAAATCGGTGCAGGAGGGGCCTGTCCTGGAACCGCATGGCTCAACCCCTTCCGGTATGGTCGGCTCGATCTTACGGTTGATATATCTTACTTTAGATTACATTTTTGGTTACTGGTTGAAGATTCGCCCCAAAATCGCCAAACAACCCGCGATTGTGCTTTTTGACCGCTATGCCTATGATATGGCAATGGATCCCCATCGTTTTCGTATTGGTTTGTCTGGCAAAATTGCGGGCTGTTTTATTTCTTTAGTGACTAAACCAGATTTGATTTTCTGTCTTTGTGCAAAACCAGAAAGCCTTATTGCACGAAAGCAAGAGATAACAATTGATGAAACAAAACGGCAGGTATTATTTTTAAACAATTTTATCAAAAATGAACCAAGGGCAGTCTTGGTTTCAACCGAAACGAGTATTGAAGATTCAAAGAATCAATTATTGCATTCGTTGTACGATTTTTTATTGCAGAAAAAATCTGCAAACTAAAAACCATTCTAAGACTAAATAGGTATCTGCTTATGAATTCGAAGTATAAAGAATACGCTTCCTCTCGTTTGACTGGTAATTTTGGTGAAATGTCATCTTATCGTTTTGTTTATCCATACCTGAAAAATAAACGTGTTCTGGATGTAGGTTGCTCTGATGGACTTTATTTAAAAAGTCTTTCCAAAGAATCTGTTGGGATAGAACAAATACCTGCGCTTGCAGCTGCCTGTAAGAATAGCGGGCTAAACGTCATAGCCGGTGATGTTCTTGATGTTGTATCCGGTTTATCCGATAATTCTTTTGAAGCTGTGCTGTTCTCTCATGTAATGGAACATCTTGAATCCCCGATTTTAATGCTGAAGCAAATACATCGCGTTTTGGTACAAAAGGGTGTGCTTATTTTAGGTTTGCCCATAGAAAGGAATATATTTCGTGACGTTTTACGCATGGATTATTTTGATGGTACTCATATATATGCTTTTAGTGTTCGCAACTCTATCAAACTGTTGAATGAAACAGGTTTCGAGAAAAAAAAGATATATTTTCATCTTCCCAAATGCAGAAATTACATTGGTCACAAAATCGAAAGTGTCTGGAACGAAGTAAAGTGGCCACTACGTGAATATTTATCAATGGCCTATTGGATCGTTGCTGAAAAAATTTAAGAAATTGAAATCAAATCATATTAAAATGATCTTAGAGAAGAAATGCGAATGCTGTGAAAATATTTTACATAATAAAGTCGCAATGAAAAGGGGCTTTAATTTATACAGGTGTAACTCATGCGGACTTATTTTCGTTTGGCCTCAACCTTCTGAAAAGGTCTTTTTGTCACTTTATAGTTCATCTGATGGATACTATCTGGATACTCCGGCCGATCTTTCATTGACAAGTAGTGCTCGAGCTGATGTTGTCGATAAATTATTAAGGTCTGCGGGGATAAAAAAAGGCAGTTTCTTAGACGTGGGGTGCGCATCCGGTGCTTTGATATTTCATCTTAAGGAAAAAGGTTGGGATGTCTCAGGAATAGAGATAAATTCAGGTGCTGTTCAGATTGCCCAGAAAAACAATTTACAAGTAATAGAAAAGAAGTTTCAGAACCATCCTTATGAAAATGGCACCTTTGATGTAATACACATGGGCGATGTAATTGAGCATTGTGATTCACCCAACCAAGTTCTTTCTATTGCACATGCTTTGTTGAAAAAATCTGGTGCGCTTATACTAAGAACACCAAATGCCGACTGTAGCTTTGCACAAAGATCTCTTCCCGTAGCAAAATTTTTAAGGTTGCCATGGCCGCATTCAGAAGCGCCATATCATCTTTTCGATTTTACTGTGAATTCTCTTCGTATACTTCTAGAAAAGCATGGGTTTGAAATATCTCATATTGATTGTGAAAGAACTTCGCGCTTTGCATACATTATTGGTGGTATGGGTTATTTTGATGAAATGAAACGTCGCATTAAAAAGAACTATCAAAAAAAGTATTCGTTATCGACCTTGCGTTATGCGCCAAGAATAATATTGCTATCAACAATTTTTGCTCCTATATTTTTCGCAGGCAAGATAACTGACAAATATAATAAAAAGGGGAATGTCATTAATATTCTTGCTAAGCGTCTTTAGAATATTTTCGGTAACCAATTCTATAAATAAAAATGAAAGTTCTGATTTCAGCATACGCCTGTGAACCGGGGAAAGGCTCGGAACCGGAGGTCGGTTGGCAATGGGTGCATCAGATTGCGCGCTTTCATGAAACGTGGGTTATTACAAGAGCAAACAATCGTCTATTAATTGAAGAAGGTCTAAAGAAAGAACCAAATAAAAATCTGCATTTTGTCTATATTGATTTACCGGCTTGGGCAAGTTTCTGGAAAAAAGGAAATCGTGGAGTACATCTTTATTATCAAATATGGCAAATTTTATCCGGCCTGCAAGGTAGAAAGCTTCACAGAGAAATTGCTTTTGATATAGTTCAGCACGTCACCTTTGTTAATGATTGGATAGGTTCAGGCGCATCGCTTGTTCCCGTTTCTTTTGTTTGGGGTCCCATTGGCTCACATCCTTTTGTTTCAATAAAATATAAAGATTTTATCGGCTCACGCGAATATATCACAGGACTGGCCCGATTATTATTGAGACTCTCGGCAAGATATCGCGATCCGCTTTATAGAAGATGTGTTTCTAAGTCGGAGCGCATCTTAGTTGCAAACCGTGAATGCATTAAAAGACTGCCTGCAGCAGCCAGAAACAAGGCATTGATCTGGGCTCAAAATTCGGCTTCATTAAATGATTTAGCAATTCCAAAAAAACACGACTTGCCTTTAAATGTCATTAGCGTTGGTCGCCTTGTTGGATTCAAAGGATTCCGGCTTGCGATCAAGGCATTTGCTTCACACTTGCAATTATATCCAGAATCCAGATTAACCATTCTCGGAGATGGAAAACAACGTCACGAACTTGAACAATTAGCATGTGCTTTGGGTATTGAAAGAAGCATCACGTTTGCCGGACAAGTCGCAAGAAGCGCCGTTCTTAGCGCGATGAATTCGGGCAAAGTTTTTCTTTTTCCATCCTTTGAAGGTGCGGGGATGGTCGTCATTGAGGCGATGGCCAAGGGCTTACCCGTCGTCTGTTTGGATTTTGGCGGACCAGGAGAATATGTTACGGAAAATTGCGGCATTAAGGTTCCCCTGTCTGAACCTGTAGAGGTAATTAAGGGTCTATCGAATGCCCTCTCCAAGCTTGCTTCTAACAAAGAATTGTATGAACGTTTATCTGTCGGTGCTATTGAGCGTGTAAAAGAAAATTATTTATGGGATCGTGTCGGGGATAAACTGAATTCTATTTATCAGGAAATTTTCAAGGCCACAAAAGACAAAGCACATTCTAAATAGTCCATCACGTATGTCTTCTTTATATATCGGTTTACCTTTATCTAACCCGCGCATCCTCATCCCGCTATCTTCTTCGCGTGTTCAGAGACTGTCTTTTTTCCTCTACAGCCCCGGTTCAAGCTACGGTAAAATCTTTAAATGGCTTGGACGTGCTGCCGCAAGCACCGGATTAATGAGGTTATCGGGTAAATTTATTGCTGCGCCTATCGAAACGTTCAAGGCAACAGATTCTATTCAGCCGCTTTTAAATGAAAACGTCCTTGCGCATATTGAAAGCGCGTGGTGTGCAGCGCTTGGCGTTGATGCTATTTATTTTGCCCTCTCCCTTGGCGATCCGAATGATTACCGCAAGGTCACCGCACTGATTTTCGACAAAAACGAAAATCCTGTCGCTTTTGGAAAGATCGGTTACACACCGCAGGCAAAGTCACTCATTAAAAACGAGCGGCATACATTGGAAGTAATAAATACAACAGATATTCCAAGTACCATAATCCCCAAAATGCTTGGTTGCGGGGAAACGGATTCTTGTTTCTGGTTGCTGCAATCTACCTTGATGAATGGACACACATCCCCCATTCGCCTAGGTAAGGAGCATTTCAATTTTCTTTGTGATCTTGCCCGGAATACTGTGCAGGTGGTGTCCTTGTCTTCATCGGCACTCTATGAATATATTCAACAAATTTTAAAAGATCCATCTCTTGGCATAAAAAAGGAATTCGAATCGGAAAGGCATTTCATTGAAAAATTACGGAACCATGTTCTTGCTTTAACATCTGAGAATTTATCAAAACAATGGCCGTTTACAGCGGCACATGGTGATTTCGCGCCGTGGAATATGCGTCTGGCGCACGGACAACTCGCCTTGTTCGATTGGGAACAATACATCTCAGCCGCTCCAGCCGGATGGGATATTTTTTATTTCATTTTCAGGGTGGATAATTTAATCAACCGGTTAAGCCTTCAAGCAATATTCACAAAATTTGAAAAAGGCGCCTATTGGGATAACATTACATATTTTGAAAAAAAATTCGGCATGTCAATTCCTGATCAACGTCTTTTGGCATCTCTTGTTATTCTGGCCATTGCTTTTGATTTGATTCCCCGTTTGATCTGCCATACTAATCCATCATGAAGATTCTTCTGGTTCATAACTTCTATGGTTCCGCCGCCCCCAGCGGGGAAAACATGGTTTTCGAGGCAGAAAAATCTCTATTGCAAAAAAACGGACATGACGTTGCTGTGTTTACCCGCCAAAGTGATGAAATCAGGAATAACGGCTTTGCCGGCATGCTGCGTGGTGCAATAGCAACACCCTGGAATTTCAAGATGTCTATAGCCATTAAAAAGGCTATAGCCGATTTTAGCCCCGATGTAATACATGCGCATAATACTTTTCCGCTGATATCACCTTCAATTTTTTACGCTATCGGCAAAAAAGTTGCCCGTGTTCTTACTCTTCATAATTACCGTCTTTTTTGTCCAGCCGCCATTCCTTTGCGCAATGGAAAAGTCTGCATCGAATGTATTGAAAATAAAACTGTATGGCCATCAATTAGATATGGCTGTTATCGGAATAGCCGTTTGGCAACTTTACCTTTGGCCGTTAGCGTTGCTCTGCATCGCATGTTGGGCACGTGGACAAAGCACGTTGACGCCTTTATTACACTTTCTGATTTTCAGCGCACGTTAATGGCAAGTGCGGGGTTGCCCGATGAAAGAATATATGTGAAACCAAATTTCTATCCCGGCAACCCATCTGTTGTTCCGTGGGGTAAACGCGGGGAATTTATCGTTTTTGCAGGCCGGCTCACTGCCGAAAAAGGTGTTAATAGTTTGCTTAGGGCCTGGCGTTTATGGGGCATAGAGGCACCAGCGCTAAAACTTGTGGGTGCTGGAGAATTGCGCACCGAACTGGAGCAAATGGCTTCCGGTTTGCCTGTCCAATTTATCGGCCAGGTTGGAAGTTCTGAAGCACAGGCGCATATTGCAGACGCCCGTTTGTTGGTTTTACCATCAGAATGTTTCGAAGGGTTTCCCATGGTTATTCGCGAAGCGTTTGCTTTTGGAACACCTGTGGCGGTCTCCAATATCGGCCCTCTTCCTTCAATCGTACAGCACGGCAAAGATGGCGTTGTCTTTGAACCTGAAAATCCTCAATCACTTTTGAATACGGTTCGAACGGCATGGGTAACGCCTTCTTTGCTCGAAGAATTAGGTGCGGGCGCGCGGGCGGAATTTGAATCTAAATATACGGAAGATGTTAATTATAAAATCCTGATGGATATTTATAAAAAGGCGATAGCAAGTAAAAAGAGTGCATTGTGAATAGTAAGATAGTTAAAGAAAAAATTCTTGGATATAGTGTAAATATCTTTTCTCTTGAGGAATGCGTGAACAGAATATTTGATTTGCTGCGTGAGGATAAAAGAACGTGGCTGGCGTGTTTTAATCCGCATTCGTATGTGCTTTCTCTGGAGGACAAGGTTTTTTCCCGCGCGCTGAAAGATGCAGACTGGTTGGTGCCCGATGGCGCAGGTGTAGTTCTGGCTTCGCGCATACTGGGCGGCAATATTAAACAGCGAGTCACGGGTTCGGATGTTTTTTACGGTCTAAACAAACGGATGAATGCCGCGGGTTCACTACGTGTCTTTTTTATGGGTTCAACTAATGAAACACTTGAGCGAATTCGGGAAAGAATGGCTGACGATTATCCGAATATTAAAATAGTTGGTACTTATTCTCCACCTTTTAAGGATGTTTACTCCGGCGCGGAAGTGAGCGCGATGGTAAAAGCGGTGAATTCGGCAGCACCTGATGTTTTGTGGGTCGGCCTCTCGGCCCCGAAACAGGAGAAGTTCATTCTTGAAAACCGCGCGCGGTTGAATGTGAAATTTGTTGCGGCTATCGGCGCTGTTTTTGATTTTTATTCTGGAAATGTCAAACGGGATTCTGATTCATGGTTTGTGAGTCATGGCATGGAATGGCTGCCCAGGTTGCTGCAGGAGCCGAAACGTTTATGGCGGCGGATGTTTTTTTCCGCACCGGTTTTTATGTGGCATGTGGTGAAAGAGAAGGTTAGAAGATTAGCACATTAGATGCTTTAGACTCCTTTGTCATTCGGAACGTATGTGAGGAATCTTGAAAAAAAAGATTTCTCGTCGCTTCGCTCCTC
>Ga0209719_1004867_pt1 | contig 10601 bp, 4 predicted proteins | sample AD_JPNAS2_MetaG_FD_184421 | JGI IMG/M metagenome (GOLD analysis project Ga0209719, IMG submission 184421) | Active sludge microbial communities of municipal wastewater-treating anaerobic digesters from Japan - AD_JPNAS2_MetaG (SPAdes) (version 2) | ecosystem: Engineered > Bioreactor > Anaerobic >...
GAAAGAGATCCCCCAAGTTGAATGAAAGCTTGCGGCCCGCCTGGAGTAGGTCGTAAGGCAAGGATTCCAGCTCCGCATCCTGCAAGCGGAGGACTACCACCAGATCGGTGTGCTCACCCCGGTCCCAGATCGAACGGTACTTTGACTCATAGGCGTATCTGAATTCGACCGGATCACTGAACTCGATCAGGTCGAACCCGCGCCCGCGAAGCTCCAATGCCAGCTTCTCCTCGGTCAGCAGACAATCCGGGTCCGCGACCAGGGTCAGCTTGCTGACGTTGGGCACAAAGTCGTTCAGGATGGCGTCTCGCCAACTACTCATTGAGCGCCTCCCTTGATAATCCGCAGCATCAGCAGCGGCCGGATTTCCGGTACGATCTGCCTTGCTGATTGCAGTTCGTGCCGCCACTCGGATTCGTCCGCATCGCAACGGGACAACCTGAATTGCCGTACCTCCGGCAATCCAACCCGTTCGATGGCCTTGCGGCGCGAGGCAAAGGAGACGATTCCGCGTTCCTCCTCGCGAGCCACAGAGGCGAGATGCGCCTGCTGTAATGCGTCGAACAGCTCCTGTCCGGCCTGTTCGGCAGCAAACTGCAAGCTCTCATGGGCGGTAATGGATTCATCCTGGCCGAGGGTGGTCTGCACTTGGGCTTCCGCTGTCTGCAGCGCATCCCAGATATGCCGGGCCGTGGGCAGAAACAGTTTGCCTTCCTCGCTCAGGAACACACTGACATATCCCCGCCGCACCATGGGAATGCGCAGGAGTTGTGTCTTCTGGTGCATCCCGGCCTGAAGGCGGATCTCAAAGAGTCCCCAGAGTCCGGAGATGCTGGCTGGCAACCCGCTCACGCTTACGCATGGCAATGGCTGGCCAGCCGCGATCTGCGGCAGGTTCAGGGCAAGCCCACGGACACGACTGTTTTCAAGGTTGAGCAAGGTTGCGTCGGTCAGGCGATCCGCTTCCCGGGCGTTGAACACGGCCTTGCGATGTTCCTGGCCGTCCGGCCAATTCAGATCCCACCAGGAGCGCTTGCGGCTGGCCGCGCCGCCGTGAGAGTTGAGATAGCCGACCGTCATCCGTTCCACCCAGTGAGGCAGCGGATGGGAACGCAGACGCTCAGCCGCCTGCACATCCGGCTCTTCGGAGATGCCATAGATGGCGGAGGCCTCGCGCACCTGCTGAATTTCATCGCGAAGCCGGGCCACCGTGTGATCGACGGAGGTTTCGATCCCGTCAGGATTGATGATGGCCGAGGCGAACACATCCTCGAACAGCTCACCGGCCTGGGCGGAATCGAGTACGTCGCCGGTCTTGTCGATGCCGAACTCGTCGAAGATCACCGAGAGCTTCTGCTCCAGCACTTCGCGGACCCGGAACTCGACCGAATCCTCAAACACGAAGTTGATTGCCCGCACCTTCTTGGGCTGCCCGATACGATCCACGCGGCCGATTCGCTGTTCCAGCCGCATCGGGTTCCAGGGGATGTCGTAGTTGATGATGACATGGGCGAACTGCAGGTTCAGACCCTCACCACCCGCATCGGTGGAAACCAGCACGCGGTGCGATTTGCGGAAGGCATCCTGGGCCTGCTTGCGTTCCTCCATATCCATGGAGCCGTTCAGGGTGACCACCGATATCCCCCGGGCTTCCAGAAACTCCTTCAGCATCTGCTGGGTAGGCACGAACTCGGTGAAGATCAGCACCTTCAGATCCGGTTCGTTTTCCTCGGCCTGCAGCTCGTAGACCCACTCGATCAACGCTTCGGCCTTGGCGTCCGGTCCAGCCTGTTCGCAGCGAACCGCCGCATCGAGCAGGGTCTCAACATGGCTGCCTTCGCTCTGCAGAGCCGACACATGAGATTTCAGCAGCTCATCGAGCAGCTCCTGGCCGTCCATTTCGTAGAGCTCGGCCATTTCATCGTCTGGGCTTTCCGATCCCTCCGTACCGTTTTCCAGCTCCGCCAGTCGCAGGCTGGCCTGCTGTTCGCCTTCCTTGAGCGCGGCAAGTCGCCGTTCCAGCGTGGTGCGGATCGCCCGGGTGCTGGAGACCACCAGGCGCTGCATCAGGATCATCAGGAAGCCGATGTGGCGCTTCTTCTCGCGCAGGGCCTGGTTGTAGCCCTCGCGCACATAGTCGGTCACTGCCTCGTAGAGGAGTTGCTGCAGGTGATGACGGCTCTCCCAGGCCACCGGGGCCATCTGCGTGCGCCGGGGTTTGAAGAGCGGCTTGCCGTCGGCATCGATGGCCTTGCGCTTCTCGGTACGAATGACATACGGTGCCACCCGCTCACGGGAAACACTGTCCATATCCGGAAAGGCGTCATCATCCAGCAGGTTCATCAGGCGATGAAAGGCATCGGTCTTCCCCTGGTGGGGAGTCGCCGAAAGGAGCAGCACATAGGGCGCAGCCTCCGCCAGCCCCTTGCCGAGCTTGTAGCGGGCGACCTGATCGGTGCTGCCGCCCAGGCGGTGCGCTTCGTCCACCACCACCAGATCCCAACCAGCGGTGATCAGATCTTCGAACCGGCTGCGGTTGTATTCGGCAACGCGCTCAGCAGTCCAGCCACGCCGCTTGTCCATGGGCTTGACCGAATCCAGGGAAACGATGACCTGATCGAACATCGACCAGGCTGATTTCCGCTGGTCCGCACCTGTAGCCAGGCGCTGCAAGGTGCCGATGTCGTCGCCCAGCACGAGCTGGAACTGCTCGTTGAAGTGGGTCTGCATTTCGGCCACCCACTGGGTAGCGATGCCTTTGGGAGAGACGACCAGGATTCGCCGAACCAGCCCGCGCAGCTTGAGCTCGCGCATGACCAGCCCGGCCTCGATGGTCTTGCCTAGACCCACCTCGTCGGCCAGCAGATAGCGCACGCGGTCGCCGGAGATGGCCCGGGACAAGGCGTGGATCTGGTGCGGCAGCGGAATGACGTTGGACTCCATGGGAGCCAGCAGCACATGACCGTCGGTGGCGCTAGTGGAGCCTTCGAGCACCTCGGCCACCTTGGCTGCGGCGGCCACATAGGCAATGCGTCCGGCTTCAATCTCCGGCTGCAAGTCGGCACTCAGCGGCCGCAAAGCGGAGCGGGGCACGCGCACCACCGCGTCCTGGTTCGGCAACCAGACACGGCACACCGTCTGCCCCCACAAGGTCTGTTCTTCGATGACCTTGCAGGCGCTGTTATGAACGGTGCTATATTGCCAAAGCGACTCCATCCGCTAATTACCCTCTACCTTGATCTGTTGCCTGCTGAATCTGGATCGCAGGTGCAATGCGAGTTCGAATTTCGTTGTAAACAGCGATGTCGACGCCCTCGGCTACTTCCAATGACACGGCCAATCCATACGCGACAGAGCTCTGGAATTTTCCAGCGTCCTCACGGCAGTTCACTTTGATTTCAATAACTTCCCCGTCGATGAACGGAACAGCTCTCTCGCCTTCGAAAACTTCATGTTGGACTGTTCCACGCCGTACCGCACGCCAGCCGTCGGTCCCGCTACAGCTCTCTTTCCTATCTTTGGCAGGCACAACTCCGCCGACCTCGAACCACAGGCTTGATGTTCTGTACTTTTGCGTTCCTGCAGAAATTGGTGAAAGCCATGCCATGGTTACGGTCAGGCGTCGCCATTCAGGCCGAGAGCCCAAAGAAGGCGGCAGCGGCAATCTGAAAACATGGGCTTCACCATCCAAAAGTTGCCCAAATCCCAACAAGGAAGCTCTCTGATCCGTACAATCCAGAACGCGATCTACTTGGGGAACGCCATAGCCCATCCACCTGCTAACAAGCCCACTGATCTGTCGATTATTCTCTGGCGTGCGCAGTAGGTCTCCGATTTGAATGCCAATATCTCCCCACGCACATCCATGAACCAGCATGGCCTTCAACAGCGGCGCTTCACAGGCTCGCGCATCGACATCTGTAGCCTGCTCAGCGAATATTTGCTGCAGCGAGTCGTAACAAATACCGGCAGCACGACTCATCAAAGCAGCGGCATTACTTGTTCCACAGGAATAGGCAATACCTTCGAGGCTCCCAGATTGCCGGGCTGGAATAGCAGTTTTGTTTCCTGGTGGAGTATTACGAATTGATGGTTCGACCGGCTTTATGACGTAATTATCTCGCCGTGAAGAGCGGAGATCTTCCTGGTACAGGACCCTGCCTCCCGGGAAGACGATATCCGGCTTAATCGCCCTTCGATAACCGCTACCGAACGCCGAAACCGGGCTCGGCAAAAACTGGAGAAACGGGTTGAATCTGTTATTGACCACCCCAAAGTGAGATGAATCGTATTGAACTGAACCAACCGTCAGCCCATTGATACTCTCGGCTGGAGAAAGAAGCTTGCGATTCCTGGCATCAGAAAATAGTGCTTTAACAACAGCGACTTCTTGTTCTTGTGGATCTGAAGATTCAAATTCGGTCCGCGAAATCCCGAGTTGTATAGCGTCTGACTGATTCCCGGCGCTTACAACAAAAAGCACACCATAGGTGAGGCTGAGCCAATCCAGTAGCCTTGCTACAGGACTCATGGACTGCAGGAACTGTCTGTAGGGATCACCAATCGATAAATTGATCACCCTTACAGAAGGGGCTACCGGACCTTCTGTGCCATCACCTTCAAATAGCCTTTTCACAGATCGGTGAATGAGGTCCACTAGCAGGACGTCATCCGGAATGTGTTCACGGCGAGGTGTCCGAAAATCATTTGGAATCGGCTGCATAATCGGGCGTACATACACTGGTCGCCCCAATGGCCGCAGCCCATCATTAAGGTCGCCGTGGACGATCAGAGACGCCATTGATGTGCCATGCACGCGCTCATTGGCGTTATAGCTGTTTTCTACATCGTCTGGGTCGTCGACAATTAGTCTTCCATTCAGAAGTCGATGATTCGCCAATGGGAGCCCATCCAAGACCGCAATTACCGGCTCTCCATCCGGCAGCGAATGTTCTTCGAGTTCGGAATAGACTGCCTCGTCTTCGAGAAGGCCATCGCCAGCAAGCATCTGCCCGACAGGTCGAAAGAACATGACGCTGTCACATTTCACCAGTTCCGTATTCGGATTATCGACAACGGCCTGGATGGCATTGGCTGGCAACTCGGCCAAAATGCCATGATAGGCAATACCATCATGCAGTGACTCAGCCAAAACCTGCCCGCCTAGCTGCTGAATCAGGTTTGTAACGATTGCTGAGCCTTGCCGTCTCTTCTCTTCACTGTTTCGATACCAAAGCTCGACTTCAAACCGGATAAGCCTGCCGCCGTCATGCTCCAGATCTTCTCGCCAGGCATCAATCACCCCGGTCTCCAGAAGCCTGTCTTTGACGTCCCACCGGCGAATATCTTTCAAGCGCAAAAATACATCACGAAACTTTGTGAGCCCACCGTCGAATTTCTGTTTTGGGTCGTCCTGGTCCGTATATCGACGCCACATGGAGAGCATCTCATCCAGAGCTCTCTGATTGGTCATAACCATGTATAAACGGCCACTCAGCTCCTTCTCCGGATGCTTTTCATCGAAGAAGTCCTGATCAGGGCCTATTTCGTCGATCTCAAATTCACCCATCCACTCAAAGCCATCAATGCGCTTCACAGCATTGGCGAAATCTTCGACGCTCCCGATGGTTTCCATCACAAGGACCTGTTCAGGGTCTATGCCCGTCACAGCTTGCTGGATCTCGATGTTACGGGCGCGAACAGCTTCTTGTAGCTGAGTAAATTTTGGAGCCAGTCTTTCCCCTTGCCGAAAATGTGTCGGCAGATGCGGGCGACCACCTCCGCCGCCAAGATTCGACTTGGAAGTAACCTCAGGCGTCGGGAAAAGGAGTAGTGGGCGGTCAGGCATCCTTCACCTCCGGTTCGTCCTGTTGAGCCACGGTGACTGATCGGGCGGACCAGCTCTGGAGGGTTTTGGACACGATATCCTTCATGTCGGCGTTCGGTTGTTCGAGCACATACTGGCGGAACACGGTCGTGCCGAACTCTTCGACTTCCGCGAAATTCGATCCTTGGAGACGTTTGGCCAAAGTGCCAGGCGCGTATCCCAAAGAGATCTTGATCCGGCGTTCGAACTTTTCGAACCACTCTGTCAGGCGAGCCCGGGTTGGGCCGGGTAGCGTCATGCGGACCTGGAAGCGCCGCCATACAGCACGGTCCAATAATTCGGCATGATTGGTTGCCCCGATGACCATGACATGGCTCGGCAGGTTGTCGATCTGCATGAGTAACGAACTCACCACGCGCTTGATCTCACCGGTCTCGTGCAGATCACCGCGCTCCTTGCCGAGGGTTTCAAACTCGTCGAAAAAGAGGACGCATTTCCGAGTGGAGGCGTATTCGAACAGTTTCTTAAGGCGGACAGCGGTCTCGCCCAGGTAGGTGCCGACGACGCTCTCATAGCGAACCACAAGCAGTGGGACCACCAGTGCTTCTGCAATGGCTTCGGCCAGGGATGTTTTACCATTGCCCGGCGGTCCAATCAGAAGCACGCGGTTGCGGGGCTCCAGGTTGTAAGACCTGAGCAGGTCGGTCCGGTGCTGTTCCTGAATCAGGCTCTGGCAAATCTGCAGCACCTCATCCGGCAGGATGAGATCGGATAGCTTTCGCTGGGGCATAACCTCATGGAACAGGTTGCCCATGCGCTGATCCAGCATAGGACCACCGCCATTGGTAACGGGGCGTTCAACCGGAGCGGCGTTGAGTAACTCCTCGAGTTTCTCGGCCAGCACCTTGTGCTGCTTGGTTCGTTCTTCGGCGATGATCGCCTCGACGACCTTTCTAAAGCTGGCCTTGTCTCCCCGTATGCCGGATTGGACAAGGCGAATTAGTAAATCCGCTCTTGCCATTATTCGCCTCCCATTCTTGTTACCGCCTGGTCGTACCACATGAGCAGCTTGGGATCTTCTTCCAGGACGTTGTTGGGGATCTTGTCGGCCACGGCGACGATGACGGCGTAATCACGCTCCTGCCAGGCTTTCTTGAACCCGGCGCGGACAGCCTCCAGGCGGAAGACCTTGAGTTTCTTTTTGACCTCTTTGTATTCCTCGAACTCCTTGAGCAGCGCCTTCTCGCGCAGCTTCTCCAGGTCGCCCGCCTTGTTGGGATCGGGCACGTACCAGCGGTCACGGGCCTTGGCGACCAGGGTCGGATCATCCTTGGGCAGGTTGCGCAGCTCTTTCCAGTTGGTGGAGAGGTAGGCATGGATCTGCTCAGGCACAGGGCCTTTGCCGTCGTAGCAGAGGAAGTTCTGGTTCAGCAGTTCGCGCAGGTCGAGCTGGGCCTCGTTCTTGCTCCAGCCGCCGAGCTGCTGCATGAACTGAGGGTTGATGTCGGAGAAGGTCTGCGGCTTTTCCTTGATGAGCTGACGGAGCCATTGGATGGCGGATGCCTCGTCGGAGACGAACATCGAAAGCTGCTGTGGGGCACCGGAGGTCATCTTCTTGCGGTCGTATTCGGCCACCTGATCCGGCAGGAAATACATGCCGTCACGCTCAATGAAGCGCTGCGATAGTCCGACCTGGAACTCCTGGCTGGAGATCGGCACCGGGTAGCCCTTGCGAACGTAGAACGCAATCATCTGGTCGAACAGGATGCGTGGGTCGCGCTCGGGAACCATTAGCAGCAAAACGCCCTGTCGTTTGGTGACAGGTAGATACTTCAAGTGCGTGCGAACAAAATCCCATACGCCTTCTTCGGTTTGCGCCTCCTTCTGGAAACGCTCTTCAAAGCCGCCATTGGGTTTATATGCAGAGATGACGAGATCTTGCTTGACATTAGTCGGATTTGTCATGGCCTTAACACCGCCATGTTTTTTATCAAGAACGGAAACATTGCCTACGATAAAGCCTGCGTCAGATAACGCATTCTGAATGCTATTCCAAACAGAGGCCCGTGTATTTGAGAATTCTACAGTCATCCAGCGCCCGGGCTTCAAGCTTCGATATGCTTCGGAAAAACAGGAAATCATTAACTCACGATAATCATTTATCGATTTTTCTTGAGTCTTATTCTCTATTGCCTCCTCGTTTTTGCAGGTTAATAATGCGAGCCAAGATTCCCAAATAAAACTTAGTTCCGAGTACATTATATTTGCCCCAAAAGGCGGATCAATGAACAAGTAATCAAGTGTGTTGTCTGGAATTTCAGGCAAACTGGTAGCGCTAGAAGTCTGAACGAGATTACCTTTAGTTTTCCATCCTACATTAATAATCTTGTCTTCAAAAAGCTCAATTGCGGACTGTTCAACCACTTCACTTGGAATATAGAAAGTTCCCGTCAATGGTCCGTTGACGCGCCCTTCAAGGTTATGCGAGTTAACAACATACCTATTGCACTTGGTAAGGTTTCTCGAAAGAAAAGCAGTGGCAATCCATTTGAGTTTTCTTGGAAGGCGTGACCAGAATTCGGCTGCGCAAATTAGATTTCGCTTACTGTAAAAATGGTGCACATGGGTAATTCCAACAGCAAATGGGTCGTTGGTTTTGTCACCTTTTGGAATTGCAAAAGTCGGAAACCACTTCGGTGAAGAATGACTCTCGATTTTTTTAATTAGCTCAAGGTCGAAATCTGTTGGCTTTTTCTTGAACCTTTTACCTTTTGCGAAATAACTTACAAGGACAGGGACCTGTTTTGCTTGTTTAATTGTTTCACCAATTGCATCGTCAAAAAATGTTTCCCATGCCCTTTCAACTTTTGAGGATATTGGCCTTCTGTGCGAGGTCGGTTTTGAATTTTCTGTTTTTGGATTTGCGGGTGATTTGCTAAGCCAATGATTGCAATTTGGGCAATGAAAATCATCTAAAACAATACCCTCACCGATTTTTACGGCAACGTCCCAGAAAACAAATTCTTCTGCGCATTCTGAGCACACAAAGACATCAGACCAAACAACGTAGTTAATTCTGCCCTTGGTTTTGCCGTCCGTGTGAAGCGTTTCATACATCCAGCCACATTCTTCCTTTACTTCTTTTAGGATCTTTTTTGCCTGGCTTTGGAAGGCCGCAACATCGACTGGCGTGTTGTAGTTGTAAGCAATAAAAGTTGCCGCTGGGGAAAGATCATTGAGGATAGCTCTACGGACGCCCAGCTTCGAAAATGGCTTCCAAACCTTTTTGCCATCCTCATCCACCTCTTCCTGCAAAATGGTCCCGTCCGGCTTCACCTGGTAGCCAAGAGACATGACCACTTCGCGGTCGCCACACATTTGCGCAGCCACACCCGTCATGCCGGTTCCACAGAACCCATCGAACACGATGTCCCCTGGCTGGGTGTAATGGAGGATGTAACGCATGATGGCTTTGTGCGGCACCTTGGTGTGGTAGGAGTGCGCGTTGTAGATCGGGTCATTCTTGCCCTCGCTCACATCGGCCGCAAAAGGCTCGCGGTGATAGTGATAGCCGTCCTCGGTCAGCTCAGGCTTCTGCGCCTCCCACTCGGCGATGAAGTCGGCAATCCACGGGTTCGGACAGGCGGTGTAGTACGGCGGATCACTCAGGTTCAGGATGTCCTCGTCTTGGCCGATGGGAAAGCCCTCGATCTTGCGGAACTCCGGGTCCTGCAGCTTCTTGCGCAGCTCCTCGGTAAAGTGGGCGCGGCGGGCCTCATCGTTCTCGAAGGTCATGCCGAGGCAAGTCACCGGGCCGGAGGGCTTCTGCGGCTCTTCAAGCAGCGAGTCGAACAAACTGGTTTCTTTCATCTTCATAATCCTTGGCTTTCGTCTTGTGTCTCAGCTTGGTCACTTTGCGGGTGACCAAACTCGGCGAAGTTGGTCACTCGCTTAGTCACTCTTATTCCATGACGATCCGCACCTTGGCCGGGTCCTTGCCCTTGGTGAGCTGATCAATGTACTCTTCAAAGCGTTTCTTCATCTCCGCCGGGGTGGCCGGGCCGTCGGTGACCTGCAGGGCCTGTTGCAGCTCCTGCGCATTGACGGTGACCTTGACCAGGCCGGAGAGTACTTCCTTCAATGCATGGACAAAGTTGCTGTCCAGCGGCACCGGCAGTTCCTTCGACTTGATGAAGGCCTCCAGGGGCTCGCGGTCGTCGATTTTCAGCAGGTCCATGTTGGCCTGGGTGATCGGGTCCTCCAGGTTGCTGAGGATGGTGGAGGTCCAGGCCGTCACCATGGCGTCGAGCTGGGCGTCCATCTGGTCGATCATCTGCGAGCCTGCTGCCGTGCCGGTTTCCACCGACGGCCGGAACCCGCAATGCGGGCAGATCGGCGAGGCGTCGAGGTTTTGCTCGGTCAGCGCGAAGCAGCTCTTCAGCCCGGCCAGGCGGTTCTGGTAATCGGTGAGCTGCTGCCGGGGCATCAGGTCGATACCAGCCAGCTTGAGCAGGGTTTGCAGCCGCTGGTCGTTGAGCAGGCCCGCCTTGCGCTTGTCGTCGTTCACGCCCAGCCGGGCCTTGGTGTGCAGGCCGATGTAGGCGACGGTGTAATCCTTCTTCAGTTTTTGCAGCTTGGCCCCGATGGACTGGGACTGGCTGGCCAGCTCGGTCAGGTCGGCCTGCTTGAGGGCATCCAGCACATCCTGCCGGGTGGTCTTCATGCGATCCACCCAGTCATGCTCGGCGGGCAGCACCGCCTCGGCGGTGGAGAG
>Ga0209719_1004871_pt1 | contig 10597 bp, 10 predicted proteins | sample AD_JPNAS2_MetaG_FD_184421 | JGI IMG/M metagenome (GOLD analysis project Ga0209719, IMG submission 184421) | Active sludge microbial communities of municipal wastewater-treating anaerobic digesters from Japan - AD_JPNAS2_MetaG (SPAdes) (version 2) | ecosystem: Engineered > Bioreactor > Anaerobic...
AGACTCGCAGCCGAGTTTCCCAACGCAGTATAAGAGGCGCGGGAAGGGTTTCCGTACACCCTAAAAGCAGGGAGGTGAGAGTTTTGGCGAGTGTTGTCTACGTGCTAGAGAAACGCATGACAGAAGGTTCGCGCGTGACGGCTCTTCGATACTGCACCTGTGGGACTCTTGTTAGCACGCAGCGTGCAGCAGAGAGCATGGTTCGTGAGAATGAATTGCCGTTGACGTGGAACGCGACTGCTCGCGGGAAGTGGGTGGCCGTAGTCAATCCTGAACTCTCGTACATCATCACGGAGGAGGAGGTATTCGACTAGCTCCATGCTAACACGTTGCGCCGGTGCTCACGCGACACCAACAAAAGCTAACATCAAAACAGAGTGAAAAGGCGCGATACGCAGGGCATATGGGCAATGGCGCAAGGAATTTTCGGACGCAGTAAAAAAGGGCGCTATTGCGCGGCTCGCCACAAGGCTCTAGGACGCGCGCAACCGGCGCGAGAGGACAGAAACCCTATGGACAGGCTCCACACAGCCCACAGAGGCGCAGGGCGCGCGTGGTGAGGTGTTACGTGGGCGATCTGCTCGCGCAGTGCAGCCGGCTCGAATGCAGTCAGAACGCAGTCAATTCGCGCGAGTTTCCCTGCGGCTGCGCGGCAAGCTGTACTGGACTCATTCGATGCCGTCGTAGTCGTGATCCTGCCCGACGGCAGCCGAATGCTGTCTGAATCGAAGCTGTTTCCCCACAAGATGTTCAGGGCGCCCTTGGGGTATCACCGTCGGTTTGCGTCACCATCCCTCGCGAAACGCGGGACCCCCAAAACCCAGCGGATCAATGCGCAAGGGTGCTGAAGATGGGTACTAATGCCGCCTTCAGGAGGAGGAGCAGGTCTGTTCCGTCTAGGCAGGCCCTCTACATGTGATGAGGATCAAGGCGAGGGAACACCGGCCGCTGCGGCGCTTCAGAATATGCCGATAGGATGCAGCTCAGAGGTGTTCCAGGAGATCCACAAGCGCCAATAGGTCACTGATCTCGTAATCTGGCTCGTCTTCGGGTGCAGCCTCCAGCGCAGAGAAGTGTCCGAGTGGTCTTCTCAGGCGCACAGATTTCATCTTGAGAAGTCTGGCACCCCTGATGTCACGCTCAGGATTGTCCCCCACCATCACTGATTCGGCTGGCAGTACTCCTAGTTTGGAACAGGCAACCTCAAACGGAAGGGGATCTGGCTTCCAGTGACTTCGCCCATAGTCATCTGCGATGACTATGCAATCTATCATTCTGTCAAGCCCGAGCTTCCTAACCTTCCGTCGCTGGACCTGAGCATGTCCGTCAGTAATCAGGGCAAGCAGGTAATCCGCTCGCAGTCGCTCGATGACCTTTCTTACCTCTGGGAATAGCCGAATATCAGGTTCATGATTCCTAAATACATCCACCAGATGTGGAACCCATTCCGCAGGGAATCCAAGTCTGTCTGCAGCCTTGTCTAGCACCCTGTCTCGCCCTTCACCATCCCAAATCGACATGAGATAGCTGCCTAGCGCACAGCCTGATTTGAACCCCAACGACTCGACCTCTTTCATAACTTGCACAAAAGCTCCGAGGACGTAATCCCTCTCTAGGTACAGAGTGTCATCGAGATCAAACAGAACTGCCCTAATCACGCTGAGCACCGCCTGGGTTTACCGTGATAATAGCCCCTTCATGGAAGAACACCTCGCCCAAATATCTGAACATGGAGACGTTCCGTCCATAGTCGCTAGGATTCCCGTACGCGGTGCCGCCACATGCCTCCTCCAATACCGAGCTGAGCAGCCTCCCATCGACCGCTACATCCGCGAGTACACTGCCCGAACCCAGCCTTGTGTTCACCTCGATCAAGCAAGGCGGGCTAGTCAGGAACATCTGTATGTTGAGCGGGCCCATGAAACCGCGATCGGCAAGTGCTCTCATCGTCCTGAGTGCAAGTCCATGTGCCTCAGGCAATTCGACGGTATGAGATTGATAGGCTTCACCACCTACCACCTTGTCCCGCATCCTTGGCACGCACACAATCGGATGGCCAGTGCGAGACACAAATCCGTCTACACTCAGCTCGGGTGCTCGCACATACTCCTGAAACAGCATGTCCGAGTGCATCTCCAGTACACTACGGGCCTCTGTATATGACCTGCATATGCCACAGCGTTGAGAACCAAAACCTCGCTGGGGCTTATGGAATAGCGGATAGCTAGCATGGCTAAGCTCATTCGGCTCAACATACTTTGGAACAGGTAGATTGCACTCATGAGCAAATCGGCGAAACTCAGCCTTGTCAAGACACATTCTGACCACGTCTTCATCTGGGCAAACAACGCTAGTACCAATTCTCAAGAACGACTCGACATGAGGGCTCAGCCTCTCTAGGTCTAGGTCGATCAGTGGAACGAGTACGCGCACCAGCCGAGACTCACAGAGCTTAAGAAGAGCACCTATGTAATCAGAGTCCCTTATGGGCGGAACGACCGCAAATTCGTCGGCAAAAACCCCCGCTGGGGCGTTCTCACACATATCTGCAACAATCAGTCTGCCACCTCTGAGCTGGCTGACCGTAGACATTGCCTGCTCTAGCTGTCGAACCATACCGACCCACTTGCCGCCGCTCACAACAAGAACGTTATGTCTTTCCTTCATGCTGGCCCTCCTTGCATACACTCGACGCTACCCTGAGCTGGAAATGCACCCAACTGGGGCAGCACGGGTACCTCTTGCATGTAGGCGTTTGTTCGCCCTAACCAGAGCATCACCGTCCGTGCTTTGACGGAAGCTATCCCTTGGCATCTTCCTCAATCAACTGCTCTGGAGAGAAATCCTCAACGTCTGAAGCAAGCTGGTCCTGTCTGAATCCTGATCTGCACAGTACGACCAAGACAGTCCTGCAGACGATCGATAGGTCAAGCGCAAATGAAAGGTTGTCAACATACCACAGGTCTAGCCGGATGCGCCTGGACCAGGGTATTTCGTTTCGCCCGTGTATTTGAGCCCAACCTGTGACGCCGGGTCTCACATCGAGGCGACGTGCCTGTTCCTGAGTGTAGTTCGCCGCCTGATAGGGTAGGCCTGGACGAGGCCCGACTATGCTCATGTCTCCGATGAGTATGTTCCACAGCTGTGGCAGCTCATCGAAGCTGGTGGCTCTCAGCCACCAGCCTACCGGGGTGATTCGCGGGTCGTCTTTCTCCATTCCGTATCCAGCGCCCATCTGCTCAGCGCCAACAACCATGGAGCGAAACTTGATCATGCGAAATGGTTTTCCGTACAGGCCGGTTCGCTCTTGGAGAAACAATGCGGGGCCATCTGAGGTAAGCCTAATGCACATTGCCATCACGGCCATCAGCGGTGACAACACCACTAGCGCCGCAAACGACAGCATCATATCTAGCAGCCGTTTGATGAAACGCCTGTACACTACGTTCACCTCCCCGCACGGTAAGCTGGAAAGAAACCTTCTGCGGAGGCGCTAGTCGGCCCAAGGCGATCCGCGGCAACCTTGGCAAACCTCCTATAGTTCACTGGATCGTGAATGACCCTTCCGATAGCGAACTCCCCTCGTTCAGACGACATGCTCGCTTTGAACTTGAACAGGCTATCTCCCTCCGAATACCCACCGCCGAGATGGAACTCAGTTGCTCCCATTGATGCTCCCCATGCCGCTGCCTTCACAAGTAGCAAGTTGTTCGTACCTGGAGGCATCTGGGCAGGATCCGAACCAGACAGGTGATAGTGGATGAAGGGACCACCGTGAAGGATGATCGCGCTAGACACAGGACTACCGTCAGTCGCATGGGCCGTGAACAGTGCGATGGATCCAGACATTCTCTCGAACATCTGCTCGATCATGGCTGCGGGGAATAGGTAATAGTCCTCTGCATGACGGCGGTTCATCGTATCCGAGTACAACCTAATGAAGGTCTTGAGCTCTTCGTCATCAGGAGATAAGGTGAACCGTACAGTCACGCCGGCATTTGTCGCGCGCCTTACCATGTTGCGAGTCTTCGATGGCAGTCGCGACATGATGATCTGTTCATCGGTTGCCGGTGTCATTACTATCGTTGTCCTTATTACTGCAATGTCCACGTCTCCTGATTCGTATAGGTAGTTCCTGATCAGCGGATGGTACCGCACGAACTCGGATACTATGCCTTCCCTGGAGCAGTAATGGCTGAATGAGCGTCGGAACCCGCTCATCATCTCGTCTCTGCGGGAAGCAGCTCCTACGTAAGCAGGACCGCCATACCCATAGGGAGTCACGATGTCAAACAACCCTTGTCCTTCTCGCCCTATATGATCAAGCTTCGTGAGATCGCGCCGAACAAACGGATAGAGTATCTGATTCCCCCAGGGATCCTCCACCAGGTAGGCATAACCAAGCCCACCCTCCACGTCTGAGAATACACTAGCGTATTCCGCAGTGTAGTATGCGTCTATGCGCCCGCCTATTGCGTTCCATCTATCTCTATCCGCAGATATACCTGCGCTCAAGACAGAAACCCTAGCACTACTCAACCAAACCACTCCAGCAAATGCTATCTTGATTCTAGGAACTGGGCAACCGCCTCACCTACTGCCGTCATGTCCGAGACAGTATACCGCTGATCGCACGGTATCGTTAGGATTCTCTGTGACAGGCCATGGCTCTCAGGAAACTCATCTGCAGGTATATCATCAGGAAGAACCCAATGAACCGGGCAGTACGTGTTGTTCTGTGCCAAGTAGGTTCTCAGCTCATCGCGGCAATCTGCTACAACTGGAAACCCCAGAGGGTACACGTCATCCGGAAGTACTGAAAACAACGGACGTACACCCTCAGCGTTGCCAAGCATTTCAAGCAGCCGAAGGTAGTTTTCTCGTCTGCTCGTACGCGCCGTAATGAAGTCGACATGCTCGAGTATTGACCTCGAGAGCGCTGACATGCCTCTTGTTTGCTGATACTCCTCATCTACCAGGCTCTCACTCTGGTGGTACATCGATAGGTATACGTTCTTGTCCCCCTGCCCGTAAAGCAGGTAAGACGCCTTCAACAGCATTGCCGCGCTTCTAAGGGATGCCGACTCGCTTAGGCTTGTAGGGCTCTCAGGCCCAGACACGCTCTTGCTATTCAGCCATACGGCAAAGGCGCCATCCACTACAGGCAGCATCTTCCTGAGGCTCATTAAACACACATCGGGCTTCCAAACAGCGGTCTTCCACGGCTCCGGATCCAGTGCCGAGTGTGTTGCATCGTAGAGCACAAAATGATCATCGGTCACGGGCAGATGCGGATCATCCAGCACTCGGCGCGAACCGTGGAATCCGAAGTAATCACATATCACAATGACCGATGGATCAGTACGCATGAGTCTCGTCAAGTCGTCTGTGTCAATTGACAGATCTTCTTGCACCCTGTAGAACACGGCGTCCAGCCCGACAGCCCGAACGGGCTCCAACATGGTGTGGCACAGGTATGACGGCAGTAGGACCCTCGACGAATGGCCCGCCTCCGCCACTATGTGCCTCAGTATTGCGTAGTAGGCTGCTCTGCCGCTTGAATACACGGACAGGTGTGCCTCTCGTGCCCATCTCGCAGTCAAGCAGGAGTAAGCGGATTGTGACTCAACCCGCCGATGCAAGTCCGTGAGGCAGAAATCGCCCCCAGTCTCTCTCACAATCAGACCTCCGAGCTGCCATATACTTGGATCCATAGTCTACTGGGGCATCGCGTTGTTGTGAGTGGGTTCCCGCACATCATTGGGTTCATTGGGACTTCACAGAGACCTTGGTCTCCCGGACGCAACGTCTTTCCTCTTGGTTCGAACAGAACCACTCTGGCGCTCGGGGCCTTAGTACACACGGTTCGCAACATGCGCCGACAGCGAAGTAGTTTTCCTCGCAGAGCTCAAGCCTTTGGAGAACACCTGGGGCGTCGGTCTTGGGTCTGCAGTATAGTGGCACCTCGCGTATCGGACCGCCCTTCTTGACAACCCTGTCGGAGGCCAATCCTTCGAGCAACAGGCGGTCTACAGAGATGTCGCTGCATGAATGTTGCTGCCTCCAATGCGGTCAAGCGTCCAACGATAGATCTTCTCAGGCACTTGCACATCCAGGCGCGGGTCTCCGGTCTTCAAGTGGAACACGGGAATCTCGCTCAGTTCGGTTCTCATTCAGCTTCACAGTAGAGCATCGGGCCCAGACGCGTCGAACGTCTCGTCCCCCCCAAGCCACCAGTCGGTTTCGGCATCGCCAATGCTCTGTCCTGGCGGCTGTAAGCCATTGAGGTATCAGCGACGCAGAACGCGTCCATAGTCATGTCGGTTCAGCGATCCTGTTCGCCGCCGAACGCCTCAACCTGACCAGCGCCGTGCTTCCACCGGTATAGAGTACCGCACCTTAGCGCGCTCGTAGCGGCTGCCCATTGTGGAGTCAGCCTAGCGTCTGTCAGAACAGCCTCCACACGCGGATACTGTCATCTGTCGCCTCCCTGACACGTGCCTCAATAGCGTCACCGAAGCTAATGGTAGCTATCAGAGCCCCGTCAAGCCGGCCAGCACAAAGCTCCTCAAACGGCAGCACACGATGTCCCAAAAGTCCCAACGACTGTTTCTCTGCAGAGTCGTCGCAGACTGCGTCCACGCAGATGTGCGGAAACTCTGACAGCACTGACAGAACGACTTCGGCAGTATCGCCTGCTGGGCAAAGGCAAATGCGTACCGATTCTGCCCCAAACAAGGCACTTATGCGATCTGCAATCTCGCATCGCGCAGCCTTGTAGAGTCGTATCAGTTCGGCGTTGTAGTTCACCAGAAGTAGTTCCCTGCGATTGGCGCCGTCTTGGGTCAGTTCGTAGAAAGACGTGCGACTAGACGTACCCACACGCCTAACATGACCACGCTCCCTAAGGCGGGACATGTAGTTGTTGACCATCGATGGGCTCATCCCCGCCAACGCGGCAAGCTCAACGTGTGTAGCGTGCTGACCACCCGCTAGGCCTGTCAACAGCTTCAGCTCCTTGAGCAAAACCCCGTCCCTTACGAAGTCACCCAATTAGTGATCCTCCAACAATGTTCAATCAATGAATGAACATTCGACACCGGATCCGGATGTCCTCCTGGATTTCCGATGAGTGAGTACTTGTAACGAATGCTGTCGGCTCCCGCCATTACTGCCCTTCTGACATTGACCGCCGCTGGACAGGCTTGCGCCCCCGACATGTGCGGGACTGCGATCGTGGTCAGGGGCAAATCGGTTGCATCCACGTTTGACCTCAACGGCGTGCACGCTCTGGCCATCGGGTATGGACTTCCGTACGACAACTCGGCATGGCAAGGTTCTTGCGTTGGAGACTATGCGACGCTCTGTCGTAGCCCAGGTATCGCGGAGGGCGCGCGCGGTGCCCCTCTAGAATAGGCACTCCTGCACCGCTTGGACTGCGGCGCGTGTGCTCGACAGCATGAAGCCGAGCTGGCATATAACCCTCAGGCCAAGGCAGAAATGAACACCATCGCTGAGGTTCTCAGCTCACCCGAAGCAGACAACGATGTTGTCTACGAGGACGAAAGCGACATCCATCTGCTTCTGACACGGAGATCCTTCTGGATGCCAAGGGGCAAGCAGCTCTGCGTTGGTACTCGCGGCGCCAACCCGAAGAAGAGCGTGTTCGGCGCATAGGACGTCCAGCCCGATGCATTCACCCACTGTGTCTTCGACATGAAGGGAGCTACTGAGTTCATCGATTCCCTGGCGCACATGGCTGCTCCGTACCCGACCGGGAAGATCCACATCATCCTGGACCGCTTCGGCTTTCACAAAGAGCGGAGTGTGCCGGCGCGGTCTGTCAGTCATCCAAGGGTGAAGCTCTACTTCCTGCCATGTTATGTGCCTCAGCCGAACCCCATAGAGAAGGTATGGTTCAGACATTGGCTGCCTGATGAGGCCAATATACTTGCTGAAACCTACTTAGCGGGCCTATGGCTTATCGCGTGTGCATGTTCATTGCCGAAATCGGGGTTAGGTGCAGTCTTCCCAGTTGCTAGGACACTTGGTAGGCCTGCTGCCCCATGCCATCACTAACCCTGGTAACAGTGAGCAAGCCCAGAATCCGGCTCTTCATCAGACTTCTTCACGCGTCGGCTTCGCTTAGTGCCTCGAGTAGAGCTCTCTCCATGAGAGAAGCCAGATGAGCGCTTGAGTGATTCCTGGTCACGTATTGCCGACCCCTTAGGCCCATTTCACGGGCCTTGTCTCTGTCTGCAGCCAGATCCACAAGTGCTTTGGCCATTCCATCAGCATCATCGTACGGGACAACTATTCCCCCAGTGCCATTGGATACCGGATTGTTGGGAGCGTCACCGGCCATGACCACAGGCAAACCAGCCAGCATGTAATCAAACAGCTTGTTCGGACTGATCCCATATTCATATAGGGCGGTTTTCGTTAGTGCAATGACACCTGCATTGCAGCGAGCTAGCAGCGAAAGCACCAGTTCCTTATCTACTCTGCCAGCGAATGTGACGTTCTCTAGTTGTAGTTCTTCTGCCCTCTGCCGCAATCTCGGTTTGTCTGGCCCATCTCCAACTAGGAGAAACTCAATTCCAGTTTCCCCACCAGCACTGCATATTGCAGCCGCATCAATGACTGTATCTAGTCTATTCGCCAGGCCATGAGCACCGGCATACGCCACGATGAATGCGCCTTGCAGTCGGTTCAACTCCATATCTATGTAAGAAGGCAACTGCCTATCGATGTCGTCCAGCCGGGAGACATCAATGCCGTTTGGCACTACGGCAACCTTGTCCTCGGGTATGCCGAAACGGGCAAGATAAGTATAGGCATTGGGCAACAGGGTGACCACTTTGTCCGCATTTCGCACTAACACCCGTTCGATACGGCTCAGCAACATGATGAACGGATGATGCCTCGATACTCCACCGAGCTCGATTATCGTCTCTGGCCACAGATCTCTGATCTCAAAGACGTACCGACATCCGGTTTTCCTGGCCAGTCGCCAAGCAATCCATGCGGCAAATGGATGTACAGACGACCCGACAATGACGTCCGGTGTGGCCAGACCCTTTGTAACTCGAATGGCTCCCAGCATGTAACTGAGCATGCTCAACACACGCATGGCGTACGTGTCCCCATGTTGCAAGGCCGGCACTCTGATGAATGACACTCCGTCATGAACCTCGGTTGACCCCGAATTTCCACCCACCTCAACTGGTTGGCTACGAGTAGGCTGTCTTTGTTGGCGTGGGTAAGCAGCAGAGAATACCGTAACTTGCCAGCCCAGTTTTACAAGCTCACGCCCAATATCGTAATGCCGCGTCCCTCCAGGCACACCAGGCCCGACCGCGTAGTGGTTGAAGATCCATACCGAACGTTCTTTGCTGCACTTGCTGCTCACCTGTATGTGGCCGCCTCCCTCTTGAACGCGGATCGTAGTGGCTGTCAGCACTATCTAGACAATGTCATAGCACAGACGACGAGACTACCGCCCATTTTCGTCTGCAACCAAGCGCGCTATCGCTCGATTGACCTTAGTTATCTCTGCAGTCGGCTTTGCAGGGTTCCCTGCCACAGTAGCTCCTGGTTCTACGTCCTTGATCACAACGGCACCGATGCCGACCGTTGCTCCTTCGCCGATTCTCCTGCTCTCTATCACGGACGCGTTAGGGCCTACCCAACTGCGCTGGCCAACTCTTGCAGACCCGCTCAGTTCTGCGCATGCGATTACCATTGCACCCTTCTCCACAACGCAGTTGTGCGCGATGTGAACCAGATTGTCGACCTTGACATCATCCTCAATCACCGTAGGGTCGATGGTCCCAGCGCACACCGCTGTAAACACTCCTATCTCCACGTCCCGTCCAATCTGCACCCCGCCCAGATGGGGCAGTCTTATTGGAGTCCCGTCTGTGTCACGCTCAAACCCAAAGCCTTCTGATCCTATGACGGCATTCTCCCTGATGATCGTATTGTCTCCTACCTCGGTGAAAGAGCGAATGGCGGCTCCTGCATGTATTCGCACATTCGAACCTATGACAACTGAATGATCGACGAAGGCACCGGGCTCTATAGCAGTGCCTTCTCCGATAACTGCGTCATCTGCAATGAAGGCACCGTTTCTGTTGATGTACTGACACCGAACCCACGTGGAGCGGTAACTGTGGCGAATGACAGCAAAACACCAGCAGGACACCAGCAGTTTCGGCGAGTTTGTAGCCTCCCTAAAGGGGGATGACGAAAAACCGCGGGTGAACCGTTTCTGCGACCGAAGGTGCGGCTCAGGGCGAACAAACCTCCCTCACAGCCATAGAGGGGGGTATCCCTCCCATGCTGAGAGGCGAACGGCTGACGCGCATACCGGAACGACAGTCTCAAGCGCCTGCGACAGTCTCGCACGTGAGGGGGTATGCTCGCGGCTCCATAGGGGGAGGGGGCGCTCAGGGGGGTGTGCCTGATTATGTAGCCTGCTCGCTCGCTGTTCATGGTGGGGGAACCCTGTGAGCTTACCTGCTTGCAGGCGCAGAACAGGCAGGCGCGCCGGCTCGAATGCGTACAGATTGCAAACAGAATGCAAACAGTTTCG
>Ga0209719_1004880_pt1 | contig 10587 bp, 8 predicted proteins | sample AD_JPNAS2_MetaG_FD_184421 | JGI IMG/M metagenome (GOLD analysis project Ga0209719, IMG submission 184421) | Active sludge microbial communities of municipal wastewater-treating anaerobic digesters from Japan - AD_JPNAS2_MetaG (SPAdes) (version 2) | ecosystem: Engineered > Bioreactor > Anaerobic >...
GCACCCGTGAATGGCTGACGTGGCAGGTGCAGGAGCACCCTCCGCCATTTGCTGAGGCAACCCACGGTCGGCTGATGGCCATGCGTAGAGCGAGGCCACCGTGCTTGACGCGACAGCCGGCATGCGCCAGACTGCATCGCAAGGAATGACGATGCTGCGGGATCGGGGAGATAATTCCGGTGGGAAGACCTCCCGCAGCGCCGCCACGCGATACCGTGATCTGCCGCATGAAGTCGCCCCGCGACCTATTGGCAAGTCCTGCCGGCAGCCCAGCACCCGACGGTTGGCCAGAAAGTCGTTACCGCGCCTGGAGTAAATCACCGTGCACAGCCCATCATCGATCGTATCACCCCTGGGTTTTGGCCCCCTGCTGGTTGCCGCAGTCGGTGGCGGCCTGTTGCTGTGGGCAGAGGCTTCGCTTGCCGTCGGTCTGGCGCTGACCGTCGCTCTACTGGCAATCGCTGCCGCCGCTTCGTACGGGGAGCGTCGGGCGATCCGGGTCGCATGGGATCAGTCTGTCGCGGCACGTGCTGCTGCCGTGGCAGCGGCGCCGGCCATGGCGCCGTATACGCGCAGCCTGCAGCAAGCGGCGGAGGCTTCGCTGGCGCGCTGGGCCAAGCACATCGACATAGCACGGCGGCAGAGCGAGAGCGCCGGCAACGATCTGACCCAGGGCTTCGATGCCATTCTGGGCACCTTGCGGGTGCTGCTCGATGCCCGCGACGAGCAGGCGGCGACCGGGGTCGTCGCGGTCATCAGCCAGTCGCGACAGGAACTGGCCTCGATGCTGGAGCGTCTCAAGCAGGCTTTCGCTGCCCAGGAGCCGATGCTGCGTGAGTTCGCCGGGCTCGCGGCAGTGACCGCAGACCTCCAGCGGATGGCCGCTGGCGTGGCCGACATTGCGAAACAGACCAATCTCCTGGCGCTCAATGCAGCGATAGAGGCAGCCCGGGCCGGCGAGGCCGGGCGCGGTTTTGCCGTGGTGGCCGATGAAGTGCGCAAGCTCTCGGACCAGTCCGGTGCACTGGGCAGGCAGATCCGGGAAAAGGTAGACGCGGTGAATGTCGCGAGCGGTTCGGCACTGGCCAACGCCGTAGAAATGTCACGCCAGAACGAGTCCTTGATGAGTGGTTCGGATGCCACGATCCGCAGCGTCCTGGAACGTTTCAGCAGCGTCATCCAGGAACTCAGCGACGCGTCCCGGCATCTCGCTGACGGTGGTCAGAGTGTTCGCCAGCAAGTCGAAGAGGTGCTGGTGCACCTGCAGTTCCAGGATCGGATGAGCCAGATTCTGTGCGCGGTCTGCCGCGATGTAGAGCGCCTGCTGGCGCGTCTGCGTGAAGACGAGGCCAGCGTCGCGCGCGGCGAGATGCCGCAAGTTTTCGATGTCCCGGCGTGGATCGCGGAACTCGAACGGACCTATACCACCGTCGAGCAGCACGACACGCAGCATCAGGCCGCACACGGTTCGAGCAACAGCAGCGAAATCACCTTCTTCTAACCTGCACATAGGGAGCGCGAGATGAGCAAGACCATCCTGATTGTTGACGACTCGGCGTCGATGCGGCAGGTTGTCAAGATGGCGCTGAAGGGAGCGGGATTTGAAGTCATCGAAGCCTGCGACGGACGGGACGCGCTGAGCAAGCTGGGGGGACAGAAGATCCACCTGGTGATCAGCGACGTGAACATGCCGAACCTGGATGGCATCAGCTTCGTCAAGGAGATGAAGAAGAACCCCGCCTACCGGTTCGTGCCGGTGATCATGCTCACCACCGAAGGCAACGAAGAGAAGAAGAAAGCGGGCCAGGAAGCCGGCGCCAGAGCCTGGGTAGTCAAGCCCTTCCAGCCGCAGCAGATGCTCGCGGCGGTATCCCGACTGTTGATGATCTGAAGCGGCGATGAGCCTCGCCCTAGCCCGCCACGGCCAGACCGCGCGGCTGACCCTCGCCGGCGAACTCACCATCTACAGCGTTGCAGAAACCAAGGCCGGACTGGCCGACGCCATGCGCAGCGCCGACGACATCGAAGTCGACCTCGCCGGCCTCACCGAAATCGACACCGCCGGACTGCAACTGATGCTCCTCGCCAAACGCCGCCCCGGCAAGAACGTCCGCTTCATCAACCACCCCGCGTGTGTCCTGCGCCTGATCGACCTCGCCCATCTCGGCCGCGTGCTCGGCGACCCCCTGTACCTCCCCGCCAGCGAAGCCACCGCGCGCACCCCATGAACGACGCCGCCACGGACCTCGCCGCCGACCTCGCCCAGGCCCTCGGCACCTTCATGGAAGAAGCCGCCGAACTCCTCGCCGAAATGGAAGCGATCCTGCTGCGTGCCGAAGCCGGTCGCTGCCGCGAAGACGACCTCAACGCCCTGTTTCGCTGCGCACACACCCTCAAAGGCTCCGGCGGACTGTTCGGCCTCGACGCCGTCGTCCGCTTCACGCACGTCGTCGAAAACGTCCTCGACCGCCTGCGCAACGGCAAACTCCAGTTCGACAGCGCACTGATCAGCCTGCTGCTCGACTGTCAGGACCACATCGCCCAACTGATCGCGGCCGTCGCCGAACACACCACCGTCCCCCTCGCCGGCAGCGACCCCCTGCTCGCCCGCCTGCAAAGCGTCCTCGATAACGGCGCCCGCCCACCCACCGTCGGCGCCGACCCGTCGCCCGCCGGCGAAATCAGCGCCAGCGGCGGTGGCGCATTCGGCGCCGACCACTGGCATATCTCGCTGCGCCCCGGCAAACAGGTCCTGCAGGACGGCATGGACCCGCTGGCCTTCATCCACTACCTGAGCCAGTACGGCCAGATCCTGCACGTCGAAACCCTCACCAGCGGCCTGCCCGAGTTCACCGCCGCGGATCCCGAACTCTGCCACCTCGGATTCGAAGTCGCCCTCGCCAGCCAGGCCAGCAAGGCCGAAATCGAAGGCGTCTTCGACTTCCTCCGCGAAGGCTCGCAGATCCACATCCTCCCCCCGCAGAGCCAGATCGCCGAGTACCTCGCGCTCATCGAAGCCCACCACCACGACGACGTCGAGCGCATCGGCGAAATGCTCGTCGCCTGCGGATCGATCACCGCCCACGAACTGACCACCGCACTCGCCGCGCAGCCTCACCAGGCCCCGCGGCGCCTCGGCGAGATCCTCGTCGAACAAGGCGCCGTACCGCCGCGGGTTGTCGCCGCCGCGGCCGACAAACAACAGCGCGCCGAAGCCAGGCGCAGCAGCGACGCACGCCTCGTCAAAGTCCCGGCGGACCGCCTGGACGCCCTGATCGACCGCGTCGGCGAACTGGTCATCGCCGGCGTCGGAACCCACCTGCAGGTCAGCCGCCTGCAACGGCCCGACCTCCAGGAATCGGCCGAAACCCTGCTCTCGCTCGTCCAGGACATCCGCGACATGACCCTGCGCCTGCGCATGGTCGCCATCGGCGAAGTCTTCGCCCGCTTTCCACGCGTCGTTCGCGACCTCTCCCGGGAATTGGGCAAAGACATCGAACTCGCCATCCGCGGCGCCGAAACCGAACTCGACAAATCGATGGTCGACCGGATCGGCGACCCCCTCATGCACCTGGTCCGCAACGCCATCGACCACGGCATCGAGTCCGCCGAAACACGCCAGGCACGCGGCAAACCCGCGCGCGGCACCGTCGGACTCCACGCCTACCACGAGTCCGGCAGCATCACCATCGAAGTCAGCGACGACGGCGGCGGCCTCGACCGCGAACGCATCCTCCAGACCGCGATCCAGAAAGGCCTGCTCCCCCCCGACGCCGCACTGAGCGACCAGGAAGTCTATCGGCTGATTCTCGCGCCGGGCTTCTCCACCGCCGAAAAAGTCACCGAACTCTCCGGCCGCGGCGTCGGCATGGACGTCGTACGCAGCAATATCGAAGCCCTGCGGGGCACGATCGACATCGATTCCGTGCCCGGGCAGAGCACCACCATGCGCCTGTGCCTGCCGCTGACGCTGGCGATCATCGACGGCTTCCATGTCGGCGTCGGCGGCTCGCACTTCATCATCCCGCTCGACATGGTCGTCGAGTGCCTCGAACTCCCCCCCGAAATCGGCGAACGCCAATACCTCGAACTGCGCGACCAGATCCTGCCCTTCGTTCGCCTGCGCCAACTCTTCGACGAACCGGGGCCGCAACACCCACGCCCGCGCGTCATCGTCGTCCGATACGGCCACCGCCAGGCCGGCCTGGTCGTCGATCGCATCCATGGCCAATGCCAGACCGTGATCAAACCGCTCGGCCCCCTGTTCGCCGGCGTGCCGGCCGTCTCGGGGTGCACCATCATCGGCAACGGCGAAGTCGGCATGATTCTCGACGTCCCGGCCCTGGTCCGACAGTGCGTCGCCGCCGGCCGACGACCGCGCCGCCTGGCGACGTCCCCGCCAGGCGGCGTCGCGCAAGGAGCAAACGCCCGCGTCATCGACGCCCGGGCAGCGATTTCAGACGATTCAATGGGGAGTGGAACATGAACGGATTACGCTCGATCACGGTCGGCAAGCGCAACCTCATCTGGGGAGGGGTCACGGCCATCGGCCTGATCCTCTTCTGTATCGTGTCGCTGATCACCATCCGCGACGGCATGATGGAAGACCGCAAGCAACGGATCAAGAGCCTGGTCGAGGCCGGCACCGGCGTGCTCGACCACTACCAGCAACTCTCGGCGAGCGGCAAGCTCAGCGAAAAGGACGCCCGCCACACCGCGCTCGAAGCCTTGCGCCACATGCGCTACGAAGGCGGCAACTACCTGTTCGGCTTCGACCCCGAAGGCAACTACTACCTGAGCCCGGCCAGCCGCGACTTCGAAGGCACCAACAAGATCGACCTCAAGGACGCCAACGGCAAATACCTGATCCGGGAACTGATCCAGGCGGCCAAGGCCGGCGGCGGCTACGTCCAGTACGACTTCCCCAAACCGGGCATGCAGTCGGCGTCGCCGAAGATCGGCTACGCCGCCCTCTTCACGCCGTGGAATCTGGTGATCGGCACCGGCATCTACATCGACGACGTCGATGCCGTCTTCCGTCGCGTCCTGATCCAGCTGGGCTCGATTTCCCTGGCGCTGCTGGCGCTGCTGACCGCCCTGGGCTGGGCGATCTCGCGCTCGATCTCCGTACCGCTCAATGCGGTCGTCGACGTCTCCAAGCGCATGGCTGCCGGCGACTTCGCGTTTACGCTCGACACCGCCGGACGCGATGAAGCCGGCGCCGTCTTCCGGGCGGTGACGCTGGTCCAGGAAGCGGTGCGGGCGATGCTCGGCGATGCCCGCTCCCTGTCGGCGGCGGCGGCGCAAGGCAACCTGGCGGCGCGCGCCGATGCGGCCGCGCACCAGGGCGAATTCCGGGCCATCATCGAAGGCCTCAACAGCACCCTGGATGCCGTGGTCGGCCCGGTCAACGCGGTCAAGCGGGTGATGGCGGCGGTCGAGCAGGGCGATCTGAGCGAAAGCATCGACGCCGACTACCAAGGCGACTTTGGCGCCCTGCAGGCGAGCGTGAATAACACCGTCGGCAAACTGTCGGCGACCATCGCGCAGGTGAATACCTCGGCCAGCGAACTGTCGAACGCCGCGACGCAGGTCTCGGCGACCTCGCAGGTCCTGTCGCAGGCCACCTCCGAGCAGGCGGCGAGCCTCGAACAAACGACCTCGGCGATGGAGCAGATGTCGGCGTCGATTGCCCAGAACACCGACAACGCCAAGACCACCGACGGCATCGCCGGGCAATCGGCGGCGGACGCGCTGGCCGGCGGCGAAGCCGTGCGCTCGACGGTCGCGGCGATGAAATCGATCGCCGGCAAGATCTCGATCATCGACGACATTGCCTACCGCACCGACCTGCTGGCGCTGAATGCGGCGATCGAGGCGGCCCGCGCCGGCGAACACGGCAAAGGGTTTGCCGTCGTCGCCGCCGAGGTCCGGAAGCTCGCCGAACGCAGCCAGATCGCCGCGCAGGAGATCGGCGAACTGGCGAGCAGCAGCGTCGAGACCGCCGAACGTGCCGGCCAGTTGTTCGAGACGATGCTGCCGTCGATTCGCAAGACCGCCGATCTGGTCGGCGAGATCACCGCCGCGTCGGAGGAGCAGACCACCGGTGCCGGCCAGATCAGTCAGGCGATGGCGCAGTTGAACACCGTCACGCAGCAGAACGCCGCCACCGCCGAGGAGCTCTCGGCTACCGCCGAGGAAATGAACGCGCAGGCCGAGAACCTCAACGACTTGATGCGGCAGTTCACGCTGGCTGGCTCCGACGTCGCGGCGCCGGCGGCGAGGATGGCGCGGCCCGGCAAGGCCAGGTCGCGCGCGGCCGCCGCGCATCCGCTGAAAGACTACGAGCGATTCTGAGGATCTGGCCATGTGCAGCGAACTCCCGGTTCCGGCCGGCCACCGGCCACCGGCCGCCGTCGGCGGCGTGACGGCGCGGTATCTCGCGTTCCGGCTGGCCGATGAGGTCTATGCGATCGATATCCTGCGTATTCGGGAGATTCTGGAGTACCGCGTGCCGACCGGCGTGCCGATGATGCCGCCGTCGGTGCGCGGGGTGATCAACCTGCGCGGCGCGGTGGTGCCGGTGATCGATCTCGCGGTCCGTTTCGGCGGCGGCGCCACCGGGGTGGGGAAACGCAGCTGCATCGTCATCGTCGAAGCCACGCATGCGGGCACGACCCAGATTCTCGGGTTGATGGTCGATGGGGTCAATGCGGTGATGGACATCGGTGCCGACCGTATCGAGCCGCCGCCGGCCTTCGGGACCGGGGTCAGCAGCGACTTCATCGCCGGAATGGCGCGCGTCGATGGTCGCTTCCTGGTCATTCTCGACCTGGCGCGCGTCCTCTCGATCGACGATATGGCGGCAATCCCCGCGCGGTCGGCAGACGCATGATGGCCGGCAAAATTGCCACCCATGGCCGACCTGCGTCAATGCTCACCATGAGCCGGACCCCCATTTTCTGGGAAGCTACAGAGCCGCGCCTGAAAAATGGGAAATTTGCGTATGGGTTGTTAAAAACGGTCAATGGGTGTTCCGGCGATTGATCGGCTTCAATATGTCGTCCGCGTCGTAACGCGCCATGCAGAAGTTGGCTGGCGACCACGCATCGTGGCGCTCGGTCGAGCGCAAGCAGGAATGATCGAGCAGACGCGAAAGCATGTGATTGCCGGTGTACGCCCTGATTGCGCTTGCCCGTGGCGAGGCTTTTTTCACTTGTCGCGTGGCCCCGCTGCTCGCCGGAGGCTGAGATCTTCGATGAACTGTTTTAACATACGGCACGGTCATCAAGAAAAACGCGAAAGGCAACTGGCATGTCTGTCCAAACTAATAGGTTGAAGACGCTGTTTGGCGCGGCGCTGCTCGCTTTTCTACTCGGACCGTCACTGGCCACTCCAGTGACGGCGGCCGAGGAAGTGACCACGGATGAGGAAGTCAACACAGCTGTGAGTGGTCCTGTAGCCGATGCCGCCGACGCAACGCCCAACTGGCGGGAGACGACCCTGAGCGGTGACTGGGGCGGCGCCCGCAAGCGGCTCTACGACGCGGGTGTCCAGGCCGACCTGGCCTACAGCGCCGACTACCTGCGCGACACCACCGGGGGGCTCAAGCGTGGTGGCGCCTACATGGGGCACATCGACCTGATCCTGCAGTTCGACGGCGACAAACTCTTCGGCTGGCGAGGCGGCTCCGCCTATCTGCAGTTGATCAGCAACAGTGGCGGCAGAGTCAACCTCAACCACGTCGGCAGCCTGATGGGCGTCGACAACCTCGAGGCGCCGGTCAACCGCAGCGGTATTTTCAAGGCCTGGCTGCAACAATCCTTCCTGGACGACAAGGCCTCGCTGCGCGTCGGCCTCTACCCGATCGACAGCGAGTTCTACGTCACCGATGCGTCGGGCGTCTTCGTGCATCCGTCGTTCGGGATGGCCGCCGAGGTGGCCAGCTTCGGCAGCCTGGCCGGGCCGTCGATCTACCCGACGAGTACCTATGCGGCGCGCCTGCGCATCGACCCCGATCCCGCGTGGTACGCGATGCTGGCGGTTTCGCGTGGAATCCCGAGCGATCGGATCGCGACCGCCGGCCCCAATGTCAGTTGGCAGCAGGGTACAGGCAGCATGCTGATCGGTGAAGTCGGTTTCAGTCCGGCCAAGGCCGGGTTGTTGAACGATCGCCCCCCATCAGAGGAGAAGGACGAGTTCGAGCCGATCAGCAAGCTGGCTCTGGGGCTGTGGCGCTACTCCCCGCGTTTCCCCGAGCTGGTTGCGGTCGATGCCGGCGGCGAGCCGCTGCTGGCGACGCACTGGGGGGCCTATGCTCTCGCCGAACAAACCCTGTGGCGTGTGCCGGAGTCGAACCGTGATCTGGCGGCCTTCTTGCGCTATGGTTTCACCGACGGCAAGACCAATACCCTCGACTATTCATTCAGCGCCGGTCTGAGTTTTCGCGGACCGTTCGCCGGTCGCGAGAAGGATACCTTCGGCATCGCCGCAACACGTGCCCATGTCGGCCCGCAGGGGCGGGCGCAGTTGTCGGACGAACTGGGCGAGCCGCTGTCGTCGACCGCGGAAACGGCCGTGGAAATGACCTACCGGGCACAACTCGCACCCGGCGTGGTCGTTCAACCCGTTGTCCAGCGCATCTTCAACCCCGGTCTTGCGCTGCCGAACGCGACCGTTGCCGGGGTTCGCCTGCAACTGGCGATGTGATTGCCTGCGACCTGACTGAAGAAGAACGACAAGGAGAGCCTGATGCATGCCGCGCCTTCAGAAGATGAACCGCCCGAAACCGCCGTTCGTGCGTAGCCAAAACGGGCCGTCAGGCAAGCGAAACCGGCTCCCCCGCCTGTTCCGATACGAGCCTGGACAGTGCGGCCATCAGTTCCTCGTGATGGCGGGTATCCTGCCAGTTGCTGCCGTCCCAGCGGTAATGGAAGCCACCCGATCGGGCGGCAACCCAGATCTCCTGCGCGGCGTCGTGGCGATTGACGATGATCCGGCTGCGGTCGGAGAACTCGATTTCGAGGACGCTGTCGCTGACCATCTCGAAGTCGAGATCGGCGCCGCTACGTTCCAGCCCGGTTTCGATCCGCTTCAGCGCCACATCGGCGAGCGCGTTGAATTCTCTATCATTCATCCTGTGCTACCATCCCCGGCTCTCAACCATTGACCAATTGACCCATGCGCCAACATCTTGTTCTGGCTTTGCTGGCGAGCATCACGCTGGGCGCCTGTGGCACCAAAGGGTCGCTGACCCTGCCGCCAGCCCCGCGCACATCTCCGGCCCCGGTCACGGCGCCCGATGCTGGCAGCGCGAAGGATTCTAACACGCCCGGAGAGCCTGCCAGATGAGCGCTTTTGCACGCAGAGACGACGTCCTGAACGCTGAATCGGTTCCACTGACCGCCATCGCCGCCGAGTTCGGCACGCCGTGCTGGGTTTATTCCCGGCACGCCATCGAGGCGGCGCTGGACGAGTTCCAGCGCGAACTGATCGGCTTCGATGGGCTCGTCTGCTATGCCGTCAAGGCCAATTCCAACCTCGCCGTCCTGAACCTCCTCGCGCGCCGTGGCGCCGGCTTTGACATCGTCTCCGAGGGCGAACTCAGGCGCGTACTGAACGCCGGAGCCGACCCACGACGGATCGTCTTCTCGGGCGTCGGCAAGACGGCACGGGAGATGGAACTCGCCTTGAACATCGGCATTCTCTGCTTCAACGTCGAATCGGCTGCCGAACTCGAACGTCTCGACGGCGTGGCCGGGGCCCTGGGCAAGATCGCGTCGATCAGCCTGCGCGTCAATCCGGATGTCGACGCGAGGACACATCCGTATATCTCCACCGGCCTGAAGGAAAACAAGTTCGGCGTCGCTTACGAGGACGCGCGCGCGCTCTACCGGCAGGCGGCGGGCCTGGCGAATATCGAGATCAGCGGCATTGACTGCCATATCGGCTCGCAGTTGCTTGACGCGGCGCCTTTTGCCGAAGCGCTGGACAAGATCCTTGCCCTGGTCGACCAACTGGCGGCTGACGGCATCGTGCTGGATCACATCGACCTCGGCGGTGGCCTCGGAATCCGCTACCGTGACGAGGATGCGCCGGACGTCAAGTCCTACCTGCAGCCCTTGCTGCAAAAGCTGGTCGGGCGACAACTGCGCATCCTGCTGGAGCCGGGACGTCGGCTGGTGGGCAATGCGGGCCTCCTGCTGACCCGCGTCGAGTACCTGAAACCTGGCGAGGTCAAGAATTTTGCGATCGTCGACGCGGCGATGAACGATCTGGCGCGTCCGGCGCTATATGGTTCCTGGCACGACATCGTGCCGGTGGTGCCGCGCGCAGGCGTGTCGATGCCATGGGAAATCGTCGGTCCGGTCTGCGAGTCGGGCGATTTTCTCGGACACGGTCGGGAACTGGCGCTCGTCGCCGGCGATCTGCTGGCGATCATGTCCGCCGGTGCCTACGGCATGGTCATGAGCTCGAACTACAACAGCCGGGTACGCGCCGCCGAGGTGATGGTCGATGGCGCGCAAGTTCACCTCGTGCGTCGCCGCGAGACGGTCGAAGACCTCTACGCGCTGGAACGGCGCCTCC
>Ga0209719_1004883_pt1 | contig 10584 bp, 11 predicted proteins | sample AD_JPNAS2_MetaG_FD_184421 | JGI IMG/M metagenome (GOLD analysis project Ga0209719, IMG submission 184421) | Active sludge microbial communities of municipal wastewater-treating anaerobic digesters from Japan - AD_JPNAS2_MetaG (SPAdes) (version 2) | ecosystem: Engineered > Bioreactor > Anaerobic...
CTAAGAGTAAAATGATGACAAAGGACGGCAAAATGACGCCGATGGTCGCAATCGCTCCCCCGAGCATTCCGCCTTGCGAAGTGCCGATAAAGGTCGCCATGTTAATCGCGATCGGACCGGGTGTCGATTCGGCGATGCCGATAAAATCGAGCAACTGGGCTTCGCTCAGCCAGTTATTGGCGAGGACCGTCTCTTTCATCATCGAGATCATCCCGTAACCGCCGCCAAAAGAGAAGAGACCGATTTTTAAAAATTCCAAAAAAAGGAGGAGGTATATCATTTGTCAGTCCCCTTTTTTGTTTGCCGTGATATTAAGGGGATAAGATAATAGATAAAAAAACCGAGGAGCGCTCCGCCCAGAATCAAAAAGACGGAGGAAAAGCTAATCGCCAGCAAATCAAAGATAATCAGAGCTGCCATGATAATAATCATGATTGGAACCGAATACCATGTCTTCTTCATCTTTTTGAGCATTCTGAGGCCGGCCGAAAGAATTAAAAGTGCCACCGCCGCTTTAATGCCCATAAAAGCCGCGGCGATTATTTGATTATCCTTGATATAGGAGTATAAAATCGAAATTCCGAAAATGATGAAAAAGGAAGGCAGGACGACGCCGAGCGTCGCCAGGAGGCTGCCCCAGAATCCGCGAATTTTATAACCGGTGTATGTCGCGACATTGATGGCGATGGGACCGGGCGTCGATTCGGCGATGGCCAAAACTTCCAAGAGTTCCTCTTCGCTCAGCCACCGCTTTTTGTCGACGACGTCATTACGAATCAGCGGAATCATCGCATAGCCGCCACCGAAAGTCGTCGCACCGATTTTAAGAAAGGTGAAAAATAAATCTAAAAACTTGTTTTTCATACAAGTTAATAACATAGCATAAAAGATGGCAAAACGCCATCGTAATAACAAGTCCCTCAGCGCTCTTTTTTAAAAGTCACGACGATGAGTGAAAGACTATAGAAGAGGATGGCCGTCGCCACTAGATAGACGATTTGCATCCACGGCAATACCACGAAATCGCCAAAGGCGAAATTGACACCCATCACATCCAAAAAGGAATTCTTGATTTCGATGGGGGCGCCATAAAAAACGGTATCGGCTAAATCGCCCATAATAATTCGTCTGAACAAGGAGGCGGCATGAGAGAGGGGGATGACTTTAATGACGGCCTGGACGGCGGCCGGAAAGTTGCCGACGGGCATGTAAATTCCGGCCAAAAAGCCGAGGAGAGTGCCGACGACCGTGCTGATCGTGGCAAAGGCCGTCATGCTCTTGATGAAGATCGTGATAAAAAAGACGATGGCGCTATTGGCGAGCGTGACGAGTAAAATCAGTCCAAGAACTTGCATAGTCTCGACGAAATCGAGAATATGGCCGTCGCGTATGAGCATATATAAATCGAGAAAAACCAAGGAGAATAGACTCATGATAATACCGATTAAATAGGCCGAGATAATATATCCACCGACGAGCGAGGAACGCTTTAAGGGCGAAGAGGAGAAGTCTTTATAGATTTTTTTGGCTTTGTCATCGACCATCGTTCCGAAAGCGCCGAGCGTCGTCGTAAATGAGACGACGGCGAGAATACCGGCCATCAGCCAGCCATCCATCAAGGCTTGACCGCCAGTGACATTATCGGGCAGAGCTGAAGCCCAGGCGTTATTAAGAAACAATGTATATAGTCCAAAAATAATCAGAACTGACAAAAACGAAAAGAAGATCGAAAGGCGGTCGCGAATAAAGACTTTAAAATTGCGAAGGGCAAAGATGATCATTCGCGAATCTCCCTTCCTGTGATGTTGATAAAGGCATCGTTGAGGGTGCCTGATAACACTTCAAAGCTCTTTATTTGATCGCGCACTAAATCGAGGACAGCCAAGGCGTCAATCGTCGCCCTAAGGGGAATGATGGCTTCGCCATTGTGCAAAGTGTAGCTCAGATTGTTGCCTTTAAGTATCGCTTCGATGGCCTCCTGATCAAGGTATTCGAGGCGCAGGCTATCATTGGCGTAGTGCTTACGCAGTTCATAAGGCGCTCCGCGGGCGGCGATTTTACCGTTATCGATAATGATGACGTAATCGGCTTCCGAAGCCTCTTCCATATAATGGGTGGTCAAAAAAACGGTCATATTGGAATCGCGCTGCATCTTGACAATTGTTTCCCAGACTTTTTTTCGCGTCTGCGGATCAAGCCCGGTCGTCGGCTCATCAAGAAAGAGAATTTTGGGAGTGTTAATCAAAGCCCTGGCGATGTCGGAGCGGCGCTTTTGACCGCCAGAAAGCTTTTTGTACTGACGTTTTAAAAAGTCTTTGATGCCCGCGGCCTCGACGACGCGCTCAAAGGCTACCTGGAGTTCTTTTCCTTTTAGACCGTAGAAACTTCCGCGGTATTTGATGTTTTCTTCGACGGTCAGCAAATCGTCGAGAAAGCCATCCTGAAAGACGACGCCGATTGCAGAGCGAATTTTGTCATCATCTTTTCCAAGCGTGTGCCCATCGATGCGAACCGAACCATCATCCGGTCTTAAAAAAGTACAAATGATATCGATAGTCGTCGATTTGCCCGCGCCATTAGGGCCGAGAAAAGCAAATAATTTACCTTTTTCGACGTAAAATGAAATATCGTCTACAGCTTTAATGTGGCCGTAGTATTTCTTGAGATGCTCGACTTCTAAAATTTTGTCCATATGGTTGCCCCGCCATAACTATGCTTTATTATAATAACTGTTTAATTTTTCGCAAATTATATCGTACTTGCGCTATGATAATAATGCGATGAAAAGAACCATAAAACTTATAAACAATATGGGAATGAAGGTAACTCTTTCGCCTTTTGGAGCCGCCATTCTCGATATCGTTATAACGATGAAAGATGGATGCGAGCGAATGGTGACGTTACGGCCCAAATCTCTCGCTGATTTTGCCTCTTCTAGCGGCTATTATGGAAAGACAATCGGCCGCGTAGCCGGGCGCCTTGAAAAGAACCGCTGCCACATCGACGAAGGCGAATACACGGTGCTGGAAACTCTCCCGAATAACGGTTTACACGGCGGCAACAAAGGTTTATCAAATGCATATTTTGACTATATAAATTATCGCGATCCGCGTGGACAAATTGCCATTTTTTCATATCAGATGCCGCATCTAGAAGACGGATTGCCCGGCAATTTGCAGGTTTTTGTCACGTATTTACTCCATCTTGACCGCAATCGCCTCGAAATTCGCTATGAGGCAAAAAGTGATGCCGACACAATTTGTAATCTCACCAATCACACATACTTTAACCTCGATGGCCAGGGAACGATTCTAGATCATGAGCTGATGATTAATGCCACGCGATTTGCTGAAGTCGATGAGCGCCTTATTCCGACGCGAGTCGTCGACGTCACCCCAGTCATGGATTTCCTCAGACCGAAGCGAATCGGAGATAGTATCACCGCTCGCGAACTTTCCGGCGTCGCCCAAGGTTATGACCACCCTTATGTTCTCAATGAATCGAGTTTACAAAATCCTTCAGCGTCGCTAACCGGTTCAAAAAAAGATTTGGTGTTAAATATCTACACGACTTATCCAACCATCGTCTTCTATTCCGGAAACTATCCGACCGATGAGGATATGGTTATGATAAAAAGAATGCCGAAGCACGGAGCTCTCGCCCTTGAACCGCAGTATTTGCCAAACACCATCAACAATTCGTTAGGCCAAGAAAAAACCGGCTTATTAAAAGCCGGTTCATTATACCAAGAATCGATAATCTACGAATTTATCATAAAATAAGTCTATTTCTTTTGCGTCATCACGCCGTCGACGATGACATAGACTTTGTCACAGAATTCGGTGAGGCGCTCATCGTGAGTGACCATGATGGTCGCCTTTTTTTGTTCTTTCGTCTGCTTGGCCAGCAGTTTGATGACTTCAAAAGCCCGGTTCGTGTCGAGGCTGGCCGTCGGTTCATCGGCGAGGATGACGACAGGATCATGATAAAGGGCTTTGGCAATCGCCACTCTTTGTCGCTCACCACCGGATAATTCACTTGGATATTTGTTGCGAAGCTTTTTGATATCGAGACGCGTATACAATTCTTCAATTCTTTCCATATTGCGGCCGCGGCGGCTGATGCGGTCGTGAAGAAACATCTGGTCAGAGATAGACAAGAAGGGAATGAGATTTGAGGCTTGGAGAATAAAGCCGATCTTTTCGAAACGCACTTGCGAGCGTTCCTTAATGTTAAGTTGACTGAAGGGCTGACCGTTGATCAAGACGCGGCCGGTAGTCGGCGTCTGCAAACCGCCGATGATCGTCAGAAATGTCGATTTGCCGGAACCGGATGGTCCGATGATGGCGACTAATTCACCCTCATATGCCTTAAAATTTGTCTCTTTTAAAGCGTGGACGACATCATCGCCCTGAAGGAAATCTTTAGTAATTTGCTGCATTTCAATTAATGTTTTCATGATTCGTTACCTCTAGCTGATGGCCCGTAGGGGATCAATCTTCAAGACGGCGCGCACTGAGAAGAGCCCACCGACGATCGCAAAAGCGATAAAGGCGGCCGTGATGACGACATAGAAGAGGATATTGATGGCAAAAGGCACCGTTCCGGCTAAGAAAAATCCGGAGATAAGCGTCAGAACAAGACCGATTAAAATGCCGATGGCCGTCAAAATAAAGGTTTGGCTGACGACCGATCCGGCGATGTATTTGTTTGATATGCCTTGAGCTTTCATGACTCCGAACATCGGCGTTTTCTGAATCGTTAATACATAGATAAAAATGCCGAGGACAAAGGCGACGATGACAATTAGAAAGCCAATCATCACACTAAAAGTTAAAACTTGGGCGGTATAGCCCGGCAGGCTATTGATAAAATCGGCGATGGGAGCAACGACATAAACAGATGGGGCATTAGTCACTTCACCGCGCACGACCGCGGCGTTAAAAAGCGTCACCTCTTCGGGAATCGCACCGCGGCCATAGTAGCGATAATCTTGCCACGTCTTAAGATTCATATAGAGAATTGGGGCCGTTTGATAAGTTGATTTCGCGGTGAAGCCAACGATTGTCCACTTGATTAAAGGGAGATCATTGGTGTCGGTTCCCGTGACGATGATGGTGTCGCCTTTTTCATAGCCGAACTCTTGTATCGAGATATCGGCGATAATTTCGTTATCGGCGAGGTCAAGTCCGGAAATAGGGTTTAGAAAGCCGTCGCTTTCGATGCCGAAAACATAGACATCAGCTCGCGTGTCTTCGATGCCTTCGGCGGGCGTTTCATCTTTGATGACGGCCATAAAAATGCCGAGTTTCGCCTTCTCGCCTGCGACGGTTAAGAGGCTGTAATCGTCACTATCGTCATTGGTGACATCAGACATTGTCGACATGAGAATGTTGTCATTTGAAGCTTCGGTCAAGACGATATTATCGGCATTCCACTTGGTGATGCCGTTTGTATACGAAGAGGCGAGACCATAGGCCAGCGAAGTCAAAAAATAGACGAGATAACTGACGAGGGCGACGACCGCCATAATCAGGGCAAATTTGCCTTTGGAGTGTTTGATTTCTTTCCAAGCTAAAAACATTTAGTTCCCCTTTTCCTGCAATAATTTTTCAATATCGCGAGCGATGCGTGATGGTTTGACATTCGGTCCGTAGCGGCGCACCATCTTGCCGTTATGGTCGACTAAAAACTTCGTGAAGTTCCACTTGATGCGTGGCGACAAAAAGCCGCCCAGCGTCTTCTTTAACATCGTAAAGAGCAGATTTTCATCTGGTCCGTTGACATTAGTTTTCGCAAAGCGCGGAAAAGTCGTCTTGTATTCCAAACTGCAGAATTTTGCTATGTCCTCATCGCTTTGCGGCGCCTGATTGGCAAATTGATTGCACGGAAAATCAAGGATTTCAAAGCCTTTATCGTGAAATTTGTCATAGAGGTATTGAAGTCCTTCATACTGAGGGGTAAACATGCATTTTGTCGCCGTGTTGACAATTAGCAAAACGCGACCGCGATACTTTTCTAGAATGACTTTTTCTTTGTTGGCGTCTTCGACGGTAATCTGATAGATGCTCATCTATTTTCCTCCTGTTATAAACATATCAATTGTAAACTATTTATAGCGTCTTTTCACTCGCAACGCTCGTATCTTTTTGCTGCTTAGCATAAATGTATCGATTCAGGAACAACAAGCCAAAACCCAGAAGAAAAACACATATTAAAATGATGATGATCCAGTAGAAAACGCCAAAGGATGAAAAGGTGTATAGCGAAGAATAAGCGGAAGCCGAGAACCAGCCAAATTCGTAGAAGTCGATAAAGAAGTAAGGCATGCGGAAAACGTAGAAAGGCACACCTGCTAACGAACAGACAACAGCAAAGAGAAAATAGTAAAGTGGCGTCGCTAAAGAGAAAAAAGAACTCTTTTTCGACAATTTATAGTCTCGAGAATCAAAAAAGGAGAAAGACGCAAGCGACAAGATTGGGGTAAGTGTATGAGCGAAGAGATTGCTCGGCGAAAGAAGATAAGAAGGCAGCTGAATAGTCGGAGCGAGCAGCAGCCAGAAGATGACCATCGTCAAAGTGATGGCCACCACAAAAACGTATTTTGTAACATAGAGCCAACCGGTTATCACAACACTTGATTTCTTAACCCCGATTATTTGTAAAATAGCAAAGGTAAGGCTCGTCAAACCAATCCAAATATTGCTCTGGACCGTGTAGTAAAGAATCGAGACACCGGTCATGAGTCCTGACACACCAAATGAGGTGGCGATGACGCCGACCATGGCGCAGATAAAAACGGCAAAGTTGATTGATATCTTGCCCAGTAAATATTTGCTCATAGCCTATCCTATGCTTAATTGTATCGAGCCAATTGGCAAAATGTAAGGATTTTTAATTTAAATTAAAGTATCTGTTTTTTCGTCTTTTGGTAGAAGAGGAAACCGGCAAGCGAGAAAAATGATGCCGGCAAAGGATATTATCGCGACGGCGATGGCCGCTTCGCTACCGAGTAGATCGATACCATCACTACTATTAAGAGCCATCAAGACCGGATTGCCGAGGGCGTCGGTCAAGAAATTGTCGTATCCGTACTTGTTGATAATCACGGCATAGCGTTCAACCATCGCGGCAATTAAAACATCGTTTTCGAAATGCTCGTAAATGTAGTTTTTCGACTCGTCTGATAGATTTTCATAACCTGATTTTAAGGTTGACCATGTCGAGCTTTTAACATCGAGGGCGGCGCATTCAGAGGCGGTTGTATTCATGAAAGTTGAGATATAATCATAAGCTCCTTCTTTGGCGGGATTAACATCGTCGACAAAGCGGTAAAGTTGAGGAAGAAGCATGGAGCTGCTTACAGCAGAAGTGTAGGTTGTAAAGCGCGGATCTTTGACATTATAGAGGAATCTGCCATTCGCAGTTGTAGAATTACTAATTGTTGCATTATTTTCGCTGATAGAGATCGCCCAAGTTGTTGTACCACCGTTCCATGAAATGGCTTTTGCTCCCGTGGAACCAAGTAACGCACTCTGATTATTTTCAAGCGTCCATTCGCCGGCTGTGCCGCCAAGCGTCAGTTCGATGGTCGAAGCATTAAGAGTTGTTATGGTTTGCTTATCCGCGCTAAATGTGGAACTGAGGCTTGCCATATATGTTGTCGAAATATTGCCGGCTGTGAATCCGTTGTTTGAAGCGATAACAAGGCGGTCGCCAGCGGCAAGCGATGAGGCTTCGGTGACAAGATGCCAGCCTCCTTCACTTGGCGTATTAGCAGTGACAGTGACAGTACAAGTGGCGCTTTTGCCACTACCGTCACTTGCTGAGGCGGTAATCGTTGCCGTCCCTTCGCTTAATGCCACGATATGCCCATGCGTGTTGACGATTGCAACACCGGTGTTTGATGATGTCCAATTCAGCACTTTGTTAGTGGCGTTGCTTGGCGAAATTGTCGGCAAAAGGGCGACTTCTTCGCCGATTTGCATTGATTTCGTCGTTAGATTAAGATTAATGCTTGTTATTGGAATAGTTAGATTTGGATCTGTTACCGTTACATTGCAAGATGCGCTTGAGGCGCTACCGTTCGCCGTAATTTTCGCCGTGCCAGCATTTATCGCTGATACGTTGCCTTGATTATCGACAGTGGCGACATTGATATTGTCGCTGGACCAAGAGATGGTCTCATCATTTGGATTACTAACAATATTAATCTTTGCACTTTGACCAATATTCAAAGACAAGGAACTATGATCGAGGACGATGCCTTGATGCAAATCACCATATGTCTCGATGACACTTTTGACCGCTGCCGTCGGCGTGCTAGCACCCGGTTCAGGGAGGTGATAGTAAATTTTGGTCGCATATTCGGGATGATCGACGAAAGGATTGCGATTGTGATGCCATCTTGAAGCTACTTCGTTATTGCGTTTAATTTCCCATTCACTCGGAGGTTCTTGATAATGCCATTTTAATAGGGAAGAAAGTTTTCCAATTCTCCCACTCTTAAGGGTCACAGCTTGATCGTGAAGTTTGACTGGATAAGTCGTATTATTACGATATCTAGTTGCCACGTACATAAGAACGCGAGCAATCGCGCCTCGATGTCCGCGAGCGGGATATAAAGCGTCATCAGGTTGACCATTGGAATTATTAAAAGCCGTCGACCAAACATACGAATCGTTATCGCCAGGAGTTCCGTAACTCCAGTCCGTGGCGCTGAATTCATAAGATTTAAATGATGAAGCAAAGTCAAGTTCATCGAACGCACATGAACCGCGCTTGCTATTTAAAGCTGTTGCCGAAGGCCAGACGTTATGGGCGTCGGCACCTGGTGAACCCGATGATTCAGTGCGTTCTCCGTTTCCATACCACGAGGCTGGCCACACATGCTCTTTATTCGTGTTGGCTGGCATGCCACCGGGTGAAAAAGATTTTTCGGTTCCGGTATAAACCATGACCATCTTACTGCTATCGCTTAGTGAAGCGTCGCTATATTGATAGATGCTTGGTAGGCTCGAGTATGAATTGCCGACGAAGCCCGTCGATGTCAGCGTCGATAAGGCGACGATGAGATCTTCTCCAGTCAAGGAATCGTCGATTCCAGAATAATATAGGTCATTTTGATTAGTAGCGTAATAAGAAGCGCCATCCGCTGGATTAGAAACGGCGGCGACATCTTGCACAAAAGACGAGTGATTAATTGAAGAAAGCGAGGCGACGCCGGCAGTCAAGACCAAGGCAGTTAACAGGATAATTTGTTTAATTTTTTTCATAGTTTCTTAACTATTTAATCATAAACGCCATATGCTGGCAACTTCTTTTAGAAGGATTGTGAATTTAGTGTTGCCGATCGAGTAGGCCATCGCAACGATGACTAATCCAAATGCGAGAGCAGTTCCGACGTAGCCGGCAGGCGTGGCACAGCCGAGGACGGCAGCGACGCCGCAGCCAAAGACGACCAAGACAAAAGTTCCGATAAATTCAGCAAAATACTTTCTAAAATCTTTCATAATGAACTCCTCACGACAACTATTTTATTCTCTTTTTTATTATTGTGTATGATAAAAACGTTGTTTTTAGCCAAAAATTTAGACGATAAAATCATTAGACCTGATGGTAAGATACTTTTGCTAAATCGTTGGCCCGGTCTTTAAAATCATTGGCGATTTCGCGAATGTTTCGCCCGTCCTTAAGCAATTGATCAATTGTAAAACTGGCGTCGTAAAAAAGCGAGTTGCTCTTCTTGCAATAATACATGTTATAAATGCGGATTTTCTTCTTCGTCTGACGATGATAGTGTTTGGCTAAAAACAAGAAACCGGCGTAATATTCGGTTAAGACATCATGATATCCATCGCTTGAATTCTCCGGAAAAATGACGATGCTGTTATTATCGTTTAAATATTCGACGCTCTGATGAATCGTGCCGAGGATTCGGGCATCCGCATAAGTCGGAATCAAGTTCATGCCTTTATAAAACATGCCGATAAAAGGGCAGGCCAGCGTGGCCTTAATCAGTGAGACAAATTTGCTGTTATGCTTTTTTTGGTAAAAATAGACATGAGCTAAATACTTCCATCTTTCCTTAAAGGAAAAAGTCATCTCGTAAGTACCCCAGAAGCGAAAGCGGCGGGGAAAATAGAGTTCGAGTTTTAAAGGAGCGGTCGCGCCGACATGATTGCATATGTATATCGCGCCATCCTGAAAATCGCTTTCCAATCCGATCACTTTTGGTTTTTTTACAAAGCACCTCAGAATTCTCTTTATGAAACGGAAAAAAGGCTTGCGGTCGCTTCGATCGAGGTTTCGTGGCTGCTTCATCGCTGATATCTTTTTCCAAATTCGGATTTGGCCTTTGCCGTCGCCTGAGCGATGAATGCCGTTTTGGCTTCCGTGTAGGCATCGCGGTTGTGCTCGAATTGTTTCCAGAGTTTAAATTTAAGCGCCTCATACTCTTTGGCGACTTCTGGATAGAGGCGCAGATAATCGCGAAAATACAGTTCGTCATGATCTCCGTAAAAGCGAAGATGAAGATGGAAGACGCGCTCGGCAAAACCCTTTTCAGTATAACCTTTATTAAAA
>Ga0209719_1004885_pt1 | contig 10581 bp, 7 predicted proteins | sample AD_JPNAS2_MetaG_FD_184421 | JGI IMG/M metagenome (GOLD analysis project Ga0209719, IMG submission 184421) | Active sludge microbial communities of municipal wastewater-treating anaerobic digesters from Japan - AD_JPNAS2_MetaG (SPAdes) (version 2) | ecosystem: Engineered > Bioreactor > Anaerobic >...
AAGGACCAGCAGGCCAACATCCTCCTCATGGAGAAGGACGTGGTCTATATCCCCAGCGCGGACTACTTCTACATCATCGGCGAGGTCAAGACCCCGGGCTCCTACGCCTTCAACAAGAAGGACATCACCATCGCCGAGGCGGTGAGCATGGCCGGCGGCTTCACCCGCATCGCCGCCCGGAACAGCACCCGGATCGTCCGGGTGGAGAAGGGCGTGGAGAAGATCTACAAGGTCAACATGGACGCCATCACCAAATCCGGCAAGATGACCCAGGCGGTCTTCATCCGCCCCAACGACCTCATTGTCGTGCCGGAGAGCTTTTTCTAATCGCGTGGCGTGGCCTCCGATCCTTATGCCCCTTCCCCTTGCCGGGGGGAGGGTAAGGGGAAGGGGAGACAGGGATGTATTTTCGTACAATACTTTTCTTTAAATTCTGCTGAACGGGAGTAAGCGCCAAACCTATGGAAATCGGTCAAAAACAGGTAAATCTTCAGGAATATATCCGGGTGCTCATGAAGCACCGCTGGACGATCCTCACGGTCTTCGCCGTGATCGTGGTGAGTGTGACGATCTTTTCCTTCACGGCGACGCCCATCTACCAGGCAACCACCCGCATCGTCATCGAGAAGGAAAACCCCAAGGTCGTATCCATCCAGGAGGTCATGTCCGTGGACTCCTCGGGCCTGGACTACTACCAGACCCAGTACAAGATCCTCGAGAGCAAGTCGGTGGCCAACGAGGTGATCAAGCGCCTCAATTTGGAAAACAACGAGACCTTCAACCCCAAACCCGGCGTGATCGCCCAGGTCGTGGAATGGATCCTTTCCCCCATCGCCTATGTCAAGTCCCTCATGAAAACCACGGACAAGGACGCCGCCCTGATGGGGCAGCCCGGGATCGCCGAGCCCACCTCGCCGCTGGTGGGGAAGTTGCTCAACGCTGTCAAGGTCACGCCTATCCGGAACAGCCGCCTGGTGGACGTGAGCTTCGAATCCCCGGACCCAGTCCTGGCGGCCCGGGGGGCAAACACCCTGGCGAAGGCCTATATCGACCTCAACCTCCAGACGAAGCTCAAGGCCACCCAGGACGCGGTGAACTGGCTAAATCAGCAGATCGACCAGGAAAAGAAGAAGGTGGACACGGCGGACCAGGCCCTCCTGCGCTACAAGCAGGAGCAGGGGATCGTCACGGACTTCTCCACCAATGCCGAGACGATCACCGCCCAGAAGCTGGCGGAGCTGAACAAGCAGGTCGTCGAGGCGACGTCGAGGCGCGTGGAGGCGGAGACCCGGTACCGCCAGGCCAAATCCCTGGCCGACCGGGCCGATACGTCGGCCTCCATCCCCGAGGTCATGAGCAACCCCCTGATCCAGGAGATCAAGAAGCAGGAGGTGGAGATATCCAAGCGCCTCTCCGAACTCTCGAAGCGTTACGGGAGCAACCACCCCCAGATCATCGCCCTGAACAACGAGATGCGGACCCTCAACGCCCGCAAGGCGGCGGAGATCCAGCGGGTGGTGGATTCCCTCCATAACCAGTACCGCGTCGCCCTGGCCGGGGAGCAGTCCCTCAAGGGCGCCCTGGGGCAGCAGAAGGGCGAGACCCTGGCCATGAACCAGAAGGCCATCGACTACACCGTCCTGAAACGGGAGGCGGAGACGAGCCGGGAGATGTTCGACCTCCTGGTGAAGCGCTTCAAGGAGGCCTCCCTTACCGAAGACATCCGCACCGGCAACATCCGGGTCATCGATCCCGCCCAGATCCCCAAGGGGCCCGTGAAGCCCAAGAAGCTCCAGAACATCCTGCTGGCCATCATCGTCGGCCTGTCGCTGGGCGTCGGCCTGGCCTTCTTCCTGGAGTACATCGACAACACCATCAAACTCCCCGACGAGGTCACGGGGATACTGAAGATCCCCTACCTGGGTCCCGTGCCCGCCATCGCCGCCGTGGCCGCCAAGGAGGGCGGCGGAAACCCGGGCGGCGGGGGCGATTCCGGTGGCGGGGGCGACGGGAGCGGCGGAGTCGCCGGCGCCATCAGCGGCGTACTCGGCAACGTCCTGGGTGGCGCCATCAGCGACGTCGGGAAGGGCGCCCGAGGCGCGGCGGGGCCCGATGCCGACCCCACCCAGGACATCGTCGTCGTCCACTCGCCGAAATCCACGGCCAGCGAGGCCTACCGGGGGATCCGGACCAGCCTGCTGTTCTCCTCCGCCGACGTGGCCCCCCAGATCATCCTGGTCACCAGCTCCGGCCCCCGGGAGGGGAAGACGACCTGCTCCGCCAATATCGCCGCCGCCATGGCCCAGGCGGGGAGCCGGGTGATCGTCGTGGACTGTGACCTCCGCCGCCCCCGGGTCCATCAGCTCTTCGGGAGGGACCGCTCCGTGGGGACCTCCAACATCCTGGTGGCGAACTGCACCATCGACGAGGCCATCCAGCAGACGGACATCCCCAATGTGGACATGATCGCCTCCGGACCAGTTCCGCCCAACCCATCGGAATTGCTGGGTTCCAAGCACATGATGGAGATGCTGGTGGAGCTGCGTGGGCGTTACGAGCGGATCATCATCGATTCGCCGCCCATCTCCGCTGTCACCGACGCCGTCATCCTCTCCAAGATCGTCGATGGCGTGGTCCTGGTCATCCGGGCCCACCAGACCAACCGGGAGGTCATCCGGTACGCCATCACCCAGCTCCGGAACGTCAGCGCGCATATCTTCGGGGCGGTCCTCAACGGCGTCGATATGGGCCGTGACAGCTACTATTACTACCAGTACTACTATTACTACTACGGCCAGGACGGCGAGCGCAAAAAGAAGACCCGCAGCCGCCGCTCCCTCCGCAGCCGCCGCTACTACGGCAAAGACGCAGAAAAATAGGGGGTCAGGTCTTTAAAATTAGCGTTTTTGGATAATCATTAATTCGGGGCATCGGGGGTATCGCCCCATTTACCCTAAATGATAGAAAGGCCGCCGCGATGATCGACCTTCACAGCCACATTTTACCAGAACTGGACGACGGCGCCACCTCCTGGGAACAGGCCCTGGAGATGGCCCGCGTGGCCGTTGCCGACGGCGTCACGGAGGTGGTCTGCACCCCCCACTGGGTGCCGGGGAAGTTCGACAACAGCCGCCCCGTCATCCTGGAGCAGGTGGAAACCTGCCGGCGCCTCCTCGCGGATGCCCAGATTCCCCTCAAGGTCCATCCCGGCGCGGAACTCCGCATCGACATCAACCTACCCGGGCTGATCAAGAACCGGCAGGTCCTGACCGTCAACGACGGCGGGGTTTACGCCCTCATCGAGTTGCCCGACGAATCCATTCCCGATCACCTGGACGAGTTCTTCTGGAACCTGGAACTGCTGCGTATCCGCCCCATCATCAGCCATGTGGAGCGCAACGCCGTCCTCCGGGAGGAACCCCACCGCCTCTACCACTGGGCGGTGAACGGTTACCTGGCCCAGATCACGGCCTCCAGCCTGACGGAGCATTTTTCCGAAGAAATCCAGGATTTTGCGGTATTCATCCTGGAGCACCGCCTCGCCCAGATGCTGGTCTCCGACGGCCACGGACTACGCAGCCGCTCGCCCCGCCTTTCCGCCGGGCTGGCCGTGGCGGCCCAGATCCTGGGGGCGCAGACCGCCCGGCGCATGGTCTGGGACGTCCCCCGGCAGATCCTCAACGGCGAGGCCGTGCGCTTTCCCGAGCCCGTCCCTATCGACGAGCCCCGCCGCATCGACATCTTCGACTACCTGCCGAAACGCTTCGGCGACAAGATCAAATCCCTCCTGAAATAATCAGCATTTCGGGACAAATCCGACATGGTATTATTCTTTACATGGTCTTTCTTCTATGTTATAGCCCGCCCATTGCGTGTTCAGACTTGAACGCTGCACAACAGGCCGGCGGGCAGGACGCCTGCACAGCGGGGCGAGCGGATAGCGCCTCAACCTCCGTCGGCGAAACGGCGGGAACGCCAGTGGGGCCAGCCGCGGCACAGGCAGCATCGCCATCAAAGGGGGGAGACCGGCGGTAGATGAAGGCCACGATCGAGAAGACGCAGATCCTGCGGGATCTGGCCAGGAATCCCTATATATCCCAGCGGGAGCTTGCGGAGAGGCACCGCATCAGCCTCGGCAAGGTCAACTACGCCATCCGCGCCCTGATCAAGAAGGGATACATCAAGCTCCAGAACTTCTATAAATCCAACAACAAACGTAAATATGCATACGTGCTGACCCCGGAGGGGATGCACGAGAAGACGAAGCTCACGGCCTCCTTCCTGAGCTGGAAGATGAAGGAATACGAGCGCATTAAGCAGGAGATCGCCGATCTGAAGCAGGAACTGGACGCCTCTGAATAATCGGGAATAATCGGGGGACATATCACTGAATAACCAGAGCCGCGGGAATAATTAGCGGACATGTCACTGATTAACCAGAACTGCTGTATTTTACATAATTGATATAGGATGCCACTTTCCCACTCGCCTCATCCGAAGCCACCCCGGATGTAACCGAGAGGGCGGAGCTGTAGCAGATGGCTGCCAACCGATCCCGGTAGCTTAAAAACACCTGAAAGGATTCAACCCCCCTATGACCAAAGCCCCCGTTAAGAATGATCAGCAAGTAAGCGTCTCGCCCTCCGGCGAGGTCTTCCCCCTGCCCACTCCCGCGGATTACAATAAGGAACTCAAGCGCCTCCAGACCCTTGTGAAGAAGCATCGCCGGGAAGGCCGGGAGATCGTCGTCGTCATGGGCGTCGGCTTCGTCGGCGCCGTCATGGCCGGCGTCGTGGCCGACTCCGTCTGGAAAGAATCGGGGGTCAGGTCTTTAAAATTAGCATCTGGCGGCGATTTTGAATTGAAATCCCAGACCCCAGGGAATATTGCGGAAAATTTCGGAAAGGGTGTTTCTGAAACCTCCCAGGCCGCCGCGACCGCCGCGACCGCCACCACCGCCGCAGCAACATCAGCGGCCGCCACCGCCGCAGCAACATCAGCGGCCAGCGCCGCCACCACCGCGACCGCCGCGACCGCCGCCTCCTCCTCTCCGTCCTCCGCCCCGGTGAAAAATGCTAATTTTAAAGACCTGACCCCCGGGTTTCCCAACAAATTCGTCATCGGGATGCAGCGGCCCTCGCCGCGCTCCTACTGGAAGATCCCCCTCCTCAACCGCGGGATCGCCCCCGTGGAGTCCGAGGACCCCGAGGTGGCGCCCCTCATCGCCCGCTGTGTCCTGGAGAAAAAGACCCTCACCGCCACCTTCACCTACGACGCCCTGTCGCTCGCCGACGTGGTTGTCGTGGACGTCCAGTGCGATTACTTCAAGGAGACCCTCGGCAACTGCCGCCAGGGCCACGCCGACATCGCCGCCCTCGAGGAGAGCCTGAAGGTCATCGGCGAGCGCATCCCCCCGGACTGCCTCGTCCTCATCGAGACCACCGTACCCCCCGGCACCACGGAGTACGTCGCCTATCCCATCATCAAGAAGGCCTTCGAGAAGCGCGGCCTGATGATGCCCGCGGCAGCCGCCGCCACAGCGCCCATCGCCGCCACCGCCGCCACAGCGCCCACCGCCACCGCCGCCGCCCTCGTCCCCGCCGAGCCTCTCCTCGCCCACTCCTACGAGCGCGTCATGCCGGGCCGGGAATACGTCTCCTCCATCCGGGATTTCTGGCGCGTCTGCAGCGGCACCAACGCCACCGCCCGCGCCCGGGTCGCCCGCTTCCTCTCCGAGGTCCTGAACGTCGAGAAATACCCCCTCACCGTCCTGGACCGCCCCATCGAGAGCGAGACCTGCAAGATCGTCGAGAACTCCTACCGGGCCACGATCCTCGCCTTCCTCGACGAATGGAGCCTCTTCGCCGAACGCAACGGCGTGGATATCCTGAAGGTGATCAAGGCCATCAAGGTCCGCCCCACCCATGCCAACATGATCTTCCCCGGCCCCGGCATCGGCGGCTACTGCCTCCCCAAGGACGGCGGCCTGGGCGTCTGGGCCTACCAGACCCTCATGGGCTTCGACGACGACATCTTCAAGATCACGCCGCTGGCCATCGACATCAACGATACCCGGGCCCTCCATGCCGCCGAACTGGTCCGCGACGCCCTGCGCAACATGGGGAAGATCGTCGCCGCCTCCCGCATCGTCGTCCTGGGCGCCTCCTATCGCGAGGACGTGGGCGACACCCGCTACAGCGGCTCCGAGGCCCTGATCCGCAAGCTCACCGAGATGGGCGCGGAGATCGGCGTCCACGACCCCTACGTGAAGCACTGGTGGGAGTTCGAGAAGCAGGAATCCTACCCCGCCCCCGGCCATTCCTGGTCCCGCTTCTTCCGGAATCAGGAGAGCCTTACGGATCTCCGGATCGAGCCGGACCTGGCCGCCGCCCTCCGGGGCGCCGACGCCGTCGTCCTGGCGGTACGCCACCAGGCCTACCTCCACCTCGATCCCGACGTCGTCATCGCCCAGACCGGCCGCCCCGTGGCCGTCATCGACTGCTTCGGCATCCTGGACGACGCCGCCATCCGCCGCTACTTCGAGCTGGGCTGCGAGGTGAAAGGCCTGGGCCGCGGCCACGTCAAACGCATCAAAGACGCCGTCCATCGGGGGTCAGGTCTTTAAAATTAGCGTTTTTCGTCACGGAATCTTGGCATAGTTTGATGGAAAGGATGACGACCATGACAAATACGGAGGCCGATCAGTTAAGGACGATGATTTCGACGTTTAAAGACGAAATCAAGGAGGAATTTCGCCACCAGTTAGGAATTCAGGCCGAACATTTCCAGCACAAGCTGGATCTCGTTGTCGAGGGACATTTAATGCTCTCAGAAAAGCTTGACAGGGTTAAGACGGAATTAACGCAAAAAATCGAATGCGTTAAGTACAAGCTTGATGCCGTGGCTGCCAAAGGTGACGAGACAGCCTCAAAGCTTGACAAGGTTTCCTCCAAGCTTGATGCCGTGGCTGCCAAAGGTGACGAGACAGCCTCCAAGCTTGACAAGGTTTCCTCCAAGCTTGATGCCGTCGCTGCCAAAGGTGACGAGACAGCCTCCAAGCTTGACGAGGTGTCCTCCAAGCTTGATGCCGTGGCTGCCAAAGGTGACGAGACAGCCTCCAAGCTTGACAAGGTTTCCTCCAAGCTTGATGCCGTCGCTGCCAAAGGTGACGAGACAGCCTCCAAGCTTGACGAGGTGTCCTCCAAGCTTGACAAGGTGTCTTCAAAGCTTGATGCCGTCGCCGCCGATCTTCAGGCTCATCGCGCCGATACGGAGGCACATCACCACGTTTATCGTATAAAGGAATAGGCATCAATGGGGTCAGGTCTTTAAAATTAGCGTTTTTTGGGGATGCTGAAATTGAAGTTAGTTTTTGGAGGGGGTAGGGTAAGGCGCCGGTAAGGCGCCGGTGTGGTGTCGGTGCTGGGTAGGTGCGGTGTCGGTAAGGTGCCGGTGTGGTGTCGGGTACTGAGGTTGAATCCGCCTTGGAGGATGGGTGATGCTCTACGACTGCTCTACGACGCGGCGACGCGCTGCCAGGCAGAAAGGTACAGAGATTGAATTCTCTTTGGGGTATGGGTGATGGCAAGACCACTGCGCATTGAGTTTCCCGGCGCCGTCTATCATGTCACCGCGCGCGGAAACGGACGCCAGAGGATCTTTCACGACGATTGGGACAACCGCAAGTTTCTGGATCTCCTGGGCAAGACTCTCGATCGCTTCCAATGGGCGTGCCACGCCTATTGTCTGATGGTGAACCACTACCACCTGATGATCGAAACGCCCGAGGCGAATCTCTCCAAAGGGATGCACCACCTGAACGCCACCTTCTGCCAGGCCCATAACAAGCGCCACGATACGGTGGGGCATCTTTTGCAGGGGCGTTTCAAGGCGATTGTGGTCGATCGCGAGAGTTATCTGCTGGAACTGGCCCGCTACGTGGTCCTGAATCCTGTCCGGGCCGGGATGGTCGTCAGGCCCGAAGACTGGCCCTGGAGCAGCTATCGCGCCACGGCGGGATTTCCCGTTGCGGCGGGAGATACGATTCCGCCGGGATTGCCTCTTGCGGCGGGAGATACGATTCCGCCAGGATTGCCTCTCCCGGCGGGAGATACAATTCCATCTTGGCTCCTCAGCCAGTTTGGTCCTGACGAGGCGTCTGCCCGACAGGGCTACCGCGAATTTGTCGCTGCCGGGATCGGCAAGGAATCGCCCTGGTCGAAATTGCAGTCCCAGATATTCCTCGGGAAAGAAACTTTCATCGATCGCCTCAAGGAGGCCATACCGGAGAAGAAATCCGTCCAGGAAATTCCCAAATTGCAGCGTTATGCCAACCGCCCGCCGTTGCGGGAGATCTTCGGAGATTGGAAGACAAGGCGGAAGCGGAATGAGGCGATCATTGCCAGCTACGTCACCTACGGATACGAACAGAAGGAGATCGCGAAATTCCTGGGTGTCCACTACACCTCCGTTTGCCGGGCGCTCAGACACCATAGCCATGACGAAAAACGCTAATTTTAAAGACCTGACCCCCGTCTCCCCCCTGACCCCCGGCGCCCCCATCGCCGTCATTGGCGCGGGCTACTGGGGCAAGAACCTGGTCCGCAATTTCCACCAACTGGGCGTCCTGAGGACCGTCTGCGACGGCGCCCAGTCGATCCGTGCAGAGATGGCCAAGGCCTATCCGGACGTCGCCGTCACCGCGGACATGGCCGCCGTCCTGAACGATCCGGAGATCGCCGCCGTCGTCATCGCCGCCCCGGCCGCCCTCCACTACGCCATCGCCGCCCCGGCCCTTCAGGCCGGCAAGCACGTCTTCGTGGAAAAGCCCCTCTCCCTCACGCACACCGACGGCGAAGCCCTGGTCCGCCTCGCCGCGGAGCGCCGCCGGACGCTCTTCGTCGGCCACATCCTGCACTATCACGCCGCCGTCATCCGCCTCAAGGAGATGATCCGCGCCGGGGAGATCGGCCGCCTCCAGTACATCTACTCCCGCCGCCTCTCCCTGGGCAAGATCCGCCGGGAAGAGAACATCCTCTGGTCCTTCGCCCCCCACGACATCTCTCTGATCCTCAGTATCACCGGCGAAGAACCTTGCTATGTCGATTCCGTGGGCAACAATTTTCTCCATGCCCGCATTCCCGACGTCACCATGACGAATCTCAAGTTTCCCTCGGGCATCGGGGCCCACATCTTCGTGAGCTGGCTCAACCCCTTCAAGGAGCAGAAACTTGTCATCGTGGGCGGCAACGGCATGCTCGTTTTCGACGACACGGAAACCGTCGAAAGGAAACTGGTCCACTACCCCCACACGATCGACTGGCAGAACGGCCTGCCCGTGCCAAACAAAGCCGAGTGCCATCCCGTTGATATCGCTCCGATCTGGAAAGAGCCCCTGAAGGCGGAATGCGAGGCGTTCCTCACGGCCATCCGGAGCGGCGCCCCGCCCCTCACCTCCGGCGAAGAAGGCCTGCGGGTCCTGAAAATCCTGGAATGCAGCCAGAGATCACTGGAGGAAAAAGAGACAGGAAGAATCGCGGTCGGAAGAACCGAGGGTGATCTCACCCGTGCCGCATCTTCCATTTCCGCCTCTTCCGCCGCGCCCCCTCGTTCCGTCACTCCCGCGCAACCGGTCCGCCAGGAAATCGATCCAAGGGAGCCAAGCGGGCCAAACGATCCAAGGGAGCCAAGCGGGCCAAGCGATCCAAACGATCCAAGGGAGCCAAGCGGGCCAAACGGGCGGCGCGAGGAGTGGCGCGGACGGCGCGAGGAGCGGCGCGAGTGGCGCGGGCGGCTGGCCAACGCCTACCCCGGCGCCTTCATCCACCCCACCGCCATCGTCGACGACAACGTGGCCATCGCCCCCGGCGCCAAGATCTGGCACTTCTCCCACGTCCTCTCGGGCGTCAAAATCGGCGCGAACTGCAACATCGGCCAGAACGTCGTCATCGGCCCGGATACCGTCATCGGCGCCCGCTGCAAGATCCAGAACAACGTCTCCGTCTATAAAGGCGTCACCCTCGAAGACGGCGTCTTCTGCGGCCCCTCCATGGTCTTCACGAACATCTACAACCCCCGGGCCGAGATCGGCAAGATGGACCAGGTCCGCCCCACCCTCGTCAAGCGCGGCGCCACCCTGGGGGCCAACTGCACCATCGTCTGCGGCCACACCATCGGCCGCTACGCCTTCATCGGCGCCGGCGCCGTGGTTACGAAGGACGTCCCCGACCACGCCCTCATGGCCGGCAATCCCGCCCGCCGGATCGGCTGGGTGTGCGAATGCGGCGAGCGTCTGCCCGCGGACCTGCAATGCCCCTCATGCGGGAAAACGCTAATTTTAAAGACCTGACCCCCAAAATGCCCCCGAAAGATTAAAGGAGCTGTTGTTATGGAAAAAATAATAAAAATTCATCTTGAGAAATTGCCTGAAGGGTTTTATTTGGCGACATCGGATGATATTCAGGGGTTGGTCGCGCAGGGGAGAACCGTTTCCGAGACGCTTGAAATCGCACGGGATGTGGCGAGAAAGCTCATAGAAGAGCAAGGCTTCCCGGCCGTCAATCTGGGGGCAGTCGGTGATTC
>Ga0209719_1004919_pt1 | contig 10498 bp, 7 predicted proteins | sample AD_JPNAS2_MetaG_FD_184421 | JGI IMG/M metagenome (GOLD analysis project Ga0209719, IMG submission 184421) | Active sludge microbial communities of municipal wastewater-treating anaerobic digesters from Japan - AD_JPNAS2_MetaG (SPAdes) (version 2) | ecosystem: Engineered > Bioreactor > Anaerobic >...
CTCCCTGCGCTGATCTTCTGTTATTACTATGGGTACTATTTTCCTTGCCATAGGGCAAAGATACTATTTTATAGTTGACTTATCAAGTAATTATCACACTAGATCCTTGTGTGGGCTTTTTTCATGTTGATAGACCCGGAAGACTAAGCCTCGCATTAGACATGATGGAAGAATTCAGGCCTTTCTTAGCAGATCGTTTAGTTTTATCACTTATTAATCGAAAACAAATTTGTAAGAGTGGCTTTACAAAACAACCTGCTGGCGGAATTATTATGGATGACACTACACGAAAAGAAGTTATTTCTGCCTGGCAAAAGAGAAAACAAGAAGAAATTACACATCCTTATCTTGGAGAAAAGGTTCCTATTGGGCTTTTACCTTATTGTCAAGCCTTGCTTATGGCAAGGTATCTCAGAGACGATCTTGATAATTACCCTGTTTTTATTTATAAATGAACTATGATGGTATTGATTACATATGATGTAGAAACAGTTACATCATCGGGGAAAAAAAGATTAAGACATGTAGCTAAACAATGTGTAAATTATGGACAACGTGTTCAGAATTCTGTATTTGAATGTTTAGTGGATCCCGCACAATTTACGGAATTAAAACATCGATTGGAAAGTATAATTGATAAAGAGAAAGATAGTATCAGATATTATTTTCTTGGGAGCAACTGGAGGAATAAAGTTGAGCATATTGGTGCGAAAGATAGTTATGATCCAGAAGGGCCATTAACCATATAATATTATTCAATTCTACTTGCGCGAAGCTAAAGCTATAGTATATTTATCAATACTATCGCGAATATTGATAATGAGAATGTTATAAAAAATAGTAACGTTATTATTTATAAATCTATTGAAATTTTGTACTTTCGCGTTATTGTGTATCAACGATACTTATTTTCAATAGTTTACACATATGCTGTCGCACCCCGCGTGGGTGCGTGGATTGAAACTGACCGCTTGGACTTCAACGGCAACCCTATCCTGTCGCACCCCGCGTGGGTGCGTGGATTGAAACATAGCCACAGCGGCATGGCTTGCCAGCGTTGTAAGTCGCACCCCGCGTGGGTGCGTGGATTGAAACATCGGTGAACTTGACGAATCGGGAGTACAGAGTGAGTCGCACCCCGCGTGGGTGCGTGGATTGAAACACATACAGGGTGCTGATTGCGGCACTCCAGTTCAGTCGCACCCCGCGTGGGTGCGTGGATTGAAACTATCTATTGTATTGATAAGACCGGCCCAGAGTTTGTCGCACCCCGCGTGGGTGCGTGGATTGAAACGCCATTTTATAGTTTAATTTTCGCTTTTCGGTTCGTCGCACCCCGCGTGGGTGCGTGGATTGAAACGCAGTTTGACCTATGGATCCAGGAAGGAAAGATAAGTCGCACCCCGCGTGGGTGCGTGGATTGAAACATCCACATATCAAACCCCTCATGTTCCTTTTTCCGTCGCACCCCGCGTGGGTGCGTGGATTGAAACATTGAGTGCGTTCAGCACATCGTCATAAGAGGAGTCGCACCCCGCGTGGGTGCGTGGATTGAAACGTCGAATTTGACATTCCTTCTGCAAGCTGCGATGGTCGCACCCCGCGTGGGTGCGTGGATTGAAACGCCTCTTGATAAACAGCTACCGTGTCAGAATAAAGTCGCACCCCGCGTGGGTGCGTGGATTGAAACATTCAAGATGGAGATGAGATGATGACAACGATTAGTCGCACCCCGCGTGGGTGCGTGGATTGAAACACATAAAATCATTAACTCAATGACAACAAAGGAAGTCGCACCCCGCGTGGGTGCGTGGATTGAAACACCCGTAGTAGCACATTTTGGCGACCTTCCATGGTCGCACCCCGCGTGGGTGCGTGGATTGAAACGCTGATTCTTCCATCACAAGTTCACCATTATTGACGTCGCACCCCGCGTGGGTGCGTGGATTGAAACCTGCTGCTGCGGCGGCTGCTCCCCCGAACTTCTTGTCGCACCCCGCGTGGGTGCGTGGATTGAAACACCTCTTTGTTGGCGAATTGAACGGAGGCGCACAGTCGCACCCCGCGTGGGTGCGTGGATTGAAACACGGCATCCATCATCTCCATATAGGAGTCCCAAGGTCGCACCCCGCGTGGGTGCGTGGATTGAAACATGGATATATTAAATTCCGGAAAAGGCCTTTGGAGTCGCACCCCGCGTGGGTGCGTGGATTGAAACAAACTCTTACCGGTTACCAATTCAAAGATCACCTCGTCGCACCCCGCGTGGGTGCGTGGATTGAAACAACTCCGATGAGTTCAAGAATGGACTGAAAGAAGGTCGCACCCCGCGTGGGTGCGTGGATTGAAACTCATGAAAGAAGCCATATCCACAGCAGCCAGCATGGGTCGCACCCCGCGTGGGTGCGTGGATTGAAACACGAAAAAATGGTAGGATGAATGCACAAGATAAGTCGCACCCCGCGTGGGTGCGTGGATTGAAACACTTACCGAAGTTACGATAGCCTTCCCGAAGATGGTCGCACCCCGCGTGGGTGCGTGGATTGAAACGGAATACAACCAGAAAGTGGATGAGATAATGCAGGTCGCACCCCGCGTGGGTGCGTGGATTGAAACTAGGGCGTATAAAAGCGCGCTAAAATGGAGAAAGTCGCACCCCGCGTGGGTGCGTGGATTGAAACATCCTACCATTTTTTCGTAAATAATGTGTATTTAGTCGCACCCCGCGTGGGTGCGTGGATTGAAACATGTTGATACATCTGCGAAGTTCTCGCTGAAAGAGTCGCACCCCGCGTGGGTGCGTGGATTGAAACTTCTTTGATTGTAGAGAGTGTGTGAGTGTTATAGGTCGCACCCCGCGTGGGTGCGTGGATTGAAACTTTCTTCAAGGTCTTTCACCTTTCCAGCTTCGGGTCGCACCCCGCGTGGGTGCGTGGATTGAAACATGTTCCAGGTGTAGGACTTGGAAGTCCAAACATCGTCGCACCCCGCGTGGGTGCGTGGATTGAAACATCCACCCAGGTACCACCCGAGATGACGGAGAACGTCGCACCCCGCGTGGGTGCGTGGATTGAAACATGTTCCAGGTGTAGGACTTGGAAGTCCAAACATGTCGCACCCCGCGTGGGTGCGTGGATTGAAACGAATTATTAGCCGAGCAGCTGGTTCAGCTATCCAGTCGCACCCCGCGTGGGTGCGTGGATTGAAACATGGAACATGCCAGACATGTCGGGCCGGGAATGGGTCGCACCCCGCGTGGGTGCGTGGATTGAAACGACAGTGCTTCATTCCGACAATTTAGAAGGAATAAGTCGCACCCCGCGTGGGTGCGTGGATTGAAACAAGTTATACTTTAAGTTTGCATTGAAATATTAAAGTCGCACCCCGCGTGGGTGCGTGGATTGAAACAATTCCTTGCATTCGTTGCAATATTTTGCACTTAGTCGCACCCCGCGTGGGTGCGTGGATTGAAACGTCAAGTATGATGAATCCGGTAAAGAGGTTAAGGTCGCACCCCGCGTGGGTGCGTGGATTGAAACATAAGACCTGCCCATAGTTTTGCGGATTCATCAAAGTCGCACCCCGCGTGGGTGCGTGGATTGAAACTCATGCATAAAGAGGTTATACGTACTATGGTTAAGTCGCACCCCGCGTGGGTGCGTGGATTGAAACCTCTTCCTGATGTTGCCATTTCTTTTGCTATTTAGTCGCACCCCGCGTGGGTGCGTGGATTGAAACAGTGTGTCCTGCTGTATCCCTCAACCTGATGTAGTCGCACCCCGCGTGGGTGCGTGGATTGAAACAATGTAGTAGGTGTAATCGGTATTGGGAGTTAGGTCGCACCCCGCGTGGGTGCGTGGATTGAAACTGTCTTGATATGTTAAATGATTAGTCCGCTATCCGTCGCACCCCGCGTGGGTGCGTGGATTGAAACATCCCCAAAGATTTCCACCCTGCGGGATAAAAAAGTCGCACCCCGCGTGGGTGCGTGGATTGAAACATAAATAAGTTAAAAAGAAAATAAGATGAACTTCGTCGCACCCCGCGTGGGTGCGTGGATTGAAACTTGGTGAAGCAAAGATTGCTGCTGATGTAAACACGTCGCACCCCGCGTGGGTGCGTGGATTGAAACCGTGTGTACGGTCCATTCAATACTGGCTCCAGAGTCGCACCCCGCGTGGGTGCGTGGATTGAAACGTAAATCAGATTATCGTTGTTAGAGGGGCAAAGGAGGTCGCACCCCGCGTGGGTGCGTGGATTGAAACGTAGCCTGTCTGTCTGCTTCAGAGCCGACAGATCGTCGCACCCCGCGTGGGTGCGTGGATTGAAACGTAAATCAGATTATCGTTGTTAGAGGGGCAAAGGAGGTCGCACCCCGCGTGGGTGCGTGGATTGAAACCAGCAACAAAAGGAGCACCCGTCAAAAGTCCTTAGTCGCACCCCGCGTGGGTGCGTGGATTGAAACTACATTGAAAATAACGGTGACGTGCAAACAAGAAGTCGCACCCCGCGTGGGTGCGTGGATTGAAACAACTTAAAAAGAAGGTTACTAAAAGGGGACAATATCGTCGCACCCCGCGTGGGTGCGTGGATTGAAACATACCCTTGATAAAGCAACTCCAAAACCCTGCGTGTCGCACCCCGCGTGGGTGCGTGGATTGAAACCAATACTTGGTCTTTGCGGACTTGCTGCCATTGTGAGTCGCACCCCGCGTGGGTGCGTGGATTGAAACCAGCAAAATCTTTCTGGTTATATACTATCCGACGTCGCACCCCGCGTGGGTGCGTGGATTGAAACCATATCATAAAAAGTTAATCAGTTTAAGACCCAGTCGCACCCCGCGTGGGTGCGTGGATTGAAACCGTTTCCACCCTGAAACTCGTGTCCGTGTATGATGTCGCACCCCGCGTGGGTGCGTGGATTGAAACGGTACTGCCTGCACTATTTGTCAGCCGGGACAGTGTCGCACCCCGCGTGGGTGCGTGGATTGAAACGAAGCTCCAATGTTGTACGACACCGAAATACGAGGTCGCACCCCGCGTGGGTGCGTGGATTGAAACAACCGGGCAAATGGCAAATACACAAGACCGGAAGTCGCACCCCGCGTGGGTGCGTGGATTGAAACGCCCCTGCAAAACAGGGTTAAAGGATGTCTGCTGTGTCGCACCCCGCGTGGGTGCGTGGATTGAAACCTTATCTGGACAGATGAAATGAACACGCCCCTGAGTCGCACCCCGCGTGGGTGCGTGGATTGAAACAACCGGGCAAATGGCAAATACACAAGACCGGAAGTCGCACCCCGCGTGGGTGCGTGGATTGAAACCTGACCCTTGCTGCACGTATCCCGAAAAGCAGGGGTCGCACCCCGCGTGGGTGCGTGGATTGAAACAAGAGATGGCAGAAACTACGTACAGATCAAATCAGTCGCACCCCGCGTGGGTGCGTGGATTGAAACACTCTTTATGGCGTCTGTATTGGACGGTCCCTCAGTCGCACCCCGCGTGGGTGCGTGGATTGAAACCTGACCCTTGCTGCACGTATCCCGAAAAGCAGGGGTCGCACCCCGCGTGGGTGCGTGGATTGAAACAGACTTGCACAGATCTTTGCCCCTGCAAAACAGGGGTCGCACCCCGCGTGGGTGCGTGGATTGAAACAATCTGTTATAGGCTACATGGATTCCGTTTCCACGTCGCACCCCGCGTGGGTGCGTGGATTGAAACGCGGATCCGCTGGTCCGGGAACATGGTATCCTTGTCGCACCCCGCGTGGGTGCGTGGATTGAAACGCTTAATGCCACTCAAAATGCCACTATCCACACCGTCGCACCCCGCGTGGGTGCGTGGATTGAAACTCACCGGGTTGCGTTATTCTGATGTGGCAAACCTTGTCGCACCCCGCGTGGGTGCGTGGATTGAAACATGAACTATCAATCACAGACCCCAAAACTGGATGTCGCACCCCGCGTGGGTGCGTGGATTGAAACAAAGACATAATGGTCATCTCCCGACCTTGCAGCGTCGCACCCCGCGTGGGTGCGTGGATTGAAACGTACTTAACTCCGTCACCTGCAGATGCCCAGCTCAGGTCGCACCCCGCGTGGGTGCGTGGATTGAAACATGGATAACCTCATGGGTTAAATTCCGTTATTTTGTCGCACCCCGCGTGGGTGCGTGGATTGAAACCATAAAATAATTGCAAATGGGTGGGGAGTTAAGGTCGCACCCCGCGTGGGTGCGTGGATTGAAACACGAGCATGGCGGCAAGTATGTAGTCATTGGCGGCGTCGCACCCCGCGTGGGTGCGTGGATTGAAACAGAACAGGACAAAAATAGCAGGGTTGCTGTTGAGTCGCACCCCGCGTGGGTGCGTGGATTGAAACATGCTATCTCGTATTTTGACGGGTTCCTCTGGGTGTCGCACCCCGCGTGGGTGCGTGGATTGAAACATGGTGGTTCAGGACACTCCCGAACCGCACACACGTCGCACCCCGCGTGGGTGCGTGGATTGAAACGTTGGGTCGCTCCATTGTCCCCTCCAATACCAGGTCGCACCCCGCGTGGGTGCGTGGATTGAAACATGTAGTCTGCCGGTTACAAGTCCGGATAAAATTGTCGCACCCCGCGTGGGTGCGTGGATTGAAACATTAAGGGATATTATTGACGAATATAGCGAGTCGGTCGCACCCCGCGTGGGTGCGTGGATTGAAACATGTAGTCTGCCGGTTACAAGTCCGGATAAAATTGTCGCACCCCGCGTGGGTGCGTGGATTGAAACATGTAGTCTGCCGGTTACAAGTCCGGATAAAATTGTCGCACCCCGCGTGGGTGCGTGGATTGAAACGAAAGGGCTTCACGGGCAAATGCCGTAGTGCTTAGTCGCACCCCGCGTGGGTGCGTGGATTGAAACATTGTCGAATCGTTCGGCCAGTTCGCGGGCACTGTTTAATACTTCTATGTTGTAAAACAAATTTTTTGAATCATTTTTATAATATAGGTTTTAAAATACTCCTTATTTTATATGTAATCAAGTTGTTAATGGCACGATAATTTAACAGATCAATTAGATCCGTTGAAAATCAAACCCGTTTAAAACAAATCCAATATGAACAACCTTCTATAAGTGAACCAATGTTTAACAATGGCCACATTTTCCTTTTCAGTTCAATTGGAGGAAGCCGCATTCTCCCCAAAGCAGATTGACTGCAAGTATTATATAGCGGTCATTCCTTAACTCCAAAGGAAATTCATATAGGATTTATAAGACCATACATAACTCATATTCTTTTTTATTCTTTAACACATAATAGATTCTGTTCAACAATTTTTTTGCGATTCTTATTATTGCATTGTTTACCGGCATTCTTTTACAAAGTTCTGAAAAGGCCAACTGTAGTGCCGGATCTATTCTGGCAGCAATCCACGCGCTTTCGATCAGATAGGATCTTAACAGGAGCTTCCCTCTGAATGTCAATTCGCCCTTTGATTCCTTTTCGCCACTGGAATGACACATCGGTACCAAACCCACAAAACAAGCCAGCCTGTCAGCATTTTTAAAACGAGTTATGTTTTCTATTTCTGCTAAAAGGGTCATTCCGGTTATGATTCCAATACCTGGCACACTCCTGATCAATCTCAGGGGTTTCTCATAAGAAGGACTTTGGGATAGCCGTTTTATGCACCGGTTTACTTCCAGAAGCATTGACCTTAATTGATTGGCTTCTTTAATAAACAACCCAAGAGACTCTTCGGCACTCTCACTTTCTAAATGGACGTCCTCAGAAAGCCATTTCATAAAACGGGATGACCAGTGTACAGATGCATTCAATGCTGGTGGATAAGATACGCCTTGAAAATATAACAGCGATTTTATACGCCTTCTAATACGCCCGAGATCCATGAGAATCCGATATCTGCTACGTAAAAGAATTCTGTCCCCTTCGGTTTCGACCTGTGGAATGTATAATTCCGAAAGTTCTCCCGAACGAAGAAAACGGGCAATTTTGCGACTATCTACAGGATCCGATTTTTGGGCTGTCTCTTTCTGTGTTGTCGGTATGTCTGCAGGATTTACTATGATATTTTCAATGCCTAAATCCATTAATCGCCTGTGAGCCCAATAGCCGCAGAATCCTGCTTCATAGGCTGATTTATACACAGCCTTCGGATAATTTGAATTCAGATAATTCGATAGCTTCTCAGGACTTGGTATCTGATTAAATGTTTTTAAGTGCATTTGATCCGAGAGAATGGTCACATTCCAACTTTTTAAATGGACATCAATTCCAACATAGATGTTTTGACCTTCGAAATTTAATTTCTTACTTTTTGTGAGCATAAGCTTTGATTATTAATATTTTGAATGATGATTCTCAAAATTAACAATATTCTTAGCTTATGCTTCCTTAAGCATTTCGTATTATGGCATCCTGCTAAGCCTATAGGGTACAAACATAGGAACTCCCCTTAAGGTTGTAGATATGCTCCTCGAACATAAAATCACGGACTATCTCAAGATTGCCGGATTCCCTTGTTTTGATAAGGGATTCAATATATTTGGCTTTGCTTTCTTTCTTGATTATAGACGGGATCAAACCAGCCTCGAACTGAAGCATATTCATCAGAAGGCGCGCCATACGACCATTGCCGTCAGCCCAGGGATGAATGGTAACCAATTTGTAATGAGCATCAAAACTTATTTTATATCGTGAGATCGTATCGGTATATGTTTTGCGGGCATCGTTCAGCCACAGGCAAAAATCATCCAGCGCACCAGGTATTTTTGAAAAATTCAAATATGACCTGCCTTCAAACCCTGCCGTAACATTCAGCAGCCTGATATCTCCCCTGGCTGAAGAAAAAGAGCCTAGAGATGTGTTATATTCAGTCCCGGTATTGCGCATTAGGATTCCTGCCAGTTCTTTCAGTAAGTCCACAGAGATGCTCCTATGTTCTTTGGCGTACACAATCGCCTTTTCATAGGCTGCTTTCAAATCAAGGTTCATCAACTGTTCATTCATGCTCCTTCCTGAAGCACTTATTCCCTGGTCAAAGAGCAGCTGATTCTCTATCTCCGTTACCGTAGAGCCCTCAATAGCAGTAGAATGGGTAATAATCGAATATAGATAGAATTTGTCGTAATCTATCTGCTTGTCAATACCCAAATCCTTGTATTTGGCAATAAGTTCCAAAAGTAACTTCCCGTCCATACCACAAAAATAAAAAGAAAATAGGAACTTGCCGTTGCGAACCAAGGTTCCACCCTCTTTACCTTGTTACAATTGTTGTGTGCTCATCTTTATACAAGTCTGCAATAGTTTGGCCTGTAGCAACATAGATTGTGTCCAGGTACGGGTTGTCGCGGCAGTCAAGGTAGTCCAGTCTTGTATTGTTGCTTACGTCAAGAGACGTCAAAAGATTGTTTTTGCATACCAGGGTTTCCAGCAAGCCGTTTTCGGTAACATCCAGGTCGGATAATTGGTTGTTGCTGCAATACAGGGTCTTGAGTGAGGAAAGTCCACTAAGCTTCAAAGTTGTCAGATTGTTGGAGTTACAGTTTATCAGCTGTAGTTCCAGGTTGTTGCCCACATCCAGGTAGGTCAGCGAATTTCCCACAGACAGCAACGTGTTTACGTGGGTGAAATACTGAATCCCTTCCAAAGACATGATGCTTTTGCCAGACACATTGATGGTCGTCAGGGCGCCGTTTTCTGCCTCGGCAAAAGTTATTTTTCCATCGTTATTTGAATCAAAGTTGGTCAGGCAATAAGCCCGCAAGTTCTCATCGGGGATGTAAACATACGTGTCGGGGATGAAAGCGGAATCATCTGCGTTTAGTTGCGTCACATATTTTTTTCCTCTTTGAAAGCCCCCTGTGGGAGGTATTTTGGTCATAGTTTTCCAGGTTCCGCCGGTTTTGACCTTGATGCTCATGTCTGCAGTCTGCGCTCCCGGCAGCACCATCTTGTAAACACTTACAGGTGTGGCCGACAGGATGACCGGAGCAGACAAGTGTACCAGCACATAGGGGATAGTTCCGTTTTTGTTTATGGAGTAAGGATCTGCCCCGGGTTCCTGGTCAAGGTCAATCGTCCCGGAGGAAAAAGAAAGCGCCCCGGCCCCAAGCAGGCTGATATCTGTCAATCCCTGGCCACTGCCGGTGATGCGGTATTCCATAAGTGTGAACACGTGATTGAACGTCAGTCCCACGTTTGCCGGGTCTCTTCCCGGGGATTCCGGGGCGTACACCTCTAAGGGTATCGACACCATGAAATCAAGGGCCGAGATATGCCTGCTGTCGTTGGCTCCGGCCTGGACTTGTTCGGCCGTCAGGGAAACCGGAACCGCATCCGGGGTCGGCTCATCCAGGACCTGGTAGGGGTAATAAGCGTGAAAGACGTGCTCGGCCGCGGGTGCTCCCCAGAGCAGGGTACCGCTAAAACCCGATGTTTTTGCCGATTCCAGGGCCAGGAAGGGCACATTGTGTGCCGGAGGTTCCCCC
>Ga0209719_1004923_pt1 | contig 10491 bp, 10 predicted proteins | sample AD_JPNAS2_MetaG_FD_184421 | JGI IMG/M metagenome (GOLD analysis project Ga0209719, IMG submission 184421) | Active sludge microbial communities of municipal wastewater-treating anaerobic digesters from Japan - AD_JPNAS2_MetaG (SPAdes) (version 2) | ecosystem: Engineered > Bioreactor > Anaerobic...
CGGAAGACGAGCTCACCTTCGAAAGTCTGATGAATGGGAATTGACGTTCCCGCAATTAAAGTGAAAGGTGCGAAGAGAGTATGACTGTTAAAACGAGCAAAACCACCGACGCTTCCCTTCGTTGTCCCGGATGTGGCGCGCGGATCGAGGAGTCCGCGGATTTTGATGGCATGTGTGAGATGTGTCATTGTAAGCTGCGGACGGAGATTGAGTACGCGAGTGATCTGTCGGGAGTCAAGCTGCTTCGAGATGGTGTTCGGATGATGCTTGATGGTCTGCATAAGCTCTATGGCATCGATCCCGACGATGCGAACTTCAAAGATACACCTGAACGAGTGGCTCGTCTCATGATGGAGATGAATTATGGGACCAACGAACAGGCGGCCAAAGATATCCTGACATCGAGTGCGTTCCCGTCGAGTTACACGGGACTCATCGCTTCGGATAATATCCGGTGTTATGCACTCTGTCCACATCATATGGTAGTCGTCCAGCTGGATGTGAATATCGCATATGTTCCTGGTCCGCGTATGGTGGGGTTGAGTAAGATCGCTCGGTTTGCGGAAACACTGGCGGCGAGTATGATCCTTCAGGAGGAGTACACACATCGACTTGCCTCACTCTTCAAGGAGTGCACCGATGCGTTGGGTGTGGGAGTCATTGTGGTGGGGAAACACAATTGTGTGGCGGCACGAGGTGTGAAGAAGCCTGATGTGGATAATATCACGTCGGAACTGAATGGTATCTTTATGATGAACAGCTCATTGAAGCAAGAGTGGATGGATCTTGTGAAGATGACCAAGATGTTGCGCGCAAACTAGGCGAGACAAGCGGAGGAGCTCAAGCGTATACACAAAGCCTGAGCTCCTCCGCATCTTCTTGCGTTCTAGGACATCTTGTGAATCGTTGTATCGGTTACCACACGAACATCAACCACGTCACCTGGATCCAACAGAGACCGAAGCGCCGAGGACAAAGAAATCGACACAGCATCGGCATCTCCATCACTATTCGCATCAATATATGACACGGCAACATCTCCCGCGGCCAATGTCTGAGGAATGCCACGGTTTGGATACAGGACCACCGATGTGACATTATATGGGATGCCAGACATGGTGAACGATGCTTGTACAGGATTTTGTGCGATGATTGTTGTACTAAACTCGTTATTACTTGCAGCGGGTACATTTTTGAGGTTTGCGTAATCAACCTGTGCCTGCCCCGGAGTCTGCAACTCGAGCTTCGTATATGCATCGGGAATCGTGGGCGACCCTGTCAGGTTCGCATAGTTGACAATGGCTTGCCCCGCGGTTTGCAGCTCGGTCTTTGTATACGCATCAGGAATGGTGGGTTTGTTTGTGATGTTATTCCAATGCATCTGTGATTGTCCCGCGGTTTGCATCTGTGTTTGTGTATACACAGTCGGGATCGAGATGCCCGCCACCGCCTGGTGCAATGCATCGAGGGCCTGTTGTACGTTGGTCACAGGTGTGGTTCCAATGGTAGCAAAATATCCAATCTGTGCCGCGGGACGCACACTGACGTTGGCACCCGAAATCACATTTCCAGAAAGGTTTCTGATGCCATCGATGTACAGATACGCTGTACCGCCCACCACGTTCCCTGTCACGAACATATCAATGAGCTCGTGTGGTTCGTTGGCTGTAGCCATTGTGTTATATGTGATGGCCACTGTACCCGCGGTGTTCATCACTGTGGTGTTGCTCATCTTTGTGACGCCGCCGCCCACCAGCACAGTAGGAGCTGCCACAGCATCGCCCACAATAACACAATCCGACACAAGGAGTTTTCCGTTTCCTGTAACAATCGTGTTTGATGTACCAGACGATGTGATTTCGCAGTCACAGAGCACCACAGTCCCTGTGTTTGTGATGGAGATTGGTGCGACTGATGCTCCAGACGCCGTCACAACTGATGTTTCCATGGACACCGACATATTTGTGTTATACAGAATCCGAGATGTAAACACACATTTTGAAATGTCATGCTTGTCGTTGATGGTGACAATGTTGGTGAACTTCACGTTACTGAAAAGGCCATTCGTTGCTCCGGATGTTGTCACTGTTCCAGAGATAGTGGTGACTCCCCGATCGAGCCCCACAATAGAAACGTTGCCCACAAGGATCACATCATCGACATATGTGCCGGGCATCAGAAACAACACATACGCGCTCCCGGTAATCTGTGCGCTGACCGCATCGGGGATCTGCTTAAACGGGTATAAAACGGTCCCATCGGCTGTGTAGCTGTCTTGTCGGCCGGCATCCACATAAACAACCTTTGACACACCCAGGCGGATGCTCGTGGTGTTTTGGTCGGTGATCTTGATCCAGGATCCATTGTTATATACGTACTCCGCAAATCCTGAACCAACTGTGGGGTCCTCTGAGGCATCGAGAACGAATACTGGATGCCCTGTAAACAGATCGGCGATGTTGTTTCGCGCAGTGATGTTTTGAACGATGGTGATGCCGCCCACCGCGGAAGTTGGCAACTGATCCATGGGGACCTTACCATCCGATCCAAGAGAAGCATATCCATAGGGTTGACCGAGTTCACTTCGGAGCTGATATCGTGTATCAAACTCGGCGTACTGTGACTTTTCCGCATCAGGAATATTCAATGTCAGAAATCCAAGATTATTTTTGAACCCAATATTTGATGTCATTGTTTTGTTTCCTCCTCTATGAAGATATATTGTTAAGACGTCCGGCCATGAGTATCCGGATGCGCACGAACAATATTCGATGTCGGCGGACCCCCATGTGGAGTGTTCCGTCTTTCATTTGTTTTCGACATGTGGGTCGTTTTGCATCATCATGATGAAAGGGGCTGTTTGTTTTATGGCAAAGCGTCGGGAAGCGTCTTCAGAGTATGCAGATATGTCGGAACATGATGCGATCTCTTCAGCAATCTTTGATGTGATCAAGGAGGATGAGGAAAACCTTCCCAAGCAGATTCTCGTCTCCACGGGCAATTCGGTAATCGACATGATCACGGGCGGCGGGTTTCGAACAGGCACCATTGCCATGCTGACTGGAGCAAGTCAATCGGGAAAGTCCACACTGGCCGCACAGATCACTGGAAACGCATCCAAGGTGTTTACGAACCCATACGCGTACTATAACGACAGTGAACAGACCATGTCAAATGAACGACTTGCTTCGCTTGGTTGTCCCGTGGATAACGAACGATTCTTTGCTACACATATTTCGTTGTCGCTTGAGAAGTTCTTTGCTGCGCTTTTTAAGTTTGGTGCCATCAAAGAACAGTTCAAGACCACCGATGTTCCCATGATTGTGACGGGTGATAGTTTGGATTCCATGCCTTCGGAGAAGGAGATCGAAGTCGATACTCCAGACAGGGCTGTGGGTCTCCGTGCGAAGATCCTGAAGTTCTATTTCAGGAAATCGCTTCGGATGATTCGGCAGTACAATATTCTACTCATGTTTGTGGCGCACATCACAAAAACCCTTCGGATGGATCCATATGAATCATACACACCACAGTTGCCCACGTTGGGTGATCTCAATATCAGTGGTGGACAAGCTGTACAGTTCTTCCCGCACACGACTCTGTTTATGCGGCCACGAATGACAAAGGCGAACGAAAAAGACTTGCTGGAAATTGGATGCTCGTCGAGTTCATATAAGGTTGATGTCACCACCCTCAAATGCAAGAATGTGCCGCTCAAAATCACAGGAACCGTGGTATTCGAACCAAACATCGGATTCCTGGAAACCGAGACCAGAATCGTCAACATGTTTGATGACGATTGGTTGCCTGGTGCCAACAAGAAGTATCTGCCCAACTGTCCGGATCAGAAGTTTTACATGAAGGAGCTTCGTGATTTGTTACGAGACCCATCATTCAACGCACAATTCGATGTGGCATGGCAAATGTATCTTGATTGGAAATATGGGTCTACTATCTCAAAAATGAATGCATTGTCTGTGGATGTGGGTGATGCGGCGGGCGCACTCGAGATGCTCAACGACGACGCGCAGGTTCGTGTTATCGATGCCATGGCAGATGCTGGGACATCCACATCAACGGCAACATTCCCCACACCACAGCCCATGGCAGCACCAGTCATGCCACAAATCACAAACACCGGGATCCCACAAACAAGTCTCGATGATATGTTTGGTCCAAAAACCATGCCTGTATATAGAGAGGAGAGCTGATTCGGTATGGCTAGCAATCAACTATTTTCCATCGATATCAAAATTGAACCAAACTGTGGCAAATATCTGCTTTCTCTACACAACAACAAACGGCAGGGTGCACTTCCGCAGGATGTTGTCACCCAAATGATCCAATCGTTTTCGCATGATGCGGAACAGAAGTGGCGAAACAGCATCATGGAACTTATCAGTTCATATAATGACCGATGCAAAGAATTCGTTTTGTCCGAGCTGTTTGAACCACACGAGTCTATGAGTATGGTGCGATACTCAGACAAAGAGGAACCTGGACATGCGATTCATGCGGTGGAGGATCCATCGTTTCGTCGCACTGTGGTTTCTGTTCGGCAGAAACGAGATCGATTGATGCTCACAGAAAGTCAGGGCATCGAACTGATTCGTGTGATGAAAGAGATGTCGACGAAGAGCAATGAGTTGTTTTTCACCATCGTTGCGATGTTCGACATCTACCCATCATGCCAGTTTTATTTCAATTCGGGAAGGATGTATTTCGCCAATCGGTCTTTTGTTGGTGTCAATCTGGACACCGCTCGCGCCGCACGGGCGATCCAGTTTGTGAATCACATCAACGCAAATCTACAATAGATGACACCATTTCTCTCGGATTGGTGGTACGTCGATGTGGCCGACGTACCACCTAACACATATAACGACCTCACGCTTCTTGTAAACAATCCCAACGACATGGCTGCGGAACAGGTGTACGTTCCGATCTGGGCCTATGCGAATCCAGAACAAACCGTAGTGGCCATCCCACGATACTGTTCTCTGGGATTGAAGTTGATACAGCATCCCGCCGCCACAGATACTCGATCAGAGGGGGAACCCATTGATATTGAATTGCGTCCCGAATTCCCGCCTCGGAATCGATATCAGGAACAGGCCATTCTTACATTGATGATGAACGATCATGGCATCGTTCAAGCGAAGACGGGGTTTGGTAAAACATATGTGGCCATCAATGCCATCACACAGATCAAACGAAAGACACTGATTCTTGTACACAAATCCGCACTCATTGATCAGTGGATCAATGAGTTTGCTCGATACACCACTCTTACAAAGGATGACATCTGTGTGATTGGTGAACGGCATCAGGATCTCTCGAAACCGATTCTCATCACCACGGTTCAGAACCTCATTGCAAAGATGCGCCTCGGGAGTTGGGATCTTCGGAATGCACTCGTTGAAGCACAGATTGGTCTCACATTCTTCGATGAGTGTCATGTCACCGCGGCAGCTGAAAAGTTTGCCATGGCATCTCGGTGGGTGTTCTCTAAACGCATTTTCGGATTGTCGGCCACACCACAGCGTGGTGACACATATGACCTTCTGAAGCAATGGGTGCTTGGATCGGTGATCTATGTGGATACACGAGAAGCCATGCCCGTGTTCGTTCATTTCGTTCCATATCAAGCACCCATCACCGATTCGAAATATCTATGGTGGCTCAAATCCGATCCGATGAAATATGCACTTCGATATCAACAGCACATCAAATCGAGACCCGAATTCATAAATTGTGCATCGGATCTTCTACTCAAGCTCATTCGTGAGGAACGACACACCCTCGCTGTAGCGGGATACAAGCTCCTACTCAATGAAGTCTTTTCTGGATTGAAGAGAACTTTGCTAGAACAAAATATCAGTGTACACTCGGCCGTCATGTGCCATGGTACCACGGAGCTGGAGCATACTGCCATTGATCCCAACACAGCGCGCTGTGTGATCTCGACCTTAAAATACTTCGATGCGGGGCTCAGCCTTGATTGGCTCGACACGTTGGTTTACATGTCATCCCCATCAGTTAGGTCGGAATCCGCAATCCCGCAAATGGTTGGGCGTATAATGCGCGAGTACCCCGGCAAATCCGAGGTCCACATCTACGATCTTGTGAATGTGGCATTCTCACACGAGAAGGACCGCATGGCACATCGTAGCATGAAATATCAATCATTGGGATATCTGATAACGAGGTGATAGATAGTGGCTGCAACTCATCGAGTAAAGCGGATTGTTGTTCAGGGGGATCGTGATGCCAACGCTCCCTTCTTGACGAGTGGATTCCAGCCTCCCCAGAATTGCAACATGCTTGATGCGTGGACCATTTCCGCGGGTTTCCAGGCATTCGCATCAGGCGGCTCAATCCTGCACAACTTCATCGGCGGCAACGTTCCTGTGGAAAGCAAGATTCATATGATCAAGGTGGGATGTAACGAATTCCCGATTTCTCAGTTCACTCTGAGTCCTGTGGCCACACAATGTTGTGATTGTGGCACACGAATGATTGGTGAGTATCACGAATGCGAAAAATGCAAAAGCACATCGGTGATGGTGATGGGTCGAATTGTGGGATATATGCGACCCATCTATAAGGGAGCGCCCAAAGTTGACTCAGACAACTTGTCGGTCTGCGCAGACCGCATATTTTGGCAAAAGGCACGAATCGCTGACTGGGGACGTCGGACGCTCATGTAGCACACATCTTGGGATAACAAAATCATCCCAAATCCAGATGACCAAGTGAGGGATTCAAATGAACGCGTCCGAATTGCGATCTGTGTTTCATGATATAATTTCATCTCAGTATCGATTTCCCATCAGTGCGCATGTTGCACTGTCCACAGCAACATATGCATTCCGAACAATCGATCCAACATATGCCGATCTCTTTGATCTTGTGTATGCGGATGATTGTGCGTTTGCTGGGGCACAACACTACGATATGATCATGCATGTCGGCCCACTGGTGGATTGTTTTGTGAAAACTGTTTACAATCGATACACCGAGGCCTTTGTGAGCCACACAAAGGATGAGATTGCTCGATATGCTCATCTCATCAGCATGCATGTTCGCACATATGCATACTATCATTTTGTGGCCGCCCTCACTGCCTCGGTGCTTGAAGAACAATTCGGACGCGAATCATTATTCACATCGTGTTTCAAGAAGCCCGAGCTCAAAGAGATGATGCACAATGCATATGACGATCTCATCGATTTGTTTGATGCTCGGTTGCGCCGTGTTATATTCTACAACATCGCCGAAGACATCAGTTCGGTCAATCCATGGAGCATCCGGCCCTATACAGATGTGTCCGATCTGACGAACCGATGGAATCTCAAGATCACACAGCTTCCCGTGTTACCAAAATCAAAGGTTGTGGTGTTCATCAACAACAATCTGTACAACATGTCGGGTGATGCTGTGGGAACATATACAACCACCACACAACTTCCCACATCTACCGCCTTCATCACATGTTTATCCGAGGACAATACTATGACAGTTCTTGCTACAGTAAAACAATGGTCTTCCTCATCAAAACAAAACACAGATGATGTGGCACATGTCAATATCGAAACATTTGATGATAGAAATCTCGAACCATTCTATGGGTCATTGTACATCTATGATCCAGAATGTTATTTTAATAAACTTACATTATTCACAGCATGATCTCTGGGAGGCGGCATATTTCGATGGCCGATGAACTGACGTCGTTTGTGTGCCCTGTATACTCGCTTTTGGATCGACCTGGGAAATCATCGTTGGTGGTTTATACCTCGTCGTGTAACTGGTCCTGTTATGGCTGTCACAACATGGCCATTCTGCGATCAAAACCACAACCTCATATTACAAGACAGAAGTTTGTCACATATCTGAGCAACCCACTCGTTCAATGTGTGGTTATCTCGGGTGGTGAACCAACATTGCTCGGAGAAGCGCTCATGAGTGAACTTCGATGGATTAGAAGTACATTCCCAAAGCTCCATATCAGCCTCGACACAAATGGATCAAACCCACAGATGTTGCGGAAGCTTGTGGCACAACAGCTCATCGATTCTGTGGCCATGGACGTGAAGCTCAATTGGTTCGTCGAACAGACGTGGATGACCTGGGCCAAGAAACTGCTTGGTTGCCAAACCGTGGATCGAGCTGACATCCTGGAGTCCATGGACATTGTGGCGTCCATCAAGGACTCATTGTTCCGTACGGTAAAGTATCCGTTGTTCGAAGAGGACACAACATATCTCTCCGATCTCAAGAATGATGTGGAACACAAATATCCAGAGATTCCATACTATCAGAACCGATATGTGAATACGAGTGTAGGAACGTTGCACAACCCCGCACTCATCGCGGTGGTGTAAGAATTCAAATTCATGAAGGGTGGATGTGACACCATGGCGACAACTCCTACTGAAAACAAGTATCTGAAAATCATTGATGATTATATTGGACGCGAAGATATCGCTCGACACAACAGCAACCTCATTTATTCCCATGCCGCCATGGTGGGCATCATCTCGGGTGAGGTCATCAAAGACTACTGGTTCTCTCGAGTCTATGGAGACTATGCTCGGGCGTTGCATGATGAGGGATGGATCTACATCCACAACACTTCGGTGCTTGGTGCATATTGCAGTGGGTGGTCCACTCGGGATCTGTGTATCCGGGGACTCGAGTGCACCGAACCAAACGCCCCAGCGTATTCTCCTCCAAAACATATCGAGTCGCTCCTTGGGGAAGCAGCAAACTTCATCGCTACGATTTCTCAAGAGATTCATGGTGCGTGTGCGATGAACGACATCATTTCGTGTGTGGCATCCTATCTGTACATCGAGGAAACCATCAACAACGTACCAGTCACAGCAAAACGGCTCGAAAACATTTGGCAGACGTTCTTCTGCGAGATCAACCTCGCATGGAGATGTGGCAACAGTCCGTTTACCAACATCACCATGACGATTCAGGGGAACGATCCCAACCTGCGGGATGAGAAGGTGGCCTATGGCGGCAAGTACCTTGACTTCACCTATGGCCAGATTCCACAGGAGTACTATGATCGCACCAACACCGCCTACATCAATGCGTTTGCGGCGGGCGATCGATATGGCAAACCTTACACCTTCCCGCTCATCACCATTCAGATTTTTGACTCCACGGATTACGATCATCCGATTTTCAGAATGCTTCTTGAGAACATGGATCCGTGGGGCGGCGTCTATATCGACAACTATTGCACAAAACCATTCAACACCGAATCTTCGTCATTCAAGAAGATCAACAGATTCATCACACCACGAGATGCTACCGCAACACGCTCCTTCTGTTGTCGGTTGCAGATCTCGATTGATGATATGAAAAAGGTTGGACGCGGCATTTTCGGCTCCGCGCCGAAGGTGGGTGGAGTTGGTGTTTTCAATATCAACCTCAACCGAGTCTGTTATGTGGCGCAGGGGAATATGAAGCTCATCAAAGACATGCTTGATGATCTGCTGGAGATTTCACAATCCCTTGCACAGAAGAAGCGGAAGTTTATTCTCGATCACATGGACCTGTACCCATACTTCAGCAACTATCTGGACAACCTCGACACATACTTCAATATCATCTCATGTGCGGGTGCGCACGAAGGGCTGATGTCCATGGGGTATCCAGATGGCTTATCCGATCCCGAGGGTGCCAAGATCGGCGCGGAGATCGCTGATCACATCAGAACCCGCATCGATATGATGATGACTCGGGATCGGGTTCCTGTTTCCTTTGAGTACGCTCCAGGAGAAACAGCCAACGTCAAGATGGCTCGGGCGGATCTTCGGTTCCAGGATTGGATCACACGGGGTTGTCCAGACACCGATGAGTTCACATGTTTTCGTTCGGTGATTAAACAGCAGTATGATGATGGAGTTTTCTTCGACGACATCACGGAACAAGCATCCGTGTAGTCTAGACACATATGACACACGAGAAGGGTGGTGAATATGTATGGCTCTTGATGATGATGTTCTCTCATCGGCAAAAGCAGGTACCGCGGCATCAACCCCGCCACCGAAGTATAGTGGATTCTTTCGGGCACGTGTTGTTGATGTCAAGGATCCAAAGAAGGCGGGTCGCATTAAGGTCTGGGTGCCGACCCTCATGGAAGGAAAGGTCGATCCCGCTGAAGGTCGATGGGCACGACCGCATTCCATCTATGGTGGTGCTACACTGGAACAGGGTGACAAGAAACAGGCCAACACGGCTTGAAAATCTGGTGTGTCCGCCGGTGGCGGCAGTAGCAGTGATGCAGGATCATTAACCAGTACTGCAAAGGAACCAGGCGCCGACGACTTCGGGTCCGTACTTATTCCACCACTCGGATCATATGTCTTGGTGTTTTTCGAAGATGAGGATCCAGACAAACCGGTCTATGTGGGTGGACTTATCCTCGATGATCCATCCCATATGCCCGTGGAGCAGACTCATGGGAAA
>Ga0209719_1004924_pt1 | contig 10488 bp, 9 predicted proteins | sample AD_JPNAS2_MetaG_FD_184421 | JGI IMG/M metagenome (GOLD analysis project Ga0209719, IMG submission 184421) | Active sludge microbial communities of municipal wastewater-treating anaerobic digesters from Japan - AD_JPNAS2_MetaG (SPAdes) (version 2) | ecosystem: Engineered > Bioreactor > Anaerobic >...
TTCCCTCTTTGCCCGCAAAAGCCAATCATTTGTAATTCGTAATGATTCCTTTGCTTCAGCATAATCGACTCCCCAAGAAGAGCAAACATCGAGCTGCATTTGTATGTCGGAGTTTAATTGTCTCTGTACTTGCACGATTTTTTCGGGAGTCAAAAAATGAGAAGAGCCATCTATATGGCTTTTAAACTCCACCCCTTCTTCTCTAATTTTTCGAAAGGGAGCAAGTGAAAATACTTGAAAGCCTCCGGAGTCAGTTAAAATATTTTTATCCCAGCGAGAAAAGCCATGTAGCCCGCCAAGATTTCCAATAACATCTGAACCAGGGCGAAGATATAAATGATAGGTATTTGATAAAATAATTTCAAAGCCTATCTCATGTAAGTCGTCAACGGTAATTGCTTTTACAGTTGCATTTGTGCCAACCGGCATAAAAACAGGTGTTTGAACACTGCCGTGTGGGAGTACAAGTCTACCCGTTCTTGCTCGTGAGTTTTCATCTTGATGTTCTATTGTAAATATTTCTTTCATTTTTCCCCTTAGTTTAAAGTCTTAAAAAAACATAGTTTCAAACTTCTATGTTTTTGAATAACGTAATAATACAAGACTAATACCCACAAATAAAAATACAGGGAACCAGGCTCCCATAAGAGGTGATATAACAGAAAACTTTGCCATAAGCATAGTAAGCATTTGTGTAACATAAAACAAAACCGCAGAACCAAGGCTAGAAGCAAGACTTACAAGAAGAACATTTTTTTTTGTTTTTCCAGATACACCAATCGATAAAAACACAACAATAAAAACAATAAACGGAAATGAAAATTTTTTGTAGTAGAGCGAAAGCGATTCCGCCATAGGCAAACCTGTTTTTTCAAGATGCTCTAAATACAGTTTTGAATTCTGAATATTTTCTGCTTCGATATTTATTACATTGCTTCGAAACACTTCAGGTTTTTCCCGTATTTCCAAACCACTTATATCCTTTGTTACTAGAACCTCGTGATTGATTATTTCAAAAATAGTTTCCCCAGAATACAGCCATTGGTCTTCTCTCCAGCTTGCAGAACTTGCGCGCAGTATTTTTTCCACTTCCATAGCATCATTACGTAAAACAACCAAAAGTCCAAAAAGTTTCTGTGCATCATCATCGTAATAATCAGCCTTGTATACAATTTTTCCCTTATCTAAAAGAATAACTACCTGACTATTATTTTTACTTTCGACGTTTTGTAACAAAAAATCTTGTGTAACAATTTTTTTATTATAAGTCGGAACAACAATGCGGTCTTCGAAGAATAAAAAGCCAAAGCTTGCAAGAAAGGAAAAAATAAGTAAAGGAAGAGTAAATCGTATGAGGGAAATTCCAGAAGCAAAAATAGCAAATAGTTCATTTTTTGCACTTAAATCACTCAAGCTAAATGATGCCGCAAAAAGAATTGCCAGAGGAATTGCAAAGGAAATTGTTTTGGGAATATAAAGATAGGAAACATATAAAATGGATGAGACGGGAACAGCCTGAGTTATATAGGACCAAATATTTATAAGTAAATCAAGGAGAATAAGGACAAAAGAAAAAAACGCAAGTGAAGATAAGAATATGGGAAAAAATTTTTTTGCCAAATAATTATACAAGGTCATTTTCTTACCAACCTAAAAAATAAAATAAAAGCCATTATTCCCATGATAGCATTTGGTAGCCACATAACAACAAAGCCATTTGTATTTGTTTGTGCTCCATAGGTTTGCCCCGTTATGAGAAGTGCCCAATATAAAACAGAAAGCAAAACTCCTACTATGAGTCCAATTGTTTGTCCATTATGTTTTCCAAATAAAAGTGCGAGAGGAAGAGCGAGCAATGAAAAAAAGAAGGCACCAAAAGGCAGGGAAAACTTTTTATAATACTCTATTTCATAGACTGTTAGTTCAAAATTTCTTTTTCCCTTATTTTTTTCTTGTATTTTTTTTAGTTCTTTTCTTAAATCATAGGAAGTCATTTCTCGAGGATTTATTGTAGACGACTGAGAAAAAAATCTATCTGAAAAAAAATGCAATATAGCCTTTGAGCCATAGGCATAATTATAGGTTTTAAGATTATTAGTATCAAAGCTAAAAATTTCAGGATTGCTCATCTGCAATTTAATTAAAATAGATTTACTCGAAGGTTTTAAGAGATCAGTTTTTCCAGAAGAAATAATACGCGTATAGCCATCGGAGTCTTTATCGATAATCAATAAATCAGATATAACAGAATCTTCTAGATCGCCAACAATTAACACAGCATCATTAGCCCTTTTAATTGTATTTGGTTCAATAACGACAGCAGGGTTCGCATAAATTATTTCGTTATACAGTGAATTATAAGCTATTGAACCCATGGGTAAAAGATAATCATTAACAGCAAAAGAAAAAATAGAGATAATAAGCCCCAAAGAAAAAACAGGTATGGCAAGGGCGGTAAAAGAAAAACCGCTTGCTCGTATTACCAGTATTTCGTTATCACTGACTAGTTTTCCAAGACACATTAAAAAACCGACAAGCGTTGCAAAGGGTGCCGCTTGTGCTATAACAAAAGGAAGAGAATAGACAATCAGTTTTATAACATCTGCAAGTGGTGCTCTTTTTTTTAAAATATCTTGTGCCATCAATAGTATTTGATTCACAAAGAAGACAAAGAAGAAAAATAAAAAAGAGAGGAGGAAAAACAAAAGCAATTCTTTTAAAAGATATTTTGTAATTTCCTTACTAAAATAAAACGAGGCTTTATTTTTATTATGCGATTCCAGTTGAGCCAAAGCCACCACCACTTCTTTGTGTTTCGCTTAAGCTTTTCATTTCTTCAAACTCAGCTTGCACAACAGGAGCTACAAGCATTTGCGCTATCCTATCTCCATTATTAACTACAAATGCTTCCTTCCCATGATTGATAAGTATTACCTTTACTTCACCGCGATAATCGCTATCGATTGTGCCAGGACTATTTAAAACAGTGACGCCGAACTTAAAGGCGAGACCCGAGCGTGGTCGTATTTGCACTTCAAAGCCTACAGGAATTTCTAAAAATAATCCCGTCGGTATTGCTTGAAAATCTCCGGGTAAAATAGTAATCGCATCTTCTAAGAAAGCTGAAATATCAGCACCAGCTGCCCCTTGGGTTTGATACTCAGGAATATTTAAGTGAGGATTCTTCTTATACAAGATTCTTAGTTTATTTTTTAGCATAGTCATCCTTATAGTTTTTTTTAAGCATTCGTTTCGTATAAAAACCCAATGACGGACCATACAAGGCAAAGGCAGATTTTGAAACATGCAAATTATTTTTTATAAGCGCTTCTATCTGATCCACCTTTGTTTTTTTTATTTCTTCAATCCGCTCTTCAGAATTTACCAAGGGTAAATCTAAAAAATACTGAAGCGCAAGTTGCTTCATTCTTTGCTCTGGATCTTCGGAGGCAATAATTTCTTCTCCACAAAGATGTTGTTTTGAAGCTTCAACTTCTTCCTCCGAAATATTTAGAGCAAAAAGACCTTGCATTTCTTTTTTCATATCTGCTATAAGTTTCTTGACATTCTTTTTTGAAGCAGAAGCATAGGCACATAAAAGAGCAGAATCAGAGCTCGTTGCATAGTAACTATAGACGGTGTAGCAATACGCAGCTCGTTCTCGCAAGCTTTGAAAGAGCCGCGAACTCATCGTATCTCCGATTATAGCATTTAAAATATGCCAATGCAAATATTCTTGCAGGGTTTTTGGTTTTTCTAGGTTATAGCAAAAAAACAATTGTTCCATTTGAAAGGAGGCAGATAAAAAATGAAAACCTTCATGTGGCTTTGGTAGTAAAAAAGGCGGTTCATTAAAAACCTTTTTTCTATCTGGATTTGTTTCTAAGGCTGCTCGAATTTTTTTTTCAGAAAAATTTCCTGATATACAGATAAGGAGTTTTCCATTTTGAATATATCTTGTATACCAGTCAAGTAAATCTTCTCGAACCAAGGAAGCTATATCTTCTAGACTACCTGCAATGCTTTGCGAAAGAGATTGATTTGGCCAAATTGCTTGAAAAACAGCTTCATTTGCAGCCTCTTCTGGATCATCATAGGAAGATATAATTTCACTTTCAATTACTTGTCGCTCTTTTTCAATCTCCTCAGGGGAAAACAGAGAATGATTCATCATATCATTCATTATTTCTATGGCTTTTTCTGCATATTCACTCGGAACAACACAATGCACACAGAGATTTTCCCTGTCAGTAAAGGCATTGATATAGCCACCGATTCTATCAAAGGCAAGGGCTATATCTCGTGCTGTTCGACTGCTCGTCCCCTTAAAAAGCATGTGCTCAACAAAATGTGTTATGCCTCGTTGATTTTTTGCCTCATAGCGAGAACCAACTGAGAACCAAAAACCGATTGCGGCGGTTTTTGCCGTTACAATCGGTTCGAGGATGAGGTCTATGCCATTATCAAGATGCAAAAGAGCGATAGGCATTTTTATTTTTTTTCTTGTTCCTCAATTGCATCGATATAGGAAAGATTTAAGCGCCCCATTTTATCGATTTCAAGCAATTTTACCGGGATTTGTTGTCCTTCTTTTACGACATCAGAAACCGCATTTATTTTGCTTCGCGAAAATTTGGATATATGACAGAGCCCTTCTTTTCCTGGTAGGATTTCTACAAAGGCACCAAAATCCATAATGCGTTTTACGGTACCATTGTAAATAAAGCCTACTTCAGGATCTTCTACAATGCCTTTTACCGCGCGTTTTGCATCTTCGGTTGCTGCAGCTGTTTTACCATAAATCGTAACTGTTCCGTCATCATCTGTGTTGATAGTAACACCGTAGAGGGCAGAAATACCTTTAACTGTTTTTCCACCAGGACCGATGAGCGCACCAATTTTATCAACATCAATTTTCATTGATTCAATTTTTGGAGCATATTTACTAATCGAAGAAGCAGGTTTAGAAATCGTTTTATTCATGATATTTAAAATATGAAGACGGGCATCCTTTGCTTGACTCAATGCCTTGGTCATAATTTCTGTAGTAACACCAGCTATTTTTATATCCATTTGAAAGCCGGTTATACCGTCTTCTGTCCCAGAAACTTTAAAGTCCATATCTCCAAGGTGATCTTCTTCCCCAAGAATATCTGATAAAACAGCATAGCGTTCATAGGGATTGTCAGCGCTGCCCTCGGTAATAAGCCCCATAGCAATACCTGCAACTGGTTTTTTCATCGGTACACCAGCAGCGAGCATAGAAAGTGTTCCACCGCAAACAGAGGCCATGGATGAGGAACCATTTGATTCCATAATCTCAGAGACAACACGAACAGTGTAGGGAAACTCTTCTCGACTTGGCATCATTGCTTCGAGCGAGCGTCGGGCAAGATTCCCGTGACCTATTTCACGGCGTCCTGTTCCCATGCGTCCCACTTCTCCCACAGAATAGGGAGGGAAGTTATAGTGTAAAATAAAGTTTTCACTTCGATCTCCGTCTATGTCGTCATAGACCTGTTCGTCTAAACTCGTGCCCAGGGTTGTAACAACGAGCGCTTGTGTTTCGCCACGAGTAAAAAGAGCTGAGCCGTGTGGGCGAGGAAGGAGATCTATTTCACAAGAAATATGGCGAATATCTGTTGGACTTCTACCATCAACGCGAAGAGATTTATCTAAGATACTCTTACGTAAAATCTTGTATTCCATTTCTTCAAAAAGAGATGCAAAAAGTTTTGCTTGTGTTTCATCTTCAAGTTGCTCTGCATATTTTTCTTTTAAAGCTGCTTTCACTTTTGAAATCGCTTCTCTTCTTTCCATTTTACCTTTAACAAAACAAGCTGTTTCCATTTTTGCATAGGCTTCAGAAAGCATCGCTTCTTTATTTTCAAGAGCTACTTCTAGAGGGGCAAGAGGGAGTTTTTCTTTACCAACAAGTTCGCGCAAGTCATCTTGCAATTTACACATGACTTTGATAAATTCTTCGGCCTTAGCAAGTGCACCGAGCATGAGCTCTTCAGAGACTTCGTTTGCACCTCCTTCAACCATGGTAAAACCGTCTTTTGTTCCCGCTACAACAATTTCCAAATCACCTTTTTCAATTTCTTCGTAGGTTGGATTCAAGATATATTCTCCGTCGATATAGCCAACACGCACTGCAGCGATGGGTCCGTTAAACGGAATATCGGAAATATGTACTGCAGCAGAACTGGCAATAACAGATAAAATATCTGGTGGATTTACTTGGTCAGTTGAAACGCAGGTAGGTACAATCTGTATATCGCGACCAAAGGCAATATCAAAAAGAGGCCGCATTGGGCGGTCGATGAGACGTGAAACTAAAATTTCTTTGTCTTTTGGTCTCCCCTCTCGTTTAATAAAACCGCCAGGAATTTTCCCCGCAGCATAGTATTTTTCATTATAATCTACGGTAAGAGGCACATAGTCCAAGCCTTCTTTTGCTTCCCCAGAGGCGCAAACCGTCGCAATAATTGCAGACCCGCCAAACTGTGCATACACTGTTCCATTGGTTTGTTTTGCTATGAGGCCAGTTTCTAGAATAAGCTCTTCATCACCTATTTTATAACTAACTCGTTTAATTTCGTTCATATTTTCTCCTAGTATAAATAAATAGAAAAGCATTTTGCGAAACTATTCATTTAAAACGAATATAACCTTAGTTAACTCTTGAGGCTAACTAAGGTTTATACAGGGTTTAAAACTACTTATTTTCGTAATCCCAACTCTTTAATGAGCGCACGGTAGGTATCAAGCTCTGTGCGTTCGAGATATTTTAATAAATTTCTTCTTTGTCCGACTAATTTTATTAAACCGCGTGATGCAGACTTGTCTTTTTTAAAGGTTTTACAGTGTTCGGTTAATTGTTTAATTCTTTCTGTCAATAAAGCAACTTGAACCTTTGTATTGCCTGTGTCTTTTGCACTCGCACCAAATGCTGCAACTGTTGCAGCTGTTTTTTCTTTTGTAAGCGCCATTACTTACTCCTTAGTATAATTTTTCCTATCTATATCCAAAACTAATTGCCACCACATTTTCAGTGCTGTCTTCGTGCAACTCGAGGCGAAGGAAATGAGCCTCACGAATACAGGAAGCGAACAAAAATGAGCCGTCAGCAAAAAGTGCTTTGACCCGATATGAACCCTCCGGTGGCAAAACCTGGCTTGTCTTTCCAGCGGAAATCTGCCATACGTTTTTTTTCAAACCTATTTTTTTCCCTTTTCGTGCAGATACTAAATCAAAGATATAGGCTCTTCCCAAAAGGATTTGAGCTGTTTCAAAATCTCCTACATACACTGCTTCACGAATCTTTGTAGATCGGGCTCCTAAGCCTGAAACTAAAAATTCATCAAGCACTTCCAAGTGTATGCCTTTTTCTTTTACCAAAGAGGCAATTTCCCTCAATCCTGTTCTTCCTTGAAAACCACAACGAAAATCTGGACCGATGGCTAAAAACTTCGTCTTGCTTACAAAAAAAAGAATCGATAAGAACAACTTCCCTTCCATTCTACTAAATTTGGGAGAAAAGTCAATGAGTATGATAAAATCAAAGTTTTTTTCTTCAAAAAAAGAAGTACGTAAACGCAAGCTTGAAATCTCACCTTGAAAGTTTTTTTTACTTCGCATCTTTGGCGATTGTATAAAACTCACGAGGCCTGCAAGAGAGCCGTCTTTTTTTTCTGCTAAAACAGTATCGAAAAGCCTTTCATGCCCAAGATGCGGTCCGTCAAAAGCACCGATACTCAAGGCAGTAGGTTTGTTAAAAAAATCACGCACTTCTTGTATTTTTTTTGAAACCCTTGTTTTATGCCGCTTGCGATATGCTTTTTCTATGTCTTTCCAATACAATATTTTCATAGCAAGCCCAAATCAGGTTTTTATAACAAAAGAATAACTGAGTTTTTGATTTATATTTTTTATTGCACCCAAAAACTGATTTTCTTGTGAAAAAATAAGAGATTCATCCTCTGGAATAGGAGATGAAAACCAATTTTCTTCTAAGTTCATACCCTTAGAAAAATTCTTTTCAAATATTTTTTTTAAGATACGGGTAGAAAAACCCATCGCTTTTGCTTCAGTCTCTCCAAGCGCGAGGCAGGCATCTTTTATATTTTGCCAGGGAAGTTTTTCTAAGTTTGTTTTTATTGTCGCTACGGGAGTTTGCAATTGACTTAGATTAAATGGGGAGAGTTGCTCGAAAAAAACAGCATCTTCTAGGGAAAAAGGACCGACACTGGTGCGGCGTAATCGTGCAAGATGCGCACAAAGTCCCATCGACTTTGCAATATCTCGCGCAAGGGATCGAATATAGGTTCCCTTTGAAACGTGGGCACGAATATGAGCAAAACGAATAGCATCTGGATTGTCAACTTCTAGAAGTTCAAGAGAATATACCTCAACAAGCCGTTTTTTTAGGGCAACCTCCTCGCCGTCCCGTGCAAGATCGCTTGCTCTTTTTCCTTGTACATAAATGGATGAATAAATAGGTGGTCTTTGTTCTATTTTCCCTGTAAAGTTTTCAAGTGTTTTTTCAAGTGCTTCTTTGCTAGGGAAATCGGATTCAGATATAATCGTCCCGAGGGGATCAAGGGTGTCGGTTTCTTGCCCAAAAGCAATAATAGCCTCGTATTTTTTGTCAAAGTTGGTTACATGGCTTACGAGTTTTGTAGCGCCATTGCTCAAAACAACGAGTAAACCCTCGGCAAAACTGTCAAGGGTACCGGTATGACCTATTTTTTTTGTATCTAAGGCTTTTTTTATATCCCACAAGGCATTAAAACTGGTAGGACCAGAGCGTTTTGCATAGAGTAAAAGCCCTGGCTCTTTTGTTTTAGTTTCATTCATCGTCGTTATCGAGATTTTCTCCATCTTCACGAGCGTTTTGCTTTTCACTTTCTTCAAGAGCTGTTAGTTTTTGCACCATATCAAAGCCTTCTTGAATACTTTTATCTCGCACGAATTCTAGCTTAGGAAATTGTCGCAAGCGAAGTTTTTTCGATAGCTGGGTTTGAATAAAACCAGCCGCACTTTGCAAACCTTTTACGCCTTTTTCTGTTTGCGCATCGTCCATAAAGCTTGAAACATAAACCTTTGCGAAACCTAAGTCTCCCGAAAGCTCTACAAGGTTAATCGATAAAAAAGTAGAAACGCGTGGGTCTTTGATTGTTTGTTTTGCAATCATTTTTGAAATTTCATCTCGGATTTGTCCTCCAAGACGTATCAATCTAAAGTCTCCCATCGCTATTCCTTACTTTCAGCCTTCGCTGCTTTTTTCGCCTCAGCTGCTTTTATAGATTCTAAAGATTCGCCGAGTTTTCGTGCAACTTCAACATATTCAAAAACCTCAAACTGATCGCCAACCTTTATATCCTGCCAGGTATCGACACCGACACCGCATTCATAGCCAGCATTGACCTCTTTTGCATCATCTTTAAATCGTTTTAGAGAAGTAACCTTGCCAGAGTGAATAACAATGCCATCACGTATAATATTTACGCTGCTTGTTCGTTTAATGGTACCGCTGAGCACATAGGAGCCTGCGATGAGTCCAATTTTTGGCACTTTAAAGGTTTCACGAACTTCAAGCATACCAATGATTTCTTCCTTAACATCGGGTTTGAGCATACCTTCCATTGCAAGGGTAATTTCTTCCACAGCCTTGTAAATAACATTGTATTTACGAATATCAACTTTTTCAGTTTCTGCAAGAACTCGAGCCTTCGGTGTTGGTCGCACATTAAAACCAATAATAAGCGCATTTGAATCGGTTGCTGCAAGCATAACATCGCTTTCATTTATAGCACCGGCTGATGCGTGAATAACATTTAGACGAACATCTCGCGTTGAAAGTTTTTCGAGAGACTGTTTGAGAGCTTCAGCTGAACCTTGCACGTCAGACTTGATAATAACCTTGAGTTCTAAGCATTCACCCGCATCAATGGTTTCGTAGAGATTGTCGAGTGTAACCTTTTTGACCGACTTTGCATCTTCAAAGCGTTTGAGTTCTTGGCGCTTAGAAGAAATAGCACGGGCTGTTTTTTCAGAGTCGGTAACTTGGAAGGGATCGCCTGCATTTGGCATCGCTTCGAGACCAAGGATTTCAACCGGCATACTCGGCGTTGCCTCATCGATTTTTTGTCCAAGGTCATTAAAGATAGCACGAACACGCCCTGCATAAACACCAGCAACATAGGGGTCCCCTGTTCGCAAGGTTCCGCGTTCGACGATAATCGTTGCAACAACACCACGACCGTGGTCGATGCGCGATTCTATAACCTTACCCTCAGCTCTACAGGCGTGATTTGCGCTTAACTCGAGGATTTCAGCCTGTAATAAAACAGCATCGAGGAGTTCGTTTAAGCCTTCTTTTTTTAAGGCTGATATATGTACAAATTGTGTGTCTCCACCCCATTCTTCGGGCATGAGACCTAGCTCGGAAAGCTTTGTTTTAACCTTGTCAGGATTTGCCTC
>Ga0209719_1004925_pt1 | contig 10486 bp, 4 predicted proteins | sample AD_JPNAS2_MetaG_FD_184421 | JGI IMG/M metagenome (GOLD analysis project Ga0209719, IMG submission 184421) | Active sludge microbial communities of municipal wastewater-treating anaerobic digesters from Japan - AD_JPNAS2_MetaG (SPAdes) (version 2) | ecosystem: Engineered > Bioreactor > Anaerobic >...
GTGAAAACGGTTTCCGACTGCGGTGAAGCAGGGTTTTTGAGGCAGATGATGGCGTCAGCGGCGCTGTTGATGTCAAAGCATTTGAGCCCCTCGGGATGGGTGATGATGTGAATTTTCAGGCCCGATTTTTTCTGCAGGGTATTGATGAAATCCATGCGTGGGCGCATCTGTATGTTCTCATGGATGTCCGGCGTCTGGTGCCACTTCTTGCCCAGTATGAGAACCTGGTGAGAGCCGGTCCGGTACGCGGTCCTCAGGAGTTCCCGCGCCTTGATGATGCTGGCCAGGGAACGGAGGCCCGAATGGGTTCGCGGTCCCATGATGAGTACGCGCCTACCTCCGAGCCTGGCAAAGCCGCCGATGAGGGCTTCGGCGGCATAATAATTCTCCTTGAAGGGCCAGAACTCGCCGTCGTCAACAGTGGCCCGTATGTCCGATTCATTGAACACGATCGGGCCGGAGGCCTTGTCATAAAGCGGGGCCTCTTTTACTTTTCTCGCAATGGAGGGAGCCCGGGACGGCGTGCAGAATATACGCTGTACCTTGCCGATGCAGTGCGCCAGGTGGAGTTTGTCGCAGGCCACGATGTCAACGATGCCGGTCCAGGTCCCCAGGATCTTGGCGCCGCCGATGTCGTAATTGGTTATATCCTCGCCGATGACCGTGTGTACCACCTTTGAGCCGGTCAGGACTCGGTACGATTCCTCGGAGTCCAGGAGTATCTGGATGGAGGCCTGGCTGGAACCGTACACGTCGAGACCGGCCGACGAGCCGATCCCCACGGCGGTGAGCTGAAACGAGCGGTGGGGCCTGTCAAGATCGCCCCGGACAAGGCCGAATTCCGTGTCGAGTTCACGGAAGAGTTTTACCAGGTCGGCGTCGGCCGTATTTTCAACATAGTTGCTGAAGGCCTGCGCTCCGCTCCGTTCGGTGAGGAGCGTGTTCATCATGAATCCTTCGGCGCCGCGGTTAAGGGAAATGACCCCCTCCATGATGTTGGCTCCGGCGCTGTCGTTCCACACGTACAGGGGCCAGTCTTTCAGGTATGACAGGTACGCAGCGGCAATGTATTTGAGGCCCTCGCGGCTCCCGGTGGAGCCGCCGCTGACCCGGGAATCCTTCATGTAGAAGCAGGCGGGAGCGCCGCCGATGGTGCCCTGGAATATTTTCGCGCCCACGGGCCTGTTGATGATCTGCAGCTCCCGCGCCGGCCCTTCACTCATGTCGTCGATGGACGGTATCCGGATTTCCCGTGCCGATCCCCGGTCAAAGCACTCGCCGGCCCAGACCTCGATGGGCCATTTGCCTATATCGAAGAGACGCTGGTCGGGCGCGTTGACTTCTTCTTTCGCATGGTAGGGGTTGTTGCGGTCCGAGGGGATAAGGAGATCGAACTGCACGGAGTCGTTGCTGCGGTAAAAAATCAGGCTCCGGGTGCGGACCTCTCCCGAACAGGGCATCTGCATGTCCATGGTGATGATGCCCCTGATGGAAGCGCCGTCCCTGACGATATTGATCGATGACGTGCAGAGGTCCTTGAGTTCCTTGTAGGAAATCGTGTTTTCGTCGCCCTCCCACCCAAGGGACCTGCCCCGCACGGTGATTTCCACCCAGGCGGTGTCGCACTTTTCGATCTGCTGGTAGAGCTGGACCACCTGCGCGGCCTCGGTAAAGGCCGACTCCAGCGCGTCGCCCCTGCCCGCATAATGCGCGTAATCGGCGGAAGAGTAGGCCATGTATGAACGGCCGGATTGGGCATCGGGCGACTCCAGCAGAAACATTGCCACGGTTTTGACCGGGGAGAAAAGGCGCTTGATCACGAAGTTTTTTTCAAGGAGCGCGATTCCGGCTTCAATATCTGGCCGGGTCGATTCGGGGATATCAGCGATAAGGGCCGCTTCACCCGCCGGGGCGGCAAGGGATTCGGCGCAGGGACCAACGGATATATCCCTGAACCTGTCATGGAGATAACCGTGCAGACCCTTGAGGGCACGGGGAAGGTCCATGTCCATGTGATGGTAAGACGCCATCCCCGTATCATGAGATTGAGACGAAAGGACCCTTTTTATGAATTTGAGGAGGGAGTCGTCGCGCTCCGCCTGCTCATGCTCCATCAGCCGCGCAAGGGTCATGAACATGTTCCTGCCGGGACGCCGTATGCCGGATATGATATGGACGATGGTTTTTATGGCGTCGGTCCGTTCCAGGCAGAACTGGTAGGCGCGCTTGAAAAGGACAAACACGTACTGCCGCGTCATCTGCCGCATCTCAGATCTGCCTTCCCAGCGGGGGATGCCGTAGGCTTCAAAGAGGGTCTTCAGCAGCTGCTCGAAGGGCCGGGTCGACGCGTCAAGGTTTTCCTCGCGTCCCGCGATATGAAGGCCAAGCTCCTCCTGGAATGACAGGCCTTCGTTTGAAACGACCGGGGAAAAGAGCTTTTTTATGTTGATGTAGTGAATGATGATGGCGTTCATCAGGTCGAGGGTTTTGTCGGTCAGCTCCGAGCTGTCCAGGTCGGAGGAAAAATTTTTCAGAAGTTCTTCAAGAAAGTCAATGATAGGGGGCTGATAGATGTACCCCTGCACGGCCGCGTAGATGAGTTCAACGGCGGAGCTGAAACGCGTTTCCCGGGATTCCCTCTCCCCGCCGTCGATGGTGCCGCGTAACAGGTTCTCAATGATCGAGGAAGGCCTGAAGATGCCGATACCGGCGCCCTCGTCAGGCGCAGGGCCGCCGGCTGCGGCGCCTTCCCCTGATTCAATTTCAACGGCGGCAAGGAGTTCACCTTCCTGGATGCTTCTGCCGATAATGCGCCCGCCGGGGGTCCTCGCCACCTGGAGCCGGGAACTGTCGCCGTCCTCTATAAGATAGACGAGGCGACCCCGCGCCGGGGAGACGATGGCCGTCTCCATCTTCATGGAGGAGAGGATCAGCAGCTGTTCGTCCGCTTCGACCGTGTCGCCGACGCTGAGGTCGCGGCAGAAGGAGACGAAGGAGCCCTGGAACGGCGACATGATTCTCCGTATCCGCTGGTCATCGGAATAGCCCTCGGGGATTACCCTGATCCGGTAGTAGTTTATCTTGTTGGATTCGTCCTTCATCCTGAGGTCGATGAGGCCGCCATGCCGGTTTACCCTGACACGGTACGACCGTGATCCGAAGATCAGCAGGATGTCATCGCAGCGGTCATTCATGGACGTGAGGACAATCTCGCCGTTGTAGGCGCCGTTCACGATGGCATAGAAGGAATCGATGGCGGTCTGGATGAATTCCAGCACGTAGCGACGGCCGCGGTATTCCAGCGTGTACCGGCTCGGCGTGTCTGACGCCGAGGGCACCTCGGCAATGTTGCCCAGGGCCGCAATGACGATGAACTCCTTGACCGCCTGCTGCAGCATGAGAAGGTGCTCAGTGAATGCGCCGAAAACCACGTGCTTCAGAAAACGGCGGTCATCGGGAAGGTCGGGTTCGGCCGCCCCCCCGCTGTAGTTGAGAGCGGCGTGCTCTTTCAGCAGGTTGTTGGTATAATCCCCCTGGAGGAAGGCTGGGTGCCTGACTATCCGCAGCAGCTGCGGGATGTTGGTCTTGACGCCGTTGATATACAGTTCCTGGAGGGCGCGCTCAAGGCGTATTATGGCCTCCTTCCTGGTCGAGCCGTGGGCGATCAGCTTTCCGATCATAGGGTCGTACATGGGAAGGATGGTATCGCCTTCCATGAAGCCGAAATCGCACCGGATGCCGTTGAAGGTCGGGAGATCAAGCTCGATGATGGTCCCCGGAGAAGGGAGATAATCGTTCTCCGGCTCCTCGGCGTAAATCCGGCACTCGATGGAATGGTCGTTTTCCGAGACCCGGTTTTTCAGCTTGTCAAGGCCCGTTATTTCATGTTCGCGTCCATCGAAAAAAAGAATCTGCCATTTTGCGATATCGATCCCCAGGGACTGGTCGGTGACGGCATACTCGACCTGGAGGCGCGTATTCATCTCCATGAATCCGAATTTTCCCGTTTCGGTGTCGATGAGAAACTCCACCGTCCCGGCGCCGGCGCCCCTGCTGTAACCGGACAGTTCGGCGATTTTTTCCGCCGCGGCCAGGAGCGACAGGGCGACATGGTCGCTCAGGAAGGCATGGCCGCTTTCCTCTATGATCTTCTGGTTCCGCCGCTGCACGGCGCACTTGCGTATGCCGAGTGCCCACCCGTTAAAAATCTGGACCTCGATGTGGACCGGTTTCGAAATGAATTTTTCAAGATAGAATGACGGATCATGGTAGAGGTTGAGCCCTATGCGGGCCGCCGATGCCGCGGCCGCCGATAGCTCTGCTTCGTCAGCCGCGGGGTAGATACCCTTGCCGCCGCCGCCGGAGCAGGGTTTTACCATGACCGGGTATCCGATACGGGCGGCTTCCTTTGCGGCCGTTTCAAAATCGCCGTTGCGTATCACATCGGAGCTTTCGAAGAGAGGGATGTCATGCAACCGGGCAAGGCTGCGCGCGTTCATCTTGTCACCGACCATGCTGATTGTCTCGTGGCTCGGGCCCATGAAGATTATTTCATGTCCCCGGAGTTCAGCCATGGACTCGACGGCCAGAACGAAATCCATGTTTTCGGACAAAAAGCCGTAGCCTGAATATATGGCGTTGGCCTTCACGAGAATGGCCACGGCGATAATCACCGCGATGCTGGCATAATGATCCTGGTCGCCTATGAAGATCACTTCGTCGGCGAATTCGTACCAGGACTGTCCCCGGTCCGGGTCGGTGACGACGGCCACGGAAGGGATCCCCTCTTCATGAAGGGCCAGGAAGAAACGCTTAGCTATCTCCCCCCGGTTTGCCACCACGACCTTCTGAAGGCGGTGCCGCCGCATCCCGGTAGGGACACTGTTGTCCGATTTCCTGCTGCCGGAAATGTTCGGGTTCAGTTCGTGAAGCATCGCGAGGGCTTCATCGATGCCGGTATTTATAGAGATGGCGTCCATTTTTGAAAATATATGGTATCTTATGACTTATTCTTTGTTTGTAAAGCAATCTTTTTGCAATCGTATCATCATTATAGGCCCCCGTGTCCCGAGGGGCACAGAGAATGCAACCTTATACCGCCTTGCTTCCTCAATGTCATTTCGAATGAGCGCAATGAATGAGAAATTTTTTTGTTGCTATAAAAGATTCCCCCCTCCGGAGTTCGGAATGACACTGGAACTATGTTTCTATTTCATGCCCCTTCGGGACAGGGGGCCTACTCATCGTCCTGAAAAAGAACTTCCCCGCGGTATCCATCGACCACGGTGCCCTGGGCGGTGATGAGACGAAGCGATCCGTCCGTTTTTATGGAGGAAAAAACGCCCGTTTCTTCCCTGTCACGGAGGACAAACCTGATCGGGGATCCGATTGATTGCGACGTCTCCTCCCATTCGACGATCAGGGACTCGTCCAGCGGGATCCTGAAATCCGCTAGCAGTTCAATTAAGCTCCGGACGGTCTCGTTGAAAATGGTTTCCACGGATTGACCGGCGCCGGCGGCGGTTTTGATTGATGCGGCCGAGGCTTCGATTTCTTCAGGGAACCGCGTCCTGTTCACGTTTATGCCGATGCCTATGATGACGATTGGTCCTCCGGGCCCCGGGAGCAGTTCGCAGAGAATGCCGCCGATTTTTTTATTTTCCCACCGGATATCATTGGGCCACTTGAGGTTCAAACCGCTGCCGCAGAATGGTTTCAACGCGCGGTATACTGCCAGTCCCGCGATGATGGTCACGCAGGACAGGTCAGAAACGCTTCCGGAAGGACGATACACCATGGAAAAGGTCAGGTCCAGGTCCGGTTCCGACAGCCATGTACGGTCAAAACGCCCCCTGCCGGCGGTCTGCTCCCGGGCCACAACGGCGCAGAACTGGCGGTCCCACAGCTCGGGATGGGTCCTGATATAGGTGCTGGTTGAGTCCACGGTCTCGAGCCGTATGATGAAAGGGGCTGGTTTCACGGTGGACCGGCTTATTTTTTCCTGGTGCCGCGGCGTTTGACGACATAGGAATAGAGCCATGCGAAGGAAAGGAGAAATATGACGACGCCCCATATCCTGGTGTGCTCGTATTTGATAAGGTATATGCTGGCGATCACAACGATGATAAGGAGAAGAACGTTCCTCACCTTGCGCAGGACTACGGAAAATTTTGCCGCGTTATCCTCCATTTTTTTCGCGGCTGTATCGATGATCTTGTCCACATCTATTTTCATGATGCATTATCTTGGGTTGCCTGAAAGACATGCATACAGGGCACAGGGAACAATTCAATTAAAAAATGAGATGATTATAAAAATGTCCGAAATAACCAACGGTCAAAGGTTGTCTTCGGCATATCAGGCAGGGAAATAAAAAAGGGCGTCTCAAAGAGACGCCCTTCGGTGTTTCACGCTGAGCGGTAAGAATCCGCCGCCCGCTATATTCTGGGAGGGATCCTCATGGCGTAGAATGACCGCCATACGAAGATCAGGCCGATGACGAAGAACGGGATCGCTATGAAAATCGTCCAGTCCGTCGTTGCAGCCTTGATGGCATGCAGCTTCATTTCGATGGCGATTTCGGTCGCCAGAAGGCCGAACAGGGTGGAGAACTTGATGATCGGGTTCATGGATACGGAAGAAGTATCTTTAAACGGGTCACCGACAGTGTCGCCAACGACTGAAGCGGCATGGAGCTCCGAACCTTTTTCTTTCAGGTCTACTTCAACGACTTTCTTCGCGTTATCCCACGCGCCGCCGGCGTTTGCCATGTAGATGGCTTCGAAGAGGCCGAAGCAGGCGATGGAGATCAGGTACGCTACAAAGAAGTTAGGATCCACGAAGGCGAAAGCCAGGGTCAGGGTCATCAGGGCGATGAAGATGTTCCACATGCCCTTCTGGGCGTACTGGGTGCAGATCCTGACGACCGTCTTGGAGTCTTCAAGGTCGGCTTCAGTTTTGTCCAAGTTCAGGTTCTTTTTGATGAACTCGACCGCCCGGTATGCGCCGGTGGTGACCGCCTGCATGGAAGCGCCGGCAAACCAGAAGATTACCGCGCCGCCGCAGATGAAACCGAGGATGACCGGAGCGTCGGTGAGGGAGAGCTTCAGGAACCCGACCTTCTTGAGAAGCAGGATGATCGCGAAGATCATGGTCGTTGCCCCGACAACAGCGGTACCGATAAGAACCGGTTTGGCGGTAGCTTTAAAGGTGTTGCCCGCGCCGTCATTGGCCTCGAGATAGTGCTTGCCCAGTTCAAAGTTGGGGTCAAAACCGTAGTTCTTCTTGATGTCGGCCTTGATATTGGGAACGGCTTCTATCTGGGACAGCTCAAAGATCGACTGCGCGTTGTCGGTAACAGGGCCGTAACTGTCAACAGCTATGGTGACCGGGCCCATGCAGAGGAAGCCGAAGGCGACCATACCGAAGGCGAAGATCGACGCGTAGGGACCCATAACGTCGGCCAGGCCATAGAGGCTGGTGACATAGGCGCCGGTCATGAGGCCGGCGATCAGGATGCCCATCCAGAAGGCGCTGAAGTTACCGGCAACGATACCGGAAAGGATCGTCAGAGAAGAACCGCCCTCGCGGGTCGCGGTAACGATTTCGTTAACATGCTTCGACTTGGAACTGGTGAATATTTTGGTAAACTCGGGGATGAGCACAGCGGCGAGGGTCCCGCAGCTGATGATCATGGCCAGCTTCCACCAGATACCGGGGTATTGCGCGAAAACAACAGTTTCAGTTACCTTGACGCCTAGTTTTTCCAGTGCGGCAGCGGACATGGTAAGGTCAAGGTTGCCCAGCAGCAGGTAGCTCATGCCGAAGGATACGCTGATGCAGAGAACGGCGGCGATCCAGATGAGCCGCATGAGGGGCTCTTCGAAATCGAATTCAGTTTTGCCTTTATACTTAACAGTAGAGATCGCCTGGTTCACGAAATATGAACAACCGGAGAGGAAGTCCATCAGGAACCGCATGGCGAAGATCCAGACGATGAGCTTCGACTGGAGCTCGGCCTGGAAGAGTTTCGCTATCGCGTCAACGGTTTCAGCGCTCACGGTGGCGACGCCGGCGGCGGCAAGAATCTTGGCTACGTCAATCCGTCCCATGATGTCGGGAACGGTGATGGCCAGCGTGATGAAGGAGATCAGAGCAACGCCGGTAACGCCGTATGTTTCAAAACCGTCAGCCGTGGGGCCGACGCTGTCGCCCGCGTTGTCACCGGTACAGTCGGCGATAACACCCGGGTTCCGCGGATCGTCTTCTTTAACTTTAAAGACGATCTTCATCAGGTCGGAGCCGATGTCCGCGATCTTCGTGAAGATACCCCCGGCGATACGAAGGGCTGACGCGCCCAGGGACTCGCCGATGGCGAAGCCGAGGAAGCAGTAACCGACGATAGTGCGGGGAACGAAGAGGAGGATGATAACCATCATGACCAGTTCGAGTGAAATCAGGAAGAGACCGACGCTCATGCCGGCGCGGAGCGGAATATTGACCACGTTCCAGGGTTTGCCTTCAAGGGATGCGAAGGCCGTGCGGGCGTTGGCAAGGGTGTTGACCCGGATGCCGTACCATGCAACAGAGTAGGAACCGGCCATACCGATGACAGAGAAGAGGAGTATCTGGAGAAGAACCGGAACCCCCTCGCCTTTCATCACCAGGAAGTAGAAGGCCATTGCCACTGCGATGAATGCAAACAGCATTAATAAAAACTTACCTTGCTGTAACAGATAGGTGCGGCAGGTCTGGTAAATGATTTCAGCAACCTTGAGCATTGACTCATGGGCTTTTTCCTTTTTAATCATGAAAAACTGGAACAAGCTGATGCCAAGGGTACCGCATATAACGAGCGCGCCGTAGAAAAGCAGCTGCCACGCGGTTATTGTCCCACCGAAAAGCGTATAGCTGCCAGCATGGAGATCCGGAATCGCAAGATCCGCTTCGCTGGCGAATACGTTGACTGCGGAGAACAAAAACGCAGATGAAAGCAGTATTCGTTTAAAAACTTTCAAAGTGTAACCTCCGTAAAGAATTGTATTATATACTATATATAAAGGTATCCTTTACTGATACCGGAACTCTAATTATTCTTCCTTATTCAGATTATGAATATTATATCCTTAAGGAAGTTTATAGCAGAATGCGGGTTAACGCATCCGTATGGGTTGTTACCTTGATTTTTTAAATATGATCCTTAAATGATTGAGGATCAATGCTGCTCGAAAGGCCCTCCGGATTTTTTGCATACTTATAGAGCTTTTCATTTCCATAAGCGAAGATAAGCCTGTGTTGTCAACTAATTTTAGCCGCTATTTAATCCCTCAAATTTGTTAATTATTGATAAAAAACCGTGCCAAAATATGCTGTTCATGTACAGATAAAATAAGAATTGCCGATTGTTGAGATCATTGTTTATCAAGTATTTTTGCGAGGTATATATGAAACTGATAGGTTTAACGCTGATCATAATAATAGCGATATGTATTCTGATCGCGACGGCCTTTTCGGCGTTCTTCATTTGGATCGGGTCCAGGTTCGCCGGCGTCCCCAATGCCACCTTCGGCAGGGCCTTTTACGCGGCCTTTCTCTCAAGCGTGGCCGTGTGGGCGCTCACCGGTCTGGCCACGGCGTTCTTTGGTATCGGCTCCATTGCGGGATGGCTTCTTGGGATCGTGGTGACCCTGGGGATTCTGAAATCGGTCTATGACACGGAGTGGGGATCGGCGCTGCTTATATGGATATTCACCGGGGTGGCCCATGTCATTGTCGGCATCGTTATGGCAGTACTCGTCATAACCGGGTTCCTTGCCCTGGCGCTCTGATTTCACGTGTGAGGCTCATCTTCCGAGCGCATGCGCATGGTGAACCGGGTGCCGTGGTCGACGTCAAGACTGATCGCCGCGCTGATCTGCCGTGCCAGAGCATCGATGATCTGCATGCCCATGGAGGTCTTTTGCCCCGCATTGAATATCTCCGGCTCCATGCCGGGGCCGTTGTCCGCGATGACCAGGGTAATCCAGCCATCGGCCTCCTCAATGCTCAGATCGATAGTGCATATATCCGACTCGCAGCAGCCGTGCTTGATGGCGTTGGTGAGTATCTCGTTGATGAGAAGACCGCAGGGGATCGCCCGGTTGATCTCCAGAAACACGGGCGTCCCCGCATAATTGATCTGCACATGAACGCCGCTTCCGGTATGGAGCGTTACGAGGTCCCTTGCAAGCTCGTCGATATAGGCGGCCATGTCGACCCGGGAAAGGTTCTCGGTGCTGTAGATCCTTTCATGGATGCTGGCCATGGAATGGATGCGCCCGATGGCGTCCCTGAGCGCCTGGTTGGCCCGGGGCTCTTCCAGCTGGTCCGCCTGCATGTTCAGAAGGCTCGATATGACCTGCATGTTGTTTTTGACCCGGTGGTGGATCTCCTTGATGAGAACGATCTTCTCGTTTAACGATTCCCTGAGGGCTTCCTCGGTCTTTGT
>Ga0209719_1004934_pt1 | contig 10473 bp, 9 predicted proteins | sample AD_JPNAS2_MetaG_FD_184421 | JGI IMG/M metagenome (GOLD analysis project Ga0209719, IMG submission 184421) | Active sludge microbial communities of municipal wastewater-treating anaerobic digesters from Japan - AD_JPNAS2_MetaG (SPAdes) (version 2) | ecosystem: Engineered > Bioreactor > Anaerobic >...
ATGCCCCGTAAGTGCCGCCTGCATCGCCGTTTCTCCCGTTTCTCTGTCTCGTATCTCGCCGACCATAATAATGTCGGGATCTTGGCGCAGAACGCTTTTTAAGGCCTTGGCGAAAGTATAGCCCGCCTTTCTTTTTACCTGCGTTTGGGCGATGCCGGGAATGCGATATTCAATAGGATCTTCAATGGTAATAATTTTTACCTCTGGCTTGTTGAGTTTTTGCAAAATAGCATAAAGAGTGGTGGTTTTACCACTTCCAGTAGGACCTGTGTTTAATATTACACCGTGTGGCTTGGCAATTGCCTCGTTGATCAACGCCTGTACTTGGGGAGAAAAACCAAGTTCCCCCATATCAATAATAGTGCCACTTTGGTCCAACAAGCGCAGGACAAATACCTCTCCCCACGCCCCCGGTATAGCCGAAACGCGAACATCGATCGGTTTTTCACCTACCAAAATATCGAAGCGACCATCTTGTGCCTTGCTTAATGTGTCGAGTTGCATTTTAGACAAATACTTAATACGGTTTGCCACCTGGCGGTACGTACTGTAGGGAACAGTTATAACATCTTGCAACATACCATCGATTCTGTAACGCAAACGCGCTTCTTTTTCCTCCGGCTCAATATGGACATCGCTTGCCTGCAGATTAATTGCTCCTCCAAATACCATTTCTAAAAGGCTCGATGTACTGATGCTTTTTAACTTGGCGGCAATACTCGCAATACTGGTGAGCTCGCCTCGTGCCCCTGCCGTTTCGCCAGGGTCAACAAACATTTTTTCCAGCGTGGGCGGCTCTGGCTCGATAAAATCGTACTGTTTAATGGCGAAAGCGTAGGAGGTTTTGGAGCACACAATGGGGATATAGTCCATATTGGTGGTACTTGCCATTTGTCTTAAAAAAGGAATGAATTGAGGATTTTCTGGTACTGGTGTAGCAATTCGTACCTGGTTGTTTATTTTTTCAAAAGCAACGGCAGCGTATTTTTTTGCCAAATCCTGCGGAATGACCTGTAGGGCTTTTGGCTCTATGGGGTAACCAACCAAGTTAACATAAGGCAACCCAAAGCGCTTCGCGGTTTCCGCCGCGAGTCTTTCTTCGTCTTCTCTTGAGAAGACGTTAAGCATTTTTCCCAAATCTTGTGCCATGTTTTTATTGTACCACGACTGCTGTTAATCATTAATTTTTCATTGGAGGGTGTGTGGATTTTGTGCCTTAGTACGATTACCGTTCGAGCGGAAGCGAGAACTTTTTACTGTTCGAGCGGAAGCGAGAACTCTCCGTTGTCTCCCTTTACCGTTCGAACGCAGTGAGAACCCCGCCTAAAAAGGCGGGGCAAGCTACCTCGTAAGGTGCAGTATCAATGGCTGGGAGTTCTCGGCGCCCTGCGCCTCGAACAATAAAGTGGCGACCGCCACACCTGTTACTGTTCGAACGCAGTGAGAACTCTCCGTTGTCTCCCTTTACCGTTCGAACGCAGTGAGAACTACCGGGTCAGTGCAAAAACTCACGGTCTGTAGTTCTCGAGATGGCGCTACGCGCAATTCTCTCGAACGATAAAATTACGGTCGGGGTTCTCCGGCAGTAGCCCTCGAACGATAAGAATGGCGGTCGTGACTCTCTTTACTGTTCGAACGAAGTGAGAACTATCGGGTGAGGTGTAGTACTAACGTCTGATAGTTCTCGGGCAGTAGCCCTCGAACGATAAAAAATGACGACCGTTGCCCCCCCTTACTGTTCGAGCGGGAGCGAGAACTCTCCGTTGTCTCCCTTTACCGTTCGAACGAAGTGAGAACTATCGGGTCAGTGCAAAAACTCGCGGTCTGTAGTTCTCGAGATGGCACTACGCGCGTTCTCTCGAACGATAAAATGACGGTTGAGGGATTGCCCCGCCCGACTGGGCGGGGTTCTCGTCGCTCCGCTCCTCGAACGGTAAGGGCGAAAACACAGTGCTATAATAAAGACAATGTTACTGTCTAAAATTGCCGACATCGCCTTTCCCCAGTATTGCGTTGGCTGCAACACCGAAGGAAGCCTCCTTTGCACATTGTGTCGGCAAAAAATACACCATACTCGCCCTACTAAGTGGCCACCCCACAAAGGACTCGGCACTCTCGTTGCTCTGGGGGTATTCAAAGGTCCCTTGCGCGAAGCAATTCATAGCTTAAAGTTTAATAGTGTAAAAGCACTAGCCACACCTATTGCCCAAGAGCTTGCCGTCCTTTGCCAAAAAAAACATCTGCCCAAAGGCATCATTACCCCTATTCCCCTAAGCCAAGACCGCCTTCGTGTCCGCGGCTACAACCAATCTGCCCTTGTGGCAAAAAAACTTGCTCTTATGCTTGGTTGGCATTACCTCGAAACACTCAAGCGGTGGCAACGTCGCCCTTCGCAGGCTAAACTCAAAAGAGCAGAGCGCCTCAAAAATGTTCAAGGAGTATTTCTTTGTCGCTACAACCTAAGTAAAAACCATTTGCCTATATACTTATTAGACGATGTTATCACTACCGGCGCCACTCTTCGTTCGGCAACCCAAGCCCTTAAAGAAAGTGGCGCGCGCGAGGTGCACCCCATCGCCATTGCCCGCGATTAGCTCCTCACCCCTCTTTACTCTTTTTTTAAGAGCAATAATCAGGTATAGTTTAGGTTGGAAGCGTGCCAGAGTGGTTGAATGGGCCGCACTCGAAATGCGGTATGCCCGCAAGGGCATCGGGGGTTCGAATCCTCCCGCTTCCGCCACTTAGTGGCAAAATAAAAGATTATATTATACAAACAGGAGCAAGGTGAGATATTTAAGAAACTTTAAGTTTCCATTTGTTGTTTTTTTAACAGGCGCCTGTGTCCTTATTATCGAAGTCGTTGCCACTCGCATTCTTTCTCCTTATTTTGGCAATACTGTTTTTACCGTTTCCAGTGTGCTAGGAGTAGTTCTCGCTGCCTTAAGCGTGGGTTATTATTTTGGTGGCAGGCTAGCCGACAAACACCCCTCTGAAAAATATTTTTACCTTATTATTTTATGCGGAGGTCTTAGCGTTGCGCTACTTTACCTCCTTATGCTATTTGTTTTACCCTCTATTGGGTACGCGCTACCTGCAACAACTGGCCCCGCAATATCCTCTGTTTTATTGTTTTTCTTACCAGCGTCGTTACTCGGCCTTTTGTCTCCTTTTGCCATTAAGCTCCACCAGCAAAGCCTGCGTGGCAAAGGCACCGGACAAGCCAGTGGCGAAATATTCTTTTGGTCCACCCTGGGCAGTATTTTTGGCAGTTTTTTTGCAGGCTTTGTTTTAATCCCCTGGCTTGGCACGAGGCAAATTGTTTTTACCGTAGCATTAGCTCTTATATTGCTTGGATTGATTCCTTTATTGAAAATTGGCTTTCTTAGGAAATATGTTTTAGGCGTTACAATTTTAGCCATTGCGTTTATGGTATCGGTATCACCGCTCATAGAGAAGCAAGAGTATGTTCTCTATAACCATGATGGGCTATATGAACAAATCACCATACACGACGGCGAATATTTGGGCAAACCGACGAGATTCTTTTCTCAGGATATTAGCTCCTCTGGAGCAATGTTTCTACATTCCAACGACCATGTTTTTGACTACACCAAATATTATTGTTTATACAAAGTTTTTGCCCCACACACTAAAGAGGTTTTAGTAATTGGTGGTGGTGCATATACAATTCCAAAGGCTGTTTTGGAGGATTCGCCACAAGTTCACGTCGATGTATCGGAAATTGAACCAGGACTACTGGCGCTTGCGCAAAAATATTTTAAATTACCGCCAACGAATAGGTTAAGCAACTACACGCAGGACGGTAGGCGCTTGCTCCACGATACAAGCAAGCGTTATGATTTCATTTTTAGCGATGTTTACTATACAGTACATTCCATTCCAACACACTTTACCACGCAAGAGTTTTTTAAATTAGTGCGAGAGCGATTAACCGATAACGGCTTGTTCGTTGCTAATATTATCGGTGACTTATCTAGCCAAAAGCCGTCTTTTACGATGTCGGAAATAAAAACCTTTAAATCAGTCTTCCCTAACAGCTATTTTTTCGCAACAAAAAGCCCCTCGAGCCACGAAGGTCAAAATATTATCTTTGTCGGTCTCGCCAATCAAGCAACAGTGGACCTTAACAGTTCGACCATTACCAATCACGAGGAGGAAATTATCCGCTCTTTAGCCAAGCAAAATATAAACCTAAACAAACTCAACCTCGATGAGCATACTCTTTTAACAGATAACTTTGCACCTATTGAAAGATTAGTTACACCACTTATAGAAAGGATCTCTGCTAATTGATTTTACAAAGAAACAAAACCATAAGTGGCTGTAGTCCTTATTTATCTTTTTGTCGTATTTTTACCATTACGTCTTTGCGTCCCTTGTAGCGCATAGAGCGATCGATCATTTTTTCCGTTAACGCCTCTTTGAAAGAAGGAGGTCCTTTTTTTGCTTTGTCGCTTTGGGGTAAGGTTTCTTTTCTCTTCTCCTTGGTGCCTGCATCTTTCCCTGCCACCTCTTCTCCTTTTTTGTCGCGCGTAAGAAACCATGTTTGCACCACCATGAACAAAGTCGTAACAAACCAATAAAGGGCGAGTGCCGCGGGCAAGCTACGGGCAATAATTACCGTAAACACAGGCATAATCAAAAGCATTTGGTTAGACAGCGTGCGACTGAAATCCTCTGCCCCCGGCTTACCATTAGTAGGTTTTTGCGGAGCAGGTGTCATTTTCTTTGTTTGCCACGATTGCAAAAGCTGTGCCAAGCCCGCCAAAGCTGGCAAAACCCAACCACCATGCGCCGCGAGGTCTATCCCCAGCCAAACCGTAGTAATATGGTCGGGTGCTGGCGTAAAACCATACAGAAGATCGAAACGAGCAGTGTTAAGACCAACCATAAAAACGCGATACAAGACAAGCAAAATAGGTAGCTGAATTAAAAGGGGCAGGCAACTTCCCCACGGGCTAATGCCTTTTTCCTTATATAGCTCCAAGGTTGCCTGCGCCTCGCCTTGTCTATCGTCCTTAAACTTTTTCTTAATTTCTTCAAGTTCGGGGGCCAGTTTTTGCATTGCCTTTTGCGAACGCGTAGCTTTAGCAGAGGTAGGCAACAGGGCAAGGCGGATTACTAACGTAAGGGCAATTATTGCCCAACCGATATTGTTGCCCGGCATCAACCATGCTAAAAAGATAAGCAAATTAAATAGCGGTCGATATAAAATTATTCTAAGAAATTCTTTCATTTAACAGGATCCTCTCCTCCTTTATTAAAAGGGTTACAGCGGACAATACGCCAAGCACCCTTGGCGCTCCCCACCATTACACCATATTTTTTGATCGCTTCATAGGTGTATTGTGAACAACTAGGTCTAAAACGGCAGTACCCACCAGGGAAAAACCGCTTCATAGGACCATGATCAAGCGAGAGTGTTTTTTGATAGAGACGAATTAAAGCAAGCGCAATTTTTCTAAACATTGGCTAATGTGGCTTTTAATTTCTGCGAATTTCGGCACTTTTACAAAACGTCCTCTTACCCCCGCAACGAGGAAAATAGTTTTTTTTCTGCCTATTTTCGCATCTTGTAAAATGGCCCTTATTCTTCTTTTTAGTAAATTACGTCCCACCGCCTTGAGACCGCTTTTCGTCCCCACAATAACGGTGAAACGGCTAACGTTGTCGCGCCCTGGCGCATATTTTACAAAAAAAGAACCGCTAGACGCCACTTCTCCCTTGCGAAAAACCATACCAATGTCTTTTTTACGGCGTAAGCGATTTTCTTTTGCAAACATAATAAGTTACGCGCTTAAAACTAGACTACCGTGAGGCGTTTGCGTCCTTTGGCACGGCGTCGTTTTAGCACCTTGAGTCCGCCCACGGTCGCGACACGCGCCAAAAAACCCAGCTTGCGACGTCTTTTAATTTTGCTCGGTTGATAAGTTCTTTTGGTAGCCATAAATAAATATTTAATTAACAGGGTAATACTAATACAAATACACCTCGCTGTCAAATACAAACGATAATTTTATACTCTTCGTTGCCCCCTTACCGTTCGAGCGGAAGCGAGAACCTCACGCCTAAAGGCGCGGGGCAAGCTACCTCGTAAGGTGCAGCATCAACGACTAGGAGTTCTCGGCGCCCTGCGCCTCGAACGATAAAATGACGGTTCAGAGTTCTCGTCGCTTCGCTCCTCGAACGATAAGAACGACGACCGAGGGCTTGCCCCGCCCGACGCTGGGGGGTTCTCGGGTAGTAGCCCTCGAACGATAATCCTGTTACTGTTCGAGCGGGAGCGAGAACTATCACGTTAGTGCAAAAACTCGCGGTCTTTAGTTCTCGGCGATTACGCCTCGAACGATAAAAATGACGGTTTAGAGTTCTCGGGTAGTAACCCTCGAACAATAAGAACAATGACCACGACACCTTTTACCGTTCGAACGGAGTGAGAACTTTCCTTGATACTCGTTACTGTTCGAGCGGAAGCGAGAACCCTACGCCTAAAGGCACGGTCTTCTTTCAAAGAATCATTATATGTTATTACTTTGACGGTTGCATTTGGATTTAGAAGGTGCGGGATTTAGAAGGTGCGATTAGTTTTGGTATAATATAGAAGAGCTATCTTTTACAGGCTTAGGTTACAATAAGAGCTACTAACGGAAAACTAAAATGCCAGAAAAAGGACAACCTCCAATAAGGGAGCGGGAGTCTGAAAGAATCACTTTATCGCTAACACCGAGAGAGTTTACTATTGGCGATACAGTAGATATGCAAGATTATATGCGCATGCTACGCGAATCTCAACCCAAGTGTGTTCCAGACCATAATTCATTGTACGAACACATTATTTTCGGAAAAGAACGCAAAAGGAGTAAAGACGAAAAAGAACCTCTTGCAGACGCACATTGTTTTGATAAGTCGATTAGTACTTTACTATCCACATGGGGAAGAACGTATAAGCTTCGAGGTGAGCCCCCTAAAACGCTCGAGGTAGCAAGACAATTGTTCGCCGTGCAACCAGAATTAAATCAACAGTCGCCCGTTCACTTTCAAGGAGGCATAGAAGAACCTACACCTGGAGGAGATTTTATTCATATGAAAACCGGTTGGGCGATAAAGAAACCAATAGAACCAATCGCCTGGCGCTACTACCTCAATCCAGCGGCTAACAAAGTCGGGAGGGTCGTTAATATTTTGCTCAACGAGGCGTTGCGCACAGAAACCCCCCTCTATTTTAAATTCGTCGATGTGGCAACCCCAGGTCAACGGCCACCCCAGGTAACGCGCAGTGATCGGATAATCATTTACTCCTCAGAAGAACAAACGCGGTATATCGAGCAACTTTTAGAGCACATTGTTAACCAGGAACGGGAAGCTTTTGCGGGCAGAGAAATAACCGGCTTTAGTGCAAGGCTTGCAGATGGCGTATCAAAGTCGGAAGAGGTATCGGAAGAACAGAATAATGCGTTTAGAGGTTATTGGGAAGGTATTTCCTTTAACCACTTACGAGCTAAGCTTATTCTAGAAACAACAATGTCTATTACTAGAAACTTTATTACCTCCCCGTACTATTCTTCGTTTAAGATTAGGGGAAAAACGCCAAGAGAGAAATTTTACCTAGAAGCAGGGGAATATATTAGAGAACACCTTAATAACGCAAGTTACCGTGAGAGCGTAGGTGATATGCGTTCGCGTATGGAGCAGGCAATGTCTTTGGGTCTTTCTTCTAAGAAGCTCGAGGCAGGAGGATACTCCAAAGATACGATATACTATCTAGAAGCAATAGTGGCAAATACTGCGCGCGATATTTTGCCGTTCATTACTCCAGACAGCCTATTACCGCATTATCATTCGGAATTAAAACAAATAGCCCCTAAATACGGTATCGATCCGCGCAATCTTGCTGTAAATATCCCTATAGAACACTAAACTAACGCCACTAAACAATACTTTCAAAAGTTATCTGCTTCTTCTCGGGCAGGTTTCTCTACCTCTTCTCGGGCAGTTTTTTCTGTTTCGTAATCTTCTTTGAGGCGCTTGGTTCTCTTTCTTCGTCTCTTTTTACCCGCTTCTATAAAGGCACTTAACAGTTCTTCTAGTTTTTTTGTTTGAACCCTGGGGTTGTGGCGCAACCAGGCAAGTAAAGCAACCATTTCTGGGTGTTTGTCTGGGTCTAATAATGAGTGGCTACTTGCCTTGGGAGGGTGTTGCTTAGTATATTCTATAATTATTTCTTGGGGGTTGTTGATTAAATTTGTTTTTCTACCGGTAATTTGTCTTGCGATATAATGTAAGAGGTTTCTTTCTTCGGCGTATGCTAATAAACATGGCAAATCGGCTACCATTTCACGGGCAATATCGTCGCTATTGCCGGCTAAGATCTTTACCACTTTGAAGTTTTCGCTTACGGTAACTGGTGAACAATAGAACAAAGGAGGTTGTCGTAGCGCAATATCTAAATATTGTGCCTTTGTAAAACCGAGCCTTACCGCCGCCTCTTCGATGTTGGTATTGACGGTTTCGGGTAATATAGCGAATAACGAAGGTGCTCTAAGGGTGGCTTTGATATAATCTCTTTTATCCTCTATACCAAGCAAATTAGCGGTCTCTGTGACGTTTTTATCGATAGTTTCGGGCGATCGGTAAAATAACGAAGGTTGCTTGAGGGCGGCCTTGATATAATCTCTTTTATTCTCTATACCAAGCAAATTAGCGGTCTCTGTGACGTTTTTATCGATAGTTTCGGGTAATATGGTGAATAACGAAGGTGCTCTAAGAGCAGCCCTGACGTAATCTTCTTTTTCTAAACGGAGTAGAATGGCAGTCTCTGTGATGTTTCTGTTGATGGTTTCGGGCGATCGGCAGAGTAATGAGGGATCTTTAAGGCCGGCCCTGACGTAATCTTCTTTTTCTAGACCGAGTAGAACAGCGCTCTCTGTGATGTTTTTATCGATAGTTTCGGGCGATCGGTAGAATAACGAAGGTGCTCTAAGGGCGACCTTGATATAATCTTCTTTTTCTAAACCGAGTAGAACGGCAGTCTCTGTGATGTTTCTGTTGATGGTTTCGGGCGATTGGTAGAATAACGAAGGTGCTCTAAGGGCGGCCTTGATATAATCTTTTTTGTTTAAGTCGAGTAGAATGGCAGTCTCTGTGATGTTTTTATCGATAGTTTCGGGTAATTGGTAGAATAGCTGTGGTCGTTTGAGGGCGGCCTTGACGTAATCTTCTTTTTCTAAACCGAGTAGAACGGCAGTCTCTGTGATGTTTCTGTTGATGGTTTCGGGCGATTGGTAGAATAACGAAGGTGCTCTAAGGGCGGCCTTGATATAATCTCTTTTATTCTCTATACCAAGCAAATTAGCGGTCTCTGTGATGTTTTTATCGATAGTTTCGGGCAATTGGTAGAATAGCTGTGGTTGTTTGAGGGCGGCCTTGACGTAATCTTCTTTTTCTAAACCGAGTAGGGTGGCAGTCTCTGTGATGTTTCTGTTGATGGTTTCGGGCGATCGGTAGAATAATGAGGAATTTCTAAGGCCGGCTCTGACGTAATCTTCTTTTTCTAAACCGAGTAGAGCGGCGGCCTCTGTGATGTTTTTATCGATAGTTTCGGGTAATTGGTAGAATAGCTGTGGTCGTTTGAGGGCGGCCTTCATCCATTCTTTGGGACTTACACCTAAGTTGGCAATATTAGTAATAAAACGTGGAGGAATTATTTCTCGTAATGTTTCTGGACTATACCACAAGATACACTTAAAGGTAATAATTGTATCGATATCTTCTTGTGAAAATGTAATTGGTTCTGCATAGCCAGGTACTTGAATGCTTGTTTCTTGTAGTACCTGGGTAATTTCTTTTTGTCGCTGTGTTAGCTCCGCAGGTGTTAGATCTTCTAGTGGCGTCTCTAACCCTCCTTCTCCATCTTGTTCTTCGGGAGGAGTAACTTCTGGCTCTCCCTCTGTATAGGGTCCATAATCAATACCTGTTCTATTTTCCATACTTTTATAATAACAAAATAAAATATAGTAAAAAAGGGTCGCCTACCTCCAGACAGGATTCTCTTGAATGATAATCCTGTTACTGTTCGAACGCAGTGAGAACCCCGCCTAAAAAGGCGGGGCAAGCTTTCCGCCATACCTTTTACTGTTCGAGCCGAAGCGAGAACTTTTTTACTGTTCGAGCGGGAGCGAGAACCCCGCCTAAAAAGGCGGGGCAAGCTACCTCGTAAGGTGCAGTATCAACGGCTGGGAGTTCTCGGCGCCCTGCGCCTCGAACGATAAAATGACGGTTCAGAGTTCTCGGCGATTACACCTCGAACGATAAGAATGACGACCGTGGCACCTTTTACTGTTCGAGCGGGAGCGAGAACTATCACGTTAGTGCAAAAACTCATGGTCTGTAGTTCTCGAGATGGCACTTCGTGCGTTCTCTCGAACAGTAAAAATGTAATTCTCGGCGATTACG
>Ga0209719_1004955_pt1 | contig 10423 bp, 8 predicted proteins | sample AD_JPNAS2_MetaG_FD_184421 | JGI IMG/M metagenome (GOLD analysis project Ga0209719, IMG submission 184421) | Active sludge microbial communities of municipal wastewater-treating anaerobic digesters from Japan - AD_JPNAS2_MetaG (SPAdes) (version 2) | ecosystem: Engineered > Bioreactor > Anaerobic >...
CTCTTTTTTCACTAACCTTTAAGATTAAGTCTTCAGGAATTTCAATTTCTTTACAAGTCTCATCAATATCACCTTCATAGTGATAAGCTTTCATTGTAACTAAATCTACAATTCCGCTAAAGAACATTTCAGCTCCAATTGGCCATTGTATCGCACAAGCTTTAGCTCCTAATCTACTAGCAATTGTACTAATTGAATATTCAAAGTTAGCACCTGTTTTATCCATTTTATTCGCAAATACTAGTCTTGGAACATTATATTCAGTTGCTTGTCTCCAAACTGTTTCTGTTTGTGGCTCAACTCCTGCTTGAGCATCAAGTACAGTAATCGCACCATCTAGAACTCTTAAAGATCTTGATACCTCTACCGTAAAATCTACGTGTCCTGGAGTATCGATTAAATTATAACGATAACCATTCCAGTAAGCTGTAGTAGCAGCTGATGTAATAGTGATACCTCTTTCTTGTTCTTGAACCATCCAGTCCATTGTCGCTGAACCATCATGAGTTTCACCAACTTTATGTATTTTTCCTGTATGATAGAGTATTCTTTCAGATAATGTAGTCTTACCGGCATCTATATGAGCCATAATTCCAATATTTCTTAATTTATGTAATGCTACGTCTCTTCCCATAGTATTCTACCATTGATAGTGAGCAAAGGCTTTGTTTGCTTCAGCCATTCTATGTACATCATCTCTTCTCTTAACTGATGCACCTTGACCGTTTGCAGCATCCATAATCTCCGCAGCTAATCTTTCTTCCATTGTCTTTTCTCTTCTTAGACGAGAATATTGAGTTAGCCAACGAAGACAAAGAGTAATTTTACGCTCAGGTCTAACCTCACAAGGAACTTGGTAGTTAGCACCTCCAATTCTTCTAGCTCTAACCTCAAGTTCTGGAGTGATATTTGTAAGTGCATCATTGAAAACATCTAAAGCTGGTCTTCCAGTTTGTTTTTCAACTCTCGCAAATGCACCATAAATTATTTCTTGAGCAACTCCTCTTTTACCATCTTTCATTACATTATTAATTAATCTAGTAACAACTGGTGAATTATATATCGGATCAGGTAAAACCTTTCTCTTTGGTACATGTCCTTTTCTTGGCATGTTATTCCTCCTTTCATTTATATTATTTTATTTTAATTATTTAGGTTTTTTAACGCCATATTTACTACGTCCTTGTTTACGGCCTTCAACACCTGTAGTGTCTAATGTGCCTCTAACGATATGGTAACGTACACCTGGTAAGTCTTTAACTCTACCACCTCTGATTAATACAACACTGTGTTCTTGTAATCTATGTCCTTCACCTGGAATATAAGCGTTCACTTCAATTCCGTTTGAAAGTCTAACTCTCGCATACTTACGAATAGCTGAGTTAGGTTTCTTAGGAGTTAAAGTTCCAACTCTTGTACATACTCCTCTTTTTTGAGGTGAATTAACATTAGTGTACTTTTTCTTTAACGCGTTATAGTTAATACCTAAAGAAACTGATTTACTCTTCTTCTCTTTAGCCTTTCTTGGCTTTCTAATGATTTGATTTACAGTAGGCATTCTTTCTCCTTTCTGCCACATTACCGGGCGTTTCATTTTGTCATTTTATATAGGCCCCTTAAGGCCTACTCAAAACCTCTATTATTTTACCAAAATTATTAGCAAATGTCAAGAATAAAATGTGTATATTTATTTTAAAAAAACATTTGCATTTCAAATATTTTTTAATCTTGTTGTCTCTAATATGTTTTTTAAAATCAAGCTAATTTTATTGTTAGTCTTTTTAATTCTTTTTCATAATCGAAAGAATTATCATAAACAAATCTAAACTTATCATCTGACATTCTCATTTTCTTAACTTTAATTTTAGGTTTATGCTTATCATTGTATTCTTTTAAAAATTTAAGTTGATTAAAATAATTTTTCTCATCAAAATGTGAATAACAGCCAAAAATAACTTGCTCTACTTTTGATTTGAAAAAATATTTTTTTTCTTTCTCTTTTTCTTGTTCGTTTAGTTCGATAATTACTTTCCAGTAATTCTCATCTAAATTATTAAGATCGCAAACAGCTCTAACTTCAATTTCGCTATGCCATTTTTTATCTTTAATATATTAATTTTCAACAATCTCCTCATCGCTTAAATTAGTTCTATCTGAAAATGTAGAACTATATGTTACCCTTCTTAAAGGATAGTTTTCTTCATAGTAATCTTTAGGTGTTTTAATTTTAATTAAACAACCTCGATGTCCATTGGCATAATGTGACCACATTAACTTAGCATCTCTACTTCTAGTAAGAGATACAATTCTAAAATTATCACGATGAGAAATACCATAACTTTCATATGGATCATTTAAATATTGAATACCAGAAGCAAAAACCCCATTTTCAACTACACTTTGAATAAATTCAACTCTAGTGTACTTATATAATTGTTCTTTATTTTGTTTTCTTTTCCCACTCATAAATTTACCAACCAACTAAAAAATATTTATTAAATTAGCATATATATTATTATAAATAATGATATAAGATGTTTTTGAAAAAGACCTAGTATTTTCATTATCTATCATTAGATTATAACATATTGAATCTCATTTTTCAATAATCTAAAAACTAAACTTGAAAAGCATTATAACTATAATACGATATTGTCTTAAATAGTATAGAATGATTTTGTCCTTTAATACTGTAAACAATTTTGATCATACACAATTAAAAAGTAAATAAAAAGTGAGCATTAAAGCCCACTTAAATATCCTAATAATTCATCAATAGTTAATTGATTTAAATTAGATTCAATCGTATCCTTATTGTAGTAAGACTCATGATTTATTCCTCCATTTTCTGTATCAACTGTCCAAATACTTAAAACAATTTCAGGATTAAATAATGTCTCTTTTTTATTTTCAAAGTAACTTTCATAAGCTTTCTTTAACTTTGCCGTTTTTTCTGGATCTATATCATTAATAGATTTTACTTCTATATATAGAAAATAATTATTTTCAAATTTTAAAATATAATCAAAATAACTTTTCCTTTTTTGTTTGTTTTCATCTAAATATTCCGAACTAATATTACTAGTTGTTTGGTTTTTCGCCCATATTTTGACTCTATCCTGATTTCTATTAATGAATCCCCTCAGCTTTTCAAATACAAATTTTTCTGCTTTACTATCAAGTGGCTGATTATAAGTCGCATTATTGTCTTCAGAAATGTCAAATAAATATTTTGGCGATTCATCAGTGCTTTGCATATTTATAATATCAGAATAAATTTCAGTATATATTAAAGGTTTATATTGTTCTAATGCAAACTCGTATTTTAAATCTATTGTTTGTTTTTTGCTTATTAAATTTAAAAGTTTTGTTTTATAATCCTTTAATAACACTGTTATAAGATGTTCTTTTTGTAAATAAACATTGTCATTCTCAAATAAACTTATTTTGTTTTCATTTAAAAATTTTTCAACAGATTTCTCAATCTTTCGATACAACTTTTCATTGTTTACTTTTAACCCTTCATAATATCTTAAAAATTTAAATACATTTTCTATATCATTATAAATGGCATTCTCATTTTGTCTAAGTCTTTCAGTTCTATAAACTTGTTGTCCACTATCATTTTTTTTGAAATACTGTTTTACTTTTTGAACAATAGAATCCCTATCACTATTTAGTAATTCTAAAACTTCTTTTGATATATCTACATTCTCAAAATCTTTATCAAGTTCTTTATAATTAGCTATTTTTATTAAAACAAAATCATCAGATTGATAATCCTTTTTCACTTTATATTTAAACACTTTAGTTTGTCTTTCTAACTCAGCATTAGAATAAACATAATATTTATCGGTAATTTCATTTCTTTCTAAATTAGGATAAGGATTTCTTTTAATTCTTCCTATCGTTTGAGTATTTAATGCAGTGGAAGATACATTCCTTAATTGTAATAACATACAAGCTCTTGGAATATCCCAACCAGTAGCAGGTCCTATTTTAAAAATGATAACATCTATATCACTATCTTTTCTAGTAAGATCATTTAAATTAAAATTAGATCCAACACGATGATGTGATTCTTTATCGTTATTCCCAAAATATTTAACCCAACAAAGTCCATGCTCAATCAAGGTTGTTTTTATGTTTTCTATTTCTTCTAAAAATTCTTGCTCCTGAATTCCATTAGAAGGTTTATTATCTACTTGTATTAAAAGAGCAGGTCTAATCCCAATTTCTTCTCCAAGTTGTCTATATTCTTCTTGGATGTTCTTAAACTTTGAAATAGCATGCTCTAAAAGTTTTGTATCTTCTATATTTCTATCCAATAAAGGCTCTAACTGCGTTTTAAGTAGCCATCTATCATCATTTTTACTGGGATCGTTTAATTCACTTTCATAAAGGATTACTTTTTTAGTATCAGCCCTCATATTAGGTGTAGCAGTCATATGAAGAGTGAAAAACGAATTTTCTTTCATAAGATCTTCAAATTTTCGTCTTGTAGCTCTTGTCACTACGTCTCTATTATCCCCACTTCCCAATCCTACATGTGCTTCATCTCTAATATAGACTATTTTAAATCCACGATCTATTGCCATATAAATAAAATCATCAATAATTTCCATTTCAGAAAAGATTCTACCTTTACCAAAAGTAGCTTTTCCAAAAATATACACTTTGTTTTTTTCTGGGAAAAGTCTTGGAACAACTTCGGTATTACCTGATGATGAAGGTGATTCGATATATTCAACTTCAAAACTTGAAAAAGCAAGATCTGGTTTATAATAATCTAATTTTTCTTTAAAAGCTAAAGGTAATTCAGAAGATGAAAGTGTTGCTATAACAAAAATAAGCTTATCATCCAAATTTTGATTAATAATCTCTGAAATAACATGTGCAGCCATAAATGTTTTACCACTACCTGTGGGAGCTTTAAACTCAACTATAACACCTCTTCTAGAAGGATCATAATATTGCACAATCTCATCTACTTTAGCTTTTTGAATACTAGTTAATCTCATTTTTTTCCTCTTTATATGGATTTAAGCAAGAAAGTTCATAGTAAATATCAATATCTCCATTATAATCTACATCAGCATTTATTTTCTTAAATTCCTTAATTGCCTTTTCTTTTATTTCTTTAGCTTTCTCAAAATCATTTAATTGTAAATCGTAATATTCTAATTCAAATACTTTAAACACATTGTTTTTAAGTGAAGGTGTTTCATTATTATATCGCCATTTAATTTTTTCGTCATTAGATCCCTTTCCCATAATTACCCTATATAATCTTTCCCTAGTAATATCATATGCAATATTATTTTCATTGTTAGTAACTATTATAGCTTTTCTTTTTCCTCCGTCTTCTTTGTTTAATTCCATAACCGCTTGTGCAGTTGTTCCTGATCCTGCATAAAAATCTAGAACAATACTATCTTTTTTATTGCACTTGCTAACAACCCATTTCATCATATCTAACGATTTAGGAAATTCAAAACGTTTCTCACCCAAAATATCCATTAATAATTGGTTTCCATATTGTCTTGTATCAAAAGTTTGGATAGTGGTATCCTTTACTTTTCCAGTATATCTATTTTTATGATAAATATGCATTTTGCCTTCTCTATCATTTTTAAAAACTAACTCAGTTTTATATTCTCTTAAAAAACGTTCTTTTTCCCAATTCCAAGGATATTGTATACCATTCCTAATTGATGGTCTAATAGGAAAATAACCTTCTTTTAACAATTTTTCATCATACGAACAAAATTTATTTTCTTCATAGTTATACTCATCTATTACTTTCACATCATTATCTAATTCCCTATAATAAACTGTATATCCTCTTAATTTATTTTTAATTAAAGGGGAATTTATCGAATCAAATTTGTTAGTAATTGCATACCAACCTTTTGAATCTTTATATTTAAACGATTTTTCATCTTTTTCGATATCTACATTAATATTTATTTTATTTTTACTTTCTAAAAGATTTTTTGAATATGCATGTAAAAATTCATGTTGCGTTTTAAAAGTATCACTATTATTGGCTCCTTGTGCAGTTTTATCAATTATAAATGTTGCTATAAAATTTTCTTCTCCGAATATTTCATCACATAAAACTTTCATATATGCTTGCATAGTATCATCTAAAGATATGAAAATTACACCATCATCTTTAAGTAGTTTCTTAGCCAAGTTTAACCTTTCGTTTAACATATTTAACCAACCATCGCGAGTAAATTTATCTCTATAAATAAATTTAGTACTGCTTACTGCTTCTTTATAGTCATTTCCTTCCTTTTTACTAGCGTCTGTGTTATATGGTGGATCAATATATATTAAATCAATTAATCCTTTTCTAGTCTTAGGATCAGTATATGCAACAAGTAAATTTTTCAAAGCATCATAATTTTCGCCTATTATTAATGTGTGTTCAATACTATTTAATTCATTTGTGGTGATTTTTAAATCTTCACGTTCTTTTAAAATAGCAACAGCATTTTTATTTACCTCTGGAGCAACATCAAAAGTAAATCCGGTTTTAACCCTTTGAGATATAAATCGATAAGTATCTTCCAATATTTTTTCATCAACTTGATCTAAAATTTTTTTAGCTAGATTTTTTTGATCATTGTTAAAAGATCCTTTAGCAATAGCATCAATCTTCTTTTTGTAATTTTCTCTACTATTATTCATAATACCTCCTTACATTAAAAAAAGTAGACCTTTTTTACAATTTCATTATAACACATTTTTTATCAAATATGAAATATTTTTGTAATTAAATATTTGTTTTTCTACTTTTTAATCAAAAAAATAATTTGCAAATAAAGCCTACATTATTTTAAGCCAAGCAACTAACATGTTGCTTTTTTATTTTTTATTCTAATGTATAATTAAATAAAAAGGAGATAAATATGACTTATGGTTATGTAAGAGTATCATCAGTAACTCAAAATATTGATAGACAAATGGAAGAAATGTATAAACTTAATCTAACAGAAAAACAAATTTTCATAGACAAAGAAAGTGGAAAAGATTTTAATAGAAATAACTATAAAAGACTAAAAAAGAAACTAAAGAAAGATGATTTAGTTATTATCAAATCTATAGATAGACTTGGAAGAAATTATGAAATGATTATTGAAGAATGGCATTACATTACTAAAATAATAGAAGCAGATATTTTTGTAATTGATATGCCTTTACTAGATACTAGAAATACTGCTACTAATTTAGTAGGTAAATTTATTAGTGATTTAGTATTACAAATTTTATCGTTTGTAGCAGAAAACGAAAGAATTAACATCAAACAAAGACAAGCAGAAGGAATTAGGATAGCTAAAGAAAAAGGTGTTGTTTTTGGAAGACCTAAAGCTAACCTACCAACAAACTTTAAAGAAATTTGCTTTAACTACAAAACAAAAAAAATTAGCTGCACCAAAGCAGCTAATTTATGTAATGTTTCAAGACCAACCTTCTTAAAATATTATAATTGTATCTTTTAATTTCAACTTAAAACTCTTTAAACTCTTCAAAATACTTTACAACTGACTGCAAATATTTTTTTGTTTGTTCTTTACCAAAAAGACCACAATAAATTTCTAAATCCTTACTTTTAATTTCATTATAAAATTTATCATCTACTCTACCAGTAAACCCATCAGTTAAGATTAATATCTTTTTAGTTTGCTTAGTTTTAGGTAAAGAAAAATAATGATCAAAAATACAATTTATATCTGTGCCTCCCGTTGTCTTATATTTTCCTTTTCTAAAATTTTCATAAGCAACTTCATCTACAATTGTAGAAAAAGCAAACAATAAACATTCCCCATTCTTATAAGGTTTTAATAATAGTGATGCTAAACTATTAATACTATTATAAACCGATCCAGAAGCATCTAAATAAACTAATGCTTTAAGCCTGCTATTTAAACTTTGGTTTATAACATCTACTTCACTATTATAAAGTAGTGGCATGCCATAAAAGTAAGATTTTGCAAAAACAGTTCGATCTTTAAAGTTAGGAACAAAACTTACAGTTTCAGTTTTCATATATCTACTAGAAACATTAGTGTTTGATGCAAGACTATCGATGATTCCAGCCTTGATTAATAACCTTCGCATTTTAATTTGATTTACTCTCTTTACTTTTTTAAAAAGAATTCTTCCTTCAAAAACATCTTTAAAAAGCTTTTTATCACCAAACTTATTAATTTCCCATTTATCAGTAATTGAATCAATCATATCTTTTATTAAAGGATTATTGCTAGCATAATCATCACTATGATTACCCAGTAAAATAAAATCTTCACCTAATTCTTTATCTTTCAAAGTTTTACAAATAACTTTGTAAACTTCAAAATAAGTACCTGTATTAGTTTTATAAAGATTTTTCAATATTTTGTGAAACTCTTGTGGAGTATTTTCCCCTCTTGGCCTTAAAAGGCAAGAAGGGAAAAAAGCATCACTATTAGCATTTTCAAAAAAAGAAACATATTCTTCTTTTGGAAACAAGCGGCAAAGAATTGCATTAATAACTGCATCAAAAGCTAAATTATCTAACATCGTATGACGTTTAAAAATTCTAGTATGGCCTAGAATAATATGATAAAGTTCATGCATTATTAACATCAACAAATGTTCATTAGTCTTACAATATTTTTCAATAAAACCTTTATTTAAAAGTAATTCTGGTCTTGTAGAAGTTGTTATTGCAGCTGTTGGAACATCATCTGTAAATCTAATTTTCAAAATTTTAAAAAATTCCATCATAGATAAAGAACCAATAGGAAGAACAGAATATATTCTTTCCTTTATACTTTTTTCACTTTTCATCTTTCCACCTCATCTTTAGGAAAATATAATACTTTATCAAACTTACCTTCCTCAAAACTAAGCTCACGGTTTGGAATATAAAGATCATCAACTGTAGAACACATAACAAGAATAAGTAAATCTAAATCCTCACAAAATTCCATATCATAAACTGCTTTAGGTTTTTTATCAAGAATATGGTATTCTCCAAGCATATAGCAACTAGGCTTCTTTGGACTCTTCTTAAGATTAGGATTTTTGTTTACATATTCTTCCACTTTTTTGGGTAATTCTTCAATTGTAGTATCTAGCTTGTATGCAAGTGCATAAGGACTAAACGCTAAATAATACTTTAATTGAACTTTTTCATAATTAATTCTTGCCAACTATAAACACCTCCCACATTTCAATAAATAAATTAACTAATGCTATTGCATTCATCCTATTTTTATGAATTATATCTAGATCAAAAGAAAATGCTAAATTTTTTAAATATTTATAATAGTTTTCTTCACTAAAAGAATCTAGATAAGATTTAAACCTATCCATTTCTCGTGCCGCTTGAGAATAATAATGGGTCTCGGTTTTTTTCGTTTCAAAAACTGGTCTAACTTCAATTGCTAAAGTTTCTATAGTAGTAGCATAAATATCTTTATTTTCCTTAAAAATCAAAAAAGAAATTAAAGCATAAACTCTTCTTTCAGGATGAGGAATTTGACTAATTGCATTAGTAATAACTTCACTCAAAGTAGAATTTTTAATTGCATTTCTATTTTTAATTGCAAATCTAATTTGCTTTGCTGGGTCAGTTATTAATAACAATTCACTTTCAAAAGACTTTCCTACTTTAGTTGTTTGTAAAGCCTTTCCTGCTATAGTAAGAAGTAAACCTTTATTAATATGCATATTTACCGTTAAAGGTAATGTGGTTTGAATATGTAAATATATGCTATTTACAAAACTTACCTCTTCTTTAGTATATTCACTTAAAACAAGCATTGAAGCATAAATAGCAATTAATGTTTCTTGAAACATCGTTGCTCTTCTTGTAGAAAGATATCCTAAACTACTCTTTAAAACATCCATTAAAATTAAAATATAATTAGCTATTTCTCCTTGCTTGCTTGAACTTATTTCCTCGATTTTTGCTTTTACTTTATCTACTAACTCTTTAATATCAACAGGAAAGTCATGTCTACCTTTATCTGCATCAAAAAGAACATTCTTCTTATCCTTTTTACTTAAATCATCCCATTCTGGAACTTCAATAATAAAAGGAAACCTATCAGCTAAAGCTGGGTCTAAAGGCATAGCTCCAAAATATGCTATATCTTCATCTTCATCTGAAAAAGATGGATTCATCGCAGCCCAGCGATACTTTAACTTCTCTAACTTTTGTCCTTGAACTCTTTTATCATAAATAATAGGAAACAACTTGTTTTGAAGCTCAGGTTTAGTCCTATTAATCTCATCTATAAATACTACTTCCGCATCCCAAATCGAATTAGGATTTGAAATATACTCTAAAGTAGTATTATTGTTTGCAGGTATAGGAATTCCTACTAAATCATCATAGTTAATTAATGATGCATTGTAACTTCTA
>Ga0209719_1004972_pt1 | contig 10396 bp, 10 predicted proteins | sample AD_JPNAS2_MetaG_FD_184421 | JGI IMG/M metagenome (GOLD analysis project Ga0209719, IMG submission 184421) | Active sludge microbial communities of municipal wastewater-treating anaerobic digesters from Japan - AD_JPNAS2_MetaG (SPAdes) (version 2) | ecosystem: Engineered > Bioreactor > Anaerobic...
ACTGCCACTTTTGGATGTCGCTTCTTTTTGGCTTTTTCGTATTCTTCTCTGCTCTTAAATTTTCTTCCTTTTTCTGAATATTGCATTAGCAATTCATCTGCCTCTACTATGCCTGAGAAGCTAATACTACCTTCGAATGATCTCAATGCTGCTAATATTCTGTGCCTCCATCTAAAACTTGTTTTTAAGCAAATACCCACTTCATCAGCACAAGCTCTTAAGCTTTTACCTTCGAGCATACAGCGTAAGTAGTCTAACATCAATGGATATTTGCGCATACGATATACAAAGGTACGTGCTGTTTCACTGAATTGATATCTACAATTTTTGCATCTATATATCTGTCTTCCTTTGCGTGTACCTGCTTTAATAACGTTTTCACTTCTACAGTTTGGGCAGATGGCTGCTGTAGATTTAATTTTTAGTTTTTGATAATCTACCACTGTAGCATGGTCGTCAATTAGAAATTGATAAAGCTGATCGAGGAAATCACGTTTGTGGTCTTTAGGCAGGGCGAGGTATTCTTGTGAATTTTTTAATAATTTTTCCATGATAAAAAATTTTGACAAAAATATTAAAATATTTTTAAATAATATATTATTAATAAGTCTAACATATTTTATGTTTCATTAACCCATACCACACTTTGATAAAACCTTATTTAAATATTATTATTCGAAAAGCTTATTACAACTTGACATCATTCAAAATAACGAAACATATTATTATTAGCTTCGAAATAAATTACTAGAAATTGACTAGATTTATAGCATAAAATTTCTTTCTTTAACTTTATCAACAGAAAAAGTTAAAAAAACAACAATATATGAGTAAAATGAAATTAATTCATTTTATCAAAATCTAACTCTGGAATTTCGAATTTTGTGCATCCAAGTACACATTGATCGCATGATGTTAATTCACCATTTAGTCTACGATTTATCATACCGATAGTTTGTCTTTTTAGATCTTCGATATGTATTTCCTCTATGATATCATTAGTGAAAGCATACATTAAGAGCAATTTTGCATTTCTCTCGCATATACCACGTTGCATTAAATAAAAAAGAGCATCATCATCTAGTTTGCCTATACTAGATCCATGGCTACATTTCACATCATCAGCATAAATTTCTAGGAATGGTTTTACAAAAACCCTTGCATCTGCAGTTAGAAGGATATTACGTGCTATTTGATAAGCATTAGTTTTTTGTGCTCCTGGCATAACAGTGATATGACCATTGAATAGGCCTCTTCCTTTCTCATCAATTATATTTTTAAAAGCCTGATAAGAATTACAATTTTCAGCATTATGATGTATAAATCCTAAATTTTCTATGATTTGTGTACGATCTATTAATCCTAGTCCATACATCTTAGCTTCTGCTCCAGGCTCATCCATATCTATAATACTTTCATTTCTAATAAAACCTCCATTATATGTTAGTGTCAACGAATGCATAAAAGAAGATCCTTTTAATTTAAAAAACATTGTATTTATTAATGAAGAATTATTACTTTTATTTTGTAATTTATAATGATATAATTTTGCATTTTTACCCAGATAGAATTCTGTTAAAATATTAGAAAAGCTATTATCATTTGCTTGATACGTATCATCACATTGCAAAAAAGTTACTTCAGCATCATCATCTATAATAATAATATTCCTAGATTGCACAAATGGGTTATCATCACCATCAGAATAATTAATCAATTGAATAGGAATATTCACTTTCATCCCAGCAGGGATATACATAAAAAAACCGCTAGAAGCTAATGACATATTGAGAGCTACAAAACCATTATAAGTAGGATCTGCAATAGTATCAAAATATTTATTAAAAATTTCTGGAAATAATACAAAAGCATGTCTCAGACTACCTGCTAGTAAACCAGTATCTTCGTCATGATAGATGGGTTGATCTGTATATATATATGAGCCATTATGTATTAAAAACAAATATTTTTCAAAATTTTCAATAGTACAGGTCAAATATTTTTGTATTTTTTCTATTTGAATAGGTGAATTGTTGATAACATAATGAAAATCTTTATTCATTACTTCATCGATAGGGGTTTGTCGCCATTGTTCGATTTTATTATTTGGGAAACCTAAACTAAGAAAAGTATGATAGTGTTGATTTCTTTGTGTCCATAGTTCTTCTAAGTTCAAAAGTTTTGGAGCTATTTCTTTTATTTGTTCTAATAGTTCATTTTTCATAATAAATAATTTTATCGATAAATATCATATCCAGTTTCTTCTACTTCTACAGCTAAATGTTTATCGCCAGTTTTCACTATTTGTCCATTAATCATTATATGGACAACATCGGGTTCTATATATTCTAATAAACGATAATAATGTGTTATTACTATAAAAGATCTTTCTGCTGTGCGCATATTATTTACACCGTTAGCAACTATTTTCATAGCATCTATATCTAATCCGGAGTCTGTCTCATCTAATATAGCAAGTATAGGATCTAATATAGCCATTTGAAAAATTTCATTTCTTTTTTTCTCACCACCAGAGAAGCCAACATTCACAGCTCTCTTTAATAAATCTGTAGGAATTTCTATTATTGACTTTTTACTTTCTATAAATTTCATAAATTCTGCTGGAGAGAGAGAATCTAATCCTTTAGACATTCTAATCTCATTGACAGCTGTGCGTAGAAAGGTAAGCATAGGCACACCAGGAATCTCTATTGGATATTGCATGCTAAGGAAAATGCCTTCTCTAGCTCTATCCTCTACTGGCATTTCTAACAAATTTTTTCCATTAAATAATATTTCACCTTCTACTTTATAGCCAGGTTTACCCGCTATCACATGTGCTAATGTGCTTTTGCCAGTACCATTAGGCCCCATAATAGCATGAACCTCACCATTATTTACTGTGAGAGTGAAATTTTTTAATATATGTTTGTCTTCTACGAAAACATTTAAATTTTTTATTTCTAATAATGCCATGTTTATATTTTTAATTTTTTTTAACCAATACTATTATCTAAACTCAAGGATAGTAATTTCTGAGCTTCTACGGCAAACTCCATTGGTAGCTTACTTATCACCTCTCGAGTATAACCATTAACAATTAATCTAATGGCCTCTTCTGTGCTGATACCACGTTGATTGCAATAGAATAATTGTTCATCAGATATTTTAGAAGTAGTAGCTTCGTGCTCTACTATAGAGTCATCATTAGCCACATCAATATATGGCCATGTATGAGCACCACAGTGATCTGTTAAAAGCAAAGAATCACATTGTGTATAATTTCTAGAATTAATAGCATTTTTTGTGATTTTTACTAAACCTCTATAGCTATTTTGACTATTACCAGCAGAGATGCCTTTTGATATGATAGTGCTATGAGTATTTTTGCCAATATGTATCATTTTTGTACCAGTATCAGCCTGTTGGTAATTATTTGTTACTGCTACGCTATAGAATTCACCGGTAGAATTATCTCCTGATAATATACAACTAGGATATTTCCAAGTAATAGCAGAGCCAGTTTCCACTTGTGTCCAGGAAATTTTGCTATTCTTACCCTTACATAATCCACGTTTAGTAACTAAATTATATATACCACCTTTGCCTTCTTTATCTCCAGGATACCAATTCTGTACAGTGCTATATTTGATTTCTGCATTGTCTAAAACTATTAATTCTACTACAGCAGCATGCAGTTGATTTTCGTCACGCATAGGAGCAGTGCAACCTTCTAAATAGCTGACATAGCTACCTTCGTCTGCTATAATCAATGTCCGTTCAAATTGTCCGATATTTTTAGTATTAATACGAAAATATGAACTTAGCTCTACTGGGCATCTAACACCTTTAGGAATGTAAACAAAAGAACCATCGCTAAAAACTGCAGAATTCAATGCTGCATAAAAATTATCATTGGGAGGCACTACCAAGCCTAAATATTTTTGTATTAAATCAGGATGATTTTTTATAGCCTCGCTGATAGGACAAAATATAATGCCCAATTTATCTAACTCTTCTCTAAAAGTTGTTTTCACTGATACACTATCAAAGATAGCATCTACTGCTACGCCAGCAAGAGCATTTCGTTCTTCTAATGGGATACCTAATTTTTCGAAAGTTTCTAAAAGTTCTGGATCTATTTCATTATTATTAGTTTTTAATTGCTTAGGAGCTGCATAATAGCTAATATCTTGGAAATCAATAGGAGCGAATGTGAGATGACCCCATGTAGGAGGTTCCATATTTTTCCAATTATCAAAAGCTTTGAGTCTAAACTCGAGCATAAACTCTGGCTCACCTTTTATAGCACTTATTTTTCTAATAATATCTTCATTGATACCTTTAGGAAAAACATCTGCTTCTATAGATGTCTCAAATCCATACTCATATTCTTGTTCTTTTATCCAGTCTAAATTTTCATCCTGCATAAATCTATTTTTGTTTTGCAAAATTAATTAAATTAAAATAAGTAAAATAAATAAATGACTAATGTCATAATTGAAATTGCAATTTGTTTTTAGTGAAAATAATTGTATATGAAATAATTGCTTATATGATAATGCTTTCTTAAAAATATTGCAACAATTTGCAATAAAGTAGAAATTAATTCAAAAATATTTATTAATTTTACATAACAAAAATTTTTATTTTCATTTGATTAATCGTAAGATTTAAATTATAAAAAATAAAAAAATAATAACATGAACTTAATTATAAAATTTTTGCAAACCTTCATATTTGTGGTATTACTTGCTTATACTTCTTTTGCTCAAATAAATTTGGTAAAAGCTAAAGAAACATACAAAGAAGTACTATCTCTTTATCCTAATATGCTAACAGATCATTTTCTTGATCCCGAAAAAGCAAATTTTATACATTTTGGATTAAGATACCCAGGTGCAGCAAATTTGAATGTTGTTAATGCCATATTTATTTGTGATAGCAACCTTATAACTACAATTGAAGAAAAAATGATACATGAAGCAGTTGCAATTTACCATTTCACTGATTCATGCTTAATGATTGTGGATTATGACACTTCAATATATGATACAACAGTAATAAAACTTAAGCAATGTAATAATTTTAATGGAATGTTACCTGTTCCCAATTTTGAATTCTGTCTAAAGCTTCCACTTCCTATAGAATTCTATAAAAAAGCAACTATTTATGTCTTAGGAGCTGAAAGAGGTAAATTCTTAGATGAAAATCTACTATGGAGCAAAGGAGTGAAACTCTCTTATGAATGGAAAAATGGTTACACAAAGGGTGTAGTAATTAGTGGAAATATAGTAGTTTATTGGTTAGAGGTATGGTAGATATTTATTAATTTTACATTATGGAACTGAATATTAAATATATCCTTTTCAGCGAACTATTTGTAATACATCTTGTCCCGCCCGCATTGGGAAATGATTTGCAAATACGGTTATTGTAGGGGCAATTCGCGAATTGCCCAAATGAGGATAGAAGTGATTGCGTAGTTTTAACAAATCATTTCCCGAGCGGAGACTTTTCTTTTGTTACCTTTTCTTTGTGTAGCTGAGAAAGAAAAGTTTTAAAATATTTTATAAAAAATATTCATTAATTTTACCTAATAAAATTTATAAATGAAAATCCACTACCACTCTGACCATCTCGGCTCCGCCTCCTTCGTAACAAATGCAGAAGGTGCAGTAGTGCAACATTTGCAGTATCTTCCCTACGGCGAGCTCTTCGTCTCCCAGCGAAACTCTGAATTTGATACCCGCTACAAATTCACAGCCAAGGAGCTAGACAACGAGACCAGCTACACATACTTCGGAGCACGCTATTATGATAGTGATCTTAGTGGGTGGCTGAGCGTGGATCCGTTGAGCGATAAATATCCGTCTCTATCGTCATATTGCTATAGTGCTGATAATCCGGTGGTGCTGGTGGATCCGAATGGGATGGATTGGTATGAAGTAGAAAATGAAGAAACACAAGAAAAAGAAATAAAATGGACTGATTATAAAAGCCAGGCCGAGATGGATGAAAATAAGATAGATGGTAAGTATCTAGGAGAGGCTGTGGTAATTTTTAAGGGGAGTAGGGATGAAAAATTAGGGGAGGGAGATAATTTATTTGGGAAGGGAGCTATTTTGGCCAAGGCAACTGTTTATGGACCATCTAATGAAAATGATATCAAAGAATATGGAGCCTTTACAATGAGTTCTGATTATAAAAAATATGGTGCAATTGCAGATGGTGAATATACTGTAAATTATGTTATACCCGGAAAATCTGGACCATTATCATCTCATTGGGCAGTTAATAATGGGGATGCTGTTAATTGTCTTGACGGAATTAATCCTAATCCGAGTGGTTACAGTGAAACACAAAAAAATGGGATATATATTCATAGATCTAATAATGATGGATGGGCAGGTACATATCAAAAAAATGGTGTATTGAATGGAGCATCTAGAGGTTGTCTTATGATATCACCAAATGATTGGGGTAAGTTTTATAAACAGTTACAACCTGTTAGCAGTTTTTACTTAAGATTAGAAAGAGATAAATGAATATATTAGTATTAATTTTTAATTTGTTTATATCAAATGGATCAATAGATACTATCTGTTGCCATGCTGATATTATCTTAAGAAATAGACAAGTTTCGATACCGATTTTTAATAATTTAAAACATAAAGATACATTAAATTTTATAATTGATGATACGTTAAAAGAAGAATACTTTAGTGGAGTATTATTTAAAATAAAAGGTAAATATGCATATATAAAAGGTCAATACATGGGTTATGGTTACACATATGAAGGATGGATAATGAAAAAATATATAGCAACTAATCTAATATTATTAGATAGCATACCATTATATAAAACTCCTAAATTAAAAACAATTAAAACATATATAATAGATCCAAAGTGGTACCCGGTAGAAATTTTGAAATGTCGTGATGGTTGTTTATATATTAAATATCATGATTCGCGTCAGAAGAAAAAGGGGTGGTTATCACCTAAATATCAATGTGCTGACCCTTATACAACATGTTGTTAAAAATTATTACATTAAATCATGGGCTAAATGAATGGAATGAATTTAATAAACAACTTGAAGGAATTAAAGAATTTAAAATGATCTTAAAACGAGACTAATAAAATGAAAAAGATAATTTTGCTATTTATTTTGTTATCATTTATTTATACATTAAAATGTCAAAATATTAATAAACCTTATGGATTTTTGGCAGGTGACACAATTTGTATTTACAAAAATTATAGAGATAATGAGCCTATATATATTATATCAACAATTCTATTAATGATAGTTTTTTCCAAATTGAGATCATAAAAGGATATAAAGATAAATTTTTTGTTAATATAAATTGTATAAATTGTGAAACATCTATTGATTCATGCTGGATAAACAAAAAAAATGCGGGTATAGGGTTGAGAAATAAAACAATAAATTTTATACCAATTTACAATGAACCAGAGTATGATTCAAAAATAAAAATTGTAAATATTCCTATTGAATCTATATTGGCTAGAATAGTTGATATTAAAGACCTTTGGGTTAAAATTACTTTTGAATTTAAAAACAAGAAATTTATCGGTTGGTTAGCTCCTGAAAACCAATGTATCAATCTTTTTACAATGTGTTTGGGAGAATAAATAAAAATAATTATTATGAAGAGATTATTTTATTTTTTGATTTTTTTAAATGCAACTAATTTAATATCACAAAATAATAATGAAATAAATGTTTTTATAAATAGATTTAATGAAAAAATACCGATTTATTCATCAGCTTTATGTGATAAAGAAATTTTTTCAGTATTCCAGGATAGTATTTTTGAACATTTTTATTCTATAAAAATAATTAATGAGTCTATATATGCATTTGAAGTACAAATATTTTCAGCCAGTCAATCTAATTCACCTATAGTTAAAGGTTGAATAGAAAAAAAGTATTGTGGTGTTTATATTACCAGTTATAAAAATGTCAAATTGTATGATAAACCTGACTGTAACTCAGATTTTTTATATATAAAATTAGATTATGATATTATAGCTCATGTTATCAGTATAGATAATTTAAAAACTAAATTTATAAAAGTAGGATTCTACTTTGATAATAAATATTATGAAGGGTGGACACTAGATTATTGCGATAATATATATGATTCATGTAATTAAGAAATAAATACATGGAAATATTTAATTAATGATAAAAATTTTTTGAATTTTAATGAAATATAGTTAAGGATATGTACAAATTCACTGCCAAGGAGCAGGACAACGAGACCAACTACACATACTTCAGAGCGAGATACTATGATAGTGATCTTTTCATTTCCTAACAAAATACTAGTGTACTTTAAAACACATCTTTAGATGTATCCCATCCGCATTGGGAAATGATTTGCAATAAAACAAGCAAGCGGGGATGGGAAGAAGGGTTTACACTGTTTGAGCGAGCGTAAGCGAGCGAGTTTGTAAACCCCACGAGGTGATTGTGTAGTTTTATCAAATCATTTCCCCAGCGGAGACTTTTCTTTTGTTACTTTTCTTTGTGTGGCTGACAAAGAAAAGTAAATTAAGTAGAAATTATTCAAAAATATTCATTAATTTTACCTAACAAAAATTTATAAATGAAAATCCACTATCACTCCGACCATCTCGGCTCCGCCTCCTTCGTAACAAATGCAGAAGGTGCAGTAGTGCAACATTTGCAGTATCTTCCCTACGGCGAGCTCTTCGTCTCCCAGCGAAACACTGATGAGTTTGATAGTAGGTACAAATTCACCGCTAAAGAGCTAGACAACGAAACCAGCTACACATACTTCGGTGCGAGATATTATGATAGTGAGCTGAGTGGGTGGCTGAGCGTGGATCCGATGAGCGATAAGTATCCATCGCTATCGCCATATTGCTATAGTGCGAATAATCCTGTAGTGCTAGTGGATCCGAATGGTATGGACTGGTATGAAGTAGAAAATAAAGAAACTCAAGAAAAAGAAATAAAATGGACTGATTATAAAAGTCAGGCGGAAATGAATGAAAATAAAATAGATGGCACGTATCTAGGAGAGGCAGTAGTAATTTTTAAGGGGAGTAGGGAAGAGAAAATAGGGGAAGATGGAACATTAACTGGAGAGGGTGCTATACCAGCAGATGTCACTATTTATGGAAAAAATGGAGCTGAGGATATTAAAACATACAAAGGACTGTCTATGACATCTGATCCCTCAAGATTTTCTGGAATAGCTGATGGTGATTATAAAGCGTATTATGAAGATATGGCTACAAGCCCTTATGGAACCCAAGGTGCAATTAAAAGAGGATATGCACCTGCTTTAACATATAGAATAGCAAATTTAGATGGTTCTTTAGATATACCTGCATATGGTGGTATAAATAAAGATAAAGGTGGTAAATATTTGACAGAGGTTTTTTTTCATAGAACAAATTGGAATGGAGGTGCTAGAGGATCAAAAGACCATCCAGTATCAACAGGTTGCCCTGTAATAAATGGTACAGATTGGCGGAAAGTAGAAAAGCAATTAGGGAAATCAAATAATATATATTTTAGAATGATTCGTAACTAAAAGATATGAAAAAAAGATTATTTATCCTAATAATTATAACAACGTTTATGTTATGTCAGTGTAATGTATATAGAAAAAATTATAAAGCTTTCACACATCCTATTGATACTAACCATATATCTATTTATAAAAAACCATATGTTTTATATAAATATATTTCAGCAGATCCAAATGAAGGTGGTGGCTGGATTGTGAAAATAAAAAATAAACAGGATGACTTTTTTAAAGTTGATATATTGGAATTCAAATTTAGAAATATCTGGATCAAAGTAGGTGATTTAGGATTAATATTACAAAATTATGATTCTTTAAAAATACCAATTTATACAATGCCAGATACATCATCAAACATTATTACATATGTTTATAATAGTTATATAGGTATATTATATGATATTCATAAGGATTTTGCATTATTAGAACTTTATGATTATGATTATGATGAGTCCACAGGATATATAGGAGAATATTATGTAATAACAAAAGGATGGGTAGAGTTTAAACATTTATGTGATAATCAATATACTACATGTACGGGACTTCATAAATAATAAAACCTATGTTAATTATATGTTGTAAAGGGGAAAACAAATTTTATTAAATTATTTTAACTTTTTTATAAGTAAATATTTTTATGTAGTTTGGTATATTTAATATCTTTCTTTCAGTGAGTTATTTATTATCTATCTAGTCAGCCTTTGGCAAATGATTTGCAATAAAACAAGCAAGCAGGGTTGGGTAGGGCTGGCCAGCGTAGTTTTTTTAACTACCCCGTCAGGCATAGCCTGACACCCCTT
>Ga0209719_1004973_pt1 | contig 10394 bp, 10 predicted proteins | sample AD_JPNAS2_MetaG_FD_184421 | JGI IMG/M metagenome (GOLD analysis project Ga0209719, IMG submission 184421) | Active sludge microbial communities of municipal wastewater-treating anaerobic digesters from Japan - AD_JPNAS2_MetaG (SPAdes) (version 2) | ecosystem: Engineered > Bioreactor > Anaerobic...
GATCGGGCAACAAAGCGAGATAGCTTGCAATGAATTGTATTTACTTGCCTTTTACCATCAGATGAAGACGGGAATTCAGGCTTTTCATCCTGCTGTTTGTTCCAGCTTGCCTGACCGCCCGCACTTTGGCTGAATTCGGGTTCTTCATCCTCCGGTGTTCAACTGAAGCACGGCGTAGTGACCGTCATAAAATACAACCGCAACTGCTTTTCGAAGCTGCCCGGATAATCGCTTGATTTCTTCCGGTGAATAATTGTCTGTCAGGAACTGTTGAAACAATTCATAACGCACCAGCAGATGCGTGCAGCTAAGCGACCGCAGATACTTTTGAAACGCGAACTCATCCTTGGAGAAAGACGCAAGCTTGCGGATAACCTCCATTCCGAAAGAAGCGTCATCGTCATAGGGCCTGTTGAGATGATAGCCGCGCCCCGCCAGAAAAATCAATCGGATCTTTGCATTTGCCTGTGTATGTCCATTGATATACCGAACCGCCGGATAGCTGCCGTCATGCCTTTCAATAAACTGGTCCCGGGATTCTTTGTTCAGAATGTAGTTAATCGGCGCGATTTTGGCAAAGTAGTTCTTGGCATAGGCCGCGTTGAACCCGATCATGACGATTAAAACCAAAGAAAAGACAACCAGGTAGAATGTCCGCAGCGGTTTTTGTCTTTCCAAAATCCAATTGAAGAGATTTGCAAAGCCAAATGCCGCCAGAATGATCACAAACGGCACGGACGGCAGAATGTAGCGGATCCGGTGCTGATCCATGAAAAACGCCAGGAGAATCACAAATACCGCCAAAGAAAGAAAAAGGAGTTTTTCCGTTTGTATTTTTTTGTTGATAAACGCAAACGGCGCGATAAAAATCAACACCGGATTCAAAACCCCGTCAAAATAGCGGGGGTTGTGATCCTGTCCCTGGAGAAAGAAGCGAAAGGGGATCAATAAAGTTTCCCACAGACTCTCTGACCAAAGCAGATGCCGCGTTTTAAACAGGCTGCCGCCGGTTTCTCCCGACATGGCGGAAGACACTCCCTCCAAACTTACGCCGTTATTCCCGAAGAAACTTTTCAATAAAGGATAAAAGGGATTGCCCGTCAAAATGGCGTTTTTGATAAGCCACGGAGAAAAAACAACCAGCGAAATCACAAAGAACAGCAAGCCATATCGAAGCGCCCTGCCCTGTCCGCCTGTATCTTTGGAGTAAATAAACACGATGGCCAGCGTCAGAAAAAACCAGGCCGGAAGCGCGCTGTATTTTGTGCCCAGCGCCAGCCCCATGGCTGCAGCGGAAACCAAGAACCACCCATGGCTTTTATATTCAGCATCCCGCCAGTAAACATACGCCAGAACACTGAGCGTGATAAAAAATACCAGACCGACGTCAACATAGGCCGTCGTGGCCGTTCGCAGAATCGTCGGCAGGCTGATAAACATCAGCGCTCCCAGGAGGCCTGCCGGCCGGCCCGCTTTCTTGTTCAAATATCCGTAAAGCAACAGAGCCGTGCCGAGGCCAAAGCCCAGGTGTATGAAATTGGGAATAATGTCGTTTCCGAAATACAAAGGGACGAGGTACAGAAGAGACAGATTCATTGGGTAGTAGGAAAATCCGGCCCAGGGTGTTTCATAAAATCCGCCATGAACCAACCACAGCTTGGGAATGGCCAGATGATGAATCAGAGCATCGCGGGCAACCGGCGGCGAACAAGCCAGAAGAATTTCCAGCAGAATGAAAAGAAAAATAAGGCACAGGAGAATAAGTTTAAAAAAGCATTCTTGTTTTACCGACCAGTTCTTCATTCAGGGCAGGCCATTTTTTTTGCGGCATCCGTAAGCATCATTACGTCGTTCATCTATCGTTTCAAATATCTTTTCAGTATGACGCAATTCTTCCGTTTCCTTATTGGTAAGCCATCCGGCAAAATTTCGTAATGCACTTTCTCTGTTTCTGACTAATCCCAGTTTTTCATCAATGGCTTCAATGACAAAAGCTGTCTTTGTTTTTTTCTCTTTCAGCGCCGCTTTTTTATCATGTTTTCTTTTTGTCTGGGGATTCGCAAACTCATGGGCATAGCAACCACCTCCATGTATTCCAATGAACTAACACGTATTGCATTATTCTTTATTTGGCAAGCCATTTTGGGGCGGTTAAACTATCTTTGGGCTGGTTCGATCTTTCAGATTGTATCGAAATTTTTGGAGCAACCCTCAAGATGGCGCAAGAGTTAAAACATCAGGTTCAATCAGCATGATTGAACCCGCGGGGACCGGCAGGCGAATGTTATCTGCCGGGGTGCAGCGTAGCGGAATCCCGTTTTGGTGAAACCATTTTTTCGGCTTTTTTGCTTGATTTATGCCGTTCAATATTCGAACCCATCGTGATCTGCTTCTTTCGCAAATCCTCAAAAATAGCATGTACGTCAAAATTGAAGCGTGCCGATAGCTCCTTTCTTATTTCTCGAACTTCTTTAACAATTGGATCGTCCCACATAACTATTCCCCCATTAATTCCTCAGGCGTACAAATGACGGGCATACTGTAACCCTGTCTGTTGCATATAACCGATATTCGGCGAATTATTTGTGCATTTGCCAAATGTTTGCAATTCCAGGTCAAGAGATAATCCATGTCGTTTACCGCAGCAACGGCAATATGAGCCGCGTCCCGCACTTCTTGTGGCGGCATAGCCCCTTCGGCCAGGATCAGCATCGTCAATTGCTCGGCTTTTTCTGTGACATCAAGAACAGCAAAATTATTTATTATTTTCATCCTTTTCTTTGCGATCTCGGGATTTCCTGCGCAAACCTCATCGATGACAATCTGGGAAACACAGCACTCGAATTCATGACGTCGGTTTGCCCACCATTCTTCCGTTGTATGCTGATGCGCAGCAACTAGAAGATCGCTACTCGGCCGGGCCACAAGATAGCTTATGATCGTTGTTTCGATATATACGGACTCCATGTAGGTATTCTCTCATATTGGTCTTCTTTAATCAACAGGCAACTGTTTAACGAATTCAATCAGCATGATTGAACACGCAAAAACAGCCCATCTTTTCTCCTGAAGATAGATAAGTATCAACTTATTCTCTCTTTAATTATGTTTCATATCGTGATAAACACATAAACACAAAAAACAAATGATCAGGGAGGTAATTAATGGTTGTTAAAACATTAACAGCAGTGCTTCACCGGGAAGTGGATTTGTATGTGGCGGAATGCCCGGAAGTGGGTACGGTCAGCCAGGGTGAGACCATTGAAGAAGCCATTGCCAATCTCAAAGAAGCAACGGAATTGTATCTTGAAGAATATCCCTTGAAAGAGATTTCCAAACCTCTAATGACTACGTTCGAGGCTGCGGTCAAAGCCTAAATTGTAAGGAGGGATAAACCAAAGAAAGAAAAGAAACTTCTTCCGGACTTAAAGTCGATTCATGTGCAAGAATGGCCGAAGAATTCGACATTCCGCAGAGAGGAAATGTGAAAGACAAAATATGAAACTTCCGTCGTAATACCCTGTTATAACGAAGCAAACACCATCGAAGCACTTATCGACGCCGTCTTGAGCGCGCCATATCCCGACAAAGAAATCATCATCGTGGATGATGATTCAACCGACGGGACAAGGCAAAGCCTGGAAGACAGGATCGCGGTATAAAAACAATGGACAGGATTGAACCGGTTCCGGTAATAAAAAGACATGACTACAAAAAAACAAAAAATCCTCATCATGATTTTTTTAATCGTTGTTTGTCTGGCTGCTTACGGCCGGATTGTAACAAATGATTTTGTAAATTTCGATGACCCGCAATACATTACCGAAAACAGCCATATCCAATCAGGCATTAATTTAGATAGCATTAAATGGGCATTTACATCCAAAACCATGTCTAACTGGCATCCTTTGACATGGATGTCTCATATGCTGAACTGGCGCTTGTTTGGCGTTAACCCATCCGGACATCATCTTGTAAGTCTGCTTTTGCATATCGGTGTTTGCATCTTGTTATTTCTATTCCTGCACAAAACAACAAATAATCTCTGGGCTGCCGGATTTGTCGCCGCTTTTTCTGCCCTGCATCCCCTACGCGTGGAATCCGTAGCTTGGGCAGCCGAGCTAAAAGACGTTTTGAGTATGTTTTTCGGATTAGCAAGTATTTATACCTATGCCTTTTATGCGGAAAGCTCAAAGCGTGCCCAGCATTTTCTTTGCTTAGCATTATTTGCTTTAAGTTTAATGTCCAAGCCCATGCTGGTTACGTTGCCTTTTGCCTTGCTACTTCTTGATTATTGGCCACTGGGCAGATGCCAAAAAGCATTGGCGGCGACAAAACAAAACCGTGCCGCATTGATCGGCAGACTTTTTTGGGAAAAAGTTCCTTTTATTTTTTTCACCATCCTGTCCAGTGTTGTTACTTTCTGGGCTCAATATTCAGGCGGGGCAATGACTAGCATAGACCGCCTGTCTTTTTCTCAACGTCTTGCAAACATCATCATTTCTTATGTTGCTTATTTGGGGAAAATTTTCTTTCCGTCAAATCTGGCTGTATTCTACCCCTATGAGTATTTTTTACCGTTATGGCAGATTATCTTTTCCTTATTCTTTTTAATTGTCATTACGGTTGCCGCCCTTTATGCTGTCAAAAAATTTCCTTTCTTATTTGTCGGATGGTTTTGGTATCTGGGCACGCTGATACCGGTAATCGGTTTGGTGCAGGTTGGATCACAATCTATGGCCGACCGCTATACTTATCTGCCCTCTATCGGCATTGCCGTCATACTTGCGTGGGGCACTCCTCTTTTTTTCCAGAAATTTAAAATTCGTACAAATATACTTTTTCCGTTGGCACTGGCATTAATTTGCACACTGGCTGTCTCGACCTGGATGCAATGCGGTTTCTGGAAAAATAGTATCATTCTTTGGAATTATTCTTTAAAGGTTACCAGGGACAATCACTTGGCCCGCAACAATCGTGGAAATGCACACATTGCTCTAGGGGATCTTAAAAAAGCGATTATTGATTTTAACGAAGCTATTCGTCTCAAACCGGATTTTGTCGCGGCATTTTACAGCAGGGGGGTTGCTTACATTAAACAAGGCCAGATCCATATGGCTATTCAGGATTTTAACGAAGCTATTCGTCTCAAACCGGATTACGCCAATGCCTACAATAACAGGGGTGTTGCCTACTTAAGACTCCGAGATCACCAGATAGCGATACTGGACTTAAACGAAGCCCTGCGACTGAAGCCGGATTATGCCGAAGCATACTACAATCGCGGTGTTGTTTTCGCTGCGCTCGGACAATACGTCAAAGCAGTAGAGGATGTTAATGAATATATTAGACTTAAACCAAGCGATGCGGGTGCGTATTTACAAAGGGGAGATTACCATTTGAAACAAAGAAATTATGAACTGGTTTGCCGTGATTACCGGATAGCTTGTTCAATGGGCCTATGTAAAAAATTAGACTGGGCTATAGAAAAGAAATTTTGCCAATGATTCTATGATATCTCTCCTTTTATAGAATTGTGTAGTGCAATTATAATAATTTTACGTCAATCAAGTTGCCTAACAGGTTGAAGGCATTAAAAAAGGGGAGGAAGTAGTTTCCTCCCCTTGTCTCTCACCTCAATTAATTATGGACAAGCAGTTGCTGTGCCTGTCGTACCATCAACCGCTACCGTAACTACATAATCTGCTACTTTATTGCTCGTTACACATACGGCGCCATCTGTAATGGTTCCGCCATTCCCAGTAGTCCAAGCGGCACCCGTTGGCAAAGCGTCTACATCTGAGGCAACTTTTGTAGGATTGTCAACCAAATATGCCTGTATGGCCGTATGCACATTTTTCGCATCAGCATTCATAGTTGCCTTAAAACCGCGTGCTCGATAGGATGCAAACTGCGGGATGGCGATGGCTGCCAGAATACCGATGATCGCGACAACGATCATCAACTCAATCAACGTAAAACCTTTCTGTCCTCTTTTAGCTCTGAAATACTTTAACATGGGTACCCTCCTCTTTTAAAATGACGTTTCAATTTGGTTTCTTGTTACTGTATGCCTAACATAATCATTATGTTTTTTTCAATGATTAATTTTTTGCCATCTCACCTCCTGCGTGTTTTCTGTAAATACTTCATTCATTTCTGGTAAAATAAAAGCAACGGATATGCCAGATGGAAATATTATTCATTTTTCATATAAATATCATGGTCTTACAAAAATATTTATGACGTAAATCCTCACAAAAACAAGGAATCAGGCCAATAAACGGGGCATTTTCACCCGAAATCTGTCAATTTAACCGCAATGGGTAATGGGAAAGGGGTGATGGGTGATGGGTGATGGGTGATGGTGAGGAGTGAAGTAATTCGCAATGAGCGGCTACATGGAGGGAAAGACATCTGTGTCGTTTTTGGTTGACAATTCAATGTGACTATGGTCATGTGACCACAAAGAAACAACAGCAAGTAATGAGGGGAATGAGTATGGAACATATTGTTTCGAAATCTCAATTTAAGCCACGATCACTGGAATATTTTCGTCTCATTGAAGAGAGCGGAGAAACGATCATCATTACGGATCGTGGAAAACCGGTGCTGAAGGTTATGCCTTATACGGATAACTTTGAAGATCGATTAAAGATTTTGCGCAATTCTGTTTTGCAGTATGATGATCCCACCCAACCTGTTGCACTGGAAGATTGGAAGGCACTGCAATGATCGTTTTAGGCACGCATGCCTGGATCTGGTGGGTAAGCAGCCCGGAATTTCTTTCAGAAACAGCAAAACAAATCATTGATGAGGCCGCAACCCAGAAAAATGTTTTTATTTCTTCCATCAGCACTTGGGAGATTGCCATACTTGTCTCACGAGGCCGACTGAAACTGACAATGAGCCCTGCGGATTGGGTTGCCGCTTCTGAAGCCCTGCCTTTTTTTGATTTTGTGCCTGTCAGCAACAGTATCGCCCTAAAATCAGTCCAATTGCCAGGCATTCTGCATAATGACCCTGCGGATCGAATAATCATTGCTACGGCTGTTTCCCTGGGAGCGGTTCTGGTGACGAAAGACGAAAAAATAAGAAACTATCCCCATGTCAAAACTGTTTGGTAGAAGAATAAAGATGGTCTTATGGAAGAGCTCCTAGGCATGACAAAAAGCAAAGACGAAATCTAAAGCCATTGAATTATCCGTCAGGGAGTATATAGAAAGAAAATCCATTGAAAATATTGTCGCCCTTAGCGGTAAAATTAACATCGATTCAGATTGGCAGAAGATGGTAGAGAATGAATTGAAGGGCTGAGTCTACACCATAGTACTTGAAAGGCATGACTGAAACAACCATGCCATTTTCGGAGAAAAGAATGTACGAAGTTACGATTATCAAATCATTTTCGGCGGCGCATCTGCTGGCGGAAATCGGCGGAAAATGCGAGGAATTGCACGGGCATAACTTTAAGGTGGAAGCGACGGTCGGCGCCGACACGCTGACGGAGGAAGGCATTCTGATTGATTTCCGTCTGGTTAAAAAATGGTTGAAAGAGATTTTGGACGAAATGGATCATCAGCATTTGAACGACCTTCCCTTTTTCGCGGGCAAAAATCCTTCTTCGGAAAATATTGCCTGTCACGTTTATTCAGCGATGAAAGCCAGGACCGGAACATCCGGTGTGGCGGTGATTCGGGTAAAGGTGTGGGAATCGGAAAACGCGGCGGTAAGTTATAAAGAATAGTTTTAAGTAGTTAAGTTTTAAGTAATTAAGGGCAGAACTATTGAAGCTTAAAACTTAAATCTTAAAACTTAAAACTTAATTACTTAAATCTTAAAACTTAAAACTGTTTATTATGATTGATATTCAAAGCCAGAAAGATTCCCGTCATATTGACATCAAGAAGGTCGGGGTGAAAAATATCAAGTACCCGATCATCGTGATGGACCGCGAGCGCGGCACACAGCCGGTCAACGCCACGATCAATATGTATGTCAACCTGCCGCATCATTTCAAGGGAACGCACATGAGCCGGTTTGTGGAGGTGCTCAACGATTTCCGGGGCCAGGTCAACATCAAGACGTTTCAGACGATTCTGGAGAAGATGCGACAGAAGCTCCGCGCGCAGTCCGCGCACATGGAGATCGAGTTTCCGTATTTCTTAAAGAAGATGGCGCCCGTCTCCAAAGCCAAAAGCATGATGGAGTACCGTTGCTATTTCACCGGCGAAAACAGCGCCGAGAAAACGGACTTTCTGGTGGGCGTGGTGGTTCCCGTGACTACGCTGTGCCCCTGCTCCAAGGAGATCAGCGCGTTCGGCGCGCACAATCAGCGCAGTATGGTGACCGTGAAGGTGCGGTTTAAAAAGTTTTTCTGGATTGAGGATTTGATAAAAATTGTTGAAGATTCGGCAAGCGGTGAGGTATATTCCCTGCTCAAGCGCGTGGATGAAAAGTTTGTCACGGAAAAGGCCTATAAGAATCCGAAATTCGTGGAAGATCTGGTTCGCAGCGTGGCGGTAAGGTTGAACGCGGACAATAATTTCACGTGGTACAGCATCGAGGCGGAAAACTTTGAAAGCATCCACAACCACAGCGCGTATGCCTATGTCGAGAAAGGATAACTCCATGGCCGCCGGGAAAGCGAATGGCTTCTTTAATTTGTACAATCAAGGATTTGTCCGCGCCGCCGTCTGCGTTCCGGAAGTCAAAGTCGCCGATGTTTCTTTCAATACGCGGAAAACGATTGAGCTGGCCCAAAAAGCGGCCCGGCAAAAGGCGACGTTGGCCATCTTCCCGGAGCTGGGACTTTCCGCTTATTCCAACGATGACTTGTTTCACCAGGACGCCCTGCTTCAAAGCGTTGAAGGGGCCCTTGCTACAATCAAAAAAGCGTCCTCCAAAATCAATCTGGTTTGGGCGGTAGGAGCGCCGCTGCAGGTGGATTGCCGGCTCTACAACTGCGCGGTGGTTTTTTACCGGGGCAACATTCTCGGAATCGCCGTAAAATCCTATCTGCCGAACTACCGTGAATATTACGAAAGCAGACAATTTTCACCGGCGTCGCAGGCGATGGCGACCACCGTTTCTCTGGCGGGACAAAAGGACATTCCGTTCGGGGCAAATCTGATTTTCCAGGCCACCAATGTAAAAAACATGCAGCTGTATTTTGAAATCTGCGAGGATGTCTGGGTGCCGGTTCCGCCTTCCAGCTTCGCGGCTATGGCCGGAGCAACGGTGATCGGCAATCTGTCCGCCTCCAATATTACTGTCGGAAAATCGGAGTATCGCCATCAACTGATCGCCAACCAGTCCGCGCGCTGCGTCGCGGCCTACCTTTACGCGGACGCGGGTTTTGGCGAATCTACCACGGATCTGGCGTGGGACGGGCACGCGATGATCTATGAAAACGGCAATCTGCTTGCAGAGTCGGATCGGTTTTCCACATCGGCGCAGATGATTCTGGCCGACATCGATCTGGACCGCCTGGCGCAGGACCGAATGCGGCTGACCACGTTCGGCCGGAACGCCGAAGACCATCGGGAGAACCTTCAGTCGTTTCGAAGAATCGAATTTGAATGGGCATCTCCCAGCGGGCGGATTCTACCGGAGCGAGATATACCCCGATTCCCCTACATCCCCGCCGACCCGGGAAAGCGCGATCAGCGCTGCTACGAAGCATACAACATTCAGGTTCAGGGACTGGCACAGCGGCTGAAATCCTCCGGCATTCCCAATCTGGTGATCGGCGTGTCCGGAGGGCTGGATTCCACGCACGCGCTGATCGTAGCGGCCAGAACCATGGATCTGCTGGGCCTGCCGCGAACACGGATCAAGGCCTACACAATGCCCGCTTTCGGAACATCCGGCAAAACCTACCGCAATGCTCTGCGCCTGATGAAAGCGCTGGGCGTGGAAGCCAACGAAGTGGACATCAAACCCGCCTGCCTCCAGATGCTCAAGGATATTGACCACCCCTTCGCCCGCGGGAAAAAAGTGTACGACATCGCCTTTGAAAACGTCCAGGCGGGCCAGCGCTCGGCGCATCTCTTCCGTCTGGCCAACATGAAAAACGCGCTGGTCGTGGGCACCGGGGATTTAAGCGAACTGGCGCTGGGATGGAGCACTTACGGAATCGGCGATCATATGTCGCATTACAACGTCAATGCCAGCGTGCCGAAAACACTGATTCAATACCTGATCCGCTGGGTGGCGCAAACGCATCAGTTTTCACCGGAGGTGTCCGGCATTCTGCTGGAGGTTCTGGAAACAGAAATTTCGCCGGAGCTGATCCCGGGCGACGACAACGGACAGCCGCATCAGAAAACGGAAGAAGCCATCGGGCCTTATGAACTGCAGGATTTCATCAATTTTTATATTACCCGCTTTGG
>Ga0209719_1004974_pt1 | contig 10393 bp, 13 predicted proteins | sample AD_JPNAS2_MetaG_FD_184421 | JGI IMG/M metagenome (GOLD analysis project Ga0209719, IMG submission 184421) | Active sludge microbial communities of municipal wastewater-treating anaerobic digesters from Japan - AD_JPNAS2_MetaG (SPAdes) (version 2) | ecosystem: Engineered > Bioreactor > Anaerobic...
ATAAAAGTATCGTTATTTGGAAGGGCGATTCCTCCCACGACTAAAGTCGTGGGCCTCCTCGCCCAATGATCGTGAATTCGCGATATTCGTCTGTTTGTTCGGCGGCCATTACCCGGTCTACCAGGAAGAGGTGCATGGGCGCTGCCTTTCGGTAATGAGGATTCACGGCGGTCTTGTCGCACGGCCCCAAGAATTTTGCAATTCCTGTATCCGTCCACCCTCGCGCTTTCAATCCTGCTTTGGAAATATACTGCGGTTTTTCTGCCATACCTGCTCCGACAAAAAAAGTTAGGCATCCTCCTCGAAGATGCCGGGAAAATGCTCTTCCGCGAGCGCAAGTTCTTTGGAACTCAGTGCGGCCCACCCGGTATACCCGGCGCACTGGAGCAGGAACTCCCGGGCCTCGTCCGGGGTGATTAAGCGGTACCGTGGCTCGTCCCCCTGCCACATCGACCACGCATACGTGTAATAGTAGAGCGTGCCGCTCCGGGCTTTGTGGACGTACAGGTCTTCGCCCCGCGTAAAATCCGTCCCGGTGTTGGGCGGATTGTGCGGGGATTCGTACAGTGCAATGTCGGAAGACGGGTCGATTACGACGCGCTTCCTTTCGGGCGTCATCAATACTACCATATTGGCTACCTCCGATAGGGGTTGGTCTCCGGCACCGGTGCCATCATCGACAGGTTCTCTAATGTTTTGGTAACATATAACAGTTTCGATTATTCTGATATTCGTTCGATACATTCTAACGGATACTCGATTATCTCGCGAGTGAATCCATCATCAACCGGCTGAAAGGACGGAACTTCATTAGGATTTGCGTAAGTGACTCGCCGAATGGTCAACATACTTATCCCACCACGACAGTGACCAGTGCCCATTCGGCCGGCTCTGCTTCAATCTCCGCCATCTCGTCCGGTGACAGTCCGCCGTTATACGATTCGGTGTTGTAGAACACGCAGTCCGGATCGAACTCGCGCCCGATCAGTTTTCCCATCTTCTTTAAGAAGTAGCCGACCATACCCATATCGCCCACCGACTCTTCTTCCAGTTTGACGTCTTGCACGGATTCGATCCCGCAATCGTGCATGTAATGGTCAAGTCGGGACTGGTAATACTGGATCTGGTTTCGCCGCGCCTCCTGGGATGCACGAAGTGCAGCCATGAATGCGACCGGATCGACGGCACCGTAGAGGATTGGTTCGTTCTCGGCAATATATCCCATATCGCCAATGTGGAGATCTCCCGACTCGAACCAGCCGTCGATCACACTTTCCGCCATAGATTTCGCTTCGTCAACATCCGCTGCACGCACCAATAACGTAAGATAATAGCCACTCATAAAATCACCTGCACTTTCGTTGCACGCTCTAACCGTCGAGTATTGATATCTGGATACGGGGTGCCGTCGGATTTGAGTGGACACCCAACTCCGTTTCGTTTGTTGGGAAGTTCTCCCGGACAGTGCCCGGCCCGGCACGCTTCGTTCGACGTTGACGAGTGGTTATAACGACACTCTTTCGGCAACGATGGGTCGCCAATATACTGGTAGTATCCCATATCAAAATCCTTCTCAAAGTTCCGCCTGCACGTCGACCGGTGGGGCGGGGGCGTCCAGCCACCCCTCGTCCGCCTGATCCCGCTGCTGGTCCACCACAATGTCGGCCAACCGTTTCTTGAAGTGCAGGGCATCGATCACCGCTTCATCGACCGTGTTGCGGGCAACGAGGTGGATGTAGGTGACCTTGTTCGTCTGGCCGATCCGGTGAATCCGCGCTCTCGCCTGCTCGTAGTCGGCAAACGAGTAGCTGTAGGAATAGAAGATCGCGGTATCCGCCCTTGTTAAGGTGATGCCGAGCCCGCCCGTCTGCGTCTGGATCACCAGGACCCGGGGATCGTCGGTCTCCTGGAACGCGTCGATCAGATCGCTTCGTGCCTGCCCGCTGGTTGCGCCCGTGATCGATGCCGCCGGAATCTCCATCTCGTTCAGCATGGTAACGATCGCATCAATCTCCGGCAGGAACCGACAGAAGATCACCACTTTTTTGCCATCCGGCAGACCCTCCATGAACTCTTTCAGCACCTGCATCTTGTCGTCACTGATCTGTTTGATCTCCGTCGTCCCGTCTTTCTTCAGGACCGGGATGAACCCGCCGGTGATCTGCGACGACCGGAGCAACCCCGTTAAAACGCTGGTGGCCTTGATCTTGCCGTGCAGCTTGTTCCGGATCGCCAGATTGTTTGCCGACATGAACTCGTCGCCCAACACCGCTTTCGCCTCATCCGGCTGCGTGATCTCGTCGCCGATCAGCAGGTTCAACAGTAACAGCCGCTGATCCAGATTTTTAAGGTCTTGACCGAGCACCTGTTCGATCTGGACCAGGGCGTCGTCATGCATCTTTTTGTAGATCTTGCGGGCGGTCGGATTGAGATCACAGTACAGGGTCTGGTCGACGCATTCCGGCAGATCGAGGGCATCGGCTTTCGTCACCCGGTAAGCGATCGAATGCGCTTTCTCGATCAAATCATTCAGATTCTGGTAGCCATCGACGATCCGGACCCGCCGTCCCCCAACCACGATCTCCTTGATCTTCGCATACCGGTTCTCGAAGACATAGTAACTGTCTCCAAAGATGTTCCGGTTCAGGAACCGGTATTGGGACCAGATATCGAGCGGGTTCTGCGTCACCGGGGTGCCGGTCAGGATCAGCTTGTACCGGACCACGTCACCAAGCCGGTGCAGAAACTCCGCTCGTTTCGCTTTCCGGTTCTTGATCCGCTGCGACTCATCCAGGATCACCATATCGGGGTTCCACGCCCGGATCTCGTCGACAAGGCCGCCGGTCTGATAGACCTCGACGACTTTCCCCTCACCGTCTTTTCGTTTCATCTCGCGCGGCGAGATCGCGTCGTAGTTGACGGTGCAGACGTTCAGGGTATCGATCCGGGTGGCGTCTGCGAACTTTTGTTTTCGTTCTTCGTTAGTCTTGCCGTCGACCACGACGACGTTGACCGGGGCGTCAAGGAACTTTTCCAGTTCTTTCTTCCAGTTGTAGACGACCGAGAGGGGGGCGACCACGAAGACCCGGTGGACCTGTCCGGTCAGGTATCGATACCCGATCGTCGCGACTGCCGCCAGCGTTTTGCCCGTCCCCTGTTCCATCAAGAACGCCGACGCATCGAGCGCCGTCGCGATCGCGAACGCCCGGCGCTGATGGTCAAACGGAGTCGCGTTTCGGATCGGGAGTTCAATATGACTGACATCGATCGTCTTGATGTTCGTGACCAGATCGCGTTGTCGCCGTTCTTCTTCCAGATCGAAGAGGAGTTCGCCGAGCCGCTGTTCGGCCGTCTCGTCCAGCACGATCTTACACTCGTCGCCGTGTTCCTGAATCATCTCTTCGAGGGCAACGGCGGTCTTCTGGTTATCGGGATACTCCCAGACATACTGTTGCGGGTTCCAATGGCTGCCCGGCACGCCTTTCGCAACCGTCCGCCACTTCTTTTGCGTCGACAGGGTGAAGATCCGTTCTTTCCGATCGTAAGCGAGCACGCTATCGGGTTCCGGCAAGTTCTCCTTCACCTCTTCATACCGGAGGTTCTCCGCATCGATGTTCCAGTACATCAAGAGTTGTCGCCAATACCGTTGCACGATCGCGTGCGCGAACCCCTGCTGTTTCGCCGACCACAGTTTGAACGAGAGCAGGGATTTTGCCGTTGGCTGATCGTGGTCCGCGAGCTTGTTGTGGTGGTGCAAGATCTTTAACGCGCCGCGCACCGTCCCCGATTCACTGGGGGTGGGGTCAGGGACGGTGTCCTCATCGATCACGTCGGTATAGGTGAACTGAAACCGGTCGAGCAGGTCCCGATACCCCGCCAACGTCTCCCGGGCAATCTTTTGCTGTTTCTGCGACCACGGCCGCTGTTTGACGAGCGACATGGCGACCTCGTAGTCCAGATGATCGATCTGTTTGGCGTGGAGCAAGGCCCCCAGCATCTCCCGAACCGTGGGGGGATCGCGGTTCGGGTCCCGCACCCGTTCATCGGCAAGGGTATCGTAATCAATGCCAAAGGTTCGACTGAGTTGTGTCTTATACTTCCGCAACATTTCTCGAACGAACTGCTGTTGCCGTTGTGTCCAGACCGGGAAGTACGAGAGGTTGTGGGCGGTTGGTGCATCGGTTGCGTTGAACCCCGCGTCATCCCGGGTCTCCGCCATATCACAGACCGAGACCAGAGCGTTGAGAGCGTCCCGCACGGTCGGACGTCTCACAGGTTCGTCAGATTGCATCGTATCCAGCATGGTTTGTCACCGTAACAGAGAATAATAGCGATCAAATCTATAAAAATGTTGTTATCGCTGGTACATGTCATTCGGCATGACCGGGATCTGGATGGTTATCATCCGGTCGATCGGAATGTCTTCCCCATACATGTCCCGGAACCGTTGTCGCTGGGATTCGGCAAACGTCAACTACCACCGGTTAAAATTGTTCTGGACCGTGGTATAGAATCGGCGCACTTCTTTCGCTGCGATTCGCATATCCTGGCGTTGCCGATACCGCACCTCTCGTTCATGCATGTCGGTGCGGTATACAACATTCTCACGATGCGCGTCCGGATATGTCTGGGTCAATCGAGTAGACATACGTTGTGATACCGGGTGCGAACAGTTATGCCGGGTCACCGTTCCCACCGCAAACATATATTCGTAGATCGGCCGGTTCGTGCGCATAACCAGCACGTTGATGTCCGGCAGGGCGTGCCGGCCATAGACGATACATCTGCCGATCTGAAACACCGACTCAAGTTTGGAGAACCGGATGCCGGTGAACCCGACCGCGGCCAGATCGTCGGTGACGGCCGCCAGAATGCGGTCGATCCCGGTCTGGGTGATGGGACCGTCGGCAGTCCGGGTATCGATCTCCACCGTTCCGATCTTCGCGGTCGCTTTACTACACGCGGCACAATACGTCTTGTATGATCCGTCCGGGTTGGTGCGGTTGGTTCTATACAGCGTCCGCAGGCCGCATTTCGGGCAGATGTCGGGATGAGTGATATTGTGGAAAAACATGGTGGTTACCTCTGGTTCGGGATGGTCGGCATCTGGATCTCGGTATACTCAACCGGCAACTGTTCGCCGAACGCTGCGTTGTAGTCAGCGATGAGCCGTTCAATCTTTGTGACCTGTGACGCAATTGCGTCGACGGACGCACGGATTAAATTGAGGTTCGTGGCACACCCGTTCCTCCGCTGTTCGCGCTTTACTTTCCGCTGGAACTCGTAATATTTCGGCGTCTTGTAGATGCTCCATTCGTTCCGAACCTCCTGCGTGTCCTGCGACCGCATCCACTGATGGATGGCGGAGTAGATGACACTGAACGTATAGTTGTTGCGGCGGTAATCGGTGTTCGGATACGGCGTGATTACCATTCCGTCGCCATCTCGCACGACCTCGCCGTTTCGATACCAATAAACATAAAGTTGTTCGCGGTATATAAGGGGTGCAAACTGCGCATGGATGGCGGGATCGAAATGCTGGCCCCAGATAATAAGGCGGCGGTCGGCTGGATCGTGGGGGAACGGTTTAATCAGTATGTTGGTAAACCCGTGCGCGGCAAGATCGGTGACGATGGCTGCGGTGATCTCGGTCATTGTCGCGTCGTTGCACTGGTATTCATCGAGATCGATCGTGCCGATCGCGACAAGCGTTGTGGTGCAGTGGTCGCAATACTGGTCGACGTGGTTCTGCAGAACCATCGGGTGTCCACAATTCGGACAGTTGCCGGTTGAATATGAAATCTGCATGAATATCACTCCTTACGCAACACGTAATTTTGGTAAACGGATGGTTATCGAACCAATATTGGGAACCGGTTCGCCATATTTTTCGTCATACGCCGTAATGGCGGACCGGGCGGTTGCGATGTATGTTTCCAGATACCGAATCTGCGATTGGATGGTGTTCAATCTCTCTTGTCGCGTGCGTTCCTGCGCTCTCCGGGTTCGCTGCCGGACGATATACTCGTTCAACGCCGTCCGGTAAATGCTGGGGTCGGCGATCTGGAGGTTCTGGTCGTCCATCCACATGCGAATGGTATAGTAGATCTGGTTGAATTTCCGGTTGTAGGTGAGGTTGGTGAACCCGGTCTGGCCGTAAGATCTTCTATCGCCGTACCGGACAATCTCGTAATCCTGATACTTATACGTATATAACCGCTCGCTATCCGGCAGTTCCACCAATCCCGTATTAACGCGGGGCGATGCGTGCCGTCCCTGGATGAGGAAGTGGGAGACCGTGGCGTCAATGATGTCGTCCGTGGTATACTCTTTCGGATAACACCTGATTTTGAGATCGACAAACCCGTGATCGGTCAGATCTTTCGTGATCGCCGCCAGCAGTTCGACCCGCCGGTTCCGGTCGTATTTCATACCGGTCAACGTGATCGTCCCGATCTTCCGGGGTTTCGGGTCACAGTTCGGACAATAGATCTTCTTGTTGTGTGCCCGGAGAAAAACCGTGTCGTGCCCGCAGTCCGGGCAAACCGTGCCGTAACTCGTATCTAATAACCGCATCTGAATCACCGCTCCATCGTTAAGTACATCGTTACAAGTTCGTCATAAATTCTTCGTTCTGTGTTGAAATGTTCGGTTGTATTATCGGTTGTATGATACAGGTGGTGCGCGAGTTCATGGCAGACCGTCGGTAGGGTCGCCAGCAGCGCTTTGAGTTCGTGCTGGCCGATCCCGTCGCCATACAGGCGGAACCGTTTTAGTGCCAGATGTCTTCGGTCGAGCACGATCAAACCGTTGTGGGCGATCCCACCGACCTGCATCAGTTCCCGGTCGATAACCCGTCCCCCAACACTCACTTCAAGCGTCATCGCGATGTTGCCGATCCGGAAGACGTTCGGGATGTTGTAGTATCGGCAGATCGGCGATAACAGGGCGAGAAACGCCTCTTCTTTCCGTGTCCGGACCACGACGTTCGAGATCACGTGCCGGCGCACGATGTTCTGCTCGATCTCGCTGATGTGGGGGACCCGGTATTTCATGAACACGTTCTTCTGCAACACGTTGCGGGCCGTCACCACCGTGAGCCCGTAGTATTTGGCTTTCGCCACCATCTCCTGCAGGTCGTCCATTTCGTCGGCGTTGATCCAGACGGTGCGTTTCCACTTCTTAATCTCCGATCTTACCGACCGTTTCCGGGGTTTTATGGACCGGCGGTACACGGTATCAACCACCGGGGTCACGATCTCTTCGTCGTCGCGGACAAACGCGTCCGGATCAATCTCAGACCGGGTGAACTGGATGTGGTCGGGTTCGACCGGATCATTGGTTCTGACGCCGCCGATCGTCGTGAACATTTCGTCGTCAAGCACGTATGCTTCGTAGTCGCCGATCGAAAGGATCTCATCAATCACCCCGGCATACCGGGTGACCTGATCGGTCGTGGCCTGCCGCACAAATTCCCGATACAGGTCCCGGGTACATTTCATGACCGCGGTGGCAAACGTATCGCGTTTGTTGTCCGTCACAATCTGTTTCCGATCGGGTTCTTTCAGCGTGAGGGATTTGGGTTTCATCTCGATGATCCCCCGCACCCCCAGACAGTCGTGGTAACCGCAGACGGCCCGGCGTTCGTAGTACAGGTCGGGAGCCTGCCAGCCGTGTCGGGTCACGGCCAGCCGGGCGGTGAATAAACGGGTGGCGAAATCTTTGGTGAACTCACCGGTAACGGCATCGAACGGGTCCTGGGTCGGCACCACATACTCGTTGATCCGCACCGTATAGGGCTGTAACGCGCCGACCCGTGTGAGTTCGTCGACGATCTCTTGCCGGTGGTCATGGATGTAGGGGGCGGCGATCTGGACCCGGAACCCGTGATACAGGTCATCGTTCCACGTCACGGCGGCTTCCGGCGCACCGTTCGTGAACAGGGTGGCGACGTTGATGGTCGCGGTCCATTTCCGGCTGGTCACCCGGCATTCCTGGATGTCGGGGATGGCGAGGATGGACCAGAACCCGATCCCGAACCCTTCGTCGGTTGACGCCCACTGTGAGTAGTCGAGGGTTAAAATCGTCTTTGGGTTGCTCGCCCCACACCCGTCGTCGGCAAAGACGATGGTGTCGTCCCGAATCGTGACCTGCATCTGTTTCGCCCGCGCCCGATACGCGTTCTGCATCATCTCCGCGACGAACACCAGGGGGCTGTCGAACACCGTACCATTCTGAATCTTTCGCAGTTTGCCGATCACATCCGAGGTAATCGGCATCGTCTTTATCTGGTTCTGCATGGTTTATCACCTCCGAAAAAAGTTAGTCGTCTATTCCGTCACATTTCGAATATATCTGATGGATCTACGTCGTTCAGAGCGGGACGGTTTACGTTGTTTACCGTAAACTCAATCGGTTGATCCCGGCGGACCTCGTTGAGGATCGCAGTAACCATATCGTCCGGCATGAGATAATGGGTTACTTCAGTATCATCATTGTCGTTCTGCCGCATAATGACTCTGGCGCCGTTGAACGAATCGATCTGAATCTCGAACGTTCCGTTTCCGCATTCGTCGACATACGTCCCGGTTCCCAGAACATGGGCCGGCAGTTCTCGATGAATCCGAAACTCTTCGAAATCCTTATCTTCTTCTAATGGCGTGTCATCATCGTCATCATCGTCTTCATCATCATCGTCATCATCGTCGTCGACATTAAACAGAACCTCGCAATCACAGTATCCTCCGTTCTCCTGGAAATACTCGATTGTGCCGTCGATATCAATATCTTTCAGGATACCGAGTGATATCATAAAGTTCAAGACTGCGGTCGTCTGTGTAAAATCGCTTTCGCAATGCCACGCGATATCCGGCTCGCCGTCTTCGTTCTCGATCTCATGAAAGTACAATATGCCTTCAAGTATCTGAATGAACTGGTCCCACTGCGGGTGTTCACGCGTCATAATCGTTGCCATACTTCTCTCTCCATTGTTGTTCTGCACGATCTTCTTGCTCTTTTACCTTGATAAGTTCTGCCATACATGCGTCCCGGCACAGGTCGTCCCGATGCCACGCCACCCGGATCTCTTCGATGAGCGAGTCGACGATCGTCAACTTCTCACAAATGTCGGTGGGGATATGGAGTCCACCGACCCGGAAATGCCGGGCAGCATGAATACATTGCGCGGCGTCATCGAACTCTTCCGATTTCTGGTCGTGAATGCTCTGCCACTGACGATAGAAATCGTGCATATCCCGCTTCACGTGGTCGCGCGTCCCTTCAGTATGGCCGGCAAACAGATCGTCGACGAGCGCATCGATCTCACCCTCTCGCAGATCCGTTCTGATCTGGTTTGCATAATACACCATGACAATCACCCGATTATCGTATTCCAGACTTCTATCGTTATCGTCGTCGTCTTGACGCCGTCAAGACACTGCATGATGGTGCACCCCGCATACGGCATTGCCCAGTCCAGGGGATCTCCAGCATGATCACTGCAGTAACCGACATACACGACGTTCCCATCGTCGTCCAGCAGCCGGAATTTGTGCGGCATCAGGGCGGTGATGGCATCGAGATCGAACGGCGGTTTCAGATCGATCGGACAGTCGTCCGACTTGTAGAGAACATAGTTGTTGTCCTTCTGACAGGAGAACAACACGTCTTCAGTAATGATCCACATGGTCAATGCACCTGTATCCAGACCAGCGCCCAGTGCCGAGGGTTGGCGCAAACGGTCGCCAGTTCCTGTGGCCGGAGGCCGGCGTGCCGCATCTCCCGATTGAACAGAGTGCACGCGGGGTGCCAGTAAGTGGCCACGATCGTTCCGATCTCAATCAGTTCGTCGCCAATAACTTCAAGGGTGCGGATGGTTGTATCATCTCCCCGCTCGGCGGGGATCAGATCATTAAGATCGGTGCGGCCGATCTGCTGCATCCGGGTGTGGAACCGGGTGATGGTTGCCTGTAACACATCGTTGCGCCGATCGTGTTCGGCCATCAGCCGGTCGACAAACTCGTTCGGTGCCTCACACCCGACCACCGGCGAGATCGTCGTATCGACCATGACGTTGTCACCCGGTTTGATGTATCCATACTCTTCCAGATCGTCGATGAACCACTCGGCTTCATCGATCGCATCCTCTTTGCTGTTTGCTTTGACCAATACGCAGACGTTATACATGTTCTCTCCTCCTGGTGACATCTATCACAAGAAACAGGCATGAGGCCCCCGGTTTTAACCGGGGGAGGAATGCCGTCTGCCTATCTCGGCATACCGTGTTGTTCGCCATGCAATACGGGTCAGGATTGTACAATCCTCCGGTTTCGCGGATTGGGTTACCCGCTTCCCGGTAACGGCATCGTGTAACGATAATTTCTCTTTCAGTGTT
>Ga0209719_1004988_pt1 | contig 10366 bp, 6 predicted proteins | sample AD_JPNAS2_MetaG_FD_184421 | JGI IMG/M metagenome (GOLD analysis project Ga0209719, IMG submission 184421) | Active sludge microbial communities of municipal wastewater-treating anaerobic digesters from Japan - AD_JPNAS2_MetaG (SPAdes) (version 2) | ecosystem: Engineered > Bioreactor > Anaerobic >...
CACACATCAACGTCGCTGATCCTGTTGACTTTTCCAGTGAGTTTTTCGTTATTTAGCAACTCTTTTGTTTTTGCGCCCATCCATGATTCAATATTCAGGATAGCCCATTCCTCTCCGGATAGTTTGTTCATGTAATACGAAAATTTCCTTGGAGATCCGTAATAGTGCTCTACCATTTTAGTCTGGAGAATAGTTTCCTGTATTAACAATCCACTTTTATCCAATAAATAGCCAGGTGGCAGTTTTACTTTCCAGGGAAGAAATTCCCGTTGCTCTTTCCATGAGGTTATTGGGGTATATTGGCCATGAACCCCGAAATCCTTCATGAAGTAATATCTTGTGGAACAGAAAGGATATCCGCTTGGATACGACACGACATTATGGTGGACTCCATTTCTCAATACGTAGGTAGTACCCTCCAGAATATGTTCCAGTGTGTCCAACTCCACTGCATGGAAACCAGCATAACCTAAAGGTCCTTTACGCGAGTATTTATTGTTGAACCATTTATTATAGCCATTCCGTACGGACCCGATATAGCCATACGGATCCCCGGTTTCAGCAATAACATGAAAATGGTTTGACATGAATGAGTATGCCAACAGGCCGGTATCATAGTGATAGGCCACAAGGCAAGCCCTGTTTATACCCTGGTAATAATCTTCCGGAACCCGGAACATTACCTCGGGTGAACTGACACAAAGATGATAAAGCTTTTTTTTCATAAGATCTTCCCTCCTAACCAACAATAGTAATTAATGAATGGTGAACAGAACAAAAGTACTGAATATGCTTCTTACATACAAGGCATAGATATGGAGTTTGCTCAGGAAATTGTGTTTAAGGGTGGAGGGTGGTAAGTAGCAAAAGCAACGCTCACGCTTGTAACGCACACGATAATAGTTAGATGCGTCAATTTTCGACAAAGCCACTACTTACCACCTCCCCCTCAAATTGCTGAAAAACCACAAAAACGGGGGAAGGTGGTAAGTAACGAAAAACCGCTCAACGCCTCAAATGCGCAGGCATACAGCGCATTGGGCGTTTATGTAACATGGTTGTTACTTACCACCTCCCGCAAAGCATCCAAAAATGATTGGTGCTGCGAAACAGCGCCTTTTTATGAGCGCCAAAGGTCTTTGGCGCACCGCCTTGAAGACCACCAGGAAGTCCTTTGAGCAGCAATGCCACAAAAGAGGTAAGGTCGCTGCATCACATAGAACGGAGAGCCTCGGCCTAAAGAAAAAGTTTTCCAACCCTTGTGGTGGCAGCGACCGTCTGTGGCAAGTACTGGGAATCCCGTTGTACAATCCAAAGAAAAGGAAAACCGGGTCCTGTTGATAGGAACCCGGTTAACCATGGAAGGTGGTATGCACGAGTTGGTATTGAATGATATAGCTTGTTCGCGAGTTTGCCCGCAGGCAGGTACATAGCTGTAGCACTTGGCAGTACTTACAGTTTCACAAATTCCACCCGGCGGTTTTTGGCGCGGCCCTCGTCCGTGGAGTTGTCGGCGATTGGGTTATTCTGGCCGAGGCCTTTGGCCGAAAGGCGGCTGCGGTCAATGCCCATTTCCACCAGGCGGGCAACAACGGCCTCGGCCCGGGCCTCTGAAAGGGTCTGGTTGGAGCTTGCAGAGCCGGTGGCATCGGTGTGGCCTTCCACGCTGAAGCGCAGGGATGGATTTTCCTTCATCAGTTGCACTATACGGTTCAGTTCTCCGGCGGATTCCGGCTTGATAACGCTTTTGGCAACATCAAAGGTGATCCCGTAACTGATGAATTTCCCGTCCTGCATCATGCGGTCGTACAGGGGCACGGCTCCTTTGGCAAGGCGGATGTTGCGGATATACCACGTGTTTTCTATTCCCCAGCCCTGGCCAATCTCGAAACGTTGCGGGGCTGCCACGTTGGGCAGGTTGATGACACGAAGGCCGTCCAGGTATACTTTCAATGCCCTTTTATTGAAGGAAACTGCAACATGCATCCACCCTCCGTAATGGTAGTCCACGCTCTCCAGGCTGGCATCCCGGTGGTCGTAGCTCCCCGAATAGTAAAAGAAGAGAAGGTTCTTCGCGCGGGGATCCATGGTCATTTCCATGACCTGCATGGTAACCGTGTCCCATTCTCCGCCATAATCATTGTACATGTTGAGGATATAGTCGCTGTAAGGATATTCCCCTGTTTCCTCGAACGCTTCCTCCCAGGGTGCCAGGTAGAAATCGAATTCCAGGGTGAAGTCTTCGGGCAGGTATCTTTGCTGGTCGCTCATAAAAGGAGCAATGCGGGCATCATTCAGCAGCATGATGGCGTTTTCCCCGTCAAGGCGCACGATCTCGGCGTTTCCCTCAATAACGTCCCACCGGGAAGGGAATTCACCCAATTTTTCGCCGGCCAGGTTGTCTTCAAAGAAGATCACATCGCCCGGCACGAAGTCGGATTTAGCCCATTCCATCTCGGCCCGCCTGTTTTGGGGGCTTGCCGAAGCAGGGGCCTGGCTTCCGGCAGGGCTGTCCGAGGTACGGCGATAGGAACCCGTTTGCCCTGTTCTCTTGATCATGTCCTTGTCCTCATCTTCCAGGTCCCAGTCATCGTATTCCAGGTCTTGGTTTTCAGAGGCTTTCCTTGAAGCGGACCGGGAATTTTTGTCCTTGTCGGTTTTCCCGGTTGTTTCTGCCTTGCTTTCCTCTTCGTTCTCTTTTTCTTCAAAAGCCTTGTCTATTGCTTTTGAAACCCCTTCTTCCACTTTTTCTTCCACTTTGCGTTCCGCAGTTCGTTCTGCTGCACTCCTGGCCGCCCTTTCCAGCCGGTGAAGTATGGATTGTGCCTGGCTTGTTGCCGGTGCCAGGCCCAGGATCATTACAATCATCAGTAAGCGTTTCATGGTCAGTTAATATTTATGAGTAATTGAGAACTTGTCATATTGCCTTTATCGTCAAAGGTTTCAGTTTTTACACTGCCTATTCCCCTGGCATACCATTGCCTGGTGGTGGAAACAACTTTTTGCATAAGCACCTGGCTTTGGGTAACCATTTCCACAATATAGCATTTGAATGTTCCGGCCGGAGTGTTGAGCTCCTCCCGGCCAATGACCTTGTGGGAGAGTATTTCAGCGGTGAAATTCAATCCCATGGCACTGATTTTCATCAACCCGCCGTCCAATTCCTGTCCCACTGCCATCCTGGAGGGTATGACAGGAACGTCTCCGGTCACTTTCATAAGAGACACAGATCCAAACATGGCAGACAAGGCCCCGTCCTTAATGGCTATGTTCATTTCCTCCGGGTCAAAGGAGGGAGTATGGTCCGGATTGAAGGGATACATCATGTAGGTAATGTTGTAATTACCATCGGTCCCGCTGACCTGCCGGATATCCATCCGGAAGTATCCGTCAATGTTCCCGGTTTGCCCATAATTTTCATACTCCAGGGTTGTACCTTCCGTTATGCAAAAGTAAGGGCGTTGTGCAAAAAGAAACAAGGTGGAAAAAAGTAGAAGGGTCAGGGTGCAGATACGTTTCATGTTCATTTGGATTAGTGTAAACATACAAAGATAAACATTTGTTTTTTCGAATGATTATATTTGTGTTATGAAAAAAATACTGGCCATAACGGGCATTTGCATGCTGGCAGCATGCAGTCCCGATACTGAAAAACAAATAAAGGATCTGACGGCGCAAATGACACTGGAAGAAAAAGTGGACATGCTGCACGGACAGACCATGTTTACTTCTGCCGGCGTGGAGCGCCTGGGGATTGATCCCGTCAAATATGCTGACGGACCGTTTGGCATACGTGAAGAGCTGGAACCTCATTCCTGGACACCACTCGGCCTGACAACCGATTCTGCCACTTTTTTTCCCACCGGTTCTGCCCTGGCCGCGACCTGGAGCGAAGAGATGGCTTATCTTTACGGAACAGGGATGGCAGAAGAAGCCAGGACGCGGGGCAAGGACATGATCCTGGGACCGGCCATCAATATCCAGCGCATACCCACGGGTGGCAGGACGTATGAATACTTCAGCGAAGACCCCTTGCTGAGTTCCCGCCTGGCCGTGGGTTATGTGAGGGGAGTCCAGGACAACGGGGCAGCGGCCTGTATCAAGCATTATGCCCTGAACAACCAGGAAAACAACCGGGGCATGGTGGATGTTATCGTCAGCGACCGGGCCATGCGCGAGATATATCTGCCTCCTTTCCGTGCTGCCGTTGAGGAAGCGGGAGCACTGGGGGTCATGGCTGCATACAACAAGGTGGACGGAACCTGGTGTGCCGAGAATGAGATCCTGCTGGACAAAATATTGCGGCAGGAATGGGGTTTCCGTGGTATGGTCATTTCTGACTGGTACGGTACGCACAGCACCGTACAGGCAGCCCTGGCCGGACTGGATGTGGAAATGCCCGGAGACTGGTTCTTTGGCAAAGCCCTGCTGGATTCCGTCCGCAGCGGCGCTGTGCCTGAAGAGATCATTGACCGGAAAGTGGGCAACATCCTTCGGGTGCGTCTGGCCATTGACCCGGTTGAAGAAACATCCAATGTGAACGCGGTAAGCACACCCGAACACGGGAAAATGGTCTATCAGATTGCTTCCCGGTCCATAGTACTGCTTAAAAATGAAGGCTCCCTGCTTCCGCTGAACCTTGACAAGAAACCAAAAATTGCCATCATCGGGGACAATGCCATTCAAAAGCATGCCATCGGCGGGATCGGGGCCGGGGTGAAGACCCGCTACGAGGTTACCCCCCTGGAAGCCCTGGAGCAGAAAATAGGTGATCGCGCCACATTGGTTTTTGCCCGCGGGTACAAGGGGTACTCAAGACAAGACAGGGAACGTGGAGGAATATTGGGCGGTGTTGTGCTCTCAGGAACCGGAGGCATGCTCTCGGGCAGTGCTGCCCCGGGAACCGGACTGGATCAGGAAATTCTTGCCGAGGCCCTGGAAGCTGCCGCCGGAGCTGATATGGTGCTGTTTTTCGCAGGAGACAACCGGGAGGTGGAAACCGAAGGAGCCGACAGGATGAACATCATCCTGCCTTCCCTTCAGGATGAGCTGATCCGGGAAATTGCCGCGATCAATCCAAACATAGTAACCGTTGTGGTCACAGGAGCCCCGGTGGATCTGAGCACTGTTGAACCGTGTTCGAAGGCCATGCTTGTATCCTGGTTCAACGGCTCCGAGGCAGGCAATGCCCTGGCCGATGTGCTTCTGGGCACGGTCGTCCCTTCGGGGAAACTTCCCTTTACCTTCCCCGTAAGGCTGGAAGATTCACCTGCCTACGCATTAAAGACGTATCCGAATTTTGACAAAGCCCTTTATACAGAAGACATTTATGTTGGTTACCGCTGGTACGATGCACAGCATATTGACCCTTTGTATCCCTTTGGACACGGACTGTCCTATACAACGTTTGCCTATGATTCACCCCGGACGGGAAAAGAAACATACCGTGAATCAGATGTGGTGACGGTATCCTTCCGGCTTTCCAATACCGGGAAATACCCGGCCCGCGAGGTGGTGCAACTGTATGTGCACCGTCCCGGATCCAACGTGGAATTCCCTGAAAATGAGCTCAAGGCTTTTAAGGACGCACAGGTGGAACCAGGGAAATCTGCCCGGGTTACCCTGAAAGTGCCGGTAAGCAATCTGATGTACTGGAATGAGGCAGCAGGGGATTGGGCACTGGAGCCTGGTGAAGTGGAATTACGCATAGGATCTTCCTCGCGTGATATTAGACTCAGAAAAAGCATCACAATCCTCCCTTAATGGATGCTTTTTTCTAACTTTGCCCGATTTTTAACACGGCATGATGAATAAAGCACGTATTATCCTGGAAGACGGATCGGTTTTTGAAGGCCGGTCATTTGGCTATAGAAAATCAGTTTCAGGAGAAGTTGTTTTTAATACAGCCATGACGGGATATCCCGAGTCTCTGACCGATCCTTCCTACCTGGGACAAATCCTGGTCATGACTTATCCCCTTGTAGGTAATTACGGGGTGCCTGAAAGGACAACAGACAGCCAGGGTCTTTCCCTTTACATGGAAAGCGAAAAGATACACATCAAGGGGCTTGTCGTTTTCGATTACAGCCGTCTTTTCAGCCATTGGAATGCACGGGAAAGCCTGGAACAATGGCTTATTGAAGAACAAGTCCCAGGGATTTACGATGTAGATACGCGTGCCCTGGTCAAGTTGCTCAGGGAAAAAGGCTCCATGAATGGAAAAATCGTTGTCCAGGGGGATGATCCCGCCATGGTTCCCTTATCCGATCCTGCCCATGACAACGCGGCAGGTTATGTTTCATGCCGGGAAGTGATCACCTACCAGGGAAATCCGGGGAATAAAAAAGTGGTATTGATTGACTGTGGCGTAAAGCACAACATTATCCGGATCCTGCTCAGCCGTGGTGTCACCGTAATAAGGGTTCCCTGGGATTATGATTTCAGGACGATCGAATACGACGGTATTTTCATAAGCAACGGTCCGGGCGACCCCAACACGTGCAAGACAACCATCGCCCATTTAAAGCATGCACTGGAAGGAGACAAGCCCATCTGCGGGGTGTGCCTGGGAAACCAGTTGCTGGGACTGGCCGCGGGAGGCAAAATAACCAAATTGAAACACGGCCACCGGGGCCACAACCTGCCGGTACAGGACCTGGTAACAGGAAGATGTTACATTACCTCCCAGAATCACGGATACGTAGTGGATCCGGAAAGCCTGGGCAAAGACTGGAAAGAGTTGTTCATCAATTTGAACGACGGGACTAACGAGGGCATACATCACAGGAGCAAACCCTTCTTTGCCCTGCAATTCCACCCGGAAGCCGCCAGCGGACCTACCGATACAGTCCCCGTTTTTGACCAATTCACAGAAATCCTTTAAGCCCATGAAGATTGAAAAGATATTGGTTCTGGGGTCGGGAGCCCTTAAAATCGGGGAAGCCGGTGAATTTGACTATTCCGGATCCCAGGCGCTAAAAGCGATCCGTGAAGAAGGTATCCGCACAATCCTGATCAATCCCAATATTGCCACCGTACAGACATCGGAAGGCGTGGCAGACACCGTATATTTTCTGCCGGTTACCCCGTTTTTTGTAGAGCAGGTCATTAAAAAGGAAAAACCCGATGGCATATTGCTGGCTTTCGGAGGCCAGACAGCCCTGAATTGCGGTGTGGAGCTTTACCGCCAGGGTGTCTTTGAAAAATACGGAGTGCAGGTACTGGGGACACCCATACAGGCTATCATGGAAACAGAGGACAGGGAACTGTTTGTGCACAAGCTGGCCCAGATCGGCATCAAGACCATTCAAAGCGTGGCGGTCAATTCCATTGAAGAAGCCAGAGGTGCGGCCCGAAAGCTGGGTTACCCCGTGATCCTGCGGGCCGCCTATGCCCTGGGCGGACTCGGCTCGGGTTTTTGTGACAACGAGGAAGAACTGGTGGTCCTGGCCGAGAAATCTTTTTCATTTGCCCCACAGGTGCTGGTGGAAAAAAGCCTCAAAGGATGGAAGGAAATTGAATACGAGGTGGTACGGGACAAGTACGACAATTGCATTACTGTATGCAATATGGAGAACTTTGATCCGCTGGGGATCCATACCGGGGAAAGCATTGTGGTGGCACCCACCCAGACACTCAACAACAGGGAATGTCAGTACCTGAGGGAAATGGCCATCATGATCATACGTCACATAGGGATTGTCGGAGAATGCAATATTCAGTATGCCCTTGATGTGGCCAGTGAAGAGTACCGGGTCATCGAGGTCAATGCCCGCTTGAGCCGCTCATCAGCCCTGGCATCCAAGGCTACCGGATATCCGCTGGCCTTTGTGGCTGCCAAGCTGGCGCTGGGTTACGGATTGCACGAGCTAAAAAATTCCGTAACCAGGATAACTCCTGCTTATTTTGAACCGGCACTGGATTATGTGGTCTGCAAGATACCGCGCTGGGACCTTGGCAAATTCCGGGGCATTGCCCGTGAGATTGGCAGCAGCATGAAGTCTGTAGGGGAAGTGATGGCCATAGGGCGTACCTTCGAAGAAACCATCCAGAAGGGATTGCGCATGATTGGCCAGGGTATGCACGGATTTGTAGAAAACCGCGAACTGGTGATCGAAGATATAGACAAGGCGCTGCAAGAACCTACCGACATGCGCATCTTTGTGATAAGCAAAGCCATGCAGGCCGGCTACACAGTGGACCAGATCTATGATCTGACCCGGATAGACCGTTGGTTCTTGCACAAACTCATGGAGATTGTCCAAACCAGCAAGAAGCTTGAAAAAACAAATCCCCCTAAAGACCCCGATGGCAGCGATTGGGGTGACCAAGAGCGTGAGTTGTTGTATATAGCCAAAAGACAGGGCTTTTCAGACTTCCAGATCGCACGGGCCTTGTGGAAAAAGAAAATGACCCAGGACAATCCGTTGCAGATCCGCCGTTTGAGAAAAGCCCTGGGTATCACTCCTGTGGTTAAGCAGATTGATACACTTGCAGCTGTTTATCCGGCTAAAGCCAATTACCTGTACCTGACCTACGGGGGCAGGGAGCACGATATAGCATATGAACAGGACGGCCGCTCCATCGTGGTACTGGGCTCGGGAGCATACCGCATAGGCAGTTCTGTGGAATTTGACTGGTGCGGGGTGCAGGCCCTGATGACCATCCGGAAGGAAGGCTGGCGTTCTGTGATGATCAATTACAATCCCGAAACGGTTTCTACCGATTACGACATATGCGACCGGTTGTATTTTGACGAGCTCACCAATGAGCGGGTCATGGATATCGTGGAGCTTGAAACGCCCAAAGGAGTCATCCTTTCCACAGGGGGACAGATCCCCAACAACCTGGCGGTGGTGCTTGACAAACAACAGGTACCCATCCTGGGAACGCCTGCCCGGTTTATTGACAACGCCGAGGACCGGCACAAGTTCTCGGCCATGCTTGACCGGATAGGGGTTGACCAACCCCGCTGGAAAGAACTATCCACCATTAAGGACATCACCGCTTTTGTAAAGGAGGTGGGATTTCCTGTCCTGGTAAGGCCGAGTTACGTGCTCAGCGGTGCAGCCATGAACGTTTGTTCCAACTTCGAGGAAATGGAACGCTTTTTAAAGCTGGCTGCCAACGTGAGCAAACAGCACCCGGTTGTGGTAAGCCAGTTCATCGAACATGCCAAGGAAGTTGAAATGGATGCCGTGGCCCGTGAAGGTGAAATCGTGGCCTATGCCATCAGCGAACACGTTGAATTTGCCGGTGTGCACAGTGGCGATGCCACCATCCAGTTTCCGCCACAGAAGTTGTATGTGGAAACGGTCAGGCGCATCAAACGGATTAGCCGGCAGATAGCCCGGGAGTTGCACATATCAGGTCCTTTCAATATCCAGTACCTGGCCAAGGGAAATGAAATCAAGGTGATTGAGTGCAACCTGAGGGCGTCGCGCAGCTTTCCCTTTGTCAGTAAAGTGAGCAAGATCAATTTCATTGAAATGGCTACCCGTATCATGTTGGGACTTCCTGTTGAACCTCCCGGCAAGAACGAGTTTGATCTGGATTATGTCGGGATCAAGGCATCCCAGTTCTCATTCAGCCGCCTGCAAAAGGCAGACCCTGTACTGGGCGTGGATATGGCCTCCACCGGTGAGGTGGGATGCATTGCAGAAGACACCCTGGAAGCTGTCCTGATAAGCATGCTTGCCGTAGGTTACAGGATCCCTGCCCGGAACATCCTGCTTTCCACAGGAACACCGCGCCAGAAGGTGGATATGCTCAACGCAGCATTGCTATTGCACAAGAAAGGATACCAGCTCTATGCCACCGGGGGAACGTACCGTTTCCTGAAAGAAAACGGAATTCCCAGCCACCGCGTGTATTGGCCCAGCGAGACGGAAAAACAGCCGCAGGCATTGGATATGCTGCACCGAAGGGAGATTGACCTGGTAGTGAATATTCCCCGGGATCTGACTTCGGGGGAACTGGATAACGGCTACAAAATCCGCCGCGCCGCCATAGACCTGAATATCCCGTTACTGACCAACGCCCGTCTGGCCGTTGCCTTTATCACCGCTTTCTGCTCGCTTTCTGTTGAAGATATTCAAATAAAGAGCTGGCAGGAGTATTGATTTTTTTGCTTTTTCCAAAATTACGCCTAACTTTGCAGCCCGCATTTTTCTGCGGGATTCGTTCATTTTATTGATAAACACCAAATTAACAACCAATGCCTGGATTAATTGGAAAGAAAATCGGAATGACTTCGGTTTTCGACAGTAACGGGAAGAATATTCCCTGCACTGTGATTGAGGCTGGTCCGTGTGTAGTTACGCAAGTGCGTACGGAAGAGAAAGATGGTTATGCCGCCGTACAACTT